>OBPM01000021.1_pt1 | contig 56294 bp, 58 predicted proteins | sample 1493981 | NCBI WGS metagenome assembly OBPM01 (sample SAMEA3275485, study PRJEB22092) | marine metagenome | reverse complement strand
AATCGTGCCGATGTTAACGTGCGGTTTATTCCGTTCAAACTTTGCCTTTGCCATGTCGGGCGCCCTTGAGTTAGGGGGCCCAACAGCGGGCCCTTGTTCTACACGGGCGGGCATCTAGCCGTTGCTGCGGCGAAAATCAAGACCTGCCGCCGCTTTGGCTTGAGATTGCCGACCGCAGGCGCCCCATGCGCCTAGGGGGTGGCGCCGATGCTGGGCGAGGTTGCTGCGGTCTTGGGGCGGATCGCCTCGGATTTCGGTTTCGGCTTGACCGGCGCTGCACGGCTTGGCGTTTCAAGGTTTGGCACGGGCGCAGCGCTTGTGGGCAACTGCGCCGGATCAAACCACTCGGGATGGGTCAACAGCCATTTCTCTACAGATTTGGCGACATTATAGGACAGCGTCGCCATCTGTTTCTTTTTGGTTTGCGTCAGCCCGGACCCGATCATTGTATCGGCCGATGCGCCTTCAAAGATCGTGAATTGCTTGCCTTCGGGGTTCAGCTTGGTGGCTGTTGCATCGTCCCAGATATTGGCGGTCACCACCAGAATCGATTTTGGCGAGAACACCAATGGAATCCCCGGAGGCGCCAGCGCATAGGCGTCGATCGAGATGCCTATGTTGTAAATCCGCTTGCCCTCATAGCGGCCAAAACGGTCCGCAATCGCGGATTTTACCGCAGCCTCCCAAACTTTGGGGTCGGCATCGCGCGAAATCGGTACCTTTTGCACGTTATCCGCCACGGCAATATTCAGCCCAAGCACAAAATCGCCCAAGGGTGGCGGCGGTTCTTTCAGATCGTTGGTTTGGCAGGCTGCCAGCACAGCCATCAGGCCGCCCAAAACAGCAAAACGCAAAAACCGCATCCAAGATCCTTTCACGCAGAGACCCGTCATCGATAGCCTGTGCAGCGCCCCCGCGCAACCGATGTGCGGATGGGCTGACACGGCTGTGATTTGACCTTAGCCGTTCGGGGATTAGTTTTACCGATGTAATGGCCTAGAAAACAGGAGCTGCGATGCGACAACCTCTTGCTGCTGTGCTTGGTGCATGCCTTAGTCTGGCGGTCTTGACCGAGCCAGCACCTGCCCAAGAAGCGCCGATTCAGCAGACCATTCAGGCCCAGCTTGACGCCATGGCCGCAGATGATTTCCTCCGCGCCTATGACTATGCCTCGCCCAATATCAGGCAGCTGTTTGGGCCAGTTGAAAACTTTGAAGCCATGGTCAAACGCGGCTATCCGATGGTCTGGCAGCATCAGGCCGTGCGCATGTTAGAGCTGCGCAGCGTTGCCGGAAACCTGTGGCAGCGGGTGCTGGTGACCGATCTGCAAGGCCGCGGCTTTTTGCTGGATTACATGATGGTCGAAACCCCGGATGGTTGGCAGATCAACGCGGTGCAGCTTTTGCCGCAGCAAGAGTTGGGCGCCTAGGTCTTTGGCCGATGCGCCTTGATCACGGCAGGATCAGTTTCGATCCGCGCCGCACCGATCAGGTCAAGGCAATAAGGCACGGCAGCAAAAATCGCCTCTAGGCTTGTGGAAATCGCATTGGGGCTGCCGGGCAGCGTGATGATCAGCGTTTTGCCGCGCACCCCTGCGCCTTGCCGCGACAGGATCGCCGTGGCCACCACACGGCTGTTGGCCGCCCGCATCGCCTCGCCAAAGCCTGCAAGCTCCATAGTGATCACATCCGCCATGGCTTCGGGGGTCTGATCGCGCGGCGCAGGGCCCGTGCCGCCGGTGGCCAAGATCAGATCCGCGCCCCAAGTATCGGCCAAATCGCGCAGCGCGGCGGCCACTTCGACGCGACCATCGGGGGTGATTTGGCGCAGAATCTCAACCTCCGAGGTGATCACCCCGCGCAGCCATGCCTCGCAAGCCGGACCGCCGCGATCTTCATATTCGCCGCGAAAGGCGCGGTCAGACACGGTTAGAACAGCAATGCGGGCCATATCAGTCTCCTTTTTCGCCACGTTCCCTGCATTTGGGCGCAGGTGCAAGCCCCAGCCTTGCCGCAGCCCCGCGCAGCGCCTAGACTGGCGCGAACCCGCAACGGGTCAAAAGGACGCCGCTTGATCCCGCAAAATCTGACCGATCTGGGCTGGGCCGCCAGCCTGCAAGACGACATCACCGAAGCCGAAGCGATGCTGCCGCCTGCGCGGCTGACCGCGCTGCATCGCGGCCGTGTCGAGGCGATTGCCGCCTCTGGCCCGATCGAGCTGCTCTGTCCGCCTAACCTGCCGGTGACGGTAATGGCGGTGGGCGATTGGGTGCTGTGCGATGGCCCGCGGGTGGCACGCGTGCTGGCGCGCACAACCCTGCTGCAACGCCGCGCGGCGGGCACGGGCACCGAAGCGCAATTGATTGCCGCCAATGTCGATACGATGTTCATCACCACCTCGTGCAACGGCGATTTCAATGCCGCCCGGATCGAGCGCTATCTGGTCCTGGCGCATTCGGCGGGAATCACGCCGGTGGTGCTGCTGACCAAGGCCGATCTGGCCGACCCTGCCCCCTTTGTTGCGGCGGCGGCGGCGCTGTCGGCGGGGCTGTCGGTGCTGGCGCTGAACGCCAAATCGGCCGAGGTGGCAACCGCGCTTGCGCCTTGGGTGCAAAAGGGCCAAACGGCGGTGCTGCTGGGATCGTCAGGCGTTGGCAAATCGACCATCGCCAACAGTCTGGGCGCCAATCAGGCCACCGGCGACATCCGCGAGGTTGACGCCAAGGGCCGCCACACCACCACCGCGCGCAACCTTTTGCCGCTGACCGCAGGCGGCTGGCTGATCGACACACCCGGCGTGCGCGAATTGCAGCTGACCGATGTGGCCGATGGCATCGACATTCTGTTTTCTGATCTGATTGATCTGTCGGCGCAGTGCCGCTTTCGCGATTGCCAGCACGACCATGAACCGGGCTGCGCCGTGCAGGCGGCGATTGCTGCGGGCAGCATCGACGCCGCACGCCTGCCACGCTGGCGCAAATTGGTTACCGAGGAAAAGACCAATACCGCCGCCATGGCCACCTCGCGGGTGCGGGCCGCGGGCAAGCACACCAAGAAATCGGCCACGAAATGGCGTGCGCCGAAAAAATAGGGGAAAAGGGTGAGAGGCTGACAACGACCCAAGCGGGGCTCGTTACGGCTGCTTCCTTCCGGACCTGACCGGGTTGGCGAGGCGCTTACCCGCGCCAACCTCTCGCCCCTCATATAGGCCCGCCCCGATGGATTCGCAAGATGCTGCCGCACAACAGGGGTTTCGCGCGAAACTGCCTGCCCTTGCCTGCCAGTGGTCAAAAAAATGCTGCGCAGCATTCGGGGAAAATGCTGCGCAGCAAATGTTTTAAATCAATGCCTTAGATCAAAGGATCTCGGACATCTTGACCACACGCGCTTCGGCCACAGATTTCAGCGCAGCCTCGGCCAAGGCCAAAGCAATCAGCCCATCTTCGCCCGTCGGCTCTGCCTTTCCGGTACCGCGAAGCGCCGCGATAAAGGTCGCGATTTCGGCGGCATAGGCCTCGGTGTAGCGGGTCATAAAGAAATCATGCAGCGGCGGGCGGGTATAGCCCGCAGCGGTCGCCACCTCGATCGAGACCGGGCGCTGATTCTCGGCCGAGACAGCGCCTTTTGATCCATGCACTTCGATGCGCTGATCATAGCCATAGGTGGCGCGGCGCGAGTTCGAAATCATCGCCTGCCGCCCAGATGCGGTTTTCAGCATCACCTGCACCGAATCAAAGTCGCCTGCGATGCCGATTGCCGGGTCAACCAGCACCGCAGCCGTGGCCACAACTTCGGCAATCTCTTCGCCCAAAAGAAACCGTGCCATGTCAAAATCATGGATGGTCATATCGCGGAAAATCCCGCCCGAGCGTTTGATATACTCGACCGGCGGCGCCCCCGGATCGCGCGAGGTGATCACAACCATCTCGGGCTCGCCAATGGTGCCCTTGTCGATCTCGGCCCGCACGGCGCGGAAATGCGGGTCAAAGCGGCGGTTAAAGCCGACCATCAGCGTGCCTTTATGGGCGCGCACCACCTCAAGGCAGGTCTTCACCCGCGCAAGCGACAGATCAATCGGCTTTTCACAGAACACCGCTTTGCCAGCCTTTACAAAGGCTTCGATCAGATCGGCATGGGTGTCGGTGGGGGTGCAGATCACCACCGCGTCAATATCCTTGGCAGCCAAGATCGCCTCGATGCTGCGCACTTCGCAGCCGTATTGATCCGCAATCGCCTGCGCTGCGGGGGCCATGGCATCGGCCACGGCGACCAGCTTTGCATTGGCATCGCCCGTCACCGCCTTGGCGTGAACCTTGCCGATGCGCCCTGCGCCCAAAAGACCAAATCTTACCGTCATCGTCTCTCTCCTACTGGGGCTTGCCCCCGCAACCTCTGTGTCATTGGCCGCAATCTGCGCAGCTTATGGAACTAATATTCCAAATTTACGCCCAAACAACCGAAAAATATCATTGCCTGCTGAGCGGCCTTACTCTTGCGAGCGCAGCACCTGCGCGGGTCGTGCCGAAAGCGGGCGCAGCACAAAGACAAGGCTGGCCAGCAGCGTCGCGACCACCCCACCCAGCACAATCGCCAAGGCCGAGCCGGCCTCGAAATGATAGGCGCTGTCCATCACAAAGCGCATCACCGCCCAGCCACCAGCCGCCCCCGCAGCAATCGCCACCACTCCGGCGGCTGCTCCCATCAACCCCGCCCGCAGCGCAAAGCTGGCAAGGATACGCCCGCGCGAAGCTCCCAGCACCTTTAGCACCGAAGCCTCATAGACCCGCGCCCGCTCGCCCGAGGCTGCCGCACCGATCAGCACGACAAAGCCGGTCAGCAAGGTCGCCAAGGCCGCCAAGGTGGTGGCTTCGGCAATCGCCGTCAGCGCCTCGCTGACGCGTGCGACCGCGGTGCGAATGCTGATCGCGGTGACATTGGGATAGGCCTTGGCCACCCCGCGCAGGATCGTGGCTTCGGCCGAAGGGTCAGCGTAGACCGTGGCGATATTGGTATGGGGGGCCGCGCGCAGGGCTGCGGCATTCATCGTCATCACAAAACCCATGCCCGCGTTGGAAAAATCCACCACCCGAAAGCTGGTGATCTTGGCGGTAATTGGCCGGCCCAAAACCGTGACGGTCAGGCTATCGCCCAGCTTTAGACCGATTTCTTTCGCTTCGGTCTCGGCAAAAGAAATCTGCGGCGGCCCGTCATAACCCTCGGGCCACCAGCTGCCAGCGGTCACCTTGGCATTGCCGGGCTTGGCATCGGCATAGGTCAGGCCACGATCGCCGTTCAGCACCCAATGATCGCCCGCCACCTTGCGCGCATCTTCGCCGTTAATCTGGGTGATCGCACCGCGCAGCATTGGGGCGGTTTCCATCTTGGTGACCGCAGGATCGGCCTGCATCTTGGCAACAAAGCCGTCAATCTGATCGGGCTGAATATCCACGAAAAAGAACGCAGGCGCGCGGGTGGGCAGATCACGGGTGATCGCGGCGCGCAGGTTGGCGTCGATTTGCCCCACCGCCGCCAGCACCGTCAGCCCCAGCCCCAAAGCCAGCACCACCTGCATCGTTTCGGCCCGCGGCGCCGAGATCGAGGCCAGCGCCAAGCGCAGCGCCACCCGACCGCGCAGCGCTTTGGCCCGCGCCAGCCTGCGCGCCAAACGCCGCAAGCCCCAAGCCGCCAGCCCCAGCACCGCCAGCGCCGCAATCAGCCCCGCCGCCGTGCCCAGCGCCAAAGTCATCGTGCCCGAAAACACCACCGCGCCGCCAATCAACAGCGCCGCCAGCCCAATCAGCGCCAGCACATAGCGCGGCCTTGGCCAGCCACCCGCAACACCGCCCCGATAAAGCGCTGCCGCGCGAATGCCCTCGCTGCGCGCCAGTGGCCAAAGCGCAAACAGAAAGGCCGAGGTCACGCCATAAAACGCAGCCTCTGCCACCGCGCGCGGATAAAGGCTGATATGGGCCGGAAACGGCAGCGCGGCCTCGATCATGCCGCCAAACAGCAGCGGCAGACCGACGCCCAGCATCAGACCAATCGTCACGCCAAGCGCAGAAAGCACCGCGATTTGCAGAAAATAGGTCTGAAACACCAGCCCGCCGGTTGCGCCCAAAGTGCGCAGGGTGGCAATGGTGGCAAGCTTGGCCTCCAGATAGCTGCGCACCGCTGCGGCAACCCCGACACCGCCCACCGCCAAGCCCGCAAGCCCAACCAGCACCAAAAACGCGGCAATCCGCTCGACAAAGCGTTCCACCCCGGGGGCGGCGCGGCGACTGTCTGACCAGCGCAACCCCGCCTCGCGAAAGCGCGCCTCGGCCTGCGCTTGCAAAGCCGCCAGATCCGCGCCCGCAGGCAAGATCATCCGGTAAGAGCTGTCAAACAAACTGCCCGCATTCAGCAGGCCCGAGCCTTCCAGATCGGCGCGCAGCACCATGGTGCGCGGCGCCAGAGCAAAGCCGCCCGTGGCGCTGTCAGGTTCGCTGTTAAGGCGGCCGCGCAGCACAAACTCAGCGCCGCCCAGCCGAAAGCTGTCGCCAATCGCCAGCCCCGCCTGATCGGCCAAGATCCCGTCCATCACCGCACCGCGCCCGGCCAAAACCGCCGGAAAGCTGCCCGCTTGCAGCGCCACCTGCCCCAGCAAAGGATAGGCGTCATCAACAGCCTTCACTTGCGTCAGCAGATTGCTGTCACCCGCCGAGATCATCGAGCGGAACTCGACAATCTCTGAAACTTTGCTGGCAATGCTGTCCAGATAGGCGCGCTCTTCTGGGCTGGCAAAGCGGTAGGTGAATTTGGCTTGCGCATCGCCGCCCAGCAGGGTCGCGCCCTGTTCGCTCAGCCCCGCCTGAATGGCCGAGCGCACCATGCCCACGCCAGCAATCGCGGCCACCCCCAGCGACAGACAGGCCAGAAACACCCAAAACCCCCGCAAGCCGCCGCGCAACTCGCGCCGCGCAATCGCCCAAGCAAGCCTCATGCCGCAGCCCCCGCGATCTGGCCATCGACCAGCCGCACCACCCTGTCACAGCGCGCGGCAAGTTCGGGCGCATGGGTAACAAGAACCAAGGTCGCGCCATGCCGGTCGCGCAGCGCAAAGATCAAATCCATAATCGCCGCACCATTGACCTGATCCAGATTGCCCGTCGGCTCGTCCGCCAGCAAAATCGCGGGCCGTGGCGCCATCGCACGCGCCAGCGCCACGCGCTGCTGCTCGCCCCCCGACATCTGCGAGGGGTAATGCTGCAACCGCCCGCCTAAGCCCACCGCTTGCAACTCTGCCTCGGCCCGCGCGAAGGCATCGGGGATGCCGTCAATCTCCATCGGCAGGGCGACGTTTTCCAAAGCCGTCATGGTGGGGATCAGGTGAAAGGACTGAAACACCACCCCCATGCGACCGCGCCGAAACTTGGCCAGCCCGTCTTCGTCCAAACCGCCCAGATCTGCGCCCAGCGCGGTGATCTGCCCCGAGGTGGCCCGCTCTAGCCCGCCCATCAGCATCAGTAACGAAGATTTTCCCGACCCTGACGGCCCAATCAGCCCCAAGCTCTCGCCTTGGGCCACTTGCAGGCTTATGTCTTTCAGGATTGTTACGGCTCCGGCATTGCCCGCAAGGGTCAGGCCAACATGGGTCAAGGTTAATACGGGATCGGTCATGTACATCACTTTCAAAGCTTTCCTCAGATATGAGCCGCTTTTGCATTTGCGCAATGCGGCCATTGCGCTTTTTCTTGTCGCAGCGCCAGTTTCCGCCGCTCCTGTCACGCTTTTGGCTTTGGGCGATAGCCTGACCGAAGGCTATGGCCTGCCGCCCGAAGACGGGTTGGTGCCGCAGTTGCAGGCTTGGCTGGCCGCGCATGGCACGCCTGCGGTGGTGCTGAACGCCGGTGTGTCGGGTGATACCACCGCAGGCGGGCTGTCGCGGCTTGACTGGTCGCTGACGCCAGATGTGCAGGCGGTGATGGTCAACCTTGGCGGCAATGATATGCTGCGCGGGCTTGACCCCGGCCTTGCCCGCGCCAATCTTGACGCGATCTTGTCAGGGATCAGCGCGCGCAATCTGCCGGTGCTTCTGGTGGCGCTGCGCGCACCGCCAAATTACGGCGCGGCCTATCAAGCCAGTTTCGACGCGATGTTTGCAGAGCTTGCACAGGCGCATGGCGCACTGCTTGCCAGCCCCTATTTCGATCCGCTGATGACACCGCAAGGCCAGCTTGACCCGCAGTTCATGCAGGCCGACGGCATTCACCCCAATGCCAAAGGCGTTGTCACCCTGCTGGAAACGCTGGGGCCTCAGGTGCAAGCCTTGTTGGCGCAGATCAAGACGCCCTAAACTCAAACCCGCATCCCCTGTCACAGCCCCCTTGTGCGAAACAACGCTTTGCGCAACCTTGCTGGCAAAGTGGAGGCACCGATGACCCTGATCGCCGATCTGACCGCAGCGCTTGGCGCGGCCCATGTGATAACCGGCGCGGATCTGGCCCGCTATACTGCCGATGTGACGCATCATTATCATTCTGACCCCATCGCCGCCGTGCGCCCTGCCGATACCGCCGAGGTGGCGCAGGTGATGCAGATCGCGGCGCGCCATGGGGTGGCGGTGCTGCCTGCCTCGGGGCGCACCGGGCTGACGGGCGGGTTGATGACGGTGGGCGGGCTGATCCTCTCGGTCGAGCGGCTGAACACCATCCGCCAGATCAACCCTGCCGCGCGGCTGGCGATTGTCGAGGCTGGTGTGGTGCTTGACAGCCTGCACAAGGCCGCCGAGGCCGAAGATCTGTATTTTCCGCTGTGGTTTGGCGCGCGCGGCTCGGCGATGATTGGCGGCGTGCTGTCAACCAATGCCGGCGGATCGAATGTGCTGCGCTATGGCTCGACCCGCGCGCTGTGCCTTGGGCTCGAGGTGGTGCTGGCCGATGGCCGCATCCTGAACCTGATGAGCGCGCTGCACAAAGACAACTCGGGCTATGATCTGAAACAGCTGTTCATCGGCGCCGAGGGCACCTTGGGCGTGATCACTGCCGCGGTGATGAAGCTGGTGCCGCGGCCGCGCGCCTATGCCACCGCCACGCTTTCGGCGCGCAGCCTGCCCGATGCGCTGATCCTGCTGAACCGGCTGCAAGCGGCCTCGGGCGGCGCTGTCGAGGCGTTTGAATATATGCCTGCAAGCTATATGGCGCAGATGGCCCGCGCGCGCCCCGACATCCGCCAGCCGTTTAGCCCTGCTGCCGAGGTGACGATCCTTGTCGAACTGGGCAGCCTGCGCCCGGATGACACCACGCCAAAGGCCGATGGCAGCCTGCCACTGACCGGACTTTTGGAAACCACGCTGGCGCAGATGATGGCCGAAGGCATGGTGCAAGACGCCGAAATCGCCCAGACCGAAGCGCAACGCGCCGCGATGTGGCAGCGGCGCGAATTGGCCTCCGAGGTGATGACCTCGCGCCAACCCACAATTGACACTGACATCTGTCTGCCGACCGATCTGGTCGCCCCCTTTCTGGACCGCATCAGCACCCGCCTGCCGCAGCTTGATGCTGGCGCCGAGACGATTCTGGTGGCGCATCTGGGCGACGGCAATGTGCATTTCACCGTCTACCCCTCAAACCCCTCTGCCGCCCATGCCGATCGGATCATCGAAGCGGTGGAAGACGAGGTGCAGGCGCTGGGCGGATCGTTTTCGGCCGAGCATGGCGTTGGCCTCTCGAAGCTTGCCTCGATGAAGCGGCGCAAAGACCCTGTGGCGCTGGACGTGATGCGCGCCATTAAGGCAGCACTTGACCCTGACAACCGCATGAATCCCGGCAAGGTTATTCCCGCGCCTTAACGCGGCGGCACTGGACAAGGCGCGCGCCGAAGGCTAGCCGTTGCGCTTCTGGGAAGGCAGCTTACCGTGTCAGCGTTCACCCTTATTTCGCGCAACCCCACGCTTCGGATGATTGCGGCGGCGATGTTCTTGGTCGGCGTGTTCAACGCCTCGACCTACCCCTATCAATCCTTGATCGCCATCGAAGTGATCGGCCTGTCAAAACCCGCCTTTGCGCTGTTGCTGGTGCTGGCCTCGGCCACGGCGGTTTCGGCTTCGGTTTTGTCGGGGGTTTTGGGCGATCAACATGGCAACCGTCGGCTGATTGCGCTGATTGCCACCGCGTCAAGCCTGCTGGGCATGGCGCTGATGCTGTTCTTTCCCAGCACGATCTCGCTGATCCTATGCCACGGCATCTTGGTGCCGATTGGGTCCAGCATCTTTGGCCAGCTGTTTGCGCTGGCGCGGCTGGTGCATCCGCAGGCCGAGGGCCGCGACGGCATCTTGGGCACCGTGCGCGCCGCCCTTTCGCTGGCGTTTCTGGCGATGCTGGTGTTCTGGACCTTTGCCTTTGAAGCCAATATCGCGGTGACGGCGGTCTATGTCTCGGGGGCGCTGGCGGGATTGGGATTGCTGACGCTGATCTTGCTGTTGTGGCCCCGCGACGGGCAGACCGATTGGGTTGATGCGCGCTCGGGGTTAAATTTCAAACAGGCCTTCCGCGAGATTGCCGCCCCCAATGTGCTGATCCGTCTGCTGTTGCTGGGGGCCATCACCTCGTCTGGCGGGCTTTACATGACGGTGATCTCGCTGGTGTTTGACCAATCGGCCCAGCGCGGCCCTGCGGATGTGGCGCTTTATGTCGGGCTTGTGGCGGGCTGGGAAGTGCCCTGCCTGATTTTGCTGCCACGGGTGGCGCGGCACTTTAAACGCTCGACGCTGATCGGTTTGGGCGTGGCGCTGTATTGCTGCCATGTCATCGCACTGCCGCTTTTGGCCGCAAGCCCGCTGATCTGGGGCATGACCTTGGTGGCAGGGGTCGGCGGCACCACCATGCTGGCGCTGCCCATCGCCTATTACCAAGACCTGTTGCAAGGCCGCCCCGGCACCGCAGGCGCGATGCTGGCGCTGCAAAAGTTGATCTCGGATGTCTTGGTCGCCTTTGCCTTTGCCAGCGGCACGGCGATTGGCGGCTATACCACCGTGGCCTTTATTGGCGTCAGCATCGCGCTTTTGGGTGCCTTTGGCCTGTTTTGGGTCGACCGCAACACCGCCTAGTCGAAAAAGCCCGCGCCCGCCTCTGCCAGCAGCTGATCGGCCAAAGCCTCGCCCAAGGCCGCGCCATCGGCAACCGCGCCGCGAATATCGCCCGTGATCACCCGCGAGCCATCGGGGCGCAAAATCTCGCCACGCAGCCACAGCTGATCCGCCTCGATCACCGCAAGCCCGGCAATCGGCGTCTCGCAAGAGCCATCCAGCCGCGCCAAAAACGCCCGCTCTGCCGCAAGTTGCTGGCCGGTGGCGGTGTGGTGAATGGCGTCCAGCATCGCCTTGGCGCGCAGATCATCCAGCCGACGTTCGATGCCAATCGCGCCCTGCGCCACGGCTGGCAGCATTTCTGACACCTCGATCGGGCGCGCAACCTCGGCCATGCCCAGACGGGTCACCCCTGCCATCGCCAAAAACGTCGCATCCGCCACGCCGTCGCCCAGCTTTTTCATCCGCGTCTGCACATTGCCGCGAAATTCCACCAATTGCAGATCGGCGCGCCGATGCGCCAATTGCGCCCGCCTGCGCAAAGACGAAGACCCCACCACCGCGCCCTGCGCCAGATCGGCAATGCCGCTGGCATGCAGCGACACAAAGCCGTCACGCACATCGGCGCGCTCTAGATAGCAATCCAGCAGCAGCCCCGCAGGTTGCAGCACCGGCATATCCTTCATCGAATGCACCGCGATGTCGATGCTGCCATCCAGCAAGGCCTCTTCGATCTCGCGGGTGAACAGACCCTTGCCGCCGATCTCTTTCAGCGCGCGGTCTTGCACCAGATCGCCGGTGACCTTGATCACCACAATCTCGAAGGCCGCTTCGGGCAGGTCAAAGGCCAAGCGCAGGCAGCGCCGCACCTCATGGGCCTGCCACAGGGCAAGGGGCGATCCGCGTGTGCCGATCTTGAAGGTCTGGTCGGGGGTGGGAAGCGAATATGTCATAGCTATGCATAGCCATCTCAGATTACGCTTTCAAGCAGCACTCTCTTGACAACAGGCCTCAGCAAGGCAACTCAAGGGAAGTTAGTAAGGGAGCAACCGATGACAAAGAAAACCATTCTCCGCGCGCTTGCAGGCGAAACCCTGCCCACGCCGCCGATTTGGATGATGCGTCAGGCCGGCCGCTACCTGCCGGAATACCGCGCCACCCGCGCCGAGGCCGGCGATTTTCTGAAGCTGTGCTACAACCCCGAGCTGGCGGCAGAGGTTACCTTGCAGCCCATCCGGCGCTATGGCTTTGATGCGGCGATCCTGTTTGCCGATATTTTGCTTTTGCCCCAAGCGCTTGGCGCAGATCTGTGGTTTGAAACCGGCGAGGGGCCAAGGCTGTCGACCATCGGCGATATGGCGGGCGTGCGCGCCCTGCGCCCGATTACCGACATCCACGAAACCCTTGCGCCGATCTATGAAACCGTCAAACTTTTGGCCGCAGAACTGCCGCGCGAAACCACGCTGATCGGCTTTGCGGGCGCGCCTTGGACCGTGGCGACCTATATGATCGCAGGCCGTGGCACCAAGGACCAAGGCCCGGCCCATGCGCTGAAGTCCAGCGACCGCGCGGCCTTTTCCGCCCTGATCGACGTGATCACCGAGGCAACGATTCTCTATCTGTCGGCGCAAGTCTCGGCTGGGGCCGAAGTGGTCAAGCTGTTTGATTCTTGGGCAGGCAGCCTCAAGGGCCAAGATTTCACCGATTTCGCGGTCAAACCCGCCGCCCGTATCATCTCGGCGCTCAAGGCGATGCACCCCGGCCTGCCGGTTATCGCTTTCCCGCGTGAAGGCGGTGATGGCTATGTAGGCTTTGCCCGCGCCACGGGGGCTGATTGCGTTGCCATCGACAATTCGGTGACACCGGAATGGGCTGCGGCCCATGTGCAGATCGATGGCTGCGTGCAAGGCAACCTTGCGCCGCACCATATGGTCAGCGGCGGGCAAGAGCTGGTCGAGGCAACCCGCCATGTCGTCAAAGCCTTTCGCGGCGGCCCGCATATCTTTAACCTTGGCCACGGCATCACCCCCGACGCCAACCCCGACAATGTGCAGCTGATGATCGACACGGTGCGCGGGGCCTAAAGCCGCTGTCCCTTGGCGAAAAAGGGGCCCGAGGGCCCCTTTTTTTAATGCTCTAACACCACATCCAGCGCGCCGTCTTTGTCGTGGATCGCCAGCTTGTCCATGATCGTCTCGGTGGCCTCGTTCATGCCGATGATCGACACCAAAGACCCGCGCCGCCGCAGCTTCAGCACCGCCGAATCAATCGCCTGCACCGAAGAGATGTCCCAGATATGCGCGTGGGTGACATCAATCACCACCTGTGCAGCACCCTCGCGAAAGTTGATCGCACGGGTGAAATCCTCGACCGAGCCGTAAAACAGCTGACCATGCACCGCATAGGTGCGCACTTGCCCATCGGCCGAAAGCGTCGATTTCACGCCAAACAACTGCGCAATCTTGGCGGCGAAAAAGATCCCCGACAACAGCACGCCCACCAAAACCCCCAAAGCAAGGTTATGCGTCCAGACCACCGTGACCACCGTCGCCAGCATCACCACCGAAGACGATTTCGGATGCGTACGCAGATTGCCGATCGAGGCCCAGGAAAACGTGCCGATCGAGACCATGATCATGATCGCCACCAGCGCAGGCATCGGGATCTGGCTGACCCAGCGCCCCAAACCGACGCAGAAAATCAACAGCATCACACCGGCGGTAAAGGTCGAAAGCCGCCCGCGCCCGCCTGACTTCACGTTGATCACCGATTGCCCGATCATCGCACAGCCCGCCATGCCGCCGATGAAAGAGGTCGCGGTATTGGCAATGCCCTGACCAATGCACTCTTGATTGCGATGCGACGAGGTGTCGGTCATCTCATCCACGATCTGCGCCGTCATCAGGCTTTCCAAAAGCCCAACCACCGCAACCGCCAAGGAATAGGGAAAAATGATCAGCAGCGTGTCCAGCGTAAAGGGCACATTCGGGATCAGAAAGCTTGGCAAAGCATCGGGCAATTGCCCCATATCGCCCACCGTGCGCACATCCAGCCCCAGCGCCATGCTCAGCGCGGTCAGCACAATGATGGTGACCAAGGGCGATGGCACCAGCCTGGTCAGGCGCGGAAACAGATAGATGATCGCAAGCCCCCCCGCCAACATCGCATAGGTCAGCCAGCCAACGCGCATCGGGTCAATCTCGGGCCATTGCGCCAAAAAGATCAGGATCGCCAAGGCGTTGACAAACCCCGTCATCACCGATTTCGAGACATAGCGCATCACAAAGCCCAGCTTGGCCAGCCCCATGCCCACCTGCAACAGCCCCGCCAGAAAGGTCGCGGCCAGCAGATAATCCAGCCCGTGTTCGCGCACCAATGTGCCCATCAGCACCGCCGTCGCCGCTGTCGCCGCCGAAATCATCCCCGGACGCCCGCCAAAAAACGCCGTGATCACCGCGATGGAAAAACTGGCGTAAAGCCCAACCTTAGGGTCCACCCCTGCGATGATCGAAAAGGCAATCGCCTCGGGGATCAGCGCCAGCGCCACCACCAGCCCCGACAAAAGATCGCCGCGAATATTGCCAAACCATTGCTGGCGATAGGTCGTCATCAAATTCATGGAAAGTCCGTCATCTGCGGCGCAAAGCGCCTTTGGTCCGGCGGATAGGCGGCCGGAAGAGCCAGCAAGGATCGCACCCTGCTCCGAATGTTGGCAGGGTTTTAGCGGTTTGGCGGGCGAATGCCAAGCGGCGGTTTTCCGCAGCAAAGCCAGCAAAATTGGTACCGCCGCCTTAGGTCACAACTATTGACTTACCCCCGGCACAAGATCAAATTCCGCCCAAACGCAGGGGAGTTTTGGGCGTGCAGTGGAACGATATTCTGGCGACACGGGCGTCGCGGATGAAGGCTTCGGAAATTCGCGAGCTGCTCAAGCTTTTGGATCAACCCGATATCATCTCTTTTGCAGGTGGCATCCCTGATCCCGCGTTGTTCCCCAAGGCCGAATTTGCGGCGGCCTTTTCCGATGTGCTCTCGGGCGATCAGGCCACCGCGGCGCTGCAATATTCGGTGTCAGAGGGCTATAAACCCCTGCGCGACTGGATTGCCGCCCAGATGGCCGAGATTGGTGTGCCCTGCACCGCCGAAAATATCCTGATCACCTCGGGCTCGCAGCAAGCGCTTGATTATCTTGGCAAACTGATGATCTCGCCCAAGGATACCGTGCTGTGCGGTTGGCCGACCTATCTGGGCGCGCTGGGGGCGTTTAACGCCTATGAGCCAAGCTACGACCGGCTGGACCCGCAAAGCAACCGCAGCGCCGAAGATTACCGCCAGACCGCCTTGGCTGCCGGTGGGCGGGTGAAATTCGCCTATCTTTCGGTTGATTTTGCCAATCCGACCGGCGAGACGCTTGCGCTTTCGGCCCGCGAGGCGGTGATTGATCTGGCAGATCAGCTTGATATCGCCATTGTCGAAGATGCCGCCTATCAGACCCTGCGCTATGACGGGCAGGCGATTCCGCCGATCCTTGCGCTGGAAATCGCGCGTAAGGGCAGCATCGAGGCCTGTCGCACGCTTTATTGCGGGTCGTTCAGCAAATCGCTGGCGCCGGGGCTGCGGGTTGGCTGGGTTTGCGCCGGCAAAGAGGTGATCTCGCGACTGGTGCTGATGAAACAGGCCGCCGATCTGCATTCTTCGACCGCGAACCAGATCGTCACCCACCGCGTGGCGCGTGATATCTTTGCGCCGCATGTCGCGCAATTGCGCCGCGTTTATGGCGCGCGCCGCGATCACATGCTGGCGGCCTTGGCGCGCGAGATGCCTGCGGGGGTGACTTGGACCAAACCCGAAGGCGGCATGTTTGTTTGGCTAACCCTGCCAAAGGGCATGGACGGGGCCGAGCTTTTGGCGAAATCGCTGCAAAGCGAGCGGGTGGCCTTTGTGCCGGGCCGCGCGTTCTTTGCCGATGGGTCCAACGGCAACACGCTGCGACTGTCGTTTTCCTGCGCCGATGAGGCCGCGATTGACGAAGGCATCAAGCGGTTGGGTCGGTTGATCCGTGGCTGATACCGCGCTTTGGATCGGGGCGGCACTGACCGCCTCGGTGGCGCAAACCGCACGCAACGCGACCCAAGCCAGCCTGACCGCCGCGATTGGCACCGTGGGGGCGACGCAGGTGCGGTTTTTGTTTGGCCTGCCCTTTGCGGTGATTTTCCTGATCTTGGTCAGCCAGATCAGCGGTCAGGCGATCCCGCAGATCCCCTTGCGCGCGCTTGGCTTTACCGCCTTGGGCGCGCTGGCCCAGATCGGCGCGACCGCACTGATGCTGCGGCTGATGCAGACCCGCAGCTTTGCCGTCACCACCGCTTGGATCAAGACCGAGCCGGTGCTTGTGGCGGTCAGCGCAGCGCTGATCCTTGGCGATCCGCTGACGCCGCCAATGCTTTTGGCCATAGGCATCGCCACCGCGGGGGTTCTGCTGATCTCGGTCAAACGCGGCGCAGCCTTGGCCGAGCTGACCCCCGCACTGACCGGATTGTTCGCGGGGCTGTTGTTTGGCATCTCGGCGATCGGGTTTCGCGGCGGCATCACTGGGCTGGCGCAGGGCGATTTCCTGATCCGCGCCACCACGACGCTGGTGCTGAGTTTAACACTGCAAGCCAGCCTGCTGGCGCTTTGGATGGCGCTGTTCAACCGCCCAGCGCTTGCCGCCAGCTTTAGGGTCTGGAAATCATCGCTGGGCGCGGGCTTTTTGGGGGCCTTTGCCTCGCAATTCTGGTTTATCGGGTTTTCGCTGACCTCGGCCGCGAATATCCGCACCCTTGCCTTAGTCGAGGTGATCCTTGCCACCGCCGTGTCGCGCTATGTGTTTCGCCAGGCCGTCAGCAAAAGGCAAATCGCAGGCATGGCAGTGGTGATCGCAGGCATCGCGCTGTTGTTGCGCAATCAGCCCTAGGCGAAGATCGGCCCCAACATCACGCGCAGCGCTGCCAGCGTCTCGTCGCGGTCTTCACAGCCCGCAAGCCCGATCAAAATCGTGCCGGCAAAGCCGAATTTCGAAGTTTTCGTGGCGCGAATGGTCAAAAGCAGATCATCGCCCAGCAAAGTGACGCTTTCCAAAGCATCCTCGGCCGCGAAGTTCTCGTCATTAACCTCGAGCCGCACCGGACCACCTTCCAGTGGTTGTTGCAGCACAACATAAGACCCGTCGTCATCCTCGCCCTCGGCAAAGGCGATGAACAGCAGCGCGTCTTCGTCTTCTTCGACCACCGAACCATAGGCCGCTTTGATCTGAATATCGGCCATCTGGCATCTCCCTATCTCTGGCTGCGGGGTATCCCGCAGCCAGAGCAGGAAAGCAAGCTTACTTCACAGCCGGAAAGGGACCAAGGTAGCCAACATAGGCGCGGGCATCCATTGGGTCTTGCAGTTTGTCCTGATCGCTTTCGCCATAAGGGTGCTGCACGACGGTCATCAGATAGGCATGACCGTTCACATTCGAATACCAATCAACCGACGTCGCTTCTGATCCGTAAGGCGTGGTCATAATCCGCACCAGATCACCCTTGGCCAGATCCATCGCCCAAACCGCGTCATTCTGATGGCCCGAGCCGGTGTCTTCGCCGATCAACAGGGTGTTGTAGCCGGGGATAAAGCTGAGGTTATCAGGGTTCGCGATGCCGTCGATGTCACAGGTGCCGCCAGCGTAGGGGCTGTCAGCGCCATATTCCATCGGCTTGCCTGCGATAAGGCCGGTCATTGTGGTGGCTTTGAAGGCAGCATCCAGCGCCAGCTCGTAAACCACGCCACAAGCGTTCTTTGGCACGCGCACATCGTTGCGACCGCCCTTATCTGCCTTTTCATCGGCATCCATCATGCCCTTGGAGACTTCGGACATCGCCAAGAACAGCGCGTTCTTCTCGGGGCTAAAGGCCAGACCTTCCATCTTACGGAATTCGGTGGTGGCCCCCATCATCGAAGCAACACGGCGGGTTTCCAGACGCGAGGCCAGCATTTCCATGCCCGCTTTGATCTTCAGGCATTCGGCGGCACCACCAGCATTCGACGAGGCAAAGCCTTCGGGGCAAGAGCCATCAGCGTTAAACTCGGCAACCTCAAACATATCCGAGAACGAAACGCCCTTTTCCATGCCAGCCTGCACCGAAGCCTGATCGGCATGGCCCAGATCAACCCACTCAAGATTGGCCGCGCCGCCGTTGACATCCGAGGTTTGCACCCATTTTGCCGCGTAAAGATTGCCAGCGGTCAGATCACCCGCAGTGTCGGCGTGGAACATGAACAGACCGGTGTTCGAACCATCATCGGTGATATAAACCGTCTTCTGGTCGGGCATCACCCATGGCAATTCAACCGCAACACGGCCCATCGCGTAATGCTTGACGATGGTCGCATCGCCAGATTCGGCAACCGAAATCTCGTTCACAAAGCCGTAGTTATAGGGGTTATAGGCGGCCTTAAACGCATCCACCGTCATGCTGGCTGCATCAAGCCCGAAATAGGGTGCCATTCCGATGGCATCATCTGAAAGCGCGTCAACCGTCGCTGCCGCTTCAAAAGCGCGCGCGTCATCTGGGTATTCTTCAGACCCTAAATGCGTGTTCCAAGGCGAAACCGAGCCTGCACAGGGCAACCAAAGACCGCCCAAACCCGCAAAGCTCAGTGGCTTGGTCGAGGTCATGCTGAGATTGCCGTCCGCGTCCTGCGCCAATTCGCTCAGATACATGCCCGCCGGATTGTCTTCAAAATGCGTGATCGAGAACAGCTTGCCCCCAACCGGCAACAACGAGGTAAAGTCAGCCGAGTTTGAAATCTTCGTCGCATCGCCTGCCATCAGCGGCTTGCCATCGCGATCAATCATCTGGGCAAAGGTGCCCTCGCCATGCACATCGCCGCTGCGGGCGATCACATGATAAGCCAAGGGGACTTCGACCCCATCCATCATCGCCGAAGCCGTGGCCACGACGCTGCGCTTGATGGCATCTTCGGTTGGGGCCGCGACGGCGGTAAAGCTTAGATCGCCAGCAGCAGCGATATGGGCAAATCCGGTCAGTGCCGTCGCGGTCAAAAGCAGAGTGCGAAGTTTCATTTTGGCCTCTCTAGGGTTGCAATACCCTTTCGGCCTAGGCGCCAAGGATCACGACACCGTGAAACTCAGGTAAAAGTTTTACATCACACCGCCATCACTAGACCCATTTGGCCAAGGGCGGCAGGCTCATCAGAACCGCATTGGCATCATGCCCGGTCTCTAGCCCGAATTTGGTGCCGCGGTCGTAGACAAGGTTATATTCGGCATAAAGCCCACGATGCACCAATTGCGCCTCGCGGTCGGCCTCGGTCCAAGCGGTATCGACCCGCTTTTCGGTCAGGGGCACAAAGGCGGGCAAGAAGGCGCGGCCGACGTCTTGGGTAAACGAGAAATCGGCCTCCCAATCGCCGGTGTTCAGATCGTCGTAAAAGATGCCGCCAACGCCACGGGCGCGGCCACGATGCGGCACAAAGAAATATTCATCCGCCCAAGCTTTGAACTTGGTGTAATAGCCCGCGTCATGCGCATCGCAGGCCGCCTGCATCTGGGCGTGAAAATGCGCGGTGTCCTCTGCGTATTCCAGACAGGGGTTCAAATCCGACCCACCGCCAAACCAGCAGGCATGCGGCGTCCAGAACATCCGCGTGTTCATATGCACGGCAGGGCAATGCGGGTTGACCATATGTGCGACAAGGCTGATGCCGCTGGCCCAAAACCGAGGATCATCCGCCATGCCCGGGACACCGCGCGCGGCCATCGCCTTTTGCGCCCGCTCGCCCAAGGTGCCATGCACGGCGCTGACATTGACGCCGACCTTTTCGAACACCCGCCCGCCGCGCATCACCGACATCAGACCGCCGCCACCATCGGCGCGGGTTGTCGGTGTCACTTCAAACCGGCCCACAGGCCCGGTGCCATGCGCATCTTCAAGCGCCTCGAAAGAGGTGACAATTTCATCGCGCAGGCTGCGAAACCACTCGGCCGCCCGTGCTTTTTTCTCGGTGAAATCTTCGCTCATCTTCCGCTCCCAAACCCGTCTGGCACTGGCATAACAAGCCAATGGGCCTATAGTCAAAGTCAACTTACCAAAGCCGAGGGTGTGATGCGCAAATTTAGCTGTCTTTTGCCACTGTTGCTGATCGGCTGCGGCACGCCGCAAGAGCGCTGCATCGCCAGTGTGACCCGCGATATGCGGGTGGTGGACCGGCTGATTGTCGAGGTCGAAGGCAATCTAAAGCGCGGCTATGCCTTTGAAGAAAAAGAGGTTTTACGCACCCGCTTTGTCGATTGCTCGGCCGGGGGCGTGGCGCAGATGTGTCTGGATGATGTCACCACAACCGAACGCAGCGCGGTGGCCGTTGATCTTGTGGCCGAAGCGGCCAAGCTTGCCAGCCTGAAAGCCAAACGCGCGGCCCAAGCCACCGAGGCCGCCCCCGCGATCAGCAGCTGCCGCGCAGAATTTCCAAAATAGTTATTTGCCGCGAATAGGATAGGCGGCACGCGTCACGGTAAAGGCGGAATCGCTGGCGATCACCTCGACCTGTTTGAACAGGCTGACCAGCAGCTTGTCATAGGGCAGATGCCGGTTTGCCACCATAAACAGCTGACCCGAAGGCAGCAACCCGCGATGCGCTGCCTTGATAAAGCCCATGCCAAGGCTGGCTTCGGCCTCGCGCCCGGCATGAAACGGCGGGTTCATCACCACCATATCCCATGGTTTCAAGGTCTTATAGGCCAGCGCATCGGCCCAGATGAACTGCGCGCGTGGATCAATCACGTTCAGCCGCGCACAGTCCAAGGCCACCGCCTCGGCCTCGATCAGATCAAGGCTTTGCACCGTGGCATGCGCCAAAATCGCACGGCTCAGATAGCCCCAGCCTGCGCCCAAATCCGCCACCCGTGCCGGCATTTTCGCAGGCAAAGCCTGCGCCAACAGCACCGAGCCGCGGTCAGGACCATCAGCCGAGAAAACCCCCGGCAAAGTGCGAAAGCCATCAATCTCGAAAGGTGCAGCCGCCCAAGCCGCCAGTTGCGGCCCCGGGGTGACAAGCGCAAGCTTGCCATGGGCTTTCGACAAAGCCTCGCCCACTTGCAGGCCCAAGGCCTTGCAATCTTTCAACAGGCTTTCGATGCCATCGGTCTTTTGCCCGTCGACAACGATCAGCGCGGCCCCCATCGCCTGCGCCATCATCGCGCGGGCCTCGGCCTTGGCGCGCGGCACGCAGACAATCGCCACCGCGGCCTCGCCGGGGCCCATGCGGTAGCCTTGGGCGGCAAAGTAATCGTAATCGGGCTTGAACCCCGTCTGCACCACCACCTGATCTTGCGGCAGCATTGACAGATCATCGCCTGCGCGCGGACGCATCACCACGATATTTCCCGAAGCCGGCAGCACCAAAGCACCGCTGGCCAGCGCCAGTTCTAATCTTGCAGACCGCATAAAACTCTATTCTTTTTCCATGGTGCATTGCAGCGGATGCTGATGCCTGCGCGCAAAGTCCATCACCTGCGCCACTTTGGTTTCGGCGATTTCTGCCGAAAACACCCCAACCACAGCCAGACCCTTTTTGTGAACGGTCAGCATAATTTCAAAACTTTGCGCGTGGTTCAGGCCAAAGAACCGCTCTAAAACATGCACGACAAATTCCATCGGCGTGAAATCATCGTTCAAAAGCATGACCTTATACAAAGGCGGCCGCTGGCTGCGCGGCTTGGTCTTGGTCAGGATAGAGCTATCACCCTCCGGCCCATTTGGGTCGTTGGACATGACAGGGTCAACCAAGGCAGCAATAAGGGTCACGCAGATACTCTCCGTTAAGCAGATTCGGCTCGGGGTAGGCTGTTGCACAGTATAGCGCAATTCTCGCTTGCGAAAAGGCCCAAGGGCTGATCCCTTAAGCCACAAGGGGGCAAAATGCTAACAACCATTGGATTTGATGCCGACGACACGCTTTGGCAGAACGAAAGCTTTTTTCGCCTGACGCAGGATCGCTTTACCGATCTGCTGTCCGATCACGCCGAGACCAACCACCTGCACGACCGCCTGCTGGCGGCCGAGAGGCGCAATCTGGGGCATTATGGCTTTGGTATCAAAGGCTTTACCCTGTCGATGATCGAAACCGCGATCGAGGTCACCGAAGGCCGCGTGCCCGCTTCGGTCATCAGCGAGATCTTGGCCGCGGGGCGCGAGATGCTGCGCCATCCGGTAGACCTTTTGCCCCATGCCCGCGCAGCTGTCGAGGCGCTGGCGGCAGAGTTCAAAGTCTTGGTCATTACCAAGGGCGATCTGCTGGATCAGGAACGCAAAGTCGCGCAATCGGGTCTGGGCGATCTGTTTCACGGCGTCGAAATTGTTTCCGACAAAACCCCCGAAGTCTATCGCCGGATCTTTGCCCGCCACGGCACAGGTGCGTCGCAGGCGATGATGGTTGGAAATTCACTGAAATCGGATGTTTTGCCTGCTATTGCTGCCGGGGGCTGGGGCGTGCATGTGCCGCATGGGATCACCTGGGCGCTTGAACATGCCGAACCACCGCAGGCCGAGCCGCGGTTTCATAGCCTGCCCTCGCTGGAAACCCTGCCTGATCTAGTGGTTCAGATCAAAGCGACCCACAACCTATAGTAGCGCGCCGCTAAGTTTTGACGCCACAGGCCGAAGGCAAAACAAGCTGAAATCCTTTGAATTCAAGGGGTTTTCCTAATGCCAAACCCGTGTTAGCATCCTTTCAAGCAGAATATAGGCTCCCGTCAAAAGAGGGGCTAACGAGGCAGAAAAATGATCACAGCGGCTTACGGCCAAATCGGGCAATTTGTCCGTCGTTTCCTATGTCTTTTGGCGGTAACGCTGATGGCGATGCTTGTGCAAGCGCCCAGCGCCTTTGCCGCGCCTCCCTATGCTGCCTTTGTCATGGACGCCCGCACCGGCGAGACGCTTTATTCTGAGAACGCCGACACGCCGCTGCACCCTGCCTCGTTGACCAAGATGATGACGCTTTACATCGTCTTTGGCGAGATCGAAGCAGGGCGGATGTCGCTTGATACCATGATCACCGTATCGAAAAATGCCGCAGCGCAAGCGCCCTCGCGGCTTGGCCTGCGGGCGGGGCAAAAGATTCAGCTGCGCTATTTGATCCGCGCGGCTGCGGTGAAATCGGCCAATGACGCTGCCGCCGCGATGGGCGATGCGATTGACGGCACACCCGAGCGGTTTAGCGCGCGGATGACCCGCACGGCCCGCGCCTTGGGGATGAAAAACTCGACCTTCAAGAACGCCAACGGGCTGACGGCTAAGGGCCATAAATCCAGCGCGCATGACATGACGATCTTAGGCCGGCATCTGTTCTATGATTTCCCCCAATATTACAACATCTTCTCGCGGCGCAGCACCGATGCCGGTCTGGCCACGGTTTCCAGCACAAACCGCAAGTTTCTGGATGCCTATAAGGGCGCCGATGGCATCAAGACCGGCTATACGGGGCCTGCCGGTTTCAACCTGACCGGCTCGGCGGAACGCGACGGGGTGCGCATTATTGCCACTGTTTTTGGCGGCACATCGACAGCAATGCGCAATGCCAAAATGGCCGATCTGTTGGATCTGGGCTTTCGCAAAGCCAAGAAGGGCGCAGTCGCCGTGCCTCCAACGCCACCGCGCAATGCAGATAACGAAGTGGTGGCAAGTGCTGATACCAACACCGATGCACTGCCAAGCTATGATGGATCTTCGGCAAAAACCCTGCGGTTGGTGATGGCGGTCTCGACCTCGCCTCGGCCAATCGCGCGACCAAGCCTTGAAGATGCAGCCGATCACACCGAAACCGTCGCCGCCGCAGATCAGGCGGTTGCTGCGATGGCCGATGACATTCTGGGCGCCTTGGCTCTTGCCACAGCTGCGTCAGATCAGCCGGCAAGCGCACCCCCAGCGCGGCCCGAAGATTTGGTTGCTGATAACGAAAACCCAAGCGACACGACCGCAACAGAGTCCGAGACGCTGCAAATCACCGCCTCGGCCGCACAAGCGCCGGCGCTCAAACTGGTCTCGGCGCCGCGCCCACCCAAACGCGCAGTGGCGATTTATGACAACGCGGTAAATGTGGTTGCAACCGACCGCGCCGCAACGATCACCGAGGTGGTCACCAATGTCTCGACCGCTGGCGTGAAAAGCTATGGCATCAATGTGGGCCGCTTTAACACCCATGGTCAGGCCGAGCGCGTGCTGATGCAAACGCTGCTGTCGGAAAACGCCACCCTTGGCAACAGTATGCGCAAAATCGTGCAGACCAATCGCGGCTATGATGCGAATTTCCTTGGGCTCAGCCAGCACGAGGCCGATCTGGCCTGCCGCCGCCTGCAAGCCCGCGGCACGCAATGCTTTACGATGGGCTCTTAACCGCGCGGAGCCGCAGCGCGCCGCAAGCGGTCATTGATCGCAAGCCCTAGCCCGCGCTCAGGGATAGGCGCAATCGCAATGCTTTGGCCGTTTTGCGCCAAAACATCCGCCTCGCGCAGCAGATGAAACAGGTTCGCCGCCGCCTCGACAAGATCGCCGCGCGGTGACAGGTTCAGATCTGCCGCACCCGCACCAAAGCCGATGAAGACCGTTGCCGGATCAGGGGCGGCATTTAAGCGCACCGCCGCATTGGGCGCGTAATGCGACGCCATTTGCCCCGGCGCCGTTGGGCTCTGGGCATTGCCCCCTATTGGCAAGCGGCCAAGCAGCGCCTCTAGGTCTTCACGGGTGATCCCGCCGGCGCGCAGCAGCGCAGGCGCACCCGCCAGCCCCAAAATCGTCGATTCCACCCCAACCGCGCAGGCGCCACCGTCAAGCACAGCCGCAATCCGCCCCGACAATCCGTCGCGCACATGCTGGGCCCGCGTCGGCGAAATCCGGCCCGAAGGATTGGCCGAAGGTGCCGCCAGCGGCCCACCAAAGGCGCGCAGCAAGGCCTGCGCCACCGGATGCGCCGGCAGGCGGATCGCCACGGTGTCAAGCTCGGCCGTGACATAGGGCGACAGGCCCGACCCCGCCCGCAAAGGCAACACCAGCGTCAAAGGCCCCGGCCAAAACGCCGCCGCAACCGCCCGCGCTTGGGCGTCAAACAGCGCAAATTCTTCTGCCGCTGCCAGATCAGGCACATGCACAATCAAGGGGTTAAACCTTGGCCGCGCCTTGGCTTCAAAGATCCGCGCCACCGCCAGATCAGAGCGCGCATCGCCGCCCAGCCCGTAGACTGTCTCGGTTGGAAAGGCGACCAGCCCTGCGGCGCGCAGGATCTCTGCGGCGCGGGCAAGACCTGCGTGATCAGGCAAAAGGCTTTCGGTTTCGATCATCGGTGACGTAACGTCCGTCTTGAAGCGGCGGCACGGCAGGCCCACCATTGACCCGCAATTATAGGCTTCACGCGCTTTTGCCAAGCCACCCGCCCTGCTGCCTTTCGGAGTATCCTATGCCCTATCGCGCCCCGCTTGCTGATTTTCGGCTTTTGCTTGACCTGACCGGCTTTGCCGAGGTCGCCGCAACCGAGCGTTTCGCCGATGCCACGCCCGAAACCGTCGAGGCGATTTTGTCAGAGGCGGGCAAGCTTTGCGAAAACACCCTCGCCCCGCTGAACCGTGCCGGCGACAAAACCGCAGCGCGGCTGGAAAATGGCGTGGTGCGCACCCCCGCAGGCTTTGTCGAAGGCTACCGCGAGATTGCCAGCGGCGGCTGGGTGGGGATTTCGGCCGATCCGGCCTATGGCGGCATGGGCCTGCCGATTGCGCTGACCTCTTGTGTCAATGACATGATGGGGTCGGCCTGTTTGGCGCTGCAACTGAACCCCTTGCTGACCCAAGGCCAGATCGAAGCGCTGGAACATCACGCCAGCGACGCGCTGAAGGCGATCTATCTGCCTAAGCTGATCTCGGGCGATTGGAACGGCACGATGAACCTGACCGAACCGCAGGCGGGCAGTGATGTCGGCGCGCTGCGCACCAAGGCCGAGCCGCTGGGCGACGGCAGCTATGCGATCACCGGTCAGAAAATCTATATCACTTGGGGCGATAACGACACCAACGCCAATGTCAGCCATCTGGTGCTGGCGCGCATTGTCGGGGCGGCGGCGGGGACCAAGGGCATCAGCCTGTTCCTTGTGCCAAAAATCATCCCCGACGCGCAGGGCAATCTGGGCGCGCGCAACAGCCTGAATGTGGTCAGCCTAGAGCATAAGCTTGGCCTGCATGGCTCGCCCACGGCAGTGATGCAGTTTGATGCCGCCCAAGGCTGGCTGGTGGGGGAAGAAAACAAAGGCATGGCGGCTATGTTCACGATGATGAATAACGCCCGGCTTGCGGTGGGGATGCAGGGCGTGGCGATTGCCGAGGCCGCCACTCAAACCGCTGTTGCCTATGCGATGGGGCGCACGCAGGGCAAAACTCCGCTGGGCAATGGCGCCATTATCGACCACGCCGATGTGCGCCGGATGTTGGGTCAGATGCGGTCTGAAACCTTTGCCGCCCGCGCCATTGGTCTGGCCTGCGCCGTTGCCATCGACATGGGCCGCGCCACAAGCGCCCCCGAATGGCAGGCGCGCGCCGCACTTTTGACGCCGATCGCCAAGGCCTACGGCACCGATATTGGCAATGAGGTCGCCTATATCGGCGTGCAAGTGCATGGCGGCATGGGCTTTATCGAGGAAACCGGCGCGGCACAGTATAGCCGCGATGTCCGCGTCACCTCGATCTACGAGGGCACCAATGGCATTCAGGCGATGGATCTTGTTGCCCGCAAGATGATGGATGGCGGCGAGGCGGCCTACCGGCTGATCGACGAGGTCGAAGCCGCCGCCGAAGCCGCCCGCAGCAGCCAGCCCGCGCTTGCCACCGCCGTGTGGAACGCCTCTGAAGCGCTGCGCGAGGCGACCGAGGCGCTGGTTGGCCAAGATCTGAACGACCGTTTCGCAGGATCGGTGGCCTATCTGCGCGCCTTTGCCCGTGTCTTGGGCGCGCATTACCACCTGCAAGCCGGGCTTGCCGATCCCGCGCGCCTGCCATTGGCGGCGTTTTACATCACCCGCCTGCTGCCCGAATATGCACCGCTTTTGGCGCAAACCCGTGAGGGCGCCGCAGGTCTTTACGCCCTGACCCCCGAAGCACTTTTGGCGTGAGCAACGCGATCCACCATCCTTGGGAAACCCCGCCCGCACAGGGCGAGTCGATTGAAGTCGCCAAGGGCATCTTGTGGATGCGCCTGCCGCTGCCGATGGCGCTGGATCATGTCAACGTCTATGCCTTGGACGATGGCGATGGCTGGACGCTGGTTGATACCGGCTTTAGCAGCCGCAAATCCAAGGCGATCTGGCAAGAGCTTTTGGCAGGCCCGCTGGCCGGAAAACCCGTCAAGCGGCTGATCGTCACGCATTACCATCCCGACCATATCGGCCTTGCCGGCTGGTTTCAGGCGATGGGGGCTGAACTTTTGACCACCCGCACCTCTTGGCTTTTGGCGCGGATGTTGGTTTTGGATGTGCAGCCCAGCTATGGCGCAGAGCAGATGACCTATTTCCGCCGCGCGGGCCTGTCGCCCGAGGCGCTGGCGCAAAAGGCGGCCGAGCGGCCCTTTAACTTTGCCGATGTGGTCGACCCGCTGCCCTTGGGCTTTACCCGTATCGACGAGGGCGATGTGATCCATGCCGCAGGCCGTCGCTGGCGCGTGCGCATTGGCCACGGCCACGCCCCAGATCACGCCACGCTTTGGAGCCTTGACGACGATCTTATCCTTGGCGGCGATCAGCTTTTGCCCGCAATCTCGGCCAATATCGGGGTCTATGCCAGCGAACCCGAAGCCGATCCCTTGGCCGATTGGCTGGCCTCGACCGCAGGGTTTCAGCCCCTGGCGCGGCCCGAACATCTGGTGCTGCCCGGCCACAAGCTGCCCTTTACCGGCCTGCCGTTTCGGCTGGTGCAAATGGCGGAAAATCACATCTCGGCGCTAGAGCGGCTTTATGACCACCTTGCCGAACCACGCGTGGCCGCCGACTGCTTTGTGCCGCTGTTCAAACGCGAGATCACCGGCGAGGCCTTTGGCATGGCCTTGGTCGAAGCCATTGCCCACCTGAATTATCTGCTGCATCAAGGCCGCGTGCGTCGCAGCCTGACGCCCGAGGGTGCTTGGGCTTGGCAGGCCTGCCCCGCGCCGCACAGCTGACCAAAAAGTGCAAATCCAAGCAAAGCCGCCTCGTGACTTGGCCAAATGAATCGGGTATGGCCTGTGCAAAGCACTTCGAAAGGACAAAATCATGGCCGAGCATAAACAAGGCAGCATGGACACCCGCAACCACGAGAAAACCTTTGACGGGTTTATCCGCATGTCAACTTGGGGCGCGATCATTTCGATTGGCGTTCTGGTTTTCATGGCGCTTGCAAACGCCTAAACCCCGCGTGGCCGGAGGCATCTGATGTTGGTAAAGAGTTTTGCACTTCTGGTCTGTCTTTTTCTGACAGCTTGCGGAACGGCGGGTAAAGAATATGCCAGCGATGCTGCGATGGCGGCGCCAGATGCGCATTACTTTGCACCGCCACCACGCACGATCACCCTGTTCACCTCGATCAACGGGAAGACAGGGTCAGGCGCGCATTCCAGCTTGCTGATCAACGCCTCCGAACAGGTGCAATTCGATCCTGCCGGCAGCTTTAGCCATCCGCGGGTGCCCGAACGCAACGATGTCCATTATGGCATGACCCCCAAGATGGTGGCGTTTTATATCGATTATCACGCCCGCGACTCTGCGCGCGAAAACTTCTATGTGATTGAACAGACCGTCACCGTCAGTCCCGCGGTTGCCGAGCTTATTAAGCAAAAAGTCGAGGCCAATGGCGCGGTGGATAAGGCACATTGCGCAGAGTCGATCTCGGCTATTTTGCGCAGCGTGCCGGGCTTTGACGCCATTTCGTCTACCTGGTTTCCGAAAAAGCTGTCGAAAGACTTTGACGCCCTGCCAGGGGTGCGCAAAAGGATAATCACAGAGGCCACCGCCGACCATAGCCATGGCGTGATCTTAACCGATCCCAACAACCCAGCCTTCTAGCCTCTAAGCCAGATAGTGCAGCGCCGCTAAAACCGCAGCCCCTGCGGCAATCGCTGCCATCATTTGCCGCGTATAGGCCCCAACCAAGACAGTGGTCGCTGCCGCCAGCAGCCGCGCGGGGTCGGTCTGGCCGCCCATCGCCTCGGGCCAGAGCACCGCAGGTGCGACCAAGGCCGGCAACACCGCCACCGCGGTATAGCGCAGCCCGCGCACCAGCCACCATGGCAGCACCCGATTGCCCAAAAACCCCAAGAACGAAAACCGCAGCAGATAGGTGCCAATCCCCAGCCCCACCACGACCACCCAAAAATCGGCTCGATCAATCATGCTTGCCCCGCGCTGCCCAGGTCTCCATCGCCGCCCCCGCAATCATCCCTGCCGCCGCCGCAACCAAAAGCCCCGTGCCATAGGGCATAGCGCGCAAGCCCAGCACCAATCCCACCGACACCGCAGCCGCGACCCAATGCGCGCGGGTCCGCAGCATGGGCGCCGTCATCGCCAAAAAGGTGATCGGCACCGCAAAATCCAAGGCATAGCCCGCAGGGATCGACCGCCCCACCAAGGCCCCCGCAATCGTCGAGATCGTCCAGACCGGCACAATCGGGGTCACTGCGCCAAAGAAATAGCCCAGCTTTTCCGCCAGACTTTGATCGGGACGCTTTTCGTAATCTTGCATCGCCAAGGCAAAGCTTTGATCCACCAGAAAATAGGCAATAAACGCCCGTGTGCGCGCCCGAGCTGCCCCCAGATGTGGCGCAAGGGCGACCGAATACATCAGCATCCGCAGATTAACCGCCAAGGCCGTGACCAGAATAATCAGCACTGGCGCATGCTCTTTCAGCAAAGCCAGCGCGGCAAACTGCGAGGCCCCAGCAAAGACCACTACCGAAAACAGAATGATTTCATAAAGATGCAGGCCCGCCTCCGAGGCCAACAGCCCAAACAGCGTCGCAAAAGGCACAATCACCACCACAAAGGGCAGTGCATCGACCACGCCGCGCCAAAAGCCTTGCCTGCCCAATCCCGAACCTCGCTGCTTTACGCCGGATGCAGAAGGGCTTAGGCCTTTGACGGTGTAAAATGAAGAGGGCATCTTGCGGATTTTTGGCGTCATTCTTGCCGGCGGCGGCGCGCGGCGCATGGGCGGGGTCGATAAGGCCGGGCTGATGCTGGGCGGCGAAAGCCTGATCGCGCGCTGCATCGCGCGGCTGGAACCTCAGGTCGAACGGCTGGCAATCTCGGCCAATGGCGATCCGGCGCGCTTTGGCTTTGGCCTGCCGGTGCTGGCCGATGCCGCCCCCTTGGGCCCGCTTGCCGGTATTTTGGCCGCGCTGAACTGGGCCGCAGCCCAAGGGGCGACCGCCGTGGTCGCGGTGGCCGTGGATACGCCGTTCTTTCCCGGCGATCTGACACCGCAGCTTTGCCTTGCGGCCGAAGCCTCGCCCACGGGTCTGGCGATTGCCCAAAGCGGTAAAGATCACCCCACCTGTAGCCTCTGGCCCACCAGCCTTGCGCCCGCGCTTGCGGCCTTTCTGGCCTCGGGTGAAAACCCGCGTGTGCTAAGTTTCGCCCAAGCCCAGCACTGCGCGCGCGCGACTTTCGCCGATGCCCGCGCCTTTGCCAATATCAACACCCCCGAAGACCTCGCCGCAGCCGAGGCCCGCCTGAAAGCCGCATCATGAGAATTTACGGGGTCATCGGCTGGAAAAACGCCGGTAAAACCAGCCTGATGGAGCGTTTGGTGGCCGAGATCACCGCACGCGGGCATAGCGTCTCGACCGTGAAACATGTGCATCACGACGTCGATCTGGACCAGCCCGGCAAGGACAGCTTTCGGCATCGGGCCGCCGGCGCGCGCGAGGTCGTGCTGGCCTCGGCGCATCGCTTTGCCTTGATGCATGAACATCGCGGACCCGAACCTGATCTGAACGCGATTTTGGCCCGCATGGCCCCCGTCGATCTGATCTTGGTCGAGGGGTATAAGCGCGATGCCCATGCCAAGATCGAGGTGTTTCGCCGCGAAGCAGGCCATGATCTGATCCAACCAAGTGATCCTTTGGTGCGGGCGGTGGCCTCGGATCTGGCGCTGGATCTGCCGGTGCCGCTGCTGGATCTGAACAACACCGCCGAAATCGCCGATTTCATTCTGGCAGAGGTAGGCCTTGCCGCGCTTTGACCGTATCCTGATTGCTGATTGGTCCGCCTCGGGGGCGCTGTCACCGGCGCGACCCTGTGCCGATGCGATCTGGCTGGGCGAGACCAGCGCGCAGGGCAGCCAGACCCGCTATTACCGCAGCCGTGCCACCGCAGAAGCCGCCATCGCAGGCGCGATTGCCGATGCCAAGGCCGCAGGCGCGCGGCTGTTGATCGGCTGCGATTTTCCCTTTGGCTACCCGCAGGGCTTTGCCCAGATGCTGACGGGCAAGCCCTTGGCCGCCGCCGTCTGGGCGCATCTGGCCGCCCGCATCACCGACACGGCTCAAAACCAAAACAACCGCTTTCAGGTTGCAGCCGAGATGAACGCGGCACTGGGCCAGCCGCTGTTTTGGGGGCGGCCTGCCAGCCTTGATCTGGCCGATCTGCCGGCGACCAAACGGGGCGATTACGCGGCGCTTGGCCTGTCCGAGCGTCGCCTTGTCGAAACCCTGATCCCGCGCGCGCAGGTGGTGTGGAAGCTTTACACCACCGGCGCGGCAGGCTCGCAGGGGCTGATGGGGCAGACGATGCTGCACAGGCTTGCCAAAGAGGCGGCGGTTTGGCCGTTTGACCCCGCAGGCCAGATCACCTTGGCCGAGGTTTACCCGTCATTGCTGGCCCGCGCCGTGGCCGCAGACCCCGCCCCGATCAAAGATGAAGCCCAGGTGCGGTTGTTGTCGCAGGCGTTGTTTGCGCTGAGCCAGCAAGGCAAACTCGGGCCGCTGTTCGACGCCCCCGCCCTGGCCCGCGAAGAAGGCTGGATCCTTGGCGCGGGCCATGCGGCCCTGCTGGAAGCCGCGCTGTGATCACGCTGCACAAAACCCTGCCAGCCGCGCTGCGCCCCAAGGCGATCGGGCTTTATTGGCAGGCCTTTGGCGGCAAATTGGGCAGTGTGATGGGCCCTGACGCCAAAGCCTTGCGGTTTTTGGACCGCGTGCTGCGCGCCGATCATTGCCTTTATGCTTTGGATGCGCAGGGCGATTTGCTGGGCATTGCAGGCTTTAAATCGCCAGAGGGCAGCTTTGCAGGCGGCGAGGTGGCCGATATTCTTGCCGTCTATGGCGTGCTGGGGGCAGCGTGGCGCTTGCCACTGCTGTGGAGGCTGCAAAGTGACACTGATAATCTGCGGTTTTTGATTGATGGCATTTGCGTGGCGCAAGCCCAGCGGGGCAAGGGCGTGGGCACAGCCCTGATCGCCGCGCTGGAAACCGAAGCCCGCCTGCGCGGCTATCAGGCGATCCGTCTGGATGTCATCGACGATAATTTTCGCGCAAAACAGCTTTACGCCCGCTGCGGCTATGTGGCGGAAAAGACCGAATACATCGGCGTCTTGCGCTATGCCTTCGGCTTTCAATCCTCGACCACTATGGTCAAACCGCTTTAGTCAAAGGTGCCAGTCACCCGCCCAAACAGCATGAAGGCGCGGGCGGTGCGGGTGTCGGCCAGATCGGCCAATTCGGCATCGCTGGCCAAAGGCTCGAATTCAGCGAAGCAACGATCAAAGGTGCGCAAAAAGTGGTGCGCCGCATCGCGAAACACCGGATCTTCGCGCATCCGCCCCGCTGTCAGCGCCAAGGACGACCGATCGCGCACGCCGCCCAAGCCCGCAATCGCGCGGCCGCGCTCGCCTGCGGCAAATTTGCGCCACAATTCGGGGCGCGAGCGATCGGGCTTCAGGTCATCCATATAGATGCCCTCTTGGCTCAGCAGCGTCAGCACATCTTGCGAGGCACGGATCAGCTTGGCGACATTGCGGTCTTCCAGCGCCAGACGCAGGGCACGAAAGCCCTCTTTGTCATCGGGGCTTTCGGGGAATTGTAGCGCGCGGGTGAAATCCGCCACCCCAAGCCGCGGCTGCAAGGCATCGGCTGGCGTGCCCAGGGCCAAGGCAGGCTGTTCGACATCGGCCTGCACTTCGGGCGGCAATTGCACCGCACGGCGGTTGGCCGAAGGCAGCGTCAGCCCCGCATCCCTGCGGCTGCTAAAGCTGGCCAGCGCGGTTTCGGTCTGCTTGGCCAGCGCATCCAGCTTGCGTTCGACCGAAGGCTGCATGCCTTGGCCTTGCAAACCCAAGACATAGGCCGCGCGCATCGCCTCGACAGTGGCCTGCAAGCGTGCCGATTCATTGCGCAACACCTGAACCGAGCGCAGCGTGGTGATCGCCGCCCAGATCAGCGCCAGCGGCAAGAACACCACCAAAAGCGTCAGCACCAAGCCCAGCGCAGTGGCATCTTTTGGTCCGGTAAACACATAGGCTGCAACCGCGCCCACCCAAACAACTGCCAAGCCAGCCGCGACCAGCTCGGTCGCCTGCATAGATTTAGCGCTCTGGGGGGCAGATCCGATCTGGTCCTGCCGCAGGGGGTCTTCGTCGCTCATATGCACTGCCTAGGGCTTAGGAATAGCGGATCGTTACGATTTCATAGCTACGTTTGCCACCCGGGGTGACAACCTCAACCGAATCGCCTTCATCTTTGCCGATCAGCGCGCGGGCCAAGGGCGAGCGGATATTGAGCAAATTACGCTCGATATCAGCCTCGGATTCGCCGACGATCTGATAGGTTTTTTCTTCTTCGGTGTCTTCGTCGATCAGCTTGACCGTCGCACCAAACTTGATCGTGCCCGACAGCTTCGCGACATCAATCACCTCGGCCAGCGAAATCACGGCCTCCAGCTCTTTGATGCGGCCTTCGATAAAGCTCTGCTTTTCGCGGGCGGAATGGTATTCGGCATTTTCCGACAGATCGCCGTGTTCGCGCGCCTCTGAGATGGCACGAATGATCGCCGGCCGTTCGACCGACTTCAGGATTTTCAACTCTTCATCCAGCTTGTCAAAGCCGGCGCGGGTCATCGGAATTTTTTCCATTTGTCTCTTCACACGAAATAACAAGGTCACGGCCCTTTGATGGGCCATGACCTTTTCTATAAGCCCACCTGACCCGACCGCCGCCACGAATGCAAGGGGGAATGGCGGGAATAGGCGAAGGCCCGTCGGAACAAGGTTAGAATATTGCGCAATCTCTGCAATTGAGGTTTTGGATGTTGCGTCACGGTTGACCAAACCCCCGCTATCAGGCAATGACACGGGGCAAATTTCGCGGCTGGGAGAAAGAAAATGCCACAGGATATCGTGCGCGAGCAGATGGAATATGACGTTGTGATCGTGGGCGCGGGGCCTGCTGGCCTGTCAGCGGCGATCCGGCTGAAACAGCTCGACAGCGCGCTTTCGGTCGTGGTGCTGGAAAAGGGCTCCGAGGTCGGCGCGCATATCCTTTCGGGCGCGGTGCTTGACCCTGTGGGCCTGAGCAAACTGATCCCCGATTGGCAAAAGCGGGGAGCGCCGCTGAACACGCCTGTCACCTCGGATAATTTCTATATTCTGGGGCCAGCCGGGCAAATCCGCATCCCGAACGCACCGATGCCGCCACTGATGAACAACCACGGCAATTATATCGTCTCGATGGCCAATGTCTGCCGCTGGATGGCAGGCCAAGCCGAAGAGCTGGGCGTCGAGATTTTCCCCGGCATGTCGTGTTCAGAGCTGGTCTACGGCGAGAACGGCGAAGTGCGCGGTGTGGTGGCGGGCGAATTTGGCAAGAACCCCGATGGCACCCCCGGCCCGAACTATGAACCCGGCATGGCGCTGCTGGGCAAATACGTCTTTCTGTCCGAAGGCGTGCGCGGCAGCTTGGCCAAAGAGGTGATCGCAAAATACGACCTGTCGCAGGGCCACGAGCCGCAAAAATACGGCCTTGGCATGAAGGAAATCTGGCAGATCGACCCCGCAAAGCACAAACTTGGCACCGTCACCCATACCATGGGCTGGCCTTTGGGCAGCAATGCAGGTGGCGGGTCGTTCATCTATCATCTTGAGAACAATCAGGTCTATGTCGGCTTTGTGGTGCATTTGAACTACAAAAACCCGCATCTCTATCCCTATATGGAATTCCAGCGTTTCAAGCATCACCCGATGGTGGCCGAGCTTTTGAAGGGTGGCAAACGCGTGGCTTACGGCGCGCGCGCGATCTCCGAAGGCGGCTGGCAGTCGATCCCCAAGATGGTCGCCCCCGGCGTGGCTTTGCTGGGCTGTTCGGCCGGTCTGGTCAATGTGCCGCGCATCAAGGGCAATCATAACGCCATGCTTTCGGGCATTGACGCAGCAGAGGCGGCCCATCAGGCGATCAGCGCCGGACGCCAAGGCGACGAGCTGACCGCTTATGAGCAAAGCGTGCGCAGCGGGCCAATTGCGTCCGATCTGAAAAAAGTGCGAAACGTCAAACCGCTTTGGTCTAAATTCGGGCTTTTGGCCTCGCTGACGCTTGGGGGGGCCGATATGTGGGCCAATACCTTTGGCATGACCATTCTGGGCACGCTGAAACACGGCAAGAATGACGCGGAATCAACCGGCTTGGCAAAAGACTATGCGCCGATCGACTATCCAAAACCCGATGGCGTGCTGTCGTTTGACCGGCTGACCAACGTGGCTTTCTCGGCCACCAATCACGACGAAAACCAGCCCGCGCATTTGAAACTGCGCGACGCCTCGGTGCCGATTTCGGTCAACCTGCCGCTTTATGACGAGCCTGCGCAACGCTATTGCCCGGCAGGCGTCTACGAGGTGATCGCAGAGGCCGGCAAAGAGCCGCGCTTTCAGATCAACTTTCAAAACTGCGTGCATTGCAAAACCTGCGACATCAAAGACCCCTCGCAGAACATCACCTGGACGACGCCGATGGGCGGCGATGGCCCGAACTACCCGAACATGTGATCTGACATCTGGGGTCAGATGCGCAAAGATCAGCGGGCCGTAGGGGAAACCCTGCGGCCCGCATTGCTTCTTGGGCGTTGCGCCATTAGCTTGAACACCAATGACTTACAGGAGCCGTCACGGATGATCTTCCGCCCTATGACCCGCAAACATCTTTTGCTTGCAACGGCCCTGACGCTGTGTCTCTCGCCTTTGGCTGCCCGCGCAGAAAGTGCCTATGGTGCTTATCTGGCGGCTTGGGTGGCCAGCACCAGCTCTGACTATGCGGCTTCGGTCGATTGGGCGACCCGCGCTTTGGGGGGCGATCCAAGCAATCCGGCGCTGCTCGAAGACCTTGTGCTGTCAAATGTCGGCGTTGGCGATATGCCAAGGGCCGCAAGCTATGCACAAGAGCTGCTTAAGACCGGCTCGAACAGCCAAACCGCCGTGGTGGTGACATTGGCACAAAATGCCAAGGCCGGCGATTTCGAGGCGATTTTGACGCTGGGCAGCAATGGCAGCTCTGCCGGTGCGGTGCTGGACACTTTGGCAAAGGCTTGGGCCAAGCTGGGCCTTGGCCGGATGTCCGATGCGCTGGCCGATTTTGACACATTGTCCAAAACCAAAGGTCTAGAGGCCTTTGGCCTTTATCACAAAGCCTTGGCGCTTGCCTCTGCGGGCGATTACGAGGGCGCTGATAACATTCTGTCGGGCCGCGCGGCGGGCACTTTGGCGGTCAATCGCCGTGGCGCGGTGGCCCAGATCGAGGTGCTAAGCCAGCTTGAGCGCAATGCCGATGCCATCGCCTTTATCGACCGCAGCTTTATTCCGGGTCGCGATCTGGAAATCGACGATATGCGCCGCCGTCTGGTGGCAGGCGAGCCACTGCCCTTTACCGTGGCGCGCAATGCCACCGACGGCATCGCCGAGGTGTTTTACACCATCGCCACCGCTGTGAATAACGAGGCCGTGCCCCCCTATACAATGCTGCACAGCCGCGCTGCCGCTTACCTGCGCCCCGACAACACCGAAGCGATCTTGCTGACCGCAAACCTGCTAGAACAACAGCAGCAATTTGATCTGGCTGTGGCGGCCTATGCCACCATCCAGCCCAGTGATCCGGCGTTTTACATCGCCGAGATTGGTCGCGCCAATGCCACCTATGCCGCAGGGCGCAGTGAAGAGTCGCTGAAGATTTTGCACGCATTGGCCCGCAGCCATGGTGGGCAGATTAGCGTGCAAATCGCCTTGGCGGATGGGCTGCGTCGGGTGCAGAACTTTACCGAAGCCAAGCTGGCCTATGATGCTGCTATCGCTATGCTGCCCAACCCGCCACCGCCAGAAAACTGGCCGCTGTTTTACAGCCGCGGTGTCTGTCTCGAGCGCAGCGGCGATTTTGCCAATGCCGACACGGATCTGCGCCAAGCCTTGGCGATGAATCCGAACGAACCGCAGGTGCTGAATTATCTGGGCTATAGCCTTGTTGATCGTGGCCAAAACCTAGACGAGGCGCTTGGCATGATCCAGCGCGCGGTTGCGGCACGGCCTGACAATGGCGCGATTCTTGACAGTCTGGCTTGGGCCTATTTCCGCCTAGGGCGCTATCAAGAGGCGCTGGCGCCGATGGAGCAGGCCTCGCTGCTAATGGCGGTGGATGCCACCGTCACCGACCATCTGGGCGATGTCTATTGGGCAGTGGGCCGCAAGCGCGAGGCGCAATATCAGTGGCACCGCGCGCTCTCGTTTGACCCCGAAGAAAAAGACGCCATTCGCATTCGCCAAAAGCTGGAGCTTGGCCTTGAAGCTGTGCTTGCCGCTGAAGGCAACGCTTTGATAGATCCTGCCGATGTTCAGAACGGTAACTGAGCAAGCCTTTGCCAAGATCAACCTCACGCTGCACATCACCGGCCAGCGTGAGGATGGCTATCATTTGCTGGATAGCCTGACGGTCTTTACCTCGATCACCGACAAGCTGACTGCCACCCGATCGGGGGTGTTTTCGCTGACTTTGGAAGGCCCATTTGGCCGCGAGATTCCGGCTGATTTCGACAATCTGGTGCTGCGCGCGGCGCGGATGTTCACCCAAAGCCGCGAAGTCGCCTTTACCTTGGACAAACACCTGCCACCGGCCTCGGGCATTGGCGGCGGTTCGGCGGATGCGGCGGCGGCGATTCGGGCAATGCTGCGGCTGTTGCAGATCGAAGACGACCCCGACCATACCGAAGCGGTCTTTGCCAGCCTTGACCGCGCCGCCGTGCTGGCACTTGGGGCCGATGTGCCAGTGTGTCTGTTCTCGCAACCCGCCCGTATGCGCGGGATTGGCAATGATCTGACCATGGTCGATCTACCGCGCGCTTGGATCACGCTGGTCAATCCGCGGGTCGAGGTGCCAACGCCGCAGGTGTTCAAGGCGCTACAATCGAAAACCAATGCCGCCATGCCTGACAGCCTGCCAACATGGCCGAATGCTGCCGCTTTGGCCGAGTGGTTGCAGGGTCAGCGCAATGATCTGGAACCGCCCGCCCGCGCCATCGCGCCGGTGATCTCGGACGTCATCGCGGTTTTGGCGCGTCAATCCGGCGCGCTGATTGCGCGGATGTCAGGCTCTGGCGCCACCTGCTTTGCGCTGTTTGCAACCCAAGCCGAAGCCGAACAGGCCGCAAGCCAGATCCGCGCCGCCCATCCGCAGTGGTGGACAGCGGCAGGCGAGGTTTTCCCCGGCGATGCCGCAGCCCAAAGCTGGATCAGCTGATCCGCGCCACCACATAGGCCGCCAGATCGTCCAACATATCGCGCAAAGGATGCGGGGGCAGTGCCTGCAGCGCCGCTTGCGCGCGCCCCGCCCAAGCCAGCGCATCCTTGCGCGCCGCCTCCATCGCGCCATGCCGCGCCATGATCGCCATGGCTTGCTCTAGATCGCCCTCGGCCTGCTGGCCCTTTTCGATCACCCGCACCCAAAAGGCGCGCTCGGCCTCATCGGCCTTTGCCACAGCCTTGATCAGCGGCAGCGTCAGCTTGCGTTCGCGGAAATCATCGCCGGTGTTCTTGCCAATCGCCGCAGCCGATCCGCCGTAATCCAGCAGATCGTCCACGATCTGAAAGGCAATCCCCAAAGCATCGCCATAATCGAACAAGGCTTGCACCTGCGCGGGCGTGCCGCCTGCAATCTCGGCCCCTGCCTCGGTTGCGGCGGAAAACAGCGCCGCGGTCTTGCCGCGCACCACTTGCAGATAGATCTCTTCCGTGGTGCCCAGATCTTGCGCTGCGGTCAGCTGCAACACCTCTCCCTCGGCAATGGTGGCCGAGGCATTGGCCAGAATATCCAAGACCCGCAGATTGGCGGGTTCGACCATCAGCTGAAACGCGCGTGCAAACAGATAGTCGCCCACCAAGACCGAAGATTTATTATCCCAAAGCAAATTTGCCGTCGGCCGGCCCCGTCTGCGCGCGCTTTCATCAACGACATCATCATGCAGCAGGGTGGCGGTGTGAATAAACTCAACCGTCGCAGCCAGATGCACATGATGGGGGCCCGCATAGCCGAGCAGCCGCGCCGCCGCCAAAACCAGCATCGGACGCAGACGTTTACCGCCCGCCTCGACCAGATGCGCGGTCACTTCTGGAATGCGCGGCGCGTGTTTGCTGGCCATACGCTCGCGGATCATAATGTTGACCGCCGTCATATCCTCGGCCAAAGCCTCGGCCAATCGGTCGTGCGGTTTTTGTGCAGCCTCTAGGTTCATTCCAGTCCCACTGTCTTCAAGTCTATCGACACGGGGCCCATGTCGCGCATACACCTTTTGCATGAAGCTTTTGATCAGCACAACCGACCCCACCGTGATCGCCTTTGCCCAAGCCCTGCTTGATGGCGAAGGTATAGACAGCTTTCTGATGGACGTCCACATGAGCGCGCTTGAAGGTGGGATCGGATTGTTTCCGCGCCGCCTGATGGTCGCCGATCGTGACCACTTTCGTGCGCGGTCGGTGTTGAAAGATAACGATATTCCGGATGGACAGTAACGGGCAGACGATGGACGATCTGACGCATGACGCCTTTCTTTGCGGCAAGCTGCATCTTTGGCAGCCGCGGCGTGGCTATCGCGCGGCCACTGACCCTGTGTTGCTGGCGGCGGCCTGCCCGGCCACTGCGGGCCAATCGGTCTTGGATCTTGGCTGCGGCGTCGGGGCCGCAGCACTGTGTCTGGGCGCGCGGGTGCCGGGGCTGCGGCTGTCGGGGCTAGAGGTGCAAGAGCCCTATGCAGCGCTTGCCCGCCGCAATGGCGTGGAAAACGGCATCGGCTTCGAGGTGCATCAGGGCAATCTGCTGGATATGCCGCGCGCGTTGCGGGTGGATTTCGACCATGTCATCGCCAACCCGCCCTATTATCCGGCGCATGGCACCCGCAGCCCCGACATTGGCCGCGCCACCGCGCTGCAAATCGCCGACACGCCGCTGGCCGATTGGGTGCAGGCCGCCACCCGCAGGCTTGCGCCCTTGGGCTGGCTGACGCTGATCTGTGGTGCCGACGGTCTGCCCGAAGTGCTGGCCGCCATGGGGCAAAAGATGGGCTCGACCGCTGTGCTGCCGCTCACCCCGCGCGAGGGGCGGCCTGCGCTGCGAATCCTGTTGCGCGCGCGCAAAACCGGCCGCGGGGCCTTTCGCCTGCTTGCGCCCTTTGTGATCCACCAAGGCCCGGCCCATGACGGCGACCGCGAAAGCTATACCCCCCGCGCCGGCGAGATTTTGCGCAACGGCGCCAGCCTGTCAGAGGAATTCCGCTAATTTTAGCAACACAGGCGCGCCGCTCTGTGAAGATTTGATGACAGCTGCGATTTTTTGTGGTGCACTGAAGATCTCGGATAGATCAACAGGAGGACTTGCATGACCGTCACTTCCCATATCGCCGAACTTAAGAAAAAGCATGACAGCCTGTCAGAGACGGTTGAACGCGCCCAGCGTTCCCCCGGCATTGATGGCCTGCGCATCGCCGAATTGAAAAAACAGAAAATGAAGCTGAAAGAGGAAATCGGCCGCCTTAGCAGCTAGCCCCCTTTGCGCTGGCCCAAGCTGCCAGCGCTGCGCCTGCGGTGATAAGCACTGCCGCGGCCAAGATCGCAACAGAGGGCTCCGCGATCCCAGCGGCCACCAAGGCCAGCGTCGACAGCAGTGGCGCAGCATAAGAGGCGACACCAAGCAATTGGATGTCGCCTCGTTTCATGCCGATATCCCAAGTGAAAAACGCAAGCCCCACCGGCCCCAGACCCAGCGCCAAAACGCTGAACCAGCCAAAGGCGCCCATAGGCAAAAGCGTCGGCTCAATCGCCAGATGCACGCCCAAAGACAACAGCGCCGTCACCAGACAGAACACCGTCACCGATTCGGTTGGCACCGCCCCCAGCCGCTTGGACCCCACCGAATAGCCAGCCCAAGCCAGGGCGCATAAAAACGCCAGCCCCAATCCCGCAGCCGAGGCCCCGCCCGATGGGCTGCGCTGCAACACGATCAGCGCCGCCCCCGCAAAGGCCATCAGCGCCCCCAGCACATGCAGCAGGCCCAACCGCTCGCCCGGCAAAAGGCCCGACAGCAGCACAATAAACAAAGGCCAAAGATAGGCGATCAGCCCGGTTTCGGCCGAAGGCGCCAGCCGAAAGGCGGTAAAATACAGCGCGTGATAGCCAAATAAAGCAAGCGATCCAAAGGCATAGACCCGCCAAGACACGCCGCGCAGCACGCCAAACCCGCGCCGCGCCGTCCAGATCAGGCCAATGCCGCCGCCAATCGCGAAACACAGCGCGTTCAGCAAAAACGGCGGCACCGGGGCCGAACCGATGGTGAACAGCGCCAAGAACGACCACATCAGCACGGCCGAAAATCCAATCATCGTCGCCCGATTGCGGCTCATCGCGGTCTCCCTACATCAAAAGGCCCGCCAAGTGGCGAGCCTTTTTCCCAATTTTGGCGCTTGATAGCCCAAAGGGGTTTAGACGACGAACTGACCACCATTCGCCGACAAAGTCGAGCCGGTGATAAAGCCTGCGTCATCGGCGGCCAAGAACACCACGCAGCGCGCGATTTCTTCGGGTTCGCCCAAACGGCCAACGGGAATCTGCGGAATGATGCGCTCGTTCAGCACTTTTTCATCAATCGCCCGCACCATTTCGGTGCCGATATAACCGGGGCAAATCGCGTTCACGGTGATGCCTGCGCGCGCGCCCTCGGCGGCCAGCGCCTTGGTAAAGCCCAGATCGCCAGCTTTGGCGGCAGAGTAATTCGCCTGACCCGCTTGGCCCTTTTGGCCGTTGATCGACGAGATGTTGATCACGCGGCCAAATTTGCGGTCGCGCATGCCGCTCCACAGCGGGTGGGTCATGTTGAACAGACCGGTGAGGTTGGTATCCATCACCTCTTTCCACTGCTGCGGCGTCATCTTGTGGAACATCGCATCGCGGGTGATGCCGGCGTTATTAACCAAAACCGCAACCGGACCCAGATCCGCCTCGACCTGCGCGATGCCAGCTTTGCAGGCGTCATAATCGGCCACCGACCATTTATAGGCCGCAATGCCCGTCGCCTCGGTAAAGGCTGCGGCTGCCGCATCATTGCCAGCGTAGTTTGCCGCAACCGTATAGCCTGCGGCCTTAAGCGCCACTGAAACGGCGGCCCCAATGCCCCGCGTCCCCCCCGTAACCAATGCGACCTTTGACATGCGTCCCTCCTCCAAGGTTATGTATTTGTTCTGTTGTTACTAAAAGACACAAGCGGACGCAAGATTGTTGCGCCCGCTTGTGCTGTTATTTATCAAAATTGCCTAGCGCCTTACAGGCCTTCAAGACACATCGCCACGCCCATGCCACCACCGATGCAGAGCGTCGCCAGACCTTTTTTCGCACCCGAGCGCTTCATCTCGAACAAAAGCGTGTTCAAGATCCGCGCGCCCGAGGCCCCGATCGGGTGGCCAATCGCAATCGCGCCGCCGTTGACGTTGACCTTGCTGGTATCCCAGCCCATGTCTTTGTTCACCGCACAAGCTTGGGCGGCAAAGGCTTCGTTCGCCTCGATCAGGTCCAGATCGGCAGCCTTCCAGCCGGCCTTATCCAGCGCTTTGCGGCTGGCATAGATCGGGCCGACGCCCATGATTGCAGGATCCAAACCGGCAGTCGCATAGGATGCAATCCGCGCCAAAGGCTTCAGCCCGCGCTTGGCCGCATCGGCCTCGCTCATCAGCAGAACCCCCGCCGCGCCGTCGTTCAGACCCGAGGCATTCGCCGCCGTGACAGAACCGTCCTTGGCAAAGGCAGGGCGCAGCTTTTGCATCGATTCCAATGTGGCGCCGTGGCGGATGTATTCGTCAGCATCGACCACGATATCGCCCTTACGGGTTTTGATGGTAAAGGCGATGATCTCTTCCTTGAACTTGCCGGCTTTCTGCGCGGCTTCGGCCTTATGCTGGCTGGCCAGCGCGAAAGCGTCTTGCATCTCGCGGCTGATTTCCCACTGATTGGCAACGTTTTCAGCGGTTTGACCCATGTGATAGCCGTTGAAGGCATCCCACAAACCGTCGCGGATCATGCTGTCGATAAAGGCCATATCGCCCATCTTTTGCCCAGCGCGCAGATGCGCGACATGCGGCGAAAGGCTCATGCTTTCCTGCCCGCCCGCCATGACGATCGCGGCATCGCCCAGCTGCACATGCATCGCGCCAAGCGCCACCGCCCGCAGACCCGAACCGCAAACCTGATTGAGCGACCACGCGCTTGCCTCTTTCGCAAGACCGGCGCGGATATGCGCCTGACGGGCTGGGTTCTGGCCTTGGCCTGCGGTTAGCACCTGCCCCAGAATGGTCTCTGACACTTCGGCCTTGTCGATGCCGGCACGCGCCACGACCTCTTCGATCACCGCCGCGCCAAGTTCATGCGCCGGCGTCGTCGCAAAAGCGCCGTTAAAGCTGCCAACAGCCGTCCGTGCTGCTGAAACGATTACCACATTGGTCATGCTCTGTGCCCTCTCCCAAAAGAAATCTGTGCGGGGTCACCCCTCGCTGCCATGCAGCATGACTAGGCAGTGCATAAATGAAAAGCAAGTTTCTTGCGCATAGGTTTTAGCCGGCGTCAGGCCGGTTTCTGTGCAGAGGTCAGCTCGAAGGCTGGTTGCAAGCTGGGCGCGCCGAACAGATAGCCTTGCAAGCAGTCTACCCCTAGCGCCTGTAAAATCTGAGCTTCGGCCTGCGTTTCAACCGCATTTGCAACCGTCACCATATCAAAGCTTTTGCCAATCGACAGCAGGGCACGGGCCAGAGCGTAGCTATGACGGTCTTTATCGACGCCGCGCACAAACTGCGCATCCATTTTCAGAATATCAAAGGCGTAGTCCCGAAAATAGCGGATCGCCAGATGCCCCGAGCCAAAATCATCCAAGGCAAAGGCCACACCCGCGCCCTGAAGTTGGTCCATAAATTGACCAACAATTTCAGGCAAAAGCGTTGCAGAACTTTCGCTGATCTCAAGGATCAACCGCGCGCCAATGTTCGGCGCAACCGACAGCCCGCGCCGCAAGATCTGCACCCAAGGCGCATAACCGATCGAGCGGGCCGACATATTCACCGAAAGCCGCAGCTCTGGCCTCCGCGCCAAGGTTGCCAGTGCCAGCTCTAGCGCCGCGCAGTCGATTTGGCGGCCCAGATCGCGGGTTTCCACCGTGGCCATGAAATCCTTGGCCGGAATCGGGCGGCCAGTTTGATCCAGAACACGGATCAGGCCTTCGTAAAACGCCACGCGCGACGGGTCTGCCGCCAGCATCACAGGTTGATAGGCAAGCCGCAGGCGCTTGGCGGAAATTGCCTCTTGCACCATCGACAAAGTCTCACGGTCGCCAACAGAAATCGCCACCCCCAAGGGGCTATGATTGCCGCCGCCATAGGCAATGCGGGGTTTCTTACGATCCATGAACATCGCCGCGGCCTTCCTGAATGCGTTTTGGTCCTCAATATTCGACATGTTTGACAGCTTAGGGTAAAAGCGGGCTTAAGCTTTGCGATTTTAGCATCATTCTAACGATAAAGGCGGCGCAATGACCGATCAGCCTTGCCCGTGGTGCGGCAGTGATCCGCTTTATGTGGCCTATCACGACACCGAATGGGGGCGGCCTGTGCGCGACTCGCGCGCGCTGTTCGAATGTTTGATGCTGGAAGGTTTTCAGGCCGGTCTAAGCTGGTTCACCATTCTAAAACGGCGCGAGACGTTTCGAACGGCTTTCGCCGGATTTGCCCCCGAAATCATCGCCGATTGGGGCGAGGCCGAGGTGCAGCACCTGCTGAATAATCCCGGCATCATCCGCCATCGCGGCAAGATCGAGGCCACGCTTGCCGGCGCGCGCGCCTATCTGCGGATCGAGGCCGAAACCGGGTTTTCAAATTTCCTGTGGGCTCTGAACGGGCCAAGGCGCAACAACCGCCTAAGCTCTGCCGCCGAGATCCCCGCGCAAACCCCCGTCTCGCAAGCGATGTCCAAGGCGTTGAAGTCGCAGGGGTTTAAGTTCTGCGGCCCCACCATCACCTATGCCTTTATGCAGGCCACGGGCATGGTCAACGACCACCTTGTCAGCTGCCCGCAGCACCACAAATCGGACAGTCCGCCCGCGGTTTGATCTTAATCACCCGGGTTTCGGCATAAAGCGCGTCGTAAATCATCAGCCGCCCCGCAAGCCCTTGGCCTGCGCCGGTAATCTGCTTGACCGCCTCGACCGCCATCATCGCGCCAATCACCCCCGGCAAGGGCGAGATCACCCCCGCCTCGGCGCAGCTGGGCACCATGCCCGCCGCAGGCCGCACCGGAAACACGCATTCATAACAGGGCGCACCCCGCGCCGGGTCGTAAAGCGAGATTTGCCCCTCCCACTGCGTGATCGCGGCCGAAATCAGCGGCTTGCCCTGTGCGGCACAGATTTTATTCACCAAATAGCGGGTGTCAAAATTGTCCGAGCCATCCAGCACCAGATCATAGTCGGCCAGCAGATCGGCCGCGATTGCCTCATCCAACCTGCGGCGATAGGGGCGCAGGCTGACAAAGGGGTTCAGCGCCTTGATCGCCACCGCAGCCGATTGCACCTTATCCATGCCAATGCGCTGATCGGTATGGATAATCTGGCGTTGCAGATTGCTGCCATCGACCTGATCGTCGTCAATCACGCCAATCACACCCACCCCTGCGGCGGCCAGATATAACAAGGCAGGTGAGCCCAGCCCCCCCGCACCAACCACCAAAACCCGCGCATCCTTCAGCCGCCTTTGCCCCGGCCCGCCGACTTCGCGCAGCATAATATGGCGGGCATAGCGGTCTAACTCGCTGTCGGAAAACGCGCCGGCCTTCACAGGCTCTGGCTCGGCCTTGCTGCGCAGTGCCGCAAGCCCGCGCCGATAGCCCGCAACCAGCGCGGCCAAGACCCCCAGCACCGCCCAAACCCGCGCATCGCCGCCTGTTGCTTGGCGCAACGGGCTGGCAGCGGGCAAGACCAGATTGGCCAAAATCACCGCCGCCCAAAGCGCCGCGATCATCCCCCAGCGCAACCGCTTGGGCGTCTTCATCGCCCAGCCAATGCCCCAAAGTGCTGCCATCATCGTCAAAACAAGCATCATCCGCGCGACACTCCGGTCGACCCAAACCCACCCGCCCCGCGCGCGGTTTCGTCCAAATCCGCCACCACGGCAAAGCTTGCCTGCACTACGGGGGCCACCACCGCTTGGGCAATGCGGTCGCCGTGCTGGACCACAAAGGCCTCTGCGCTGAGGTTGATCAGCGCCACGCCCAAGGGCCCACGATAATCGCTGTCAATCGTGCCGGGGGTGTTGGGCAGGGTAATCCCCGATTTCACCGCCAAGCCCGACCTTGGCCTTATCTGCATCTCGAACCCCGCCGGAATGGCAACCCGCAGGCCGGTCGGCACCACCACCCGCGCCATCGGTGCAATCACCAACCCCGTCGCGCGCAGATCAGCGGGCAGATTGGCGCAAAGATCCGCCCCCGCCGCCCCTGCCGTCTGATAGGCAGGCAGCGCCACGCTTTGGTCTGCCCAATCTTCCCAAACCACCTGCACCACTGCCATGGCTGATCCTTTATGCAAAGCCTGTGTCAAACTGCTGGCCTCAATCAGCCAGCGCCGCCGCGATGCGGTCAGCCAAGCGCCGCGCAACGGCATCCTTGGCCATGCGCGGCCAAACCTCTGACCCCGCCTCCGAGATCAACACCACCGCGTTTTCACTGCCGCCCATGATCCCCGTCGCGGGGGAAACATCATTCGCCACAATCCAATCGCAGCCCTTGCGCAGACGTTTTGCCGCGGCATAGGTCTCGACCTGATCGGTCTCGGCGGCAAAGCCCACCACAAGCCGCGGCCGCGCATCGCCCTTTGAGACCAGCGCCAAAATGTCGGGATTTTCCGCAAACTCCAAGGCGGGCGCTTGGCCAGAGCCGTCCTTTTTCATCTTTGATCCGCTGGCATTGGCCACCCGCCAATCGGCCACCGCCGCCGCCATCACCGCAACCTCTGCCGGCAAGGCCGCCTGAACCGCCGCCAGCATTTGCGCCGCCGTTTCAACCCGCACCACCCGCACGCCCTCGGGCGCAGGCACGCTGGCTGGACCCGTCACAAATGTGACGTTAGCACCTAGATCCCGCAAGGCTGCCGCAATCGCCGTGCCCTGCGCGCCCGAAGACCGATTGGCGATATAGCGCACCGGATCAATCGGCTCATGCGTCGGCCCTGATGTCACAAGAATATGCCGCCCAGCCAAAGGCCCGCTTTGCAAAGCCGCCGCAATGCTGGCAAAGATCGCCTCGGGTTCCGCCATGCGGCCGATGCCAAATTCGCCGCAAGCCATCTCGCCCGCCTCTGGGCCGACAAAACCCACACCATCCGCGCGCAGCTGCGCCAGATTGCGCTGGGTTGCAGGATGGTGCCACATCCGCAGATTCATCGCAGGTGCCACCAAAACCGCGGTATCTGTGGCAAGCAGCAGCGTCGAGGCCAGATCATCCGCCCGCCCTTGCGCCATTTTCGCCAGCAAATCCGCCGTCGCAGGCGCCACCACGATCAGATCGGCCACCCGCGAGAGCTGGATATGCCCCATCTCGGCCTCGTCGGTCAGATCAAACAGCGCCGAGTAAACCTTTTCACCAGCCAAGGCAGAAACGCTCAGCGGTGTGACAAATTCTGCCCCCGCGCGGGTTAAAACCGGCGTCACCGCCGCCCCTGCCGCCCGTAACAAACGGATCAGCAGCAAAGACTTATAGGCAGCAATGCCACCGCCAATAATCAGAAGGATGCGCTTGCCCTGCATGACGGCTCCTTTCACGCTGGCCTACAGGTGTAGGCGGCGCGGGCGCTAAACTCAACAGGCGAGAGGCGGCTAGATATATTCCATCACATCGGGCGCATTGGTCTGCAGATTTTTGCGCAGCTTGGCATAGGCAGCAGCCTCAAGCTGCCGGATCCGCTCTTTCGACAGCCCCAGTTCCTGGCCCAAATTCTCAAGCGTGCGCGGCACTTCGCGCAAGCGCCGCTCGGTGACGATATGGCGTTCACGCGCATTCAGCCCCGCCATCGCCTGCACCAACCAATCGCGCACCTTGGCGCGATCATGGGCAAGCGTGACCTGCTCATCGGCCTGCGGGCTTTCGTCTTCCAGAATGTCGATCCATTCGCGCCCCTCATCCTCGCCCGATTGCTGCGCGTTCAGCGAGGCGTCAGAGCCAGCCAAGCGCCCCTCCATCATCGCGACTTCGGCCAAGGTCACGCCAATTTCTTGCGCCACTTTTTCGCGCAACTGGTGCTGATCCAAGCTCTCACCGCGCGCCTGCGCCTCGCGCTCCAGCTTGGCCTGCACGCGTTTCAGATTGAAAAACAACGATTTTTGCGCCGAGGTGCTGCCCGTGCGCACCATCGACCAATTGCGCATCACATAGTCTTGGATGCTGGCCTTGATCCACCAAACCGCATAGGTCGAAAACCGCACGCCGCGGTCTGGGTCAAACTTTTCCGCCGCCTTCATCAGGCCCAAGGAGGCCTCTTGGATCAGATCATTCATCGGCGCGCCATAGCGGCGAAACTTTGACGCCATCGAAATCGCCAGCCGCATATAGGCGGTGATCAACCGATGCAGCGCGGCTTCGTCCCGATGATCGCGCCAAGCATAGGCAAGGCGCAGCTCGGTCTCGGCGTCCAGCAATTCTGCGGCTCGCGCCTGCCGCGAAAGGGTTTGATCCGTCGTCCCGTCAAAGGCCATCGCTTCCCCCAGATCCGCCCGTGCGGTTGTTTAACGGGCTTTCAAGGGATACGCGGCAGAGCGGCGGTTGGATCACTGTATCAGACCAAGAATTTTCAAGGGCGACTCCGCTGCCTGCCATCAAGGCCCGTGATACAAGGCCACACAAATCAGCGTTTTATCTTTACCAACCCGCGCCCTAAGCTGGCTTAAACAGCCAAGGAGCCCCCATGCACGACCTCTATACCCTTGTCATTGGCGACCGAGCCTATTCCAGCTGGTCGCTGCGCGGCTGGCTGATGTTCGATGCTTTTGGCATTCCGGTCACAACCCTGCGCGCCCAGCTTTACACCGACGAGCTGCCAAAGCTGCTGCGCGACTTTGCCCCCGCCAAAACCGCCCCAACCATGCGCACGCCCGATGGTGTGGTGGTGCCTGAAACCATCGCCATCGCCGAAGAGCTTGCCTCGCGTCACCCAGAGGCCGGGCTTTGGCCCAAAGATCCGCGCGCCCGCGCCGTGGCCCGCGTGCTTGCCGCCGAAATGCATGCAGGCTTTACCGCGCTGCGCAGCCACTGCCCGATGAACCTGCGGGTTTCCTATGCGGACTGCGCGCCGCCACCCGAGGTTTTGGCCGATTTGCAGCGGCTTGAAACCATCTGGTCTTGGGCGCAGCAGCAGACCGGCTCCACGCAATGGCTGTGCGGCGATTACAGCGCGGCGGATGCGATGTTCGCTCCGGTTGCCGGCCGAATCGCGGGCTATAACCTGCCGGTTGGGCCAGTGTCGCAGGCCTATGTTGCGGCCCATCTGGCGCATCGCCCGTTTCGGCAGTGGCGCGCCATGGGCATGGTTGACGGCCCCGACCAAGCGTTTTACCGCCGCCCCTACCCCACCCGCGCTTGGCCCGGCCCCGTCCCGCTGGCCGCCAAAGCTGTCGAAGGCACCACAGCAGAGAACAGCGCGTGCCCCTATTCCGGCGCGCCCATCACCGATGTGCTAGAGCTAAACGGCCGCCGCTTTGGCTTTTGCAACACCTTTTGCCGCGACAAAACCGTCGCAGACCCAGAAGCTTGGCCGAAATTCATGAAAATTTACCAATCGTAAACCATTCCCCCGCTACCCGTTAACCATCGCAAAACGGGAGCGGGTCATGGTTGCCCAAGCCTATACAGTGGCCTTTGAAGGCGTCGAGGCCCGCATCGTCGAAGTGCAATGCGCCATTTCGCCGGGAATGCCGTCATTTAGCCTTGTTGGTCTGCCCGATAAGGCCGTTTCCGAGGCAAAAGAGCGCGTGCGCGCAGCGATGACGGCGCTGTCGATTGCTCTGCCGTCAAAACGCATCACTGTTAACCTTTCGCCCGCCGATTTGCCGAAAGAGGGGTCGCATTTTGATCTGCCGATCGCGCTTGCGCTGCTGGCCGCTCTTGAGATTATCCCCAAAGATGCCGCCTCTGGCACGGTGGCCTTGGGCGAGCTTTCGCTGGATGGTCGCCTCATTGCGGTTCTGGGCGCCCTGCCCGCAGCCATGGCCGCGGCCGAGGAAGGCCGCAGCCTGTTGTGCCCAAAGGCCTGCGGCCCCGAAGCCGCTTGGGTCGGCGCCACCCAAGTCATCGCCGCGGCGTCCTTGAACGAGGTGGTGCGCCATTTCACCGGACAAGCCGTGCTGACCGCCGCCGAGGCAGGCGAGGTGACACGCGACCCAAGTGCGCGCGACATGCGCGACGTCAAAGGTCAAGAACGCGCCAAACGTGCGCTGGAAATCGCGGCGGCGGGTCGGCATCACCTGCTGATGGTGGGCACGCCAGGCTCGGGGAAGTCGATGCTCGCCGCCCGCCTACCCAGCATTCTGCCGATGCTCACCGCCACCGAAGCGCTTGAAACTTCGATGATTCATTCCCTGGCGGGGCTGCTTTCCGAGGGCGGCATCTCGCGCAGCCGCCCATTTCGCGAACCGCATCACACCGCCTCGATGGCGGCGATCGTCGGCGGCGGCAAAGGCGCAAAACCCGGCGAGATCAGCCTGGCCCATAACGGCGTGCTGTTTATGGACGAGTTCCCCGAATTTCCCCGCATGGTGCTGGAAACTCTGCGCCAACCCATTGAAACCGGCGAGATCATGGTCGCCCGCGCCAATGCTCATATCCGCTATCCCTGCCGCTTTTTACTGATCGCCGCAGCAAATCCGTGCAAATGCGGCTACTTACCCGATCCCGCCCGCGCATGCGCCAAGGTTCCGCAGTGCGGCGAAGACTACCTTGGACGCATCTCGGGACCGCTGATGGACCGCTTTGATCTGCGCGTCGAAGTGCCGCCGGTGGCCTATACCGACCTTGATCTGCCCGCCTCTGGCGACAGTTCCGCGGCGATCGCGGCCCGCGTGCAAGAGGCGCGCACCCGCCAAACCACGCGTTTCGCGGGCATCGCGAACACCCGTGTGAACGCCGATATGGAAGGCTCTACGCTCGAGCATTTTGCCGCCCCTGATGCCGAAAGCCGCGCGATGTTGGCCCGCGTGGCCGAACGCTTTGGCCTCTCGGCGCGGGGGTATCACCGCGTCCTGCGCGTGGCGCGCACCATCGCTGATCTGGATCACTCCACCGATGTGCGCCTACCGCATATCGCCGAGGCCGTAAGCTACCGTCTGGCAATAAAAACCAAGTAATCAGGCGCGCTTGGCCTCGATCGCCTGCCAAATCTTTTCGGCAGCATTGGTGCCGTCAAACCGCTCGAGCTCTTGCAAGCCAGTGGGCGAAGTGACGTTGATCTCGGTCAGATAATCGCCAATGACGTCGATGCCGACGAAGATCTGACCATGCTCGCGCAGCACGGGACCAATGGCTGCACAAATCTCCAGATCGCGCGCGGTCAAACCCACCTTCTCGGGTCGCCCACCCGCATGCATGTTAGAGCGCGTCTCACCCGCCTGAGGCACCCGATTGATCGCACCCACAGCTTCGCCATCCACCAGCAGAACTCGCTTGTCTCCCTTGGAAACATCGGGCAAAAACTTCTGCATAATCAAAGGCTCACGGTTGATGCCACAAAACAACTCGTGCAAGGACGCAAGGTTCTTATCTTGGGCATCCAACCGGAACACCCCCGCGCCACCATTGCCATAAAGCGGCTTCAGAATCACATCTCCATGCTTGGCCTTGAACGCCCGCAAGGTCGCAAGGTCGCGCGCGATTGCGGTCGGAGGCGTCAAATCAGGAAAACGCAAAACCAACAGTTTTTCGGGATAATTCCGCACCCAGAACGGATCATTGACCACCAAAGTCTTGGGGTGGATCATATCCAGCAAATGCGTGGTGGTGATGTAGCCCATGTCAAAAGGCGGATCTTGCCGCAGCCAAACCACATCAAAATCAGCCAAGTCGACTTCGACCTCGTCGCCATAGCTGACATGATTGCCCAGTTCTCGCCGCAGCGTGATCGGAAAGCCGCGCGCAATCACACGCCCCTCAACAAAGGCCAATTTGTCGGGCGTATAGAAGAACAGCGAATGCCCCCGCGCCTGTGCCTCTAGTGCTATTCGATAGGTGCTATCCCCATCAATATTGACCAAGCCAATCGGGTCCATCTGCAAGGCGACTTTAAGGGACATATCACGCTCCGAGTTATGTGAGCCCTTGATGCCGCAAGCGGCGCTGTGATGCAATCAGGCCGCGCAGGCGTTTTCCAAAATCTCGATCCGCCCAGCACCATCCACCAAAGCAACGTCAAAGCGCACATCCGTCAGCTGGCCCGCAGGTTCGCCCGCCAAAAACTCACTTGCTGCACCATAAATCCGCGCAATCTGCCGTGGCGTCAGATGTTCTGCGGCCTGTGCATGAGTGCGGCTTTGCTTCACCTCGATAAAAATCACCTCTGCACCATCACGGGCAATCAGATCAATTTCACCAGACTGCCCACGCCAACGCCGCGCACAGATCAGGCGCCCCGAGCGATTGTAAAGCTGGGCAACCTGCTCTTCGGCGGCAAAACCCGCCTGATAGGATATGGCCCCGCGCGCCGCCCTCATGCGCCAGCCCGCCGCAGTGCCAGTTGATAAACATCGCGGCGCGGCAGACCATAGGCCTGTGCAACCGCCGTTGCCGCATCCTTCATCGTCATATGTGTCAAAGCCTGATCCAAAGCCTGCTCCACCGTTGCCGCATCCGCCTGCTGTTCTGGGGCGCGATCCACCAGAACAACAATTTCGCCTTTCACCGTGCGATCCGCAAAATCTGCCGCCAATTGATCAAGGCTGCCCCGAGACACCTCTTCGAATCGCTTGGTCAGTTCACGACAAACCGCTGCTTGCCGCCCGCCTCCCAAAGTATTCACCAAATCACCTAATAATCCGCTAACGCGTTTTGGTGATTCGTAAAATATAAGGGTCGCTTGCACCTGCGCCAGGTCGCGCAAAAAGGTCTCGCGCGCCGATTTGGTCACGGGTGGAAACCCCGCAAAAAGAAACCGATCCGAGGGCAGCCCCGAGACCGTCAGCGCACAAAGCACCGCCGAGGCACCCGGTGCCGAAAGCACTTGCAGGCCTTCGGCAATCGCCCCGCGCCCCAACTGAAACCCGGGGTCCGAGATCAGCGGCGTGCCGGCTTCAGAGGCATAGACCACCGATTTGCCTTCCGCGATGGCGCGCAAAAGCCGAGGCATGGCGCTGTCATTGTTGTGTTCGTGATAGGCGACCATCGGGCGGTCTGCCAAGGCGATGCCGTGAATCTCCATCAGATGCCGCAGCGTGCGGGTGTCTTCGGCGGCCAGCACATCGGCCGAGGCTAAAATATCCAAGGCGCGCAGGGTGATATCACGCGCAGCCCCGATTGGGGTTGCGATAAAATATAGCCCTGCGCTGAGGCGATGTTTCTCGGCCGCATATTTGCCCTCTGCCACGCCTTTTTCTCCCTGACAATTTACTTCCAGCCGCAAAGCGCTTAGTCTTTCAACCTGTGCCAAGGGGGTAAGGATCCTTATGTTGTCTGTTTTAACGCGTGCCCGCAAGTCGTTGGGGTTTTTCTGCGCTGCGGTGGCAGCTTTTGCGATTTCGGCCTGTGTGCCGGCCTCTGGGCCCAGCCTTGGCGCGGGCGCAGGTTCAGGCCGGGTACAGATTGCCCTGCTAACGCCTTCGGGCTCGGGCCAAGCCAGTGACGAGCTTTTGGCGCGGTCGTTGGAAAATGCTGCGCGCATGGCGATCTCTGATCTTGGCGGCACACAGATTGATTTGCGGGTTTATGGCACCGCGGGCCAACCGGCTCAGGCGGCAGCAATGGCCTCGAAAGCCGTGGCCGAGGGGGCGCAGATCATTCTGGGGCCGGTCTTTGCACAAGAGGCCAATGCCGCGGGTCTTGCCGTCGCCGCAAGTGGCGTGAATGTTCTGGCGTTTTCGAACAACACCGATATCGCGGGCAACAATGTGTTTGTGCTGGGGCCAACCTTTGACAACACCGCCGCGCGGCTGGCAGCCTTTTCCGTACGGCAGGGCAAGGCCAACATCATGATTGTGCATGATAAAAACACCGCAGGCGAGCTTGGCCGCGCCGCCATTCAGCGCGGGGTCTCTATCGCTGGCGGCACGGTTGTGGCGACAGGCAGCTATGAGTTTTCGCAAAATGGCGTGGTCAGTGCAGCACCTGTGATTGCCGCAAATGCGCGCTCTGCCGGAGCGCAGGCGATCTTTATGACCGCCGATACAGCAGGCGCTTTGCCTTTGATCAGCCAGCTTTTGGCCGACAACGGCATGGGGCCGAGTGTCACGCAGTTTATCGGGCTGACCCGTTGGGATATTCCAGCCGCGACTTTGGCGCTTCCGGGGGTGCAGGGCGGCTGGTTTGCCATGCCGGACCCAGCGCTTTACGCGCAATATCAGGCACGGTATCAGGCGAGTTTCAGCGAGCCACCGCATCCGATTTCCGGTCTGGCCTATGATGGCGTCGCCGCCATTGGCGCGCTGCTGCGCAATGCAGGCCCCGGCCCGATCCCTGCCGCCAGCCTGACCCAAGGCGCAGGCTTTGTTGGCGTGAATGGCATCTTCCGGCTGCGCGCGGATGGCACAAATGAGCGTGGTCTGGCGATTGCCCAGATCCAAAACGGTCAAGCCGTGGTGATCGAGGCTGCGCCCCGCAGCTTTGGCGGCGCTGGTTTTTAACAGATAAAGGCACGGTCCTGCGGCATGAACCTCTCTGATATCCCGCAGGACCGCAGCGCCTTGCTTTTGCCGCGCGCGCAGATCCTTGATGCCGATGCGCTTTTGGCGCGCATCCGCGCCGAGCTTTCGCCTCAGATCGACCCGCGCGAGGCCCGCGGCATCGCGGTGCGCCATATGCTGGCGGCAAAAACCGCAGCGACCGCGGCACTGGAGGCCGCCTTTGCCGCCCATCCGCGCCACGCCCGCCCGCTGGTGCTGGCGCAAAGCTATCTCACCGATGTGCTGGTCACCACCGCGCTTGCCGTTGCGCGCGACACGCTGCACCCCGCCCCCAACCCAACCGCAGCCGAGCGGCTGACTGTGCTGGCCGTGGGCGGTTTTGGCCGCGCCGAAATGGCGCCGCAATCCGACGTTGATCTGCTGTTCTTAACGCCTTGGAAGATGACGCCCTGGGCCGAAAGCATCATCGAATCGATGCTTTACATGCTGTGGGATCTAAAGCTCAAGGTCGGCCATTCCAGCCGCACCATCGCAGATTGCATCCGGCTTGGCCGCGAAGACATCACCATTCGCACCGCCCTTTTGGAACACCGCTTTATTGCGGGCGACGCAGATATGGCGGACGAGCTGGGCGACAAGCTTTGGTCTGATCTGTTCCGCACCACGGGTGCCGAGTTTATCGAGGCCAAGCTGGCCGAGCGTGAAACCCGCCACAAACGCCAAGGCGGCCAGCGCTATGTCCTGGAACCCAATGTCAAAGAGGCAAAGGGCGGGCTTCG
>OBPM01000020.1_pt1 | contig 57386 bp, 54 predicted proteins | sample 1493981 | NCBI WGS metagenome assembly OBPM01 (sample SAMEA3275485, study PRJEB22092) | marine metagenome | reverse complement strand
TGAAGGGTGGGTTGAGAACGGTTTGTATGCCGGCTGGTCAGGGGTTGAGTGGGAGAGGAGAGTCAGTGTTAGCATGAAGGTCGGTCGTATGGGCGAAGGTTTGGCGACAAGCGTCAGGTGTGAGAGGCGCGGCTGTGAGAGCAACTGTGGGGACCAAGGCACTTGCCTCTGCGATCTTGGCATCAATGGCGTCCAGACTTGTGGCCCAAGCGGCATCGCTTTGATATTGTGGCGGCGGCGCTGCGCGATAGGCGGCGGCAAGCCCCGACCAACTGGCCGCAAACCCCGCCAAAGCCTTGGCCGATTTGGCGGCATCGCCGGAATTGGTGGCAAAAAGCGCGCTGCGATAGCTGCCATAGCTGCCGCGCAGGCTGGTTTCAAAATCTTGCACCGGGCCCGCGGCGGCGGCGTTCAGACCAAAGGCAAGGCCAAGGGCTGCAAGGGGAAGAAGGCGCTTCATTGATGTCATCCTTTTATATCCAATATCGTGAATATAAATACTGCCTCGACGTCGCGCCTTGTTTTGGATCAAGTCGCGCAGATCACCAGCGCAACATATTGATATTGCAATGTATCGCAATGTTTTCACCAGATATTAGCGTTTGCCCGAGCGGGATTGATCGCATAGTCTTGCCGCCAAATCACCCTTGGAGGACCCGATGAGCACCACTCTTGGTTTTGACACCCTTGCCGTTCACGCTGGCGCAGAGCCTGATCCAGCCACTGGCGCGCGGCAGGTGCCGATCTATCAGACCACCGCCTATGTGTTTCGCGATGCCGATCACGCGGCGAAATTGTTTAACCTGCAAGAGGTTGGCTATATCTATTCGCGCCTGACCAACCCGACCGTTTCGGCCTTGGCCAATCGGGTTGCAGCGCTTGAGGGCGGGGCGGGGGCTGTCTGCTGCTCGTCGGGCCATGCCGCACAGCTGATGGCGCTGTTTCCGCTGATGCAACCGGGGTGCAATGTGGTGGCCTCGTCGCGGCTTTACGGCGGCACCATCCAGCAATTTGCCAATACCATCCGCAAATTCGGCTGGTCGGCGAAATTCGTCGATACCGACGATCTGCTGGCGGTCGAACATGCGATTGATGAAAACACCCGCGCGGTGTTCTGCGAAACCATCGCCAACCCCGGCGGCTATGTCACCGATCTGGACGCGCTGGCGCGGATCGCCGATCAGGCGGGCATTCCGCTGATCGTCGATAACACCACCGCCACGCCCTATCTGTGCCGCCCGATCGAGCATGGCGCGACGCTGGTGGTGCATTCGGCCACCAAATACCTGACCGGCAACGGCACGGTCACCGGCGGCGTGGTGGTGGACAGCGGCAAGTTCGACTGGTCGAAGAACGACAAATTCCCCAGCCTGTCGCAGCCAGAACCCGCCTATCACGGGCTGAACTTTCACGGCGCTTTGGGGGCGATGGCCTTTACCTTCCATTCCATCGCCGTGGGTCTGCGCGATCTGGGCATGACGATGAACCCACAGGGCGCGCATTACACCCTGATGGGGATCGAGACGCTGTCGCTGCGCATGCAGCGCCATGTCGAAAACGCCATGACCGTGGCGCAATACCTCGAGCAAGACCCGCGGGTCGAGGCTGTCACCTATGCCGGCCTGAAATCTTCGCCCTATAACCACCGCGCGCTGTCGATGCTGCCAAAGGGTGCGGGGGCTTTGTTCACGGTCTCGGTCAAGGGCGGCTATGACGCTTGCGTCAAGCTGGTCGATAGCCTCAAGCTGTTCAGCCATGTCGCCAACCTTGGCGATACCCGCAGTTTGATCATCCACCCTGCCTCGACCACCCACCGCCAATTGGATGAGGCTGCGCAAATCAAGGCTGGGGCCGCGCCGAATGTGGTACGTCTGTCCATCGGCATCGAAGATGTGCGCGACATCATCGCCGATCTGGATCAGGCGCTGACGGCTGCGACCGCTTAAGGCGGGTCAAGACCTCCCCTCGCGGATGAACTGCGAGGGGAAAGCCTTTGGTATTAGGGCCGTTTTCCCCATAAGCCCCCCCGCCAAAGGCCTCGCATCGGGGCTCTGGGCGGTCTGGGATAAGGTCTGGGCGGAAAACCGCGAAAAACTTGGCTTTTTCTTTTCTTCGGCGAATTCCTGCTATACGAAGGAAGCTATTCTGGGCTGTGTTCCCGCAGGCCTTCCTCTTGTGCTAGACCCGTGACATGAAACCAGCTTTCGCCCTCGACTTCCGAAATGACTCTGTCAGCCTGTTGCACCGTTCTGCCGGTGGCTGGCAGCTGCTGGGCAAGGTTGCGCTTGACACCCCCGATCTGCCCGAGGCGCTGACCTATCTGCGCTCGACTGCGCTGGGGCTTTCGCCCAAGTCTCTGACAAGCAAGCTGATTATCCCCAACGAGCAGATCCTTTACACCCGCGTCACAGCCCCTGGCCCAACTGCGGCCGAGCGGCTGGCACAAGTGACCAAGGCGCTGGAAGGCCGCACCCCTTATGAGGTCGCCGATCTGGCCTTTGACATTCTGGGCGAGGGGCCCGAGGTGATCGTTGCGGTGATCGCCAAGGAAACGCTGGCCGAGGCCGAGGCTTTTGCGGTCGAGCATCGCTTTAATCCGGTGTCTTTCGTCGCGGTGCCAGAAATGGCCGAGATCCGCGGCGAGCCTTGGTTTGGCATGACAACTGGAGCGGAAAACTATCTTGGCGCCGGCAAAAAGGTCGAGCGTGACAAAGAGGCCGTGGCCATCGCGCAGCCGCCTGCCGCGCCCGAGGCAGAGCCCGCACCCCAGCCTGAACAAGCACAAGCGCCTGAAATCGCAGCCGCAGCTGCCCCTGTTGTCGCGCCTGAAATCGCAGCCGCACCCGAGCCTGCGCCTGCCCCCGAGACCGCAGCCGCGGTCCAAGCCCCCGAGGCCCCCGCCGCACCCGAGCAAGCACCGCAGCCCGTGCAGCCGCAGCTTGATCTGCCGGCCCCGCAAAGCCAACCGCTGGCCGCCGCGCGCCCTGCCCCACCGGCCACCGATGCCGCCACCGACCGCGAGCTGATCGCGCGTTTGGGCGACACTTTGGCCCAGCCCATCGCCCAGCCGCCTTTGGCCAGCCCCGCCAGCCTGCTTGATATCGACGAGGCCCCGATGGCGCTGGATGTTGCGCCCGACGAAGGGTCAGACGACGAGCCGCAAGGCGCTGACATCATTCGCGCCGCCCTCTCGGGCAAATCCGCGCGGGTGACAGAGACCACGATTGACGATCCACAGCCCGTCACACCTGCGGTCTCTGGGTTGATGGGCTTTAGCAGCCGTCGGGTTGATGCCACAGCGGCAGCAGGCAAAGCGCCCTCGCTTGGTGCCGCGCCCAGCCTGCGCGCCAGCAGCCGTCCGGCTGCCAAAGCCGCCGCCGCGCCGAAGGCCGCAGGTCTGGCCAAACGCGGTATGGGTGCCTTAAGCAGCGCCGCCACCGCCACCGCAAATGCCGCCAAGCGGCAAAAGGTCGAGCTGCCGGCGGCCTCCGCCAATGCCGCAGCCACACTGGCCGCCGCCCCCGAAGCGCGCAAAGCCTTGCCAAAAGGCCCCGGCGGCTTTGCGCTGCGCAAACCGGTGCGGGGCAAGCCGCGTTACCTTGGCTTGATCCTGACCGTGGTTTTGCTGTTTTTGTTAGCAATGGTGGCGGCATGGTCCTCTTATTCCTTGGGGGCTTGGAACACCGCCCCAGACCTGCCCGAGCCCGCGCAGACCGAGGCTGTGCAAACCGCAGGTGCCGCCCCCGAAGCCATTGCCACGCCTGATCTGGCCCAAACGGCACAGGCTGTGTCCGATGCCGCTGATGAAATCGCGGCCGATCTGCAAGATTCCGAGGCGATTGCCGACGGGCAGGCCACGCCGGCGCTTGACCCTTCTCCGCAAGACCGCGCCGATGCGCCTTTGATCGAACAAGCAGCACCTGTGGCCGCAGCCTCGCTTGGTATGCAGGATGAAATCTACCTTGCCGCGATGGATGCGCCGCCGACTGCGCCCGACCCGCTGTCGCTGCCGCTGCCCGAAACGAGCGGCGATACGATGCCGGTCGCACAGGCTGCACCACCACCCTTTGGCACGGTTTATCAATTTGCCGAGAATGGCAGCATCCGCCCCACCCCCGAGGGGATCATCACGCCCGAGGGCGTTATGCTGCGGGCCGGCCGTCCCCCCTTGGTTCCCGCCGAGCGCCCCCTGACAGCTGCGCCCACCGACCTTCCTGCCGCCGCGGCTTTGGCCGCTGCCGCCGTGCCGGTGCCCGTGCCCGCCATCGCCTTTGCCGACCCGGCGCTTGCCGGAAAACTGCCCAAACCGCGTCCGGCCAATCTGGTGCCCGCACGCCCCGCAGATCAGGGCTCGCTTGCTCCCGAAGCCGGCAGCCGCCTTGCCGGTCTGCGCCCGCAGCCACGCCCACAGCAGGTGCTGGCAGCAGGCGAAACCGCAAGGCAGGCCAGTGCGGCGGCAACCCTCTCCAGCGCAGCCTCGCTGCTGGCACCCGCAAGCGCCAGCCCACAAGCCGTTGCAATCAGCCGCAAACCTGCTGCCCGCCCGCGTGATATGAGCCGGGCTGTTGAAGCGGCCATTGCCTCGGCCATGCTGCAACCCGATGCGGCGCTGGCAAGTTCGACCGCAGGGATTGCGCAGCAACCCGCAGCCCCCGAAGCCGAAGCCGATGGCGAACCCGAGGTCGTGGCCTCGAATCAAAAGACACCACTGCGCACCACCGTAGCCAAGCAGGCGACCTACAAGAACGCGCTCAACATGTCGCAGACGAATCTGATCGGCGTCTATGGTACCCAATCCAGCCGCTATGCTTTGGTGCGCCAATCCAATGGCCGCTACAAAAAAGTCAGGGTCGGCGACAGCATTGACGGCGGGCGGGTGGCGGCGATCACGCCAACCGAAGTGCGTTATCAAAAGGGCAATCGGCTGATCGCACTGGCGATGCCCAAGGATTAGGCTGTGCCATCGGCGGCAGTCCATGGGTCACACCTTGGGACCTGACAGCAAAGTGACAGATCTTTAAGCCTGCTAAGATATTTTCATCGTGCAATCCGCTTGCGGCCCAGCCTGCCATGCGGGACACTCTGTCCAATCCTCATCGGGACAAAAAGCGCCTTTCGCGGCCGCGGTGTCCCCTAAAGAAAGTGACTGATGGAAAGTTTCCTGTTCCAAGCCTCGATCTACCTAGGCGCCGCGGTTCTGGTGGTGCCTTTGGCAGTGCGGCTGGGGCTTGGCTCGGTGCTGGGCTATCTGGCGGCAGGCATTCTGATGGGGCCGATCTTGGGGCTTGCGGGCACCGAAACCAGTGATTTGCAGCATTTTGCCGAATTCGGCGTGGTTTTGATGCTGTTTCTGATCGGGCTGGAGCTTGAACCGAAAACCCTGTGGGAGATGCGGCACAAGCTGCTTGGCATGGGCGGCGCGCAGGTGATTGGCACCATGGTGGCGGCCTATGGCCTGCTGATCTGGTTTGAACATACTCCTTCGGTCGCGCTTATCCTGGCGATGATGGCGGCGCTGTCCTCGACCGCTATCGTGTTGCAAACGCTGTCGGAAAAGAACCTGATGCGCACCCAAGGCGGGCGCTCGGCGTTTTCGGTCCTGCTGACGCAAGACATCGCGGTGATCCCGATGCTGGCGATCATCCCCTTGCTGACCCTGCCGGAATACCAAGGCCCAAGTTCGGCGCAATTTGGCATCGTCAATCCGGACACCGCCGCCCCTGCGGTGGAAAGCGCGGCCGAACCGCTGATGACTTTGGTGCAATCGCTGCCGGGCTGGGCTGCGACCTTGGTCACCATTGCCATCGTTGTGGGCATTGTTTTGGCGGGCCATTACCTAAGCCGGCCGGTGTTTCGCTTTGTCCATGCCGCCAAATTGCCCGAGATGAGCACCTTTATCTCTTTGCTGATGGTGCTGGGGATTGCGTTTTTGATGATGCTGGTCGGCCTCTCGCCGGCTTTGGGCACTTTTGTGGCAGGCGTGGTTCTGGCCAACTCGGAGTTTCGCCATCAGCTAGAGGCCGATCTGAAACCGTTCAAAGGCCTGCTGCTGGGGCTGTTTTTCATGACGGTGGGGGTGGGGATCAACTTTGGCATGTTGGCGCGCCAGCCCTTTACCGTGCTGGGGCTGACGCTGGGCCTGATGCTGATCAAGGCGCTGATTTTGTTGGCGATTGCCTTTGCGTTCAAGCTTAAGCCGCAAGACCGCTGGCTGTTTTCGCTGAGCCTTGCGCAGGGCGGCGAGTTTGGCTTTCTACTGGTCAGCTTTGCGCGCTCGGAACGCGCCTTGCCGCTGGCGGCAGGGCAGATGGCGCTTTTGGTGATCAGCCTGTCGATGCTGCTGACGCCTTTGCTGTTCATCGGCTATGATTATCTCAGCAAACGCTTTGCCCCCGCCAAACCCACGCAAGCCCCCGATGAGATCACCGCCAAGGGTCAGGTGATTGTCGCGGGGATTGGGCGGTTTGGTCAGGTGGTCAACCGCTTGGTGCGCACCTCTGGCATTCCGACCGTGGTTTTGGACAGCGATATGCAAACCATTGAAACCATGCGCCGCTTTGGCGTGCAGGGGTTTTTCGGCGACCCCGCACGCCCCGAATTGCTGGAGGCCGCAGGTCTGGGCGAGGCACAGGTGATTGTGGTGGCGGTGGATGATCGCGACACCTGCACGCGGATTGTGCGCTATGCCCGCTCGCGCAGGCCCGATATTCACATCGTCGCCCGCGCCAGCGACCGCGTGCATGTCTATGAATTATATCAGGCCGGTGCCAATGACATCGTGCGCGAAACCTTTGACAGCTCGATCCGAGCGGGGCGCTATGTTCTGGAAAACATGGGATTTTCGGAATACGAGGCTGCAAAGGTCAGCCAAGCCTATTTCCGCATCGACCGCGCTGCGATGCGCGATCTGGCCAAGGCTTGGGTGCCGGGGCAGCCGGTCTATCTGAACGAGGCCTATGTCGAACGCGCCAAACAATTGGACCGCGATCTGGAAAACGCCCTGATGGAAGAGCTGCATGACGTCAGCCTGATGGCCCCCGAAGACGATCTGGACGAGGGCGCGCCCGCAGCGGCACCCGAAGACAGCCCGCAGATATTGGCCGAACCAAGCCCCGCCACCAAGCCCGAAGCATAAAAAAAGGCGGCCCCGCAGGACCGCCGTTTTTCGCATGTCTCAGCCGATCAGGCTGCGCGGCCAACCAATACGTCGCCGACTTTTTTCTGCGCGCCGGCCTCATCCACGCCCGAAACCGCAGCAACTTCACGGGTCAACCGCTCGAGTGCAGCTTCATAAAGCTGGCGTTCGGAATAGGACTGTTCGCGCTGATCGTCCGAGCGGTGCAGGTCGCGCACGACCTCTGCAATCGCCATCAGGTCGCCCGAGTTGATCTTTTGCTCGTATTCCTGCGCGCGGCGCGACCACATCGCACGCTTAACGCGGGCCTTGCCCTTCAGCGTGTCCAAAGCCTTGGTCACCACATCAGGGGTCGAGAGCGAGCGCATGCCGACATCTGTCGCCTTATGGGTCGGAACCCGCAGCGTCATCTTGTCTTTTTCAAAGGAAATCACAAAGAGTTCCAGCACGAGACCTGCGATCTCTTGCTCTTCAATAGAGACGATTTTGCCAACACCATGCGCCGGATAAACTACGAATTCATTCGGGCGGAAGTCAGGCTTCTTCGATTTGGTCATTCAGTCATTTCCTCGGCTAGACCCCTGTTCCACGCAAAAAGCCAACGTCGCTAGAAATCTTCCAGCGAGGCATCGGGTTTTTCTATGGAATGTGACCCTGAAGCAGGCAGCAAAGGGGTCTGTTACAAGCGTCCGTGTTTGTTTGTGAAATCAGTGTAACACAAAAAACCACTGATTCCAACTGCCGCATATCGCAACAGATTCGCGGCAAGGCGTTGTTCTATATCAGCTTTCCCAAAAGCCCAGAGGTGATCACAGCAAAGTAGGCCGAATCAGGCGCAGATCAGCCGCCCAAGCCTGCGGCTTCAGAGAAGTATTTCTCTTTCTTGCCGGTTTCGCCATCGCGCGCCTCGGCCTCTGGCAGCGGGTCTTTTTTGGTGACGATCACCGGCCACATTTCGGAATACTTGCGGTTAAAGGTCACCCAAGCGTCCATATCAGGCTCGGTATCGGGCCGAATGGCATCGGCAGGGCATTCGGGTTCACAAACGCCGCAGTCAATGCATTCATCTGGATGGATCACCAGCATGTTCTCGCCCTCGTAAAAACAATCCACGGGGCAGACTTCGACGCAGTCGGTGTATTTGCAGGCAATGCAGTTGTCGATCACCACATAGGTCATGGGGGCAGGCTCCTATTTCCGCAAAGTCTGGTTACTAAAGCCAGCCGCATCATTCAAGCGGTGGATCGGTCGCAGGCACAAGATCTTCGTACATCTGTTGGGCTTGGGCCGCAGCGCCACGGATTTCGCCCAAGGCAAGCACCCGCACCACTCTGATTTGGCGGCCCTGAGGAAAGGTCAGCACATCACCCAGATGCACGCCATGCGCCGATTTGCGGCAGGGCTGACTGTTCAGGCGCAGATGCCCCGAGGCCACCAGATCGGCCGCCAGCACCCGTGATTTAAAGAACCGCGCCGCCCAAAGCCATTTGTCCAACCGCACACGCGGCTGGACAAATGGATCAGGCTTGGCGCTTGGCCCCGCCAATCAGAGCTTGGCCTTCAGCGCCATCAAAGCGGCGAAGGGATTGTCGGGGTCGATCGGCTTTTCAGCGCGCGGTGGGCGCTGTTCGTAGGTTTTCGGCTTGTGGTCGTCGCGCGCGCCACCCTTGCCTTGCGGCTTGCCGCCCTTGGCATGATCGCGCTTGCCTTCAGGACGTTTGCCCTCGGGGCGCGGGCCACGCGGGGCGTCGCCATCTTTGCGCGGCTCGCGCGCAGGCCTGTCACCGCGCGGGGCGGCGTCAGCGCGTGCCGTGCCTTCTGGACGCGGGCTGCGCTCGGGGCGCGGACTACGCTCAGGACGCGCACGCGGCTTTGGCGCCCAAGTGAAGGTGTAATAGGCCTCCATCTCGGCCACCGCTTCGGGGTCGGGATGCACGAAAGCCGATTCTTCTTCGGTGATCGGCTGGATCGGCGCGTTGGGATCGACGGCAACCGGAACCGGTGCGGCCTTGACCTTTGGCCGTTCAGCCTTTTCGCCCTTATAGCCCAGACCGCCCATCAGATCGCTGAATTGTTCCAGCGTCATGCCGGTGATCGACAGCATGTCCGGCGTGGCTTCAAAGCCCGCACGGCTGTCTTTGGTGCGCAAAATATCGGCCAGACGTTCCAGCATGTCGATGCGGATCGCCCGCGCGCCTGCGGGGTGATAGCCTGCAAGCGTGTAATGCATCGCCGGCACAGCGGCGATATTGGGGATGGTCACCAGACCCGGAGGCGGGCTTTCAGGGAATTCATCCAGACCGTTCCACAAAGACCACAGCACCAGCCGCAGACGGGTTGGCGCGGGCTTCAGCAGCGCGGGCAAAAAGATGGTAAACTGACCAAAGCGCACGCCATGTTTGCGCAGCGCGCCGCGCGCCTCTTGGTCCAGATCCTTGACCTCGGTTGCGATCATATCGCGCGGGATAACCCCCAAACCTTCGGCCAAACGAAAGGCAAAGCCGCGCGCAAGCCCGGTCAGCGTCTCGTCACGCCCCATCGCCAGCAAAGGGTCAAACCCCGCAGCAATCTTGCGGTCGATGAAATGCTGCAAGCGCCGGCGCACTTTGTCCGCGACATCGGGGCCGGCTTCGTCATCGACAAAAGCCTCGACCACAGGGCGGACAATATCGCCCCCCTTGACCAGTTTCCCCATCGCGGTGGTGCCCCACATCAGGCCCCCCTGCTCGGTGAAATCCAATTCGGTATCGGGGGCATTGTAGAACCGATCCGCCCGCAGGTGGAATTCTGGTTTCAATGCCGCAATCGCTGCCTGGCGCAGGGTATGCGCCTCTTCCGAAGAGGCGGTCGCATCCTGTTGGAAACGGAACCCCTCAAGACGGCCAACGAATTCGCCCTCTACAGTTACTTCGCCCTTGTCATTCACCTCGGCCACGAGGGTCTCCTTCTGCTTCAACCGCCGCATCAGCACAGATGTGCGCCGGTCAACAAATCGTTGCGTCAGTGCCGCGTGTAACGCGTCTGACAATCGGTCTTCTACAGCGCGCGTCTCGTCACGCCAATGGCTTTCGTTCTCTACCCAGCCTTTGCGCTGTGCAACATAGGTCCAGGTGCGAATATAGGCCAGCCGTTTCGAGATGGTATCAATGTCGCCGCCGGCTTTATCAATGCGCGCAATGGCTTTTTCCAGCCATTCTGAAGGGATTCGGGTCTGCGCAAGCCCGCGTCCGGTCAAAAAGTCGAAAATCCGCGCCAAAAGCGTGACATGCTCGACCCCCGAGGCATTGCGGAAGTCGGGCACGCGGCAGACATCCCAAAGCAATTTAATCCGCTGGGGTGTGTTTAACTTGTCACGCACCTCGGGCAATTCGATCAGATATTTCAGCGCCAGTACGTCATCGGCATCACGCGCACGCGCCAGCCATTTGTTTTGCGTCGGCGCTTCAAGGCTGCGCAGCAACCGATCAACGCTGCCAAATTCCAGCGCGTGGTTGCGCCATTCCAGCTTGCGGATCGGGTCAAAGCGGTGCTCTTCAATCGCCTCGATGGTTTCCTCGTCCAAGGGGCGCACCTCGCCCGTCACGCCAAAGGTGCCGTTTTCCTGATAGCGCCCGGCGCGGCCTGCGATCTGCGCCAGCTCTTGGGGATAAAGTGCGCGCATCCGGCGGCCGTCGAATTTCGAGGTGGCGGCAAAGGCGATGTGTTTGACATCCAAATTCAGCCCCATGCCAATGGCATCGGTGGCCACCAGATAATCGACCTCGCCGTTTTGATACATTGCCACTTGGGCGTTGCGGGTGCGCGGGCTGAGCGCCCCCATCACCACCGCGCAGCCGCCCTTGGTGCGGCGGATCAGCTCGGCGATGGCATAGACGTTTTCCACCGAAAACCCAACGATAGCAGAGCGTTCCGGCATCCGGCTGATCTTTTTCTGCCCGGTATAGGTCAGTTCGGAAAAGCGTTCGCGCTTGTGAAACTGCACGCCTTGGATCAGCCCCGCAATCGCAGGCCGCATGGTTTCGGCGCCCATAAACAGCGTCTCGTGCAGCCCGCGCGCGCGCAGCAGACGGTCGGTAAAGACATGGCCGCGCTCGGGGTCGGCGCACAGCTGGATCTCGTCCACCGCAACAAAATCGGCGCCAATATCCAAGGGCATCGCCTCGACGGTGCAGACCCAATATTGCGCGCGGTCTGGCACAATGCGCTCTTCGCCCGTCATCAGCGCCACCACCGATGGCCCGCGTGAGGCGACGATGCGGTCGTAAACCTCGCGCGCAAGCAGGCGCAGCGGCAGGCCGATCACCCCCGTGCGGTGGCCCAGCATCCGTTCAATCGCGTAATGGGTTTTTCCGGTATTGGTCGGCCCAAGGACCGCCGTCACCCTGTGGTGCGCGTTCATATCTTGTGCCTTTGGCTGGGGTTAGAGGTCTTTGCCCTGAAGCTTGGTTTCGATTCGCCGGATGGCTTGCTCTACCCCATCGGCATGCGGGTTTATAGCGAGTGCAGCGCGATAAACCTCTAAAGCCTCGCTTGGCTTGTCCAATTCTTCAAAAATCGCGCCAAGACCCGCAAGCGCGCCAAAATGGCGCGGGTTCAGCGTCAGCACTTGGCCGATATCAGCAATGGCTGGCCCCAGATTTCCGGTTTGATAATAGGCGGTGGCGCGCGCATTCCAGCCTTCGGCAAAATCGGGGTCGTGGTCTATCAGCGCGGTCAGATGTTCAATCGCCACCTCTGGCGCGCCTTGGGCCATGGCATTGCGCCCGCGTTCCAGCAAAAGATCCATCGCGGGCGAGCCCGATTTCGACCATTCGATCCAGATGTCTTGGGTGATGCGCTGTGATTCGGCCTCATCCGCGGTTTTCAGCCGCGCAAACAGATCATCCAGCGTCGCGGTCTGGCCAAAGGCAGGCGCGCCGGCCATAAAAACCAGCACAAGTGCCGCAACGATACGATTGTGTAACCCAAGATGCGCTTTCATAAGGCTAAGGTAACTTAAGCTGTGCAAAATTCCAGTGCCCAGCGATCACGAAGGAGAGCATTATGAGCGATGTTATGACAGGCGCGGTTGCAGCGCTGGCGGCCAAGCTGCCAAACGGATTTGACGGGGTGGCGAAATTCGTGATTTCGGATGCGGGCGCGATCATGGTCGACGCCGATGGCGTGCGCGCCGGTGACGAGGCCGCCGATGTCACCCTGACCGCCTCTGCCGAAGTATTCCAAGCCATGCTGGCCGGCGAGATGAACCCGACCACCGCCTTTATGACCGGCAAGCTGAGTGTTGACGGCAGCATGGGCCTTGCCATGCAGCTTGGCGCGGCCATCGCATGACCCAAGCGCCGCTTTACGCCATTGCCCAAGGCCCCGATGCAGGGGCCGGCTTTTATCTGCGCGCCGCTGATGATGTGCAGCTGCGCTTGGGGCTGTGGCAGCACAAAGCGGCGAAGGGCACGGTGCTGCTGATCCCCGGCCGCACCGAATATATCGAGAAATATGGCCCAGCCGCGGCCGATCTGCGCGCGCGCGGCTTTGACACTTTGGTGCTTGATCTGCGCGGCCAAGGGCTGGCGGATCGGCCCTTGGGTGACAGGCTGACCGGCCATGTCGTTGATTTTGCAGAGTATCAGCTGGATATCGAGGCGATGATCGGCTTTGCCCGCGCCAAGGGTCTGGCCGAGCCTTACTATCTGCTGTCGCATTCGATGGGCGGCTGCATTGCCCTGCGCGCGCTGATGCTTGGGCTTGGCGTGCAAGCGGCGGCGTTTTCGGCGCCGATGTGGGGCATCTCGATGGCGGCATGGCTGCGGCCAGTGGCCAGCGTGATCGCCACCGCCTCGCGCTGGTTCGGGCTAGAGGGCAAATACGCCCCCGGCACCGGCGCCGCGACCTATGTGCTGTCTCAGGGCTTTTTCGGCAATACCCTGACCAGTGACCCCGATATGTGGGAGTTTATGCGCCAACAGGCCGAGGCGCAGCCCGATCTGACCTTGGGCGGGCCCAGCCTTGCTTGGGTCGATGCCGCGCTGGCCGAATGCGCAGCCCTTGCGCGGCTGCCGGCCCCTGCCATGCCCTGCTATACCGCGCTTGGCACGGCGGAAAAGATCGTCGACACCGCCCCCATTCATGCCCGCATGGCCGGATGGAAAAACGGGCAGTTGCAGCTTTTTGCAGGCGCAGAACACGAGGTGATGATGGAAGCCCCCGCCACCCGCAAGGCGGTGTTTGACCAGATCGCCGCGCTGTTTGACGCCAACCGCTAAATCAGAATCTGGGTAAAGCCATCGCGCAGCGCCTTGGACCAAGCCTCTGACATCGCGCGGAATTTCTCGTCTCCGGCCTCGATGCGGCGTTCACGGCTGACGCAAAGCGCGTCTTTTTCAATGATGGCAAGATCCAGCGGCATCCCCACCGAAAGGTTCGAGCGCAGCGTCGAATCCATCGACAACAGCACCGCCTTTTCCGCATCTTGCAACGAGGTTTGCGGGGTGACAACGCGGTCCAAAATCGGCTTGCCGTATTTATGCTCGCCAATCTGCAAAAACGGCGTGTCCTCGGTCGCCTCGATGAAATTGCCCTCGGGATAGATCAAAAACAGCCGCATCGGCCCGCCGCGCCGCTGTGCCGCCACGATCATCGAGGCCGAAGCCCCCTGTTTCATCGCATGCAGCTTTTCGTCGATCTCAAGCCGCACCGCAGCCAGCGTCTCGCCAATAATCGAGGCCATTTTCAGCATCGTCGGCGCCAGCATGATCGAGGTTTGCTCGCTGGCGTCATGCGCCTCGATCGCTTCGCGCAGCCGCATGATCGTGGTCTGGGTCACCGAAAGCGAACCCGCCGTGACGATCGAGATCACCCGCTCGCCCTTGTTTTCAAAGTGAAACATCTTGCGATAGGTGGCAATATTATCAAGACCCGCGTTCGTACGGGTGTCCGACAGCAAAACCATGCCTTCATTCAGCAAGAGCCCAACGCAGTAAGTCATTCATATCTCCAGCGGCTTGGCGCGTAAGCTATTGCTGTTGCAACTGAACTGCAACGGTCACTTCAAGCGATTCCGTGCCAAGCCCGCGCGAAATGCCGCGGATGGGGGCGGCGTCTTGCGCATCTAGCCCCGAGCCAAGCCGAATATAGCGCGCGTCTGGGCAGCAGCGATTGGCCGGATCAAAGCCGATCCAGCCGATACCGGCGACAAAAACCTCGGCCCAAGCGTGCGAGGCTTCATGCGCAAGCCCGGTGTCATCGGCCTGCAAATAGCCCGAGACATAGCGCGCAGGCACCCCCGCAGCACGGGCCGCCGCAATCACCGCATGGGCGTGATCTTGGCACACGCCTTCGCCCTGCGCCAAGGCTTGCGCGGCGGTGGTGTGGGCGTGGGTGGTGCCCGGGCAATAGGCGATGCGGTCGGATATGGCGGCCGAGAGCGCATGGCACCCCGCCAACAGATCGGCGCCTTGCAACAGCGCGCCCAGATCGGCCAAGGCGGCATCGCTTTGGGTGGCAGCCGTGGCGCGCAGATAGGCGAATGGCGGTGTCACCTCTTTATGGCCGCGCAGCACGCCTGCCAGATCGCTGGTTTCCACCTGACCTTGCACCCGCACCTCAATCTCGCTGACCGGGCCCGCAATCGTCCAGCCCTGCACCCAATCGCCCGCGCCATCGCGAAAGCCGCCGCCCATGCTGCCGCCTGACACGGTTACGTTCCATTCAATCAGCTTTTGGCCGTCAAAGCGCGAGGGCGACAGGCGGTGGCTTTGCACCACCCCGCGCACGGGCATGTCATAGCGATAGAGCGTGCGGTGATCGACCGTGAGCAACATTATTGAACATCCCCCGAGAGATAGGCGTTATGGATCACCGTGCCCAGCCTTGCGGTGTCTTCGATAAAGCGGGTCAGAAACTCGTGCAGCCCCTCGTCGAAAATCCGGTCGGTCGATTGATTATCCAAGCCCGTCAACAGCCGCTGGGCGGCCTCTTGCGCAGGGGTTGCCGCCCCGTAGAACTTGGCCAGACGCGCCAGATGGTTGTTCATCCCCGCCATGCAGGTGATCAGCGAGCGCGGGCATTGCGGGTTCAAGATCAGGAAATCGGCGATCTTGGCCGAGGTCACCTCGCCGCCATAGGCCCAAAGAAACGCCCGATGCGACGACATCGCCCGCAGCAGCATCGACCATTGTTCGTTATCAAGACCCGAGCCGATATATTCGGCCTTGGGCAGCAGCACATAGTATTTCACATCCATCAGGCGTGCGGTGCTGTCGCCGCGTTCAAGGTAATAGCCAAGGTTCAAGAAACTATAGCCATCATTGCGCAGCAAGGTGGCATCAATCGCGCCGCGCAGCATGGCGGTGTGGCGCATCACCCATTCGGTCAGGGTCGACAGCTCTTGGTTGGGCCTGCGCCGCGCCACGATCTGGCGCATTTCCTGAAAGGCCGAGTTCAGCGCGTCCCAGACCTGCGTGGTCAAAGCCGTGCGCACAATGCGGCCATTCTCGCGCGCCCGCGTGATGCAAGACACCACGGAATTGGGGTTATCGGTGTCGAAAAACAAATAGCTTTCAATGTTTTGCTGCGTGGGAGCGCCATATTTTGCGGCGTAACCCGAGGCATTGCCACTGGCGCGCAACAGACTGTCCCAATCGGAATGATAGCCTTCGGCGGTGGGCAAAAGCGCGATGCGCGCGCCCACTTCCAGCAGCCGTGCTGCGGTTTCGGCCCGCTCCATATTGCGGGCGATCCAGTAGAGGTTGTCGGCGGTTCTGCTTAACATCTGCTTACTCCGCCAAAACCCAAGTGTCTTTCACCCCGCCGCCCTGCGACGAATTCACCACCAAGGAGCCTTCGCGCAGCGCCACGCGGGTCAACCCGCCGGGCACCAGTTCAATCCGCTCGCCCACCAGACAATAGGGCCGCAAATCGACATGGCGCGGCGCGATGCCCTCTTCGACAAAGGTCGGCGTTGTTGACAGCGCCAGCGTCGGCTGGGCGATGTAATTCGACGGATTGGCCTCGATCAGCAGACGAAAGGCTTCGACCTCGGCTTTGGTGGATTTGGGGCCAACCAACATGCCATAGCCGCCCGAGCCATGCACCTCTTTGACCACCAGCTCGGCCAGATTTTCGCGCACATATTTCAGATCCTGCGCCTCGCCGCATTTCCAGGTGGGCACGTTTTTCAAAATCGGCTCTTCGCCCAGATAAAACCGCACCATTTCAGGCACATAGGTGTAGATCGCCTTATCATCGGCCACGCCCGCGCCCGGCGCTGAACAGATCGACACACCGCCCGCGCGGTAGACATCCATCAAGCCGGGCACGCCCAGCATCGACTCGGGGCGGAAGCACAAAGGGTCAAGGAAATCATCATCCAAGCGGCGATAGATCACATCAACGCGCTTGGGGCCTTGGGTGGTGCGGGTGTAGCAAAACTCGCCATCCACAAACAAATCCGCGCCCTCGACCAATTCCACCCCCATCATATCGGCAAGGAAGGAATGCTCGTAATAGGCCGAATTATAGTGCCCCGGCGTCAGGATCACCACGGTCGGATCGCGGTCGCATTTGCGCGGCGCGACGCTGGCCAGCGTGCGGCGCAGCTTTTCGGGGTAATTGTCCACCGGCGCAATCCGGTTGCGCTGAAACAACTCGGGGAACATCCGCATCATCATCTCGCGGGATTCCAGCATATAGGACACCCCCGAAGGCGTGCGGCAGTTGTCTTCCAAAACGTAGAAATCCCCCGGCCCCGTGCGCACGATATCGACGCCAACGATATGCGAATACACGCCTTTCGACGGGGTGAAGCCGCAGACCGATTTCTCGTAAGCCGCGTTTTGATAGACCAGCCGCGCCGGAATGCGGCCTGCGCGCACGATTTCGCCGCGGCCATAGACATCGACCAAAAACGCATTCAGCGCCCGCGCGCGTTGTTTGATGCCGCGTTCCAGCTTGGCCCATTCCGAGGCCATAAACACCCGCGGGAACATATCAAAGGGGATCAACCGATCAGGATCGCCGCCCTCGCCGTAAACCGCAAAGGTGATGCCGATGCGGCGAAACAGCGCCTCGGCCTCGGCTTGTTTTTCCAGCCGCACATCGGCGGGCATATCCGCGCTCCAGCCCTGCAAGCCCTTATAGGGGTCGCGCACGGCCTCGCCTTCGAACATCTCATTGAAACAGGAGGTCATTTGCCGCCGCCCTTTCGCTATTATGTCTTAACTAGAAGCGGGCAAAGTCGGAAGGTAAAGCAAGATGCGCAAAAAAACTGGCGTATTCGTGCAAATGCACAATTTTTAGGCGACGGCTTTGATGCCATTGCCGTGAGCCCACCTTGCGGTGCCGGGGTTTTGCCGCCTAGATGGGGGCAACATAGAATGAGGTTTGACATGACATTGCACCCCCTGCCCCGCCTTGGCACCAAGCGCCCAGTTTTCGACGCCCGCATCGGCTCTAACAGCTTTGGGGATCTGCCCGACTGGAATCTGGACGACCTTTACACCGACCCCGATGCGCCCGAATTGCAGCGCGACTTAGCTTGGCTTGAAACCGCCTGCGCGGGCTTTGCCAGCACCTATCAGGGCAAATTGGCGGGGCTGTCGGCGGCACAGATGCTGGCTTGCGTGCAGGCCTATGAGGCGATTGACATCACCGCAGGCCGGATCGGGTCTTATGCGGGGCTGCGCTATTATCAAAACACCATGGACTCGGAACGCGCTAAATTCATGGCCGATGTGCAAGACGCCATCACCACCTTTACCACGCCTTTGGTGTTCTTTAGCCTTGAATTCAACCGCTTGGATGAGGCGGCGCTGACGGATCTGCTGGCGTCCAACGCAGACCTTGCCCGCTATCGCCCCGTGATGGACCGCATGCGCGCAATGCGGCCCTATCAGCTGTCTGACGAGATGGAGCAATATCTGCACGACGCGTCAGTTGTAGGGGCAAGCGCTTGGAACAAGCTGTTTGACGAAACCATGGCGGGGCTGATGTTTAAGGTCGCCGGCGAAGAAGAAGAGCTGAACCTAGAGGCGACGCTGAACCTGATGACCGACACCGACCGCGCCAAGCGCGAGGCGGCTGCCCGCGCGCTGGCTGCGGTGTTTGATAAGCATATCAAACTGTTCGCACGGGTGCACAACACCCTTGCCAAGGAAAAAGAGATCGAGGATCGCTGGCGCAAGATGCCAAGCCCGCAGCATGGCCGCCATCTGTCCAACCATGTCGAACCCGAGGTGGTGGAAGCCCTGCGCAATGCGGTTGTGGCCGCCTACCCCAAGCTTTCGCATCGCTACTATAAGCTAAAGGCGAAATGGATGGGGCTTGAAACCCTGCAAGTCTGGGACCGCAACGCGCCCTTGCCGATTGAAGCGCCGCGCTTGGTGAATTGGGCCGAGGCGACCGAGACCGTGCTTTCGGCCTATGCCGCCTTTGACCCGCGCCTGGCCGAGATTGCCAAGCCCTTCTTCACCCAAGGCTGGATTGACGCAGGCGTCAAACCCGGCAAGGCACCGGGGGCTTTTGCGCATCCGACCGTGACCACGGTGCACCCCTATGTGATGCTGAACTATCTGGGCAAGCCGCGCGATGTGATGACGCTTGCGCATGAACTTGGCCACGGCGTGCATCAGGTGCTGGCGGCAGGCCAAGGCGAATTGCTTTCGGCCACACCGCTGACCTTGGCCGAAACCGCATCGGTGTTTGGCGAGATGCTGACCTTCCGCAAGCTGCTGGAAGGCGCCAAGACCAAGGCCGAGCGCAAGACGCTGCTGGCGGGCAAGGTCGAAGACATGATCAACACCGTGGTGCGCCAGATCGCCTTTTATGACTTTGAATGCAAACTGCACGCCGCCCGCGCCGAAGGCGAGCTGACGCCTGATGACATCAACGCGCTCTGGATGTCGGTGCAGGCGCAATCCTTGGGTGAAGTCTTTGATTTCATGGATGGATACGAGACCTTCTGGGCCTATATCCCGCATTTCGTGCATTCGCCGTTCTATGTCTATGCCTATGCCTTTGGCGACGGTCTGGTGAACGCGCTTTATGCCGCCTACGAGGGCGGGCTGCCTGATTTTGAAGAGAAATACTTTGATATGCTGAAGGCAGGCGGCTCGAAACACCACAAAGACTTGCTGGCGCCCTTTGGTCTGGATGCAAGCGATCCCAAGTTCTGGGACAAGGGCCTGTCGATGATCGCAGGCTTTATTGACGAGCTGGAGGCGATGGAGGACTAATCGAAATAGCCTGTCGCTGTGATTTTGGCCAAAATATCGGCCCCCAAAGTTGGCGATTTCAGTGACAGGCAGTTTTGACGGTAAAACCAAAACAGATATTCGGCAAAGGGCCACTCGCGGGCTTCGGCGCGGGCGATGGCCGCATCAAAGGCGTGACGGTCTTTGACCACTTCGGTGCAATGATGAAAATCAGCCTGGCCACAGGTGATAACCCTTTTGCCATGCACCATCGCCTCGATGCCAACAGCAGAATTGATTGTCACCGCCAGCGAGCATGCCGCAAGCATATCGTGGATATTGGCGTAAGTGATCTGAAGGCGCGGATCCTTTTTCGATTTGCTAAGCAGCCAGCCCAGCGTCTCGAAATCGATATCGCGGGGGTGTGGCTTGACCATAATCGGCCGTGGATCATCGCGGGCCAGCAAAGCTTTGATCATCCGGCGCATTGTGAAATAAAGCCTTTCTTCCACGCTGCGGTCGCTTTCCGACTGCAAGAATACCGAGATGCAACCCTCTGGCATATCAAGCTTTTCTTCGGGCTGATCATAACGCGACTTCCGCTTTGCGGCGGTCGCTGCATAAAGCTCTGCCTGAAACGCCTTGGCGGCAACAGGATCAATACTGGCCGCATCGAAATCCAATTGCCCGATGGACGAACGATAGCGAGTGCCAACCGGATCAAGGTAATGAAAAGGCTCGATATAAGCAGAGCCGCAATTCAGCACGCGCGGGTGTTCAATCACCCCGCGATCAAGGATGTGAAAGGCCGCGTCGGCTTCGATTTCGGCCAGGGCTGTCTCGCGGTTGTTATGCACCAAGGCGCAGCGCGCGCCCAGAGGCGTCAAGGCATCGACAAAATGCCGGTAGACTTGCCGATAGTCCCAGCCAAGATCCAAGACCCGCTTTGGGACATGGAACACCAGCGAAAAATCACCCTTAGGGATCAAAGCGTGATCTCGACGCCTTTTGCGTAAACCTCGTCCATCATCGCTTGGGTGCCGCGCACGAATTCCAGCGGGCAGGCATAGGGCTCTTGACCAAGTGCTGCGCGGCCAAAGGCTTCGACTTGCAGCACATATTGGTTCACGCCGGCAAAGCGTTCGGTGGTGACGCGGTTGCCGTTTTGATGCAGGCTGACGGCGGCCAGATCGTTGACATTGGCATTGAACGGCCCGCCATCCAGCCGCACCATGCCCTTATCGCCCTGAAAGGTCACGGTCTGGCGGTTGTAAAGCCGCATCGAGGTCATCGAGTTATAGGTGAACTTGCCATGTGGCCCGTCCATAATGCCCGCCACTTGCGCAAAGCTGTCGATGCCATTGTCCATGATCAGCCGCGCCGAGATGTCGACAGGTTCAGACGAGGTCACAAAGCGCGCCGAGCCAAAGGTATAAACCCCAATGTCGCGCAACGACCCGCCGCCCGCGTCGGGGCGGTTGCGGATGTTTTCCATGTCGTGCAGGCAGAAAGAAAACTGCGCATCGACATGGCGCAGCTGGCCAATCTCGCCCGCTTCGACCCAAGCCTTGGCCTTTTGCCACTGCGGATGATGCACAATCATATAGGCCTCGGCGGCCAGCAGACCGCTGGCGTCGCGCGCGGCGATGATCTGGTCGATCTCGCTTGCCTGCATGGCGATCGGCTTTTCGGTCAGCACATGCTTGCCCGCCGCCAGTGCTTTCAGCGACCATTCCACATGAATGTGGTTCGGAAGCGGGATATAGACCGCGTCAATGTTGGGGTCTGCAAGCAGCGCGTCATAGCTGGAATGCACAATCAAATCTGGGCAAAACGCCTGAAACCCAAGGGCTTTTTCTGGGCTAGAGGTGGCAAGCGCCACCAGTTTCGCGCCCTTGGCGGCATGGATCGCCGGTGCCATGTGATTGAGCGCGAAATTCGCAGCCCCCAAGATACCCCAACGCATAACCTTCATAACCGGCCTCCCTGACTGTTCGCGGCAGGCTAGCCTGTGCCCGATGCCTGCGCAACGGGGCTTAGTCTTCGGCAGGCTCGACGGTTGCGGGTTTTCGTAAGAAGGTATAGCCGATTGCCCCTAGATAGGCGAAATCAACCAAAACCAGCGTGGTCCAAGGGTAGGTCAGCAGTGCAGCAACCACGCCCACAAAGACAAGAATGACAAAGCTGACATTTTCGGCATAGACCGTGGCGCGCTTGAACGAAGGCGTGCGGAACCGCCCCACCATCAACCCGCCCACAATTACCATCCACAAGGCCACCGCCCAGATTGCCGCCGGTTTGCCGCTGTCCAAAGCATAGGCCAGAAAGATCGGCAGCAAGACCAAAAGCGCGCCAGCAGGCGAGGGCACGCCCTGAAAGCTGTTGGAATCATTCTCGGGCTGACGGTTGCTGATGTTAAAGCGCGCAAGCCGCAGCAGGCAGGCCACCGCATAGACCAAACAGGCGATCCAGCCTTCTGACCGCATGCCCTGAAACGCCCAAAGATAGGTGATCAGCGCAGGCGCCACGCCAAAGTTGACCAAATCGCACAGGCTGTCCAACTCGGCACCCATGTCGCTTTGACTTTTCAAAAGCCGCGCCATCCGCCCGTCCAGCCCGTCCAGCACCGCCGCCACAAGAATCAGCGCGACCGCCATGCCAAATTGCCCCGCAATCGCAAAGCGCACCGCTGTCAGCCCCGAACACAGCGCCGCAATGGTCAAGAAATTTGGCAAAAGCTGCACCAGATGCAGCTTTTTGCGCCGTTTGCGACCCTCGGGCTGTACGATCATTCTGAAATCGCCGTGCGACGCAGCAGGTCGCGGTCCAGCTCTGCCAGAACGGTTTCGCCTGCGATCATGGTTTGGCCCAGCGCCACCAGCGGCTCGACGCCTTCGGGCAGATAGACATCCAGACGCGAGCCAAAGCGGATCAGGCCAAAGCGCTCGCCCGTGCGCAGGCCTTGGCCTTCGCTGACAAAGGGCACGATGCGGCGCGCCACAAGACCGGCAATCTGCACCACGATCAGATGACGGCCATCGGGCAGTTCCAAGAGCAGGCTGTTGCGCTCGTTATCGGTCGAGGCTTTGTCCATCGCGGCGTTAAAGAATTTGCCCGGACGGTAGGCCATTTTCACCAAACGCGAGGCAATCGGCGTGCGATTCACATGGCAGTTGAACACCGACATGAACACCGAAACCCGGGTCAATTCGGCGTGGCCCACGCCCAATTCAGGCGGTGGCACTGCGCGTTCGATCAGGCTGACAATGCCATCAGCAGGCGAGACGATCAGCCCGCGCCCCTGTGGAATAGCGCGCTTTGCATCGCGGAAAAAGTAATAGCACCAAACCGTTAGGCCAACACCGATCCAGCCCAGCGGATCCCAGATCAGGAAAAGCACCAGCGTGATCGCGGCAAAGATCGCGACGAACTTATAGCCCTCGCGGTGCATGGGTTTGATGAAAGTTTCTAGCATCGTCATAAAAATCGCCCCTTGGCTTGATCGCACAGTCCTAGCCTTTGACGCGACAGGGTGCAACCGTCGGGCCAAGCTGACCCGACGCAAGTTTATGCAGGCACCACCATGCCCTTGGTTTTGGCCAGCTCGCGCATCCGCTCTTGCAGCTTTTCAAAGGCGCGCACTTCGATCTGGCGGATCCGCTCGCGGCTGACGCCGTAGATGTCCGACAGCTCTTCCAAGGTGATCGGGGTTTCCGACAGCCGACGCTTGTGCAGCACATCGCGCTCGCGCTCGTTCAGCACGGTCATGGCGTTTTGCAGCAGGCTCATACGGATGTCGAATTCATCGCGCGCCTCGTAGTCGCCGGCCTGATCGCTGTCTTCATCTTCCAGCCAGTCCTGCCACTGCGTTGTGCCCTCGCCATCCGAACCGACTGTGGCATTCAGCGACGAATCCCCCCCCGACAGGCGGCGGTTCATCGAGATCACCTCGTCGTGGGTCACGTTCAGTTCGGTGGCGATTTTGGCAACGTTTTCAGGGCGCAGATCGCCCTCTTCCAGCGCGCCGACCTTGGCTTTGGCCTTGCGCAGGTTGAAAAACAGCTTTTTCTGTGCCGAGGTGGTGCCCAGTTTCACCAAGCTCCAGGACCGCAGGATATATTCCTGGATCGAGGCGCGAATCCACCACATGGCATAGGTCGCCAAGCGAAAGCCCTTTTCAGGGTCAAAGCGTTTGACCGCCTGCATCAGCCCGACATTGGCTTCGGAAATCACCTCGGCCTGCGGCAGGCCATAGCCGCGATAGCCCATGGCGATTTTCGCGGCCAAGCGCAGATGCGAGGTGACCATTTTATGCGCGGCTTGGCTGTCTTGGTGGTCAACCCACCGTTTTGCCAGCATATATTCTTCTTCAGGTTCCAGCAGCGGAAACTTGCGGATTTCCTGCATATAGCGGTTCAGCCCCTGTTCGGGGCTGGGTGCTGGTAGGTTTGCATAGGTGCTCATCGTGACGCTCCCTTCTTTTCCGGTGCGATTGCGCCCCCGGGCAGGCAAATTTAAGTGTGCTTAAACGCGCCTTCAAGACACATCCTACACATTTAGCTTAACGTCAGATGAACATGGATCGGTCTCAATGTAAGATTTATGTCATTCTCTTCACGCTTATGTCAGCGCAGGGCTGCGATCAGCTCGGCCATATCGGCCGGCAGAGGCGAGGAAAACTCCAGCATCTCGCCCGTTACCGGATGCACAAAACCCAAAGTCGCCGCATGCAGCGCCTGACGCGCAAAGCCCATGCCAAGCTCGGCCGCCTCTTCGCCATAAAGCTTGGGCGCCAACCTGCGCTTGCCGCCATAGGTCTGATCGCCCAAAAGCCCGTGGCCGGCATAAGACATATGCACCCGGATCTGATGCGTGCGGCCGGTTTCCAGCCAGCATTCCACCAGACTTGCACCGCCCTTCAGATCTTCGATCACCCGCGCGCGGGTCACCGCATGGCGGCCTTGATCCCAAACCACGGCTTGGCGCTGACGGTCGGTTTTGTGCCGCGCCAGATGGGTGGCAATTTTCAAGATGCCGCCGGCTTCAAAGCTGACGCCGCGCATGCCGCGCAGGCGGGGGTCGCTGGCCGCAGGCACCCCGTGGACCACCGCAAGATAATGGCGGTTGACGCTGTGATCTTCAAACTGGGCGGCAAGCCCGTGATGCGCGCGGTCGGATTTGGCCACCACCAACAGGCCGGTGGTGTCTTTATCAATGCGGTGCACAATGCCCGGACGCCGCTCGCCGCCGATGCCCGACAGCGTGTCGCCGCAGTGATGCAACAGCGCGTTCACCAAAGTGCCCGAGGGCGTGCCGGGGGCCGGATGCACCACCATGCCCGCAGGTTTGTCGATGACGATCAGATCGCCATCCTCCCAGATCACCGAAAGCGGAATGTCTTCGGCCATGGTTTCCACATCCACCGCAGGCGCAAGCCGCAGGCTATAGACCTGCCCCTCGACCACCTTGGCTTTGGGGTTGGTCACCGCAATGCCGTCCAGAAAAACATCGCCTTCGTCGATCATTTTCATCAAGCGCGAGCGCGACAGCGCGGCTTGCTCTGGCACTGCGGCCGCAAGCGCCTTATCTAGGCGTGCGGGCGCATCTTCGCCGATCTCCACCTCAAGCTGCCCCTGTGGGGTATCTTCGTCATCAAAAGGGCCTGCCATGACCGATACTCCTGAAGAGCCAAGGCTGCCGCCCTCGCTGCGTTTGTTAAAGGCTTTGGTGATCGTGCTGATGATCACCATGATTTGCGGTGTCATAACCGTGGTCGGCCTGCTTGTCACCCGCATGCCCAATGCAAATGCTGCTTTGCCGATATTACCCTCTAGTCTTAGCCTGCCTGCGGGCAAAACCGCGCTTGCGGTGACGATGGGGCAAGGCTGGGTCGGGGTGGTGACCCAGGACAGTCATTTTCTGGTGTTCAACAGCGCCGGAACTCTTGTGCAAGATGTCACGCTGACCCTGCCCTAAGCCTTCCACCTTCGCCCAACGTTTAACGCGCTGCCACAGAGCGGCGCGGGCTTTTGGCTGACCAAAGGTTAAACAAAGCTGAACCAGCGCGAAGGCAGTTACGACGCCCGCATGCCATTATCCTGTGCAGACTTGGCCCAAGATGCCGAAACTGGAGGCAGATTCGACCGAAAGGTTAAGTTTATGTTGCGTCGCGCCAAAAAGCGCTGCCCAATATGATCAAAATATATCAGGGAGCGAGTCATCTTGACCCAAGCCAACGCCATAGAAGCGCGCAATGTCATCAAAGCCTTTGGCCAAGGCGCATCGCTTGTCAAAGCTTTGGACGATGTCTCGGTTCAGATCAATCAAGGCGAGTTTTTCACCCTGCTTGGCCCCTCGGGCTGCGGCAAGACCACCTTGCTGCGGCTGATCGCGGGGTTCGAGATGCCGACAGACGGGCTGATCTTGCTGGAGGGGGCCGACATCACCTATCTGCCGCCCAACAAGCGGCCGGTGAACACGGTGTTTCAAAGCTATGCGCTGTTTCCGCATTTGACCGTGGCGCAAAACATCGGCTTTGGTCTGCAAATGCAGGGCCGCCCCAAGGCCGAGGTCGATAAGACCGTGGCCGAGATGCTGGCCTTGGTAAAACTGGAGGCGCTGGCCAGCCGCAAGACCAGCCAGCTTTCGGGCGGTCAGCAACAAAGGGTCGCCTTGGCGCGCGCCTTGGCGCCCAAGCCAAAGGTGTTGTTGCTGGACGAGCCGCTTTCGGCGCTGGATCTGAAACTGCGCAAGGAAATGCAGGTCGAACTGAAGCGCTTGCAGCTGGAAACCGGCATCACCTTTATCTTTGTCACCCATGACCAAGAAGAGGCGCTGACCATGTCTGACCGCATTGGCGTGATGTCGGCGGGCAAGCTGCAACAGGTCGGCACGCCCAAAGAGATCTACACCCGCCCCGTCAACCGCTTTGTCGCAAGCTTTATCGGCGAGACGAATTTTCTGACCGCCCAGACCGAGGCGGGCGGTGCGCGCCTTGCCAGCGGCGATTTTATTGCCATCGCCGGCATGGCGGCGGCAGGACAGGTGACGCTGACGCTGCGGCCTGAACAGCTGTCGATCGTGGACCCAGCGGCTGCGGGCGCGATTGCGGCCACCGTGACCTCGCTGGTGTATTTTGGCACCGACACCCATGTGAACATGACGCTGCGCGATGGATCAGAGGTGATCGCGCGGCTGCAAAGCCCGGCTTCGGGCGATGCGGGGCTGCTGGCGGGGCAAGCGGTGGGCATTGCCATCAGCCCAGGGGCCGCCCAGATTGTGGAGGATTAAATGAGCGCCGCAGAACGCGACCAAGACCGCGCTTCCAGCCGAAACGGCTGGCTGTTGTCGACCCCTGCGCTGATTGTGCTGACGCTGTTTGCGGTGGGGCCTTTGCTGATTGTGGCGGTCTATTCGTTTTTGACGCCGGGCAAATACGGCAATGTCGAATGGGCGCTGTCGTTTGAAGGCTGGCGCAGCATTCTGTACACCAAGGATATCTTTGACGACACCTATGGGCTGGCCGATGCCAATCTGACGATCTTTTGGCGGTCGCTAAAACTGTCGATGCTGACCACGCTGACCACCTTTGCGGTGGGCTTTCCCACCGCTTGGTTCATCGCCACCCGCCCGCCCAAGGCGCGGCCTTTGTGGCTGTTTTTGATCACCATCCCGTTTTGGACCAATCTGTTGATCCGCACCTATGCGATGAACGAGGTGCTGCGCACCGAAGGGCTGATGAACACCGTGCTGATGAAACTGGGCGCGATCAGCAGCCCGATCCAAGTGATGTATACCGATACGGCGGTGTTTATCGGCATGACCTATGTCTATCTGCCGCTGATGGTGCTGCCGCTGTTTGCAGCCATCGACCGCTTTGACATGCGCTTGCTGGAGGCGGGCTATGATCTTTACGCCAGCCGCTTGCAGGTGCTGCGCCGCATTATCCTGCCGATTGTGAAACCGGGGATCATCGCGGGATCTATCTTGGTGTTTGTGCCCTCGCTGGGGGCCTATGTCACGCCGCGGGTGCTGGGCGGCGGCAAGCAGATGATGATCGGCAACTTCATCGACCTGCAATTTGGCCAAGGCCGCAATTGGCCGTTGGGGGCATCCTTGTCGCTGACGCTTCTGGTGATCGTGACCATCGCGCTGCTGGTCTATGTCAAATACGCCAATAAGGAGAGCGCGCATGGCTAAACCTTCGTTTTCGGTCTCGGCGCTGCCCGGTTTTGCCACCACGGCGATTTTGGTCTTTGTGGCGCTTTATCTGCCGATCTTCACGCTTGTGGCCTATTCGTTTAACGCCAGCCAATCGGTGGCGGTCTGGGGCGGGTTTTCGCTGGATTGGTATGGCAAGGCTTGGGCCAATGATGCGGTCAAGGCCGCCACCGTGCGGTCTTTGCTGATTGCGGTCTCGGCGGCAGTGATCTCGACCGCGCTTGCCACGATGGCAGCGCTTGGCACCACAAGGCGCAAGGCCTTCAAGGGCCAGACCTTTATCTATGTGATGATCAACCAACCGCTGATGGTGCCCGAAATTGTCACCGCCGTGGCCTTGCTGATCTTTTTTGGCATGATCAAAAAAGCCACGGGCTATCAAGGGCTTGGCTATGTGATTGCCGCGCATTCGGCCTTTTGCATTCCCTTTGCCTATCTGCCGATCCGCGCGCGACTGGAAGGCATGGACATCAGCCTGGAAACGGCGGCGCAGGATCTTTACGCAAGTGCTTGGCAAAGCTTTCGCTATGTCACCCTGCCGATCCTTGCGCCGGGGGTGGCGGCGGGTGCGATGCTGGCCTTTGTGATCAGCCTTGATGATGTGGTGATCACCGAATTTGTGAAATCCGGCGGCCAAGACACCCTGCCCACCTATATGCTGGGCCAAATGCGCCGCCAACTGACGCCCGAGGTCAATGCGATTTCCTCGATGCTGCTGGCGCTGACCGTGGCGCTGCTGACGGCTTTTTTCTTCCTGACCCGCAAAAACGACTAGAACCGGAGATTGCCGATGAAAAACACCCTGCTTGGCCTGTCACTGCTGCTGTGTTCCACCTCGCTGGCTGCGGCCGAGGAATTGCATCTGTTCAACTGGGGCGATTACACCTCGCCCGAATTGCTGAGTAAATTCGAGGCCGAAACCGGCATTCGGGTCACCACCACCGATTACGACAGCAACGACACCGCCTTGGCGAAAATCTCGGCAGGGGGCACGGGGTTTGATCTTGTGGTGCCTTCGGCGCATTTCGTGCAGATCTATGTCGAAAAGGGGCTGGTGCAAAAACTTGACCTGACCCGCCTGCCCCATCACGGCAATATCAAGCCTGAATGGATGGATGTTGAATGGGACAAGGGCCGCGAATATTCGATCCCGTGGCAATGGGGCTCGACCGGCATTTCGGTGGATACTTCGGTTTATAGCGGTGACGCCAATACATCGGACATTTTCCTGAACCCGCCAGACGCGCTGAAAGGCAAGATCAACGTCGTGCCTGAGATGAACGAGATCGTCAATCTGGCGGTGATGTGGGCGGGGGGCAAACCCTGTTCCGAAGATGTTGCGGTGCTGAAAAAAGCCCGCGATGCGCTGATGAATGCCAAGCAATATTGGCTTTCGATGGATTATGGCACCACCGAGCGGATGGCCAATGGCGAATGGGCGGCCTCGGTGAATTGGTCGGGCGAAACCTTCCGCGCGCGGCTGGCCAATCCCAATGTGGTTTATGGCTATCCAAAGGAAGGCTATCCTTTGTGGATGGACTCGGTGATGCTGCTTTCTGACGCGCAAAACGTCGATGCGGCCTATAAATTCCTTGATTTTATCATGCTGCCCGAGAATGCTGCCCTGATATCGGCCTTCGCGCGCTATCCAAACGGCATCACCGGCGCCGAAGACTTTATGCCCGCCGATATGCAAACCGCGCCCGAGGTGGTGATCCCAGAGGCAAGCCGTGCTGCGGGGCATTTCCTGCCAACCTGTGCCGGCAAGTCGATGGACTATATGACCGCGATCTGGACTGAACTGCAAAAATAATCAAAACCAACAGGGAGACGACAATGAAAAACCTACTCTCCGCGACAGCGCTTTTGCTGGCAAGCACCTCTTTTGGCTATGCCGAAGGCAGCTTGCAGCTGTTTAACTGGGGCAATTACACCGGCCCGAAACTGCTGGAAAAATTCGAAAAAGAAACCGGCATCAAAGTCACTGTCACTGATTACGACAGCAATGACGCGGCCTTGGCCAAGATCGAGGCCGGCGGTTCGGGCTTTGATCTGGTGGTGCCAACCCACCAATATGTGCAGATCTATGCCGAAAAAGGCCTGATCCAAAAGCTGGACCTGTCCAAGATTCCAAACCACAAAAACATCGCGCCCGAATGGATGGATGTGTCGTGGGATCAGGGCCGCACGCTGACCATCCCTTGGCAATGGGGCACCACCGGCATTGCGGTGAACACCTCGGTCTATAAGGGCGACATCAACACCTCGGACATCTTTTTGCATGTGCCAGAGGAGCTGAAAGGCAAGATCAACATCGTTCCCGAGATGAATGACATCGTCAATCTGGCGGTGATGGCCGCGGGCGGCGAGCCTTGCACCGAAGACACCACCATTCTGAAACAGGTGCGCGACGATCTGATTGCGGCCAAACCGGATTGGATTTCGATGGATTACGGCGCCACCGAAAAGCTGTCGAACAACGATTGGGCGGCTTCGGTGAACTGGAACGGATCGACGATGCGGGTGCGGCTTGCCAATCCGGATGTGAAATACGGCTACCCCAAGGAAGGCTATCCGGTCTGGATGGATTCGGTGGCGCTTTTGTCGGATGCCAAGAATGTCGAAGAGGCCTATACCTTTTTGAACTTTATTGCCGAGCCTGAAAACGCGGCGCTGATCTCGGATTTCGCGCGCTATGCCAATGGCATTGCAGGATCGGAACCCTTCATGCCCGAAGACATGAAAACCGCGCCAGAAGTGCAGATCCCCGAAGAGTTCAAGGCGGCGGGCAAGTTCATCCCCACCTGCTCGCCCAAGGCGCAGGACTATATGACCGCGATCTGGACCGAACTGCAAAAGTAGGTGATCTGGCGGCGGTGTGGGGGCATCCGCCCCCCCACCATTGCGATAAGCGCTGACGCGCGGGCAAGGGGCCAGTGGCCCCTTGCGGCCTGTTCCGCAGGCGTTTTCCCCCAATGACTGGAGCCCCGCCTTGGACCTGATCGCGCTTTCTGCTTCTGAATTGTCCCGCCAGATTGCCGCCCGCAAACTCGCCCCTTCCGAGGTGATGGCAGCTTATCTGCGCCAGATTGCTGCGGTGAATGGCGGGCTGAATGCGATTGTGTCCTTGCGCGATCCTGATGATCTGATGGCCGAAGCGCGCGCCGCCGATGATGCGCCGCATGCAGGTTGGCTGCACGGGCTGCCGCTGGCGGTGAAAGACCTTTGCGCGGTCAAGGGGCTGCGCACCACCTATGGCTCGCCGCTGTTTGCCGATTTTGTTCCCGCCAAGGATGATCTGTTGGCGGCACGGATGCGCAAGGCGGGGGGGATTTTCATTGGCAAGACCAATACACCCGAATGGGGCCACGGCAGCCATTCCTTCAACCGCGTCTTTGGCGTCACCCGCAACCCCTATGATAGCAGCCGCACCGCGGGCGGGTCATCGGGTGGGGCGGCCGCGGCGCTGGCGGCACGGATGCTGCCGGTGGCAGATGGCTCTGACATGATGGGCTCGCTGCGCAATCCGGCCGCCTTTTGCAACGTTTACGGCTTTCGCCCCAGTTGGGGGCTGGTGCAGCATGATGCCGAGGGCGACACCCATCTGGCCACGCTTGCCACCGAAGGCCCGATGGCGCGCACGATTGAAGACATCGCAGGGCTGCTGGCGGTGCAGGCCGGCGTGAACCCCGAGCTGCCCTTTGGCCGCCAAGCGCAAGACTACAGCGCCCTGAACGGCGATCTGCGCGGCAAGCGCATCGCTTGGCTGGGCGATTGGGGCGGGGCCTATGCGGTAGAGCCGGGGATCCTTGAGCTGTGCGAAGCAGCCCTGACGGTGTTTCGCGATCAGGGCGCGCTGGTCGAGGCCATAGCCCCACCCTTTCCCGCCGAAAAGCTGTGGCAGGCTTGGACCACTTTGCGCGCGATGCTGAATGCGGGCAGTTTCAAGCCGATCTATGACGATCCGGCCAAACGCGCCGAATTGAAACCCGAAACCCTATGGGAAATCGAGCAGGGCAGCAGCCTAAGCGCGCAAGCGGTTTACGAGGCCAGCGTCATCCGCTCGCGCTATTACGCCAAAATGGCGCGGCTGTTTGACAGCTATGACGCGGTGGTTTTGCCCACGGCTCAGGTCTGGCCATTTCCGGCAGACTGGCGCTGGCCGCAAAGCATTGGCGCGCGCGCGATGGACACCTATCACCGCTGGATGGAGGTGGTGATCCCGATCAGCCTGATCGGCCTGCCCGCGCTGTCGCTGCCGGTGGGGTTTGGCGCGCAGGGCCTGCCGATGGGGATGCAGCTTGCCGGCCGCGTGGGGGCGGATGCGCAGATCCTGGCGATGGGGCAGGCATATCATCTGGCGACAGATTGGCCCAGCCGTCGCCCGCCGGCGCTATAGCACCTGCCAATCCGAGGCAAAGCGGTCATCATTGGGCAAAAACCGCCCTACATTGATCAGGGTGAACAAGATGGCATAAAGATGCTTGCGCTTTTGGCTGGCGATTTGCAGACCGTCTTGGGCCTGCAAATGCGGCATATGCTGGGCAAAAAAGCTGCGATATTCTTCGGTAAAGCGCCGCGCAAAGCCACCATAGCTTTGGTTGAACGGCTTGCGCCGCCCGATGAAATGCACAAAGCAAACGTCGAAAAAGCCCATGTAATACATGGTCTGATGCGAATATTCGTAGTTCCAGACCAAGGACAGCTCGGCCCAATTGTCGCGCAGCGTCACGTTCAGCGCGGTTTGGTCATGCGCCATCAGCTTGAGCGCGTTTTGCGCCGCGAAATCCAGCGCGCGCTGGGTCACGCCTTGCGCGTTCCATTCCGCCACATCAATCAGCAAGACGCCCGAGTTGAAATATTTGCCAAAGGGCAGATCAAAGGGGCGGAAATCTTCGGGCACCCGATCTGGTTTGCGCAGCTGCACCATATCGCGCACCGCCCCCACCGCTCGTCCGCCCAGATCAAGCGACAACAGACGGTTCAAATCGCCGCGCTGATAAAACACATCGGCATCAAGATAGAGCATCCGGCGATAATCTGCCGCCAGCAGATCGGGCGCCATGATCCGCAGATAGGCTGCAAAGCTGATCCTGTCATCGGCGGGCAAACGGCTGCCCCAAGCGGCGGCGTCGATCTGCACCACGCGGATGTCGTGCTTGGCCATCAAAGGGTGCTCGGGCAGCGGTGTGGCGCTGATCAGGCACAGATCAAAGTCGCGCTGCGGGTATTTGCTGGCGATTTGATCGGCCACAAACAGCGCATAGGGAAAGAATTTGGCATCGACGCAGAAGTAAACTGCGCGATCCTTGCGCGCCTCACGGCTTTGCGCTGCAATCGAAATTCCGTCCATATGTTCGCGTCCTTTTTTCGTTTTGGTGCAGGCCTTTGCGGCGCTGTAGTGTCTTTGCAGCCGTCAGACCAAGGCGCGAAACCGCTCTGGCAGCACAACCACCGGAGCGTCGCGCCAGCGTGCAGGCTTATTCCAAGCAAGGATGCGGCGCGACCAAGTCAGCCGCTGGCGTGCCGCAGCAAACACAGTGTCGCCCGCCACGGCTTGCGCCTGCTCGACCTTGCGAAACAGCGCCTCGCGGCGTTTGGCATGCGGGCCCCAGCCTGCGGCAACCAACTTTGGATCATTGGCGCGCCCCATTGCAGTTTCGTAATCTACCAAACCAAAGTGCAGCAGATAAAGATCGGGGTCGATATGATAATTGCGCCCCTTGACCCGGTGTTGCCCCGCGCCCCATGTCACCGGCTTGAAGGCCAAGACGGGCTTTGTATAGGCGTCCGAGATCACCGCTTTTTGGCGCTGCTGCAAAAAGCCTTGCGCGGGGTCGATGGCGGCCTCATGCGGCAGGTCTTGCACCACATCCAGCCCCAAGCCTGAAAGCGTCACATGGCGCGGGCGATGCCCGGCCAAAAAGCTGGCAAGGCTGGCATGGCGCGCAGGGTCCGCGATCAGAAATTCATCCACATCGGTCGCCATAACCGCCTGATAATCATAGCGCCACAGCATCCGCGCCAGATCCGACATCGCGCGTGCGCGCGCATGATCCATCGCCGCACGGCGCAGTGCGACATTGCGGATCTGGCTTTGCCAATCGCGGTGGCGCAGGTGCAGGAAATTCACCCCCTCGCAGCCCTCGGGCGGGGTCTCGTCCAAACCGTCAAGGATCACAAACAGCGCTTGGCGGCCAAAGTTGCTGGCGTAATAGTCGATCCACTTGCGCAAAAACAAACGGTCGTTGCGGACAGCGGTGATGCAGGCAACCTTCAAGCGGCTTCTCCGGTTTGGTGTTGGTTTTGTTTAGCCCAAGCCGCTGATCTGTGCAAACCCCTGTCGCAAAGCCGCCACTTCGGCACGCAGGCGCGCATTGACGCGGCCTTCGCGGGCGGGGTCAAACAGCGTGGTCAGCTGCCCCGCCTCGGGCAAGGGCCGCCCGCCACCGCCCCAAGACAGGCCCATAAGCACCGCGCGCGCGGGTTCGGGCAAAACCTCGGGCAGCTCTTGCCCTGAAAGTTCGGCCCAAAGCCGCGTCCAGCAGCGCCCGACCGACCAAGGGTTATAGCCGCCACCGCCCAGTAACAGCAGTCGCGGCGCCAAGGGCGTGATCGCGCGCAGGGCCTCGACATAGGCGTTGTTCGACAGCGCCAGCCGCGACAAAGGATCCTCGAGCAAGCTGTCCGCCCCGGCCTGAAGCACGATGGCATCGGGTTTAAAGGCTTGCAGCAGCGGCAAAATCAGCTCGTGCAGCACCATGCGCGCTTCGCTGTCGTGATAGCCCGCAGGCACCGCCAGATTGACGCAATTGCCTCGCTGCCCCGTGGCCCCGGTGAAAGGCCAGCGCGCGGCCTCGTGCACCGAGATCAGCAAAACGCCCTCGGCGCCGGCAAGCCCCGCCTCGACCCCGTCGCAGTGATGCGCGTCCAGATCGACATAGGCGACGCGATGCCCCGCCCGCCGCAGCGCCAAAATCGCCAGCACCGGATCGTTCAAATAGCAAAAGCCATTGGCGCGGTCGGCCATGCCGTGATGGGTGCCACCCCCCGGCACATAGATCGCCCCGCCCTTGGCCAACAGCTCGGCCGCAAGCAAAACACCCCCCGCCCCGGTGGCCGGACGGCTATAGATCTGCGGAAAGATCGGATTGCTTAGGCTGCCCAGATGAAACCGCGCCCGCGCCGCAGGCGGCAGATCACCCGTCGCTTCGGCCTCTTGCAGGGCGGCAATATAGGCGGGGTGGTGAAAGGCCGTCAGGGCTGCGGGTTTGGCACGCGGGCTTGCGCGATAGCGCCCCGCCAACAGCCCAAGCGCACGGCCCAGATCTATCACCGTCGACACCCGCGGCACCCGTAAGGGGTGCTTTGGGCCATAGCTCGAGCCGCGGTAAATCTCGGATCCGATGAAAAGAGTGCCGCTTTGCTGCATTTTTCCCCTGTGACACAATGTTTGTAACAGATTTATGACGGAATCTTCACCCTTTCGCCATGACGGCTCTGGCTATCGCGAAAGCAGTCTGGCATAGCCTAACCAAGCTTGCCCGCGAATGGCAGCGCTAAAAACATGTGATCCCGAGGCTGCAGCAATGCCGAAATCGAAACCCAAGGCGCAGCCGCAAAAAGCTGCCGACAGCACCGCGCAAATTGGCGCGATCTGCTGGCGCATGCACCGCGCCAAGGTTGAGGTTTTGCTGATCACCAGCCGCGACACCGGCCGTTGGGTGATCCCGAAAGGCTGGCCGATGGAAGGCCTGTCTGATGCCGAGGCCGCGTCGATCGAGGCTTGGGAAGAAGCAGGCGTGCGCGGCGATATAAACCCCGAAAGCATCGGCCAATTTGGCTATGACAAGGTGCTAAGTGCGACCGAGACAAAGCCCTGCACGGTCACGGTTTTTGGCTTGCGGGTTGCTGCGCTGCACACCGATTTCCCCGAACGCAAGCAGCGGCGGCGCAAATGGTTTGCGGCAGAAAAAGCCGCGCGCAAAGTTGCAGAACCTGAATTGCGCCAATTGCTTAAGGCGATCGTAAAACAGCTGGTGACGCCGGCCCTTGCCTCTGACTGAAAACCGGCGCAGGCTAAGGCGTCCTTCAGATTTGGCCCGAACAGATGATCCGCTATTCGCTTCGATGCAGCAGCAGCCATGACTTTGAAAGCTGGTTCCAATCGGCCAGCGGCTTTGACACGCTGCGCGCCGCAAACCAGATCGCTTGCCCTTTGTGCGGCGACACCAGCATTGAAAAAACCCTGATGGCCCCCACGGTGCGCCCTGCCCGCAACGCAGGCGAGGCCAGCAAACCCAGCCTCACCCAGCCGCAAACCGAAATCGAGGCTGCTTTGGCCGAAATGCGGCGCAAGATCGAGGCGAATTCCGATTATGTCGGGCTGAACTTCGCCGCCGAGGCCCGCCGGATGCACGAGGGCAGCATTGACGCGCGCGCAATCTACGGCGAGGCCAAGCCCGAGGAGGCGCGCGCGCTGATCGAAGACGGCATCCCCGTCGCCCCCCTGCCCTTTATGCCGCCCAGAAAGGCCAATTGAATGACGGTTTTGATCACAGGCGCCAATCGCGGCATCGGCGCAGGTCTGCTCGCACATTACCGCAGCACGGGCGAGGTCAGCTTTGGCACCGCGCGCAAGGCCAGCGATGGCCTGCTGGCGCTTGATGTCACCGATCCCGCAGCCTGTGCGGCGCTCAGCCAGAACATTGACGCGCCGCTTGATCTGCTGATCTGCAACGCCGGCGTCTATCTGGACCGCGACGAAGACCTGACCGGCTATGCGCCGCAGCTTTGGGCCGACAGCTTTGCGACCAATGTGACGGGGGTATTTTTGACCCTTCAGGCGCTGTTGCCGCAGCTGCGCGCCGCTAAGGGCAAGATCGCGATTATCTCGTCGCAAATGGCGTCGGACACGCGCGCGCCGGGGGGCAGCTATATCTACCGCGCGTCGAAAGCGGCGGTGCTTAATTTGGGGCGCAACCTGTCAGCCGATCTTGCGCCGCAGGGCATTGCTGTGGGCATCTATCACCCAGGCTGGGTGCAAACCGATATGGGTGGCGCGCGTGCTGCCATCACCGTGGCGCAATCCGTGTCAGGACTAACCCGTTGTTTTGCAGATCTTTCTCTGGAAACAACCGGCTGCTTCCTAAGCTATGACGGCACCGCGCACCCCTATTGACAACTGAGAGCTGCGCGCATCGCCGCGAGGCTATAGCGCCCCAAATCGCGCGGCTTCTGGCCGATCTGCACCGCCAAAATCCGGCGCCAATCGCCCGAGGCAAGGATCATCTGGTCTTTGCCGTCGCAATGAAGGCTGCCGCCGCTGATTGCGTTGTCGCCAATGCGGTGGTTGGTCAGGCCCGAGAGCCGCGCGACTTCGCGCAGATCGCCCGCCTCAAGACGCAGAAACACCAGCTCTTTGGCCAAATGCGGGCGGTCAACATAGGCAATCTCGATGCGGCCATCGCCGTCAAAATCCCCCACCCCAGCCTGCGCCATCCAGCGGTGGCGCTGACCGATATAGGCGGTCGCCCCCAGCAATTTGCCGTCACCTGCAACCACAATCAGCCGCGCACCGCGCATCAGATCAGTCTGCACCGCAATCACTTCGGGCCGCCCGTCGCCGGTAACATCAGCCACACGCGGCGCTACATCTTCAAAAAACCCGGCCTTAGGCCGCAAGACCCAATCAGGGCCGCGCAGCTCGCGCCATTCGGGCGTATTGCCCAAAATATTGTGGTCATAGCCAATAGGCCCGCCCGCATCGCTGTAGCAAACCCTTAGGCCGAAGGCCTGATCACAGGACTCTTTCGCCTCGGCGGCAGACGTTGCAAAGAAAAGGGCGGCCAGCGCCGCCCCGATCCGCCTCAAATCTGTTTTTCCGGCATCTGCACGCGCAGCCCGTCCAGCGCGTCAGTCACCTTGATCTGGCAGGTCAGCCGCGAGCGCAGCGCATCAGGCGACCATGCGAAATCCAGCATGTCTTCTTCCATCGCGTCTTTTTTCGGCAGTTTTTCAACCCAAGCCGGATCGACATAGACATGACAGGTCGAGCAAGCGCAGGCGCCGCCGCAATCTGCCTCAATGCCCGGAATGCCGTTGTCGCGCGCGCCTTCCATTACGGTCAAACCGTTGGCAACCTCGACAACATGTTCTTTGCCATTATGCTCGACATAGGTAATTTTCGCCATTTCTCATCCCGCCTTGCTGAAAACTTGCCAAAACACTTAAGCCAAGTTGTCAGGCTTTGCCAGTGCCGCGCGCGACCAAAGACCTCAATTCCCCGTCAGATCATTGGGCTTAACAGGCTGGGGGTTTCAGGCTGGGGGGTTTGCAGGCTGAGGCTTTGCCGCTATGGTCTGGCGCAATTGGTTCGGACAAACCGGACGCGTCTTTTGGCAGATCGGGCCCGCATGTTGTTTCGCTATTTGGTAAGTTGCAGCTTGGTGCTTGGTGCTTGCAGCCAGCCGCAGGTCAAAGCGCCAGTGCTTTCGGGTCAGACCATTGCGCAGATCGAGGTCAAAGCCGGCCAGACCGCGCCCCGTCAAGATCAAGCGGGGGCCTGCTGGGGCAAGGATATCACCCCCGCGATCATTGAAACCGTGACCGAACAGGTGCTGATCTCGGAAGAACAGCGTGACGCGGCGGGCAAGATCACTCAACCAGCCAGCTATCGCAGCAATATCCATCAGCGCATGGTGCAAGACACCCGCGAGGTGTGGTTCCGCGCGCCCTGCCCCGACAGTCTGACGGTCAGTTTCCTCGCCACGCTGCAACGCGCTTTAAAAGCGCGCGGGCTTTATACCGCCGCCATTACCGGCGAAATGAGTACCGAGACTGCCGAAGCAATCCGCCGCTTTCAGGCCGAGCGTGGCCTTGACAGCCCCGTGCTGTCGCTGGCCGCCGCCCAAGAGCTTGGTCTTTTGGCAACCGATCTGGAGGATCAATGAGCAAAGCTGCCCTCACCGCCGCAAAAAGCCGCTATGAAGCCGAAGTCACGCGGCAATGGCAGGCGCATCCAGCTGATGGCGCGCATGATCTGGGCCATCTACGCCGCGTCTGGAAACAGGCGCAGCTGATCGCGATGGACGAGCCCTGCGATTTAGAGGTGCTGCTGGCGGCGACGATGTTTCACGATCTGGTCAACCTGCCGAAATCGCATCCCGACCGCGCCTCGGCTTCGCGGTTGTCGGCAGAGGCGGCTTGCCTGTTTCTGCGTCAAGACGGATTTGCGCTCGAAAAGCTGCCCGCAGTCGCCCATGCCATCACCGCGCATAGCTTTTCAGCCGCCGTGCCCCCCGAAAGCCCCGAGGCGCGCATCTTGCAAGACGCCGACCGGCTGGAAGCGCTTGGCGCGATTGGCATTGCACGGATGTTCCATGTCTCGGGCCAAATGGGTGGCGGCTTGTTTGATGCCGCAGACCCTTTGGCGCGCGCCCGCCCGCTGGATGACCGCGCTTTTGCGCTGGATCATATCGAGGTCAAACTGCTTAAAATCGCCGATAGCATGCAGACCGTCACCGGCCGCGCTGTGGCAATCGAGCGAGCGGATTGGATGCTGTCGTTCCGCAGCAGATTGCTGCGCGAAATCGGCTGATGCAAAAAGGGCGGCAGGTTGCCCCGCCGCCCCATTGCTTTGATCTTAAAGAATTATTGAACCGACAGCGCCACAAAGCGCGGATCACCAGAGCGGCGGATCAACAGCAAGATCGACTTGCGGCCAGCATCCTTGGCTTCAGTGACGCGGTCTTGCAGATCGCTGAGTTGCAGCACCTTTTGCTGGCCGGCCTCTACAATCACATCGCCGGGGGCCACGCCCTTGTCAGCGGCCTCGGACGATTGATCAACACGGGTGACGGCCAAACCAGTGGCCGTTGCATCCAAGCCCAGATCCTTGATCGCCTTGGCATCCAGCGGCACCAGCGTCAGCCCCAAGACCTCGGCAGTTTCGGGGGCAGCGGGGGTTTTCTTTTGCGCAGCGGGCAGCGGACCGCTGGCCTCATCGGTCTCGCGGCGGCCCAGTTTGATCTGAAGCGTCTGCTCGGCGCCTGCGCGGTTGATCAGTACCGGCACCTCTTGACCAATTGGCGCATCCGCCACGGTGCGGGTCAAAGACCGCACATCCTTGATCGTCGCGCCGTTAAAGCTGAGGATCACATCGCCCGCCTGCAAGCCGCCGTCTTTGGCCGGGCCATCTGGCACATCGGTGATCAAAGCCCCCGAGGCTGCGGCCAAATTCATCGCCTCGGCCACATCGGTTGTCACATCTTGGATGCGCACACCAAGCCAGCCGCGCCGTGTCTCACCAAATTCCTTCAGCTGATCGACCACATGCGCCACCACATTCGACGACATCGAAAAACCGATGCCAATCGAGCCACCCGAAGGCGACAAGATCGCAGTGTTCACGCCGATCACTTGGCCGTCCATGTTGAACAGCGGCCCGCCCGAGTTGCCCTTGTTGATCGCGGCATCGGTTTGCAGAAAATCATCGTAAGCGCCGTTCAGCTCGCGCCCGCGCGCCGAGATGATGCCCGAAGACACCGAAAAGCCCTGCCCCAGCGGGTTACCCATCGCCAGAACCCAATCGCCAACCCGCATCTTATTGCTGTCGCCAAAGGCCACGAAAGGCAACGCCTCGGGGCTTTCAACCTTTAAAACAGCAATATCGGTTTTCAGATCGGTGCCGACCAGTTTCGCCTTCAGCTTTTTGCCGCCAAAGAATTCAACCTCGATATCATCGGCACCTTCGATCACATGGTTGTTGGTGACAATAAAGCCGTCATTGCTGATCACAAAGCCCGAGCCCAGCGCCTCGGATCGTTGCGGGGCATTGCCGCCCTGACCGTTGGGGCCGCCATTAGGGCCCATGAAATCCTTGAAGAAATCTTCAAACGGTGATCCGGGCGGCACCATCGGCACCCCGCCGGTGCTGGCAGCCACCACCGAAGTGGTGGTGATATTAACAACCGAAGGGCTGATCTGTTCGGCCAGATCGGCAAAGCTTTCAGGCGCACCGCGCGCCTCGACCCGTAGTGCAGGTGCAAGCGCAAGCCCAAGCCCCAATCCAAGCGCCAACAGCAGGCGCGGCGCGCGCGCCGGTGCAAAGCGGGGGTGCCCCAAGGTTTGAGCAGAGGAAAGATGTGGCACGTTAGATCTCCTTATTCGAAAACCTTTGCGGCCTGTCACCGCAGCAGTCATTACCCCCAACAAATGGCAAGATTGCAGCACAATGCAAGACCGCAGCACAATTCTCAACCTCTTGTGATGCAAGCTGCCTGTGCTTTGCGAGGCAAAAGCCATGCAAAAAGGGCCAACGCATCGCGCTGGCCCCCGAATTTTGCTGTGTTGCCGCGTTATTGTGCCGCGGGCGCTTTTTCGCTGCGCAGATAGTCAAAGAACTCGCTGTCCGGCTTCATCACGATCGACGAATTCCCCGGCTGCAAGGCCCGTTCGTAAGAGGTGAGCGAGCGGGTAAAGGCAAAGAATTCCGGGTCTTTGCCAAAGGCTTCGGCATAGATGCCGTTGCGGGTGGCGTCTGCTTCACCGCGAATAACATCAGCCTCTTTGCGCGATTGCGACACGATTTCGACCACCGAACGATCGGCTGCCGCACGAACCCGCTGTGCGGCCTCGTTGCCGCGACCGATTTCATCAGCTGCCTCACGCTCGCGCTCGGCCCGCATCCGACCAAAGGTCGACTCGAGGTTTTGTTCGGGCAAATCGGTGCGGGTCAAACGCACATCGATCACATCAACCCCAAGGCCAAGTGCTTTGGCACGGGCTTGGTCGCGGATCTGGTTCATCAGGCCGGTGCGGTCTTCCGAGAGCACGCTTTGGCTGGGAACCCCGCCCAAAACTTCGCGGATTTCGGCGTTGATGATCTTATCAAGGTTGTCACGGGCCGCGTTTTCGCCACCCGAACCCACGGCGCGACGAAACGCCTCTAGATCAACGATGCGCCAGCGCGCAAAGGCATCGACAACCAAGCGGCGGTCATCCAAAGGCGTGACTTCCAGCGGTTGCGTCGGCAGGCCCAAGATCCGGTCTTCATAAAGGAACACATCCTGAATGAAGGGGATTTTAAAGCCCAAGCCCGGCTCGTTGATCACCTGCTTGACCTCGCCAAACTGCAAGACCAAGGCCTTTTTCCGCTCGTCAACGATAAAGACCGAAGACAGCGCCACGGCACCAACCAGAACGGCTGCCGGAATAAGATAAGCGGCGCGCATCAGTTTGTCCCTCCGGTGGCTGTGGATTTGTTCAGCTCATTCAGCGGCAGATAGGGCACAACACCCTGACCATTCGCGCCGCCATCGACACCATCAAGGATAACCTTATTCATGCCGCCCAGAACTTTTTCCATGGTTTCCAAATACATCCGCTTGCGCGTCACATCTGGGGCCTTGATATATTCGTTATAAACCGAGGTGAAACGGCTGGTTTCACCCAAAGCAAGGTTGACGACCTGCGCGCGGTAAGCTTCGGCCTCTTCTTGCAGCTGGGCTGCCTGACCGCGTGCGCCTGCGGTGACGGTATTGGCGTAGGCGTCGGCCTCTTTTTCCAAGCGGTCACGCTCTTGCTGGGCTGCTTGCACCTTGCGGAAGGCGTCGATCACCTCTTTTGGCGGATCGGATTTGTCAAAGTTGACGCGGATCACATTGATGCCGGCGGCATAGGTGTTCAGCGTGTCCTGAATGGCTTTCAGCACTTCGGCCGCAATCACGCCCCGGTCGCGGTTCAGCACAGGGGCCAGTTCCGAGCGCGCAATGATGTCGCGCATCGCAGATTCCGACACAGCACGGATGGTGTCTTCGGGATCGGCCAAGTTAAACAAGAACTTGGCAGGATCCGAGATGTTCCAAACAACCTGGAATTCAATATCGACGATGTTCTGATCGCGCGTCAGCATCAGGCCGTTGTCCAAAGGACCATTGGCGCCATTGCCGATATCGGTGGTGCGCTGTTTGCGCGATTCAACCAGTTCGGCCCGCATCACCGGCCAAGGCGCAAAGTGCAGACCCTCTTCGGTGACGCCGCTGAATTTGCCCAGCATCAGCGTTACCGCCTGCTGTTCAGGCTTGACGGTATAGGCTGAAGAGAAGCCCCACAGCCCAAGTGCCGCGACCAGACCCAGCAAAATACCATTGCGGGTGAACATCGGCGGAATTTGACCGCCAGCGCCGCCGCCATTGGGGCCGCGCGGGCCACGATTGCCGCCGCCGCCCATCAACACGCGCAGTTGTTCCTGCCCGCGCTTTACCAGCTCGTCAATTTCGGGGATCTGCGGACCCTCATTCGGACGCCGCCCACCTGGGCGCTGGCCGTTGCCTTGCTGCCCATTGCGTTCGTCATCATCACCGCCAGAGCCGCCATTGCCGCCCCAGGGACCTCCGCTACCCGCCATTGATACACCTTTCATCTTTTTCAGTTGTTTATGAACTGGGGTCTAAACCCACAGATTTCAACCCATAAGCCCCCGTTTTTGCGGCCTGCGTCAGAATATCCGCACCGGCTTGCGCATAGTGACCAATTCTTCCGACATAGTGGGATGTACGGCAACGGTGCGGTCGAAATCTTCCTTGGTCGCCCCCATCTTGACCGCAATCGCGGCAAGCTGGATCATCTCGCCTGCATTGGGCCCGACGATATGGCAGCCCAGCACCCGCCGTGTGGTGGCGCAAACCACCAGCTTCATCAGCACCTTATCCTGACGCCCCGCAAAAAGCGACCGCATTGGGCGGAAGCTTGCGGCATAAATCTCGCAAGGCCCTGCCTCGCGCGCGGCCTCTTCCGACAGGCCAATCGAGCCAAGCTCGGGCTGGGTAAACACCGCCGAGGCCACAAGATCGTGGTCGGCCTTGGTCGCAATGCCGCGAAACACCGTATCGGCAAAGGCATGGCCTTCGCGGATCGCCACGGGGGTCAGGTTGATGCGGTCGGTGACATCGCCCACAGCATAGATCGAAGGCACGGCGGTCTGGCTCCAGTCATCGACCAAAACCTCGCCCCTGCGGCCCAAGCCCACGCCCAGCGCTTCCAGCCCCAGACCGGCGACATTGGGCACCCGGCCAGTGGCGTAAAGCACCAGATCAAACTCGGCGGTCGAGCCATCGGTTGCCACCGCGCAAATGCCGCCTTCGCGCTGTTCCAGCCGCTCGACATCGGTGCCGCAATGGATCGCGATGCCATTGGCGGCCATCTGGTTTGCGACATGGCCGCGCGCCTCGTCGTCAAAGCCGCGCAGGATCTGTGCGCCGCGATAGTATTGCGAAACCTTCACGCCCAAGCCGTTCAGAATGCAGGCGAATTCGCTGGCGATATAGCCGCCACCCACCACCAGCGCCCGCTTTGGCAGCGCGTCCAGATGGAAAATATCGTTCGAGGTGATGGCAAGCTCGCGCCCCTCAAACTGTGGCACAAAGGGCTGACCGCCGGTGGCGATCAGAATGTGCTTGGTGCTGAATTCGCGGCCATCGGCAAGGCGCACGCAATGGGGGTCCACCACCACGGCGCGGGCATCATAAACCGTCACCCCTGCCGATTTCAGCGTGTTGCGATAGGCGGTTTCAAGCCGGTCCAGCTCGGCCTCAAGCTTGCTGCGAAAGCCGCGCCAATCCAGCGGGCCGGACTGCACATCCCAGCCGTAGGCTTTGGCATCCGCGATCATGTCGGGATATTCCGAGGCGAAAACCATCAGCTTTTTCGGCACACAGCCGCGAATGACACAGGTGCCGCCCATCCGGCTTTCTTCGGCCAGACCGACCTTTGCGCCGCCTTCCGAGGCCGCAATCCGCGCCGCCCGCACGCCGCCAGAACCGCCACCGATGACGAAAAGATCGAAGTCAAAATCCAAAGTCATTCTCCCAGATCGGCAAAGATATTATCGGTCGGCTTGAAATGCACTTGGCTGTCGGTTTCCGAGCCCGCGTTGATATCGCGCACCGTCACCCGCCCGTCGCCATGCCCCACCACAACGATGTCGCAAATGTCGATGAACAGACCATTTTCCACCACACCCGGAATCTGGTTCAGCACCAGCGCCAATTGCCGCGGGTTGCCGATGCGCTTTAAGTGCAGATCGAGGATATAATTCGACTCGTCGGTGACCAAGGCGCGCTCGCCATTCATCCGCAAGCTGACATCGCGCGCCAGCACATCCATAGAGACCAGCATTTCTTCGACCAGCGCTTTGGTGGTTTGCCAGCCAAAGGGGATCACTTCGATCGGCAGCGGAAAGGCCCCCAACTGCTGCACTTCTTTCGCCGCATCCGCGATCACGATCATCAGATCGGACGCCGTGGCCACGATCTTTTCTTGCAACAGCGCCGCACCACCGCCTTTGATCAGCGCAAGCTGCTTGTCGAATTCATCGGCGCCATCAATGGTAACATCCAGCCATTTCGCTTCGTCCAGCGAGGTGACATGAATGCCCATCTGACGCGCCAAAGCGGCCGTGCGGGTCGAGGTGGGCACGCCGGTGATCTTCAGCCCCTCTTGGCGCACCCGCTCGCCCAGACAGCGCACCATCCATGCCGCAGTGGACCCCGTCCCCAGCCCGACTTTCATCCCATCTTCGATAAAATCGACCGCACGTTTGGCGGCGACGAATTTGGCTTTGTCGATGGGGGAAAGCTCGGCTGTCATGGTGTCTTCCTGAATTTTCGGCGCCGTCGCGGGCGGCCCCATGTGGATTTGCCCCCTCTTATAGGGAAATCAAGGCGCAGGGGCGAGGGGGAATTGCCACAGGGCGCGGATCGGGCCTTGACTTAAGGGGGTGACAATCTAAATTGCGAATAATTCTCAAAAAGAAAGTCATCATGCCCTCGCTTTTCGATATGTCCAGTAGCAAGTGGCGCGCAGCCCGTGGCGAAGCCGCGCTGTCAGATGTTCATGCCTCGGTGGTTTTGCCCAAGGGCGCGTGGCGGCGGTTTGCGGCCTTTCTGGGGCCGGGCTATATGGTGGCTGTCGGCTACATGGACCCAGGAAACTGGGCGACCTCAATCGCGGGCGGGTCAAAGTTTGGCTATACGCTGCTGGTGGTGGCGCTGATTTCAAACGTGATGGCGATTGTGTTGCAAGCGCTTTGCGCGCGGCTGGCCATCGCCTCGGGGCGCGATCTGGCGCAGGCTTGCCGCGATGCCTTTCCGCGCTGGATTTCGCTGCCGCTTTGGTTGTCGGCAGAACTGGCGATCATCGCCACCGATATCGCCGAGGTGATCGGCACTGCCATCGGATTAAACCTGTTGTTCGGCATTCCGCTGGAATTGGGCGTGCTGATCACGGCGCTGGATGTGTTTTTGATTTTATGGCTGCAAAACAAAGGCTTTCGCTGGCTCGAGGCCTTTGTGATCACCCTGCTTGGCATCATCACCCTGTCGTTTGGCATTCAGATCTTTTTGGCCGATCCGGTCTGGGGCGATGTGATCCGTGGCTTTGCGCCCACGGTCGAGATCCTGCGCAATCCCGAGATGCTTTATCTGGCGCTGGGGATTTTGGGCGCCACCGTGATGCCGCATAACCTTTATCTGCATTCGGCGATTGTGCAGACCCGTGCTTATGGCGACAGCTTGGCCGAAAAGCGCGAGGCACTGCGCTTTGCCACTTGGGACAGCACGATTGCGCTGATGTTTGCGCTGCTGATCAATGCCTCGATCCTGATCCTTGCGGCGGCCTCGTTTCACAGCAACGGGCTGACCGAAGTGGCCGCCCTTGAAGACGCGCACCAACTGCTGGGGCCTTTGCTGGGCCAAGGCATTGCGCCGATGCTGTTTGCGGTGGCCCTGCTGGCCTGCGGCTTGAATTCAACAGTGACCGCGACTTTGGCGGGCCAAGCGGTGATGGAGGGGTTTTTGCAAATCCGCCTGCCGCCGTGGCTGCGCCGTGCCATCACGCGGATGATCGCGATTGTGCCGGCAGCGCTTGTGACGCTTTATTACGGCTCGGCTGGCACGGGCAAGCTGCTGATCTTGACGCAAGTGATCCTAAGCCTGCAACTGCCCTTTGCGGTGGTGCCATTGGTGCTGTTCACCGCAGACCGCAAAAAGATGGGGGCGATGGCGGCGCCGCGCTGGTTGGTGGCCTTTGCCATTGTGATTGCGGCCATCATCATTGCGCTGAACGTCAAACTGCTGTGGGATTTTGCCACCGCCACGGCTGGCTGAGGCACCAGCCGCGGCCGCACGCCGTTGTAAGGCGAAAGATGTCGTTTTAGCGCAGCCTTGGCGGCAAACTTCGCGCATACTGCGCAAAACGGCAGGAGCCCGCGATGTATAGGCTGCACTATTCCCCCGATACCGCGTCGCTGGTGCTGCGCATGGTGCTGGCCGATCTGCAATTGCCGCATGAGGCCGTGCTGATTGACCGCGACGCGGGCGTGCTGGACAGCGCCGCCTACCGCGCCTTGCAGCCTTTGGGCAAAATTCCAGCAATGGAGACGCCAAACGGCCCGATGTTCGAAACCGCTGCGATGCTGCTGTATCTGGCCGACCGCCATCACCGGCTTGCCCCTGCCCCAGATCACCCTGACCGCGCGGGCTTTCTCAGCTGGTTTTTCTTCACCTCGTCAAACATCCATCCGGTGCTGTTGCAGCTGTTCTACCCCGAACGCACCGCAGGGCCTGCGTGTGCGCAAGCCGTGTCGCAGGCGGCCCGCGCGCAGATGCAGGTCTTGCTGACGACCCTCGATTCGATGCTGACCCGCGACGCGCCTGCGTGGTTTTCCAGCGACAGCTCGCTGATGGGGTATTATCTGGGCATGTTGATGCATTGGCTGGGCGGCGTTGCGCCCGATCATGCAGCCTATTTCCCCAGCGCGGATTTCCCCGCCCTGCATCAGCGGCTGGCCGTGCTGGAAACCAGCGCCGCCGCCCAAGCCATTGCTGCCGAAGAAGCCTTGGGCAGCCGCCCTTTCACCCAGCCTTATCAATAGGACGCCTATGTTCCTCTCTGTTTTCGATATGTTCAAAGTGGGTGTCGGCCCCTCGTCTTCGCACACCATGGGGCCAATGGTGGCGGCGGCGCAATTTCTGGACCTGATGCGTGCCTCGCCGTTTAAATTTGCCGGGCTGCGGGCGTCTTTGCACGGCAGCCTTGCCTTTACCGGCGTCGGCCATGCCACCGACCGCGCCACGATCCTTGGCCTTGCGGGCTTTCACCCTGCAACCTATGACGCCGAAAAAGCCGAAGCCGTGCTGGCCCAGATCCGCGAGACCCGCAGCATTCAGGCCGAGGGGCTGCCGCCCTTACACTTTGACCCCAATGCAGATCTGCTGTTTGACTATGGCCCCGCCTTGGAAGGCCATGCCAATGGCATGATCTTGAAAGCCACCGACGCGCAGGGCGATGTGATCTTGCAAGAGACCTATTATTCCATCGGCGGCGGCTTTGTGCTGACGGCCTCTGAAATGGCGCAGGCGGGCGAGGCCAAATCCAAGCCCCGCGCCGATGTGCCCTATGCCTTTGAAACCGCGGATGAGATGCTGGCGATGGCGCTGAAATCGAGCAAGACCATCGCGCAGATGAAGCTGGCCAACGAGCTGAAATTCCGCAGTCAGACCCAGATCGACGAAGGCATCGCGCGGCTGTGGCAGGTGATGAACGACTGCATCTCGCGCGGGATGGAGGGCACGGGGATCCTGCCCGGCGGGCTGAAGGTGCGCCGGCGTGCCAAGGGCATTCATGACGCGCTTTTGGCCGAACGCGGGCTGAATATGACCGCGCCGCATACGATCAACGACTGGATGTCGCTTTATGCCATGGCGGTGAACGAGGAAAACGCCGCAGGTGGCCAAGTTGTGACCGCGCCAACCAATGGTGCTGCGGGCGTGTTGCCTGCGGTTTTGCGCTATTATCTTGACCATGTGCCGGGGGCATCTGTCAGCCGCATCGCCGATTTTCTGCTGACCGCTTCGGCGATTGGCGGGCTGTGCAAACACAATGCCTCGATTTCGGGGGCGGAATGCGGCTGTCAGGCCGAGGTCGGCTCGGCTGCCGCCATGGCTGCGGCGGGGCTTTGTGCGGTGCTGGGTGGCACGGTGAAACAGGTGGAAAACGCCGCCGAAATCGCGCTGGAGCATCACCTTGGCATGACCTGCGATCCGGTCAAAGGTCTGGTGCAGGTGCCTTGCATCGAGCGCAACGGTCTGGGCGCGATCAAGGCGGTCTCGGCGGCCAGTTTGGCGCTGCGCGGCGATGGTGACCATCTGGTCAGCCTGGATGTCTGTATCGAGACCATGCGCCAAACCGGACGCGACATGCATGAGAAATACAAGGAAACCTCGCTGGGCGGCCTTGCGGTCAATGTGCCCAATTGCTGAACCACGCGCCGCGCACCGCGCAAAGGGGGCGGCATGACCCGCGATAAAACCCTGACCGGCATCGCGCTGATGCTGGTGTTTTGCCTGCTGGCACCGCTTTTGGATGCCTCGGCCAAGCTTGCAACTGACGCTATTCCGGTGGGCCAAATCACCACGGCGCGGTTTTTGGTGCAGGGCGCGCTGATGCTGCCGGTGGCGCTGGTGCTGCGGCTGGGGTTTGGGCTGAACCGGCGGGCTGCGGGCCTGCTGGCGCTGCGCGCGCTGTGTCTTATTGCCTCGACCTATGCTTTTGTTGCGGGCACCAAGGTGATGCCGATTGCCGACGCGCTGGCGATTGTCTTTGTAGAGCCGTTTATCCTGCTGATCTTGGGGCATTTTCTGTTCAAAAACGCCATCGGTCCGCGCCGGATTGCCGCCGCTGTGGTGGGCTTTGCCGGAGTTTTGCTGGTGATCCAACCCTCGTTGACGCTTTACGGCACGGTGGCGCTTTACCCGCTTGCCACGGCCTTTTTGTTTGCCTTTTACATGCTGATCACCCAATCGCTGGGGCCGGGCACGCATCCGGTGATGCAACAGCTTTACACCTCGATCTTTGGCGGGCTGATCTGCCTGCCGGTGATGCTGCTTGCCGATGGATCGGGGCTGGCCGAGCTGGATCCGGTCTGGCCGCAGGGGCTGTTTTGGCTGTGGCTGTTTGGCGTCGGGTTCTGGGCGGCGGTCAGCCATATGTCGATGACCTTCGCGCTGAAATACGCCCCCGCCTCGACCTTGGCACCGCTGCATTACCTTGAACTGATTGCGGCGGTGGCGGTGGGCTATCTGATCTTTGGCACCTTCCCCAATCTGCTGACTTGGGCGGGAATTGTGGTGATCGTGGGCTCGGGGCTTTATGTGATCTACCGCGAGCGGGTCACAGGACAGCAAGCCCGCGCAGCGCTGCCGGCAGAGATTTAAGCGGCAAGATCACCAGCATGCGCGGCGCAGAGACCCGCAGATGCACCGGCCCCACCACTTGGTTCGAGGTGCCAATCATGCCATCGGGCGCAAATGCGATGTCTTGGATCGGCCAGCGTAGCCCCGCGCTTTCCCCGTTAACCGCGCCCATGGGAAACAGCGAAAACCGGCTGCCCAGCGGCAGATCAAGCCGCATCTCGGGCGGGGCCACAAAGGTCACATCCTGCGGCGAAAGCAGCAGGCAGCGCTGATCAGCTTGGCGCACCAGCGCGTTCAGCACCGCCAAACCATGATCCAGCCGCGCGCCTGCGAATCCCAAGCCCAAGACAAAGGGCGCCGCGATCGAGCGCAGCGCTTTGTCAAAATCGGTGGTCTCTTGTTCGGCAATCGGAAACAACCGCCCCGCCAGCCGCGCGCGGGCTGTGGCCGAGATCGAATCGAAATCACCGATCACCGCAGTTGGTTCGGCCCCCAGCCGCAACAAACGGTCGGCCCCACCATCTGCCCCAACAATAACAGGGGCCAAGGCCAAGGCCCGCGCCAAAAGTGCGGCGCCAAACGGCCCCCCACCCGCAAGCGTCACCCCGTGCAAAGATTCGACAATCTTGTGTTTCATCGCGATACTGTTCTCTGAATTGCGGCAAAAGCCCATGGCTTTGAACACAATCAATTCATTAAATTACCCTCTTCTGTCCATTTATTAGAACAATCTTCAGTGCAAGATCACAGCGTGTAATTGGTAGAGGCGAGCCCCTATGCTTGGTGCGAGTAAAATTTTAACGGTCTCTTATGGAACCTTCAGCTGCACGCTGGAGGGCTTTGACGAGCCGTTTAATACCATGAAGGCAATCGCTGAATATTTTCGCGATCTTGCCGCCGAAGATCGCTATTTTGGGGCAGAGCCGCCAACGCCGGATGCGGCGATGCTGCATAAGATAGCCGAGCGGGAAATTCAGCGACGGGTCGAGGCTAAGATCCAAGATAATGGCGTGATCTTGCGGGCCGATTCGTCAGATGTGGCGCGGGCAGCCCCACCATCGCTTGCCGCGCCTTCGCTTGCCCCTGCCGCAAATGCCAGCCCAATGCTTGATGCCAATGGCGAAAGCCTCAGCGCCCGCTTGTCACGCCTGCGCGCCAGCCCCGCGCTTGAAGACAGGGCACCTCAGCTGCCCACTGACACGGCTGTCGCATTGCAAGACCCACTTCAGGCCGAAGCTCCCGAATCGGAAGCTCTCGAATCGGTTGCGCTGCCCGCAGCTCCAGAGACCGCGCCAGAGCCTTTGCACCGGCTTCCCGAGCCGCTTGGCGCTTTGGACGACACCTATACAGAAGACCAACATGCCGGCGAGATAGGGCCAGAGATGCTGGCCAGTGTCGAGGCTTTGGTGGCCAAACCTGCCACCGAGCCGCTGCCGCCCGAACCAGAGGCGAACGCGCCGCACGAGGATAGCTTGGCCGAGCTGGAGCCAGAGCCTGTGACGCAAACCCAAGACAGCGTTTTGCTCGAGGCAGCGCCCGAGGTTTCCACACCAGAGGCATTTGACGTCACCGATGAAACCGAGTCGCTTTTGGCAAAACTGGCCCGCGACATACCAGCGTCCCCCGCGCCTCAGGCCGAAGCGACAGAGCCCGCGCCGGAACCTGAACCCGCACGGCTGCAAACCGCCGAAGAGGCCTTGGCCGAAGCCTTGGGCATCGCGCCACCCGAAGCCCGCGCGATGATTGGCGCAGCAGAGCCCGCGCCTGTGGCAGAAGCAGACCATGACGCCAAAACAGCGCCCGAACCCGCAGAGGCCGCCGATCCCGCACCGCAAGATCACGCCCGCGCCCGCGTTATTCGGGTGCGCCGGCTCGAGTCCGCAGCCCAGCCCCCCGCAGGCACCACCTTGCTTTCCGAAGCCGCCGAAGCCGCTTTGCTGGCCGAATTGGCCGCGCTGCAAACCGCAGTGCCCGCAGCCAAGCCGGCTGAGTCCGAGCGACCAACCCGCCCCGTGCGGGTGCTGCGCCCCGATCCAGCCAGCCCGACACCCGCGATTTTGGTGCAAACCCTCTCGGGGCCAGAGGCCGCTGATCTGCGCCAAGGCCTGACCGATCTTTCCAAAGACGATGCGGTGAACCGCTTGATTGCGCAGACAAACACCGCGCTTGATGACCCCGAGTCGCGCCGCCGCTCTGCCGCGATTTCGCATCTGAAAGCCGCCGTTGCCGCGACCGAGGCTGACCGGCAATTGCAAGACGCAGCGGGCTCTGTGGCGGCGGACCGCAAATCGGTCTATCGCAGTGATCTGGACAGTGTGGTGCGGCCAAATCCAACAGCGCGCAGCGCCGAAGACCGCACAAGCCCACTGGTTTTGGTATCAGAACAGCGCATCGATCGGCCAAAACCTCCCGAGCCCACCGCCGAGCCAGCCATCGTGCGGCCGCAGCGTCCGGTGATGCCAACACGGCTGGTGCCCGCCGGCCTGACCAAAGCTCCGCTGGAAACCCTGATTGGCGCCGATCTGGATGACGAGGATGAAGACGAGACGCTGAGCCCAGAAGAAGCCAGCGCCAATCTCTTTGCCGAGGGCACCAGCTTTGCCGATTTTGCCGAACAGCTTGGCGCGCAAACGCTGCATGATCTGCTTGAAGCTTCGGCGGTCTATTGTGCCCAGATCTTGGGGCGGCCACAGTTCAGCCGGCCCTTGGTGATGAGCCAGATCAACACCCTGCCAAATGCCGAAAAGCACCTGCTGGAAGATCAGCTGCGCGCCTTTGGCACCTTGATGCGCGAAGGCCGAATTAAAAAAATCAAACGCGGCGGCTTTGCGGTCACAGATCGTTCGCCACTTTTGGCAGAGGCCCTGCGCAACGCGGGCTAAGGCATTCAGACAGAACCCGAGGCTGCCACTCGCGGTTCAGATCAGGCGGCCCCAAATGTTGGGGGCCGCCTGTTTTTATTGGTCTTGATCGGCAGAGTGATCGGGGTCGGGCTGGCCAACCCCCAGAAACACCCGTTTGAACGGCAAGATCCAGGCAAAGCCCAAGACCAGATAGGCCGGCACTTCCAGCCAAAGCGGCAGGCGCTGAATATGCCCCATCAGCGTTACCGCCAAGACAACATAGGCAGGCATCCCCACCAACAGCACCACCAAGGCCCAGCGTTTGCGGGCTTTATACGACAGGGCCACGCGCTCAATCCTCGAAGGGGTCGGTGACAAGGATGGTGTCGTCACGCTCGGGGCTGGTCGACAGCAGCGCCACCGGACAGTGGATCAGCTCTTCAATCCGGCGCACATATTTGATCGCAGCCCCCGGCAGTTCGGCCCAAGACCGCGCGCCTGCGGTGTTTTCAGACCAGCCTTCCATCTCTTCATAGATCGGTGTGCAGCGCGCTTGGGCATCCGCCGCGGTGGGCAGATAATCCAGCCGCACCCCGTCCAGATCGTAGCCGACGCAGATTTTCAGCACATCAAAGCCGTCAAGCACATCCAATTTGGTCAGCGCAATGCCCGACACACCCGAGGTTGCACAGGTCTGGCGCACCAGAACCGCGTCAAACCAACCACAGCGGCGCTTACGACCGGTGACAGTGCCAAATTCGTGGCCCCGCTCGCCCAGACGCGCGCCATCGGCGTCAAACAGTTCGGCCGGGAAAGGCCCTTCGCCGACACGGGTGGTATAGGCTTTGACAATGCCCAGCACGAAATCAATCGCCGTTGGCCCAAGACCCACGCCCGTGGCCGCTTGGCCTGCAATGACGTTGGACGAGGTCACAAAGGGATAGGTGCCAAAGTCGATGTCCAGCAAAGCCCCCTGCGCGCCTTCAAACAAGATGCGCTTTCCCGCACGGCGGGCTTCGGTCATCACCTTCCACACGGGTTTGGCATAGGGCAGCACCTGCGGCGCAATCTCGCGCAGCTGCGCCAGCAGCGATTCCCGGTCGACCGGCGCAATGCCCAAGCCGCGCCGCAGCGCGTCGTGGTGGCTGAGCAAGCGGTCCACACGGGCGACCAAGGTTGCCTCGTCGGCAAGGTCGGCGACACGGATGGCACGGCGGCCGACTTTGTCTTCATAGGCCGGGCCAATACCGCGACCGGTGGTGCCGATTTTAGCAACCGAGGTTTCGCCCTCGCGGGCACGATCAAGCTCGCCATGCACGGGCAGGATCAGCGGCGCATTTTCGGCGATCATCAGGTTTTCTGGAGAAATATCAACGCCTTGATCGCGCAGCTTGGCGATTTCCATCACCAGATGCCAAGGGTCCAACACCACGCCATTGCCAATCACCGACAGCTTGCCGCCGCGCACAATGCCCGATGGCAACAGCGACAGCTTATAAACCTTGCCGTCGATCACCAAGGTATGCCCAGCGTTATGGCCACCTTGAAAACGTGCAATCACATCGGCCCGCTCTGACAGCCAGTCGACGATTTTTCCTTTACCCTCGTCACCCCATTGGGCGCCGACGACGACAACGTTAGCCATGGCATATCCTTCGCGTTTGTCGAAAACCGAACGACCTATAGCGAGAGTGGCCGCCGCGCGAAACCGCTATTTGCTGGAATAGTGTCGCAGCCTGTCGCAAGATCGCAGAAATACCGCCCCGCCGCCGATAATGTGAAAGGCAAAGCCGATGTTTCTTTACCTAACCCAAGGCACAAATGACGTCGCAAGGGCGAAAATCTTTTACGACGCAGCGCTTGCGCCACTGGGTTTTGTGCTGCGCTATGAAGACGCGGCAGAGCTTGGCTACGGCGCCGCAGACGACAGCCGCATCGCGCTTTGGATCACCACGCCCTTTGACGCAAGCCGCCCCGCCAGCCATGGCAACGGCGCCATGATCGCCTTTCGCGCACCAAGCCGCGCGGCAGTGGCCGATTTTCACGCCGCAGGCTGCGCCCATGGCGGCATAGACGACGGTGCGCCCGGTCTGCGCCCCTATGGGCCAAACTTTTACGCCTGCTATCTGCGTGACCCCGATGGCAACAAACTTTCCGCCGTTTGCGAGGCGGCAGTGCCATAATCGACAAACCTAGGGCGCTATTTGCACAAGGACCCAAGCCAAGCCGACCGAAGGGCTTGCACCCGTGGCTGCATCCGCCTAGATAGGCGCGTCAGTCAGGAAAGCCCGCCCGTATGGAAAATGTTCTTCTTACCATCCACCTCATTCTTGCGTTGTTGTTGATCGGCGTGGTGCTGTTGCAGCGCTCTGAAGGCGGCGGCTTGGGCATGGGCTCGGGCGGCGGCGGTGGTGGCGCGATCTCGGGTCGGGCAGCCGCGACAGCCTTGGGCAAGATCACTTGGGCGCTGGCGATTGGCTTTATTATTACTTCGATCAGCATGACCATCCTTGCGGCTCGCGATTCCACTTCGGCTTCTGTCATCGACCAATTTGGCGGCGAAGTACCACCCCCTGCGGCACCAAGCGCACCGTCGAGCTTGGGTCTGGGCGCTGTGCCTGCTGATCTGCCTGCAACCGATGCCCCCGTGGCACCGCCCGCAGCTGCAACACCGCCAGCGGCTCCTGCAACGCCTGCACCTGCGTCGAACTAACCACTATCGCTTGCTATAGCGACTTAAGATCCGACAGCATGTAGCGTTCGGGTTGCGCGACAGCTTTGACTAGGCTACTGCTCAACTCCCGTGATGCTGTGATTCCTAAGACGCGAATCGCATGCCGAAAAACCATTACGGGAGGCCCCATGGCACGCTACATTTTCATCACCGGCGGCGTGGTGTCTTCTCTGGGCAAGGGGCTTGCCTCGGCAGCCCTTGGTGCCCTGCTTCAGGCGCGCGGCTATACGGTGCGGCTGCGCAAATTGGACCCCTATTTGAACGTCGATCCCGGCACGATGTCGCCCTTTGAACATGGCGAGGTTTTTGTCACCGATGATGGCGCGGAAACCGATCTGGATCTGGGCCATTACGAACGCTTTACCGGCGTGCATGCCCGCAAGACCGATTCCATCTCTTCGGGGCGGATCTATTCCAATGTCTTGGAAAAAGAGCGTCGCGGCGATTACTTGGGCAAAACCATCCAAGTTATTCCGCATGTCACCAATGAGATCAAAGACTTCCTGCGCATTGGCGACGAAGAAGTTGATTTCATGCTCTGCGAAATCGGCGGCACTGTTGGCGATATCGAAGGCCTGCCCTTCTTCGAATCGATCCGCCAATTCATCCACGAGCGCCCGCGCGGCCAATCCATTCTGATGCACCTGACGCTGCTGCCCTATCTGGCGGCCAGTGGCGAGCTGAAGACCAAGCCCACCCAGCATTCGGTGAAAGAGCTGCAATCCATCGGCCTTGCGCCTGATGTGCTGGTCTGCCGTTCGGAACATCCGATCCCGCAGCGCGAGCTGGAAAAGATCGCGCTGTTTTGCAATGTGCGCAAAGAGGCCGTGGTGCCGGCCTATGATCTGAAAACCATCTACGAGGCCCCCTTGGCCTATCACCGTGCCGGGCTTGATCAAGCCGTGCTGGACGCTTTCGGCATCACCCCTGCGCCCAAGCCAAACCTTGCGCGTTGGGAAGATGTGATGGACCGGCTGACCCATGCCGAAGGCGTGGTGCGTGTCGCCATTGTCGGCAAATACACCCAGCTGGAAGACGCCTATAAATCCATCGCCGAGGCGCTGACCCATGGCGGCATGGCCAACCGCACCCGCGTCAAAGCCGAATGGATCGACGCCGAGATTTTTGACCGCGAAGACCCGGCCACCTATCTGCAAAACTTCCACGCCATCCTGGTTCCGGGCGGCTTTGGCGAGCGCGGCACCGAGGGCAAGATCAAGGCCGCCCGCTATGCCCGCGAAAAGGGCATCCCCTATCTGGGCATCTGTCTGGGCATGCAAATGGCGGTGATCGAGGCTGCGCGCAATCTGGCCGGCATCGCCGATGCAGGCTCCGAGGAATTCGACCACGAGGCCGGCGCCAAGCGCTTTACCCCCATCGTCTATCACCTGAAAGAATGGATCCAAGGCAACCATGTGGTCGCGCGCAAAGTCGGCGATGACAAGGGCGGCACCATGCGGCTTGGCGCCTATGACGCGACGCTGAAAGCGGGCTCGAAAGTGGCGCAAATCTACGGCACCACCGCGATCGAGGAACGCCACCGCCACCGCTATGAGGTGGATGCAAAATACATCGCCCAGCTGGAGAAATGCGGTCTCAGCTTTAGCGGCATGTCCCCCGACGGCCGCCTGCCCGAGATCGTCGAGATCAAGGACCACCCTTGGTTCATCGGCGTGCAATTCCACCCCGAACTGAAAAGCAAACCCTTCGCCCCGCATCCCCTGTTCGCCGATTTCGTGCGCGCGGCTAAGGAAGTGGAGCGGTTGGTTTAAGGGGGAGAGTTACCCTTAAATCATATTAGCGATTAGCCACCGTAGGGTGGGTTTCCAACCCACCCACCATCCCATCAATCGCAAGCTGCGCCGCCGTAGGGTGGGTTTCCAACCCCCCACCACCCCATCAATCGCAAGCTGCGCCACCCGTAGGGTGGGTTTCCAACCCACCCTCCCCGCATCCGCATGCATTGCGCACCACCCCCCTAGACCGCCCCGCCCCTGCCTGCTATCCCTGCGGCCA
>OBPM01000019.1_pt1 | contig 61055 bp, 64 predicted proteins | sample 1493981 | NCBI WGS metagenome assembly OBPM01 (sample SAMEA3275485, study PRJEB22092) | marine metagenome | reverse complement strand
GTTTAACGCCACCAATGACACCAATTCGGTCTGCCAAAGCAATCAAGAAATCTTGGCGCGGTTTTTCCCCAAGGTGCCGCTGTCGCGGCCTTTGGGCAGCCATGAAACCCTGCTGTCAAACCGCAAAATCCGCGAGGTTCTGGGGTTTAAAGAACAGCACAATTGGCGGCAATATGTCGATGATCCTACGGCATAGTAAGGCCACCTCTGCACAGCCAGATCCCTCTGGCTGTGCGACTTTCGCGAGGCGGCTTTACATAAGCTTTTTCAAACGCTTGCGTTTTAAGACCGCCATAAAGCTGTCGTAAAAGCGCTCGAGGCTTTGGCCTTCCAGAATGTTTTGCAGATCCTCGAGCGCAGCGCGGCCGCGAGCTTCATGCGACCACAGCACACCGAAGGTGTGATAATGCAGCAAAGAGGGATTTGTCTCGACTGGATCGCCGTGGCCTTGAAGATTGTGATTAAAGGTATTTGGCACAGGTTTTACCGGATAGCCCAACCGCGTCGCTGTGATAGGCAATGTCAATTGGTCCAGATTGGCGCGGGTATAGGGATAGCTGACCTCGTGATCAAAGCGCAGCGTATCGGCCAGCCATTCCGCGCCAAAGCGGCGTTTTTGAGGCCCAATTGTTTCGCGGAACATAATCATGCCGGCGTTAAAATAGGGCAGGCTGGTCAGCTCGCGGCCCTTGAGCAGGGTGACACGCTGTTCTGGCAGCGGCAGGCCGAAATGTGCGTAAAAGGCCGTCCAGCCCTCTTCGTCATTGGACATGGTTGAATAGTCCGACACCACCGCGGCGATTTTAGCGCTGCCCAGCACCTTTGCAAAATCAAACGGACCGGTGAAAACCATATCCGTGTCGATAAAAACCGAGATGTCGCAATCGCGCCGATCGCTGGCGGCAAGGATTTTATTGCCAATCGGATAGGGCTCGCGCCATGGGTTTGGGTCATCCGGCCCGGTGCCGGGGATCTCGCGCAGCTTTACGTTGCAAGCACGCAGCACCTGCTCAGTGACGGGTTGCAGTGGTGTGGTGACGTCTTTGCGGCGGTAGGCGATCACCGAGACGGTGTCGCCCAAGTGCCGCCGCAGACTTGGCAGCAGCAGGCAGGCTTGGGCTTCCAGTTTCAGCCCGTCGATAATCAAAAAGATGCAAACTCGCATCGAAATCTCCACTGTTACACGGCGGCCCGTTGCTTGGCCCGCGTTCTGCTTTGTGACCTTTGACGGTATGGCGCGCCCGATTAGGCAGGTTCGGCCATGCGCGCGGCCCACATCGCTTGGAAGGCAGGGCGAGCTTGGCAGCGTTCCAGCCAGGCCTTCACAGCAGGAAATTCTGCCAGCAAGGCGGTTTGGCCTTGGGCATAGCGCAGGCATTCGGCCATATTGATGTCGGCCACGGTAAAGCGGTTGCCGACAAGATAGGCGCGCGTCTTCAGGTCTGATTGCAGCCGCGCCAGCGGGCGGCGCAGCTTTTCGGCATTGATGGCGTTACTGGCTTGGCCCTCGGGGGTGGTGGCATCGGTGTAAAGGATTTCCAGCGCGGGCGTTTCAATCGCGGTGGCGGCCAGCAGCGAATACTGGTCGATCAAGGCGGCTTCGGCATGCGACTGCGGCCCCATCATGCCACCATGGGCGCGCGCGATGTGGTGGGTGATGGCAAGGCTTTCGGTCAGCACCAGATCGCCCTCGGCATAGGCGGGGATCTGGCCCTGCGGGTTAACGGCCAGAAACGCCGGCGAGGCGGTGTTGATCGGCGCATCTGCGGCCAGCTGGTCGGTCTTCATCCGGTAGGCTTGGATCACTGGCACATGGGTGAAGGGCAGGTTCAATTCGCCCAAAAGCCAAAGCGGACGCGAGGCGCGCGAGCGGTAGACGCCGTAAACAGTGATCATAGCAAATGCCTTTCAACGGGTTTGCCCCAGCTTAGGATGTGGCGCGCGATCAGGGAAGAGCTTGCTTTGTCTTGATGTGGTGATACGGCAGGCGTATGGCTGTTTTATGAGCAAAACAATCTCCTATTCGCGTCACGCCCGCGCCACCCTGAATTTGGGCCTGCCCTTGATCGGCAGCCATTTGGCGCAGATGTCGCTGCATGTGACCGATACCGTATTGTTGGGATGGTATGGGGTCAGCGAGCTTGCGGCTGTGGTGCTGGCGGCCTCGTCGTTTTTTGTGATTTTTATCTTTGGCTCGGGCTTTGCCCAAGCGGTGATGCCGATGGTGGCCAGTGCGGTCGGCCGCGGTGACGAGGTGCAGGTGCGCCGCGATGCCCGCATGGGGCTTTGGCTGTCGATCGGCTTTGGGCTTTTGACCTATCCGTTGTTTTGGAATGCCAAAGCGGTGTTTCTGGCGCTGGGCCAACAGCCCGAGGTGGCGGCTTTTGCGCAAGATTTCTTGCGGATTGCCGGTTTGGGGATGATCCCCGCGCTTTTGGTGATGACACTGAAAAGCTATCTTGCCGCCCTTGAGCGCACGCAGGTGGTGCTTTGGACGACGCTTTTGGCGGTTGGGGTCAATCTGGCGCTGGCCTATGCGCTGATCTTTGGCCATTGGGGCGCGCCAGAGCTGGGGGTGCGGGGGGCTGCGATTGCCTCGTTGGTGGTGCAGGTGGTGACGTTGGTGGTTCTGGTTTTCTATGCGGCTTGGGTGCCAGAGCTGCGCAAGTTTCATCTGTTTCAACGCTTTTGGCGGCCGGATTGGCAGGCGATGGGGCTGGTGTTTCGGCTCGGCTGGCCGATTGGCGTGACGGGGCTGATGGAAAGCGGTCTGTTTCAGGCAACCGCGCTTATGATGGGCTGGATCGGTACGGTTGAACTGGCAGCGCATGGCATCGCGATGGAGATCGCAGCGCTGGCCTTTATGGTGCATCTGGGCTTGTCGAATGCCGCCACAGTGCGGGCAGGGCGGGCCGAGGGCGCGGGGGACCGTGTCAGCTTGCGCGACGGTGCCAAGGTGGCGATTGCGCTGTCGGTGGGCTTTGGCGTGGCGATGGTGACGCTGTTTCTGGTGCTGCCAACCCCCTTGATTGCCGCGTTTTTGGACGAGGCCAACCCCGAGAGCGCCGCAATTTTAGCTTTTGGTGTCAAGCTGTTGGCTATGGCGGCGCTGTTCCAGATGGCCGATGCGATGCAGGTGATGGCACTGGGGCTGTTGCGCGGGGTCAAGGACACGCGGGTGCCGATGGTGGCGGCTGCAATCAGCTATTGGCTTATCGGCATTCCCAGCGCCTATCTGCTGGCCTTTCCGCTGGGCTTGGGCGGCATTGGGCTGTGGCTTGGTTTGGTGATTGGCCTAAGCTTTGCGGCCATCACCATGATGTGGCGGTTCTGGTCGCGCGCCTAAGCCTCTTTTGTTTGCTCTGCGCCCGCCTCCATCTGCCGGCGCAGATTTTCAGAGCGTTTGCGCACCAAAACCGTGCGCAGATCATGCATCGCCAGCAAGAGATGGTTTGCCACCAAGTCCAGCTGCTCTTCGCTGGCGCGGGTTTGCGCCCATTGCGTGGTCAGGTTCAAATGATCGACGGTGCGCAAAATGTCGTCGATGTCACGGCTGGCAAGCACTTCTCTGCGCTCGGCAATCCAGCTGGTAATCAAAGCGGTTTCCGCCGGCGACAGGGCCCTGTCGCCATGCGGTTTGATCGACCCATTCTTCACGTTCACAACGGCGATTTCTTCCATATCCAATCGGCGTTGGCGGTTTTCGGTGTCCAGCTTGAACACCACAGCGCCATTGTCGCGGATACGGAAGTAATAATCGGGAAGATCAGCGGCCATAAACCCTCTTACGTCAAATCGGCACAAAACTTTTGGATGCGGCTACAGGCCTCGTGCAGCACCTCATTGGCGGTAGCGTAGCTGACGCGAAAGTTTGGCGATAGCCCAAAGGCCGCGCCAAACACCACGGCGACGCCGGTTTCTTCCAGCAAGGCGGTGGCAAAGACTTCGTCATCGGTGATCTTGGTGCCTGCGGCCGAAGTTTTGCCGATGCAGCCCGAGATATCGGGATAAACATAAAAGGCGCCTTCGGGTTTTGGGCAGGTGATGCCCTTGGCCGCATTCAGCATCGACACCACCAGATCGCGGCGGCCTTCAAACAGCTTGCGGTTGGGGGCAAGAAAGTCTTGTGGGCCGGTCAAAGCCTCAAGCGCTGCATATTGCGACACCGAAGACGGGTTCGAAGTGGATTGCGACTGGATCGTGCTCATCGCCTTGATCAGATGCACCGGGCCGCCGGCATAGCCGATGCGCCAGCCGGTCATTGCATAACTTTTCGACACGCCGTTACAGGTCAGGGTGCGGTCGTAAAGGGCGGGTTCAATCTGCGCCGGCGTGGTGAATTCGAAATCGTCAAACACCAGATGTTCATACATATCATCCGACATGATCCAGACATGCGGATGGCGCAACAGCACATCGCAAAGCGCGCGCAGCTCGGCCCGCGTATAGCCCGCGCCGGTGGGGTTCGACGGCGAGTTAAAGATGAACCATTTGGTTTTCGGCGTGATCGCGGCCTCAAGCTGGGCTGGTGTCAGTTTGAAGTCAGTCTCGATCGTGGCCACCACGGGCACCGGCGTGCCACCTGCCAGCAGCACCATATCAGGATAAGACACCCAGTAAGGCGCAGGAATAATCACCTCGTCGCCGGGATTACAGGTCGCCATCAGCGCGTTATAAAGGATTTGCTTGCCGCCGGTGGCAACGCTGATCTGATTGGGCTGATAGCTGAGGCCATTCTCGTTCAAAAACTTGACGCAAATCGCCTTTTTCAGCTCGGGGATGCCATCAACGGCGGTATAGCGGGTTTTGCCTGCATCAATCGCGCGCTTGGCGGCTTCGCGGATGTTTTCTGGCGTGTCAAAGTCGGGCTCGCCGGCGCCAAGGCCGATCACATCGCGGCCCGCGGCCTTTAACTCTTGCGCCTTGGTGGTCACGGCAATGGTTGGGGAAGGCTTCACGCGCGACAGGGTATCAGACAGAAAGGCCATGGCAGGCTCCAATGGACGGTTTGCGGTTTGGTGATCTTTGGCATAGGTATAAGCGGCAAGCAATCAAGCGATATCATAATTAGGAGAAGCAAGATGGCTGATGAAAGCGAAACGACATGGTTTTCTGAAGATGTCGCCACCTTTGGCGATCGACTAGAGGCAGCGCGTCTGGCGGCCAACCTAAGCCAAGACGACTTGGCGCAGCGGCTGGGCGTGAACAATGCCACCATGGCCGCCTGGGAAGCCGATGAATGGGAGCCGCGCGGCAACCGTTTGCAGATGCTGGCGGGGATGCTCAACGTGTCCTTGATGTGGCTGATGACGGGGCGCGGCGCGGGTCTTGGTGGTCCGGTTGACGAGGATGCGCTGCCGCTGGGCGCGCGTCTGGCCTTGGCCGAAATTGCCGAGCTGCGTGGCCAGTTGCAGGATCTGACCGAAAAGCTGCGGCGCGCAGAAGAGAAATTGGGAAATGAGATGCGGAGTATCAACGCATGACGGAAACGGCTGAAGCGCGCGTAAAGCGGTTGTCGATGCGATCTTGGCGGCGCGGAACCAAGGAAATGGATCTGATCTTGGGGCCCTATGCCGATGCGCATTTGGCCTCGATGTCGGTCGAAAAACTGGAACTTTACGACAAATTGTTGGAAGAAAACGATCAAGACCTGCTGCCTTGGGTTTTGGGGCAAAATCCTGCGCCAGATTATATCTCTGATTTTATTAGGGAAATCGGCGATTTCGCACGCAAGCGTTTGGCTCGCGCCTGAGTTTTCAGCAAACTCGAGCAGAGTTTACCATATGTTTGTGTTTTTTGACGAATCTCCTTGCCAGTAAATCGGTCTCGGAGAGAAGAAATGACCCTACATGACCCCCTGCTGGACGGCTCGCAAAAGCTGATGATGGCGGGATATCTGGATAACATCGCCTTGCTCGAGCGGCTGCATCGGCTGCTTTTGGATGTGATTAAGGATGAATTCGAGAGGTTGTCGATTTTGGAAATCAACTCGGTGCAGGCCCTGTTGCTGTTCAATATCGGCGAGAATGAGGTGACGGCGGGCGAGCTGAAATCGCGCGGCTATTACCAAGGCTCGAATGTGTCCTATAATCTGAAAAAGCTGGTCGAGCTTGGCTTTATGCACCACCAGCGCTCGGAAATCGATCGCCGCTCGGTGCGGGTGCGGCTGACGGAAAAGGGCCGGCTGGTGCGTGGCCAGCTCAGTGATCTGTTCTCGCGCCATGCCGAGGGTTTGGCCAAGCGCTCTTTGGTGAATGCCGAGGGGATGGAGCATATGAACCACTCGCTCAAGCGGATTGAACGCTATTGGACCGAGCAGATTCGTTACATCTACTAGCGGCGCCACAGCCGCGCATGGGTGGCAAAGCGCCCCTGGAGCTTTGCCAAAAGCCGCAGGCCCAGCCCGCGCGGGGTAAGGCTGCCGGTTGCAAGCCGCTCTAACACCACCTCGGGCGGGCAGGGGCGGCGGCTGATCGGGTCGTAATAGCGCGGATAGGCGATTAGGGCGGCATGAACCAAAGCCAGCAGCGAGGGGCGTGGCAGCGGGTGGCCATCTGCCGCCCGCAAGCGGCGTTCAGGGATTGGACCAAGATCGGTCGTCAGACCCCAGCCCGCATAAAAGGGCGCGCCAAGGCAGGTGACAGGCTTGCCCCGCAGCAAGGCCTCGAACCCCAGCAAAGAGGTCATGGTGATAACGCCATCACAGGCCTCGATCAAGGCAAGGGGGTCGGCATGGCTGGCGGTATAATCGGCAAGCCCTGCTAAAAGCGCGGGCGCGATTGCACCGGGGCGCAGTCCGGCCTCGACATCTGGGTGTGGTTTGTAGATCAGCTTGGCGGTCGGAAACCTATGGCGAGCAGCGCGCAGCAGATCAAGATTGGTCTTTACCTGCGTCGCACCCAGCAGGATCGAGGCATCATCTTCGACCTGTCCAGGCACCAAAATCTTAAAGCCCTCTGGCAAGACGGTGGCACGACTGGGCAGGTTATACTTTGAAAGCCGAGCAGCAATCAGCGTTTGCAACAGCCTTTCCGCCCGCAAAAGCCCGCCCGCCACCGGCGGGGCCAGCATCAAACGCTCGAACCGGCTTTCTTGGCTTGGGTCGTAGTAGATCCCCAGATCATCAGCGACAAGACTAAGCGGCGGCACCAGATTCGCCCCTAACCCACGCGAGCGCAAGAACCCGTCTTCCAGCCGCAAGAGCGTGAGATCCTTTGGCAGATCACGCGGGGCTTTGCTGGCCCAGACCAGCAGGCTACGCCCTGTTGCTTGCGCGCGCGCCATGGATTTTGTAAGATTGTCTTGAAAAATCAGGGGCTTTTCACGGCCAAACACCGCCTGTAGCCGGCTGCGTTTCCACAGCCGCATGGCGATGGCTATATGGCCCGCACGATCCTCGCGAAAGGCGCGCAGCTCTGCTTCCAGCTGATCGACCGCCTGCTCAAAGCTGCACAGCCGGTCGCGGCAAGGATCATACCAGATCGGCGACAAGATCATCGCCGCGGCAAAGATCTGCACCCGCGTCAGCGACCGGTTTCGACGCGGCAGGGGAAATTCTTCCGCCGTTAGCCCCCAGCCGGCATAGAAGGGCTGGCCGAAAACCCTTGGCCGGTGGCCCGCCAAAATCGCCTCGAACCCCAGCTGTGATGAGACAGTATAGACGGCAATTGCGCCTTCAAGCAGTGCCCAAGGCGAGACAGCTTCCCCGAGGAGGCTGACGCGGCCAGTGGCATCGGCGGGCCCAAAATGGCCCTTGCGCAGACCAAGCAGGGTTTCGGGGTGGGTCTTGATCACGATGCGGGCTTGCGGATGTTCGGAAAGCGCCGTCGCCAACATCTCGGCAAAGCGGGCGGCCGAGGCACCCGAATGCTGGATCGAGGCGTCGCCGCGGGTTTGGTCAACCACCAGGACATAGCCCGCAGGCGGCAGGGGCGCGTCGCTGTGATGCATATTGTATTTCGACAGATCCAGCGCGCGCAGGCGGGCAATGCCGTCACGCGCCCGCGCCAGGAGCACCGTGTCATCCAGCGGATGTTTGGCCAGCATCTCTTCAAGCGCAGAGGGCTTGGCGCTGGCATAATGCGCGCCTTGCGGGTCCAGCAGCAGCCCGATCGCGGCCTCGCCCAGGCGCCCAGGCCGGATCGAGCGCAAAAACGCATCTTCAAGCCGCAGCAGCGGCACCCCTGCCCGCGCCGCTATCGCCTCACCTCGAGCGGCATAGGGCGAATGCCCCCAGACCACCACGCCGTCATCGCTGCGCGGACGACCAAGGCAAAGCCTGTACCCCGCCAATTCCAAGATGCGCCGCAAGCGTTTTTGCCGCAAAAAGCCCGCGTTGTAATAGAAAAGCCGTCGAGGCATGCCCCCGACGGCTTGAGAAGGTGCCAGATCCTGCGCCAAAGCGGGTTACTGGCCCAAGGTGGTCAGGTTTTTCGCCGCCCCAGAGGTGCCGGTGATCGCCGACAGGGCCTTGTTCCACTGCACATAGGGCGCTTCGGTGACATAAACCGTGTCGCCATCACGGATCAGGAAGTCGCGCGCCTCAAACATGCCAGTGGGGGCGGTCAGGTTCAGAACATAAACCATGCGCTGATCACCTTGCAGATCGCTGCGCCCTAAGACGGCATTGGCAATCTCGGCAGATTCATTGCGAAACACAAACACGCCTTTCGGATCGGCACTGCCCGAACTTAGCCCGCCCACGGTTGCAATCGCCTCGATCGCCGAAAGCGTCTGTGTGGTAAAGGTGACGCGGTTTTGCGAACCGGTCGCGCCAAGCGCTGTGAAGGCCCGCGTGTCACGATCGACAAAGATTTTATCGCCCGCCCGCAGCGCAATATCGAGCGCTGGGTTTGCGTTCAGATCCTGCAACCAGACTTGTCCGGTCTTTGTGCCGCGGGTGACACGAATGATCGCAACCTCGGGTTCAATCCCGACGCCGCCCGCCTTGGCAAGCATAGAGGCGAGTGTGCGGGTTGGGCGCTGAATAGGAAAGACCCCTTGCGCCCCTGCGAAGCCCGAGATCGAAACGGTCGAGCCATCGCCTTCGACGCGCTGCACCAAAACTTGCGGATCGGGGGTTTGGGTGTCGAGCTTCTTGGTGATGATCTGGCGCAGACTGTCAGGCGATTGGCCCGCTGCTTTGATTTTTCCAGCATAGGGCATGAAAATAAAGCCCTGCCCATCAACTGTAAGCTCTGTCAGGCCCGAAACGCGCTGGCCGGTATTGCCCAGCAAAGGATCATCTTTGACGTTTTCGAACACGGTGAGGTTTAGCAAATCGCCTGGCGAAATCACATCTGGGCCGATAATGCCCGCTTTCATAAAATCATCGCTAAACCCCAATGAAGGGGTGACAGCGGTTGCGCGCGTGACACGGGGGTTGACCTGAACGATAAAGGCATCGCCTTGTTTCAGAACCGAGCCTTTGTAGATTTCTGCCTTATTCGGTCCGGGTCGCGGCAAACCGCATGCCCCCAAAGCCGCAACAAGCATCACAAGACCAAGGGTTTTACCCCCTTTTGTACCGGATATTTTCACTGCCCGGGCTCCTTTAAATGGATTTGCCTCAAGTTTTGTCTGAAAGGCTATATAAAGTCGGGCTAGAATTCCAGCATTGCTTTGCAAATTCAATTTACCACCCGCAACTGTTGCCGAGGTGCCGCTTTTCCTGACGAAAGCGCGTCATAGGGGTCTTGCGGCAGCAACATCATATCCACCACCTGCCGTAGCAATTCCCGCCGGCCGCGTGCGCTGTAAAACCCGCCGGGAATCTGGCTGGTTTCCAGCAGATAGTGGCGATAATCGCGATAGGCGCGGCTGTCGGGGCGGCTGGGTTGAATGAAAAAGTCCTGAAGGCTTTGGGTCGACACGAACTCGGGCTTGGCATAGACCGCAGCGCCAAAGGTTTTTAACGGCAGCCCACGCCACAAAACTTGCTGTGCTGCGGTCGAATTTACCGTGATGGCCGAGCGCGCGTGGTTCAGCAATCCTGCCAATTTGCCACCGCGCACAAAATGCACGCGTGCGCTGACGCCATGATGCTTGGCCAGACGCCGGATTTCGCGCGCGACGGCGACGCGACCATCCTCCAAAGGATGCGCTTTGAAGACGATATGATGATGCGGCGAGGCACCCTTGGCAAAGCCTTCGATCACCAGCGCCAGAAATTCGGTCATGGTTTTGAAGGGCGAATGCATCTGAAAGCTGGCGTCATGTTCCAATTGCAGCAGCACCAGATGATAGGGAAAGCCGCCATGCTTGATGCGCAGCGTCGCCAGCATTCTTTCCCAGCGGTGCAGCGGCAGCAGGGCCAAGCGCTTGACGTAAAGCCAAAACTCTTGGCGCACGCTCAGGCTGCGATGGGGGCGATAGCCGCGATAATCCCAAAATCCGGTCAGCACGAACCAATGATACAGCGCGCCCCAAAACATATGTTGGCGCATATCGCCCCAGCGCGCGGGGGCGTCAGGCAGATCTATGTCCAAGCCCTCAAGCGCCTTTTGCATTTGCGCCACGGACATTTGCATCAGCCGCGAATTGCCGTTCGAGCCGCCACGCTCATAGGTCACCCAATAGGGGCGCAGATAGCCTTCCTCGAAGACATGCACCTCGATGCCAGCGGCGCGCGCGGCGGCGATGGCTTCGGCATGCAGCGGGCGGGTATCGCCGTAAAGCACGATATCGGTGATGCGATGCCGCGTCAGCAGCTGCCGGATTGCGGCGGGCCAGTCGGCAAGACTGCCTTTGAAGGGAATATAGCTGATATCGTTAAGCCAAAAAGCGCGGTCGCCCCGGTTGAAGCCCATGCGCCAAACCTCTGCGCCCGCCGCGCGCAACATCTTGCCCAAACGGTGAAAGAACGGTCCATGCGGACCTTGCAAAAACAGAAATCGACGATTTTGACCCGAAAGCTGCATAAAACTCATACTATTTTCGCAAAGATGCCCGCAGAGACAGCTTTAGTCTCGGGGGAATTATCATTGCCTTAACGCTAAACACGAAGCGCGGCAAATTTTAGGCAAAAGCACGCCCGTCGTCGCGTCGCCCAAAACTGCCAGTGCCGCTGGTTTTTGCGCGACAGCAGGCCTATGCTGGCCCGATCAGAAGGAGCCCTTTGATGTATGCCTCGCAATCGCGTCCGGTTTTGCCACTGCCCAGCTTTGATAAGCCTGTAAAGCTGTTGCTGGTGGTTGCCCACGATCCCGATGCCCTAGGGGCGGTGATGGTCGAGGCGGCACAGGCGCTGTTGGCGCAGGTGGGCGCGGGCGTCGAGGTGATCGAGATGCCCTCGGTTCTGGAACTGGCGGCCTCGATTGCCTTGGCCGAACGGATGGCGCGCTTTGACGGCTATGTCGCCTTGGGCTGCGTTTTGCGCGATGATCCGCAGGGCGACAGCCTGCTGCGCGAACCTGCCGCTGCGATCACTTTGCTGGGGCTTCAGGGGGCTGCGGTGGGCAATGGCGTGGTCTGGGCGCAAGATTCTGCACAAGCAGCCGGATTTGTGGCCGCGAAAGCGGCTCAAGCGGCCGCTGCGGCCTTGCACTTGATCGCATTGTCCCGCAAATGGGCCTCCGACACCAAGGGGATCGGTTTTCGTCCATGAGCAAGCCTGACAAGAAACAGATGAAGTCAGCCTCGCGGCTTTACGCCGTGCAGGCACTCTTTCAGATGGAGGCTTCGGGCCAAACCGTCGAGACCATCGTGCGCGAGTTCGAGACGCATCGCTTTGGCGCGATCTACGAGGGCGACGAGATGGCGGAAGGCGATTCGGTGCATTTCCGCGCTGTGGTCGACAAGGCCGTCAACTTTCAGGCGCTGATCGACCAGATGACCGACCGCGCCTTGGTTGCGAAATGGCCGATTGACCGGATTGATCCGGTGCTGCGCGCGCTGTTTCGCGCCGCAGGTGCCGAGTTGGTCGAAATGACCACGCCGCCAAAAGTTGCGATCACCGAATATGTCGATGTGGCCAAGGCGTTCTTTCCCGAGGGCAAGGAATCAAAGTTCGTCAACGCGGTGCTGGACCACATGGCGCGTGAGGCCAAGCCTGCGGCCTTTCCGGCAGGCTAAAGCCCGCCCGCAGCCTGACTGCGGCAAAAGGCGTGGTTTTCTTTTAACACTTGCCTGTTAGGCTTGGGTCAAAAGGGAGTTGGCCATGCCGAAACTGATCAAGCTTTATATCACCAGCGTCGCCTTTGGCTTTGGCCTCTCAGCGGCGTTTTTGGCTTTGCTGTTGTGGCTGGACATTGCCGGCATCCGGCATCTGATTTTCAGCTCGGATCTGGGCTATGTCGCGGCGGCGATGATGTTTGTGATGAACGGCGCGGTGTTTGCGGGCGTGCAATTTGCCATCGCCGTGATGCGGCTTGCTGAAGACCCCGAAGGCCCAAGCGGCGGCAGTCGTGCGCCGGTGACGCTGCGCCCGATTCCGGTCGAGGTGACTGCGAAGGGTAAAGTGGCGGGCCCGCAGCGGCCGTGACGGCGTGAATTTCCCGAGAGCCTGAGTGTTCAGGTTGGTCGCCAGGTAGCAAGACCAAGATCTTGCCAGAGCCAGCTCCCTCGGAGATGCTTATCGGCCACTGGAAAAGGGCCATTCACGAGAAGAGCAGAACCCGCCAAGGCCTAATCTAGGCCTTTGCCGCGCCCCGCGCAAGGGCAGAGGGGCTTGCCACATGTTCCCCTTTGGTTCATATTTTGCACATGAGCCTTGAAGCCCCTCTTCCTGTGATGCCCGGACAGCGCCTTGCGCGCGGGGTGGCGCGTGGCCTGCGCCAGTTTGATTTCGTTTCGGTCGAGGAAATGGTGCCCACGCCGGGGCTGCGAGTCGATCTGATGGCCTTGGGGCCAAAGGGCGAGATCTGGGTGATTGAATGCAAATCCAGCCGCGCCGATTTTCGCGCCGATCAGAAATGGCAGGGCTATCTGGAGTGGTGCGACCGGTTTTTCTGGGCGGTGGATGCCGATTTTCCGACCGAGATTTTGCCGCAAGGCAGTGGGCTGATCATGGCCGATGCTTATGGCGCCGAAATCATCCGCATGGCGCCGCCCTCGCCACTCGCGGCGGCGCGGCGCAAGGTGATGCTGCAAAAATTCGCGCGCCATGCAGCGCTGCGGCTGCAGGGCTTTCGCGATCCGGGTGTCAGCGCTTTTTCTTCGGTTTAGCCTCTGCGCCCAAGGCACGCGCGGCTTCGGCGGCGACGCGCAGCTCTTCTGCGATTTCTTCGGCTTCTTCTGGATCGAAATCCAGCGGCAGCTCGATGCCGCCCTGTGCTTCGATATAGATCCGCACCATGCCCTGATCGGTGGGGCCAATCTGGATGTCGGCGGAGATATCGCTTTGCGTGTCAATGCCCATGGCTGTCTCCATTCTGGTGGCGCGGAGGTATCGCTTTGGGGGGCGTGGCGCAAGGATAAAGCGCTTGACAGCATCGGGTGCGGGGCAAAGCCTGCGGGGGCAGGGCAAAGGAGGCAGCACGATGGGGCAAATGGCAGAGTTGCGGGATTTGCAGCCGGGCGATGCGGGCTGGGTGATTGCGCGCCACGCGGTGCATTATGCCGCCGACGAAGGCTATGACAGCAGCTTTGAGGCTTTGGTTGCCGAAATTCTGGCCGGATTTCTGCGCCAGCATAACCCCGCCCGTGAACGCGGCTGGATTGCTTGGGGCGGCGATCAGCGTTTGGGCAGTATCTTTTGCGTGCAAGACCCCGAGGCGGGGCCCAAGGTCGCGAAACTGCGGCTGTTTTTGGTCGAACCACAAGCCCGTGGCAGCGGTTTGGCCCAGCATATGCTAGAGACCTGCATGGCCTTTGCCCGCAGCGCAGGCTACCGCCAGATGCGGCTTTGGACGCATCAAAGCCATGTTGCGGCAGGGCGGATCTATCGGCGCAATGGCTTTGATCTGGTTGAAGAAACCGCCGCAGAGGCCTTTGGTCAGCAGGTGATAGACCAGATCTGGCAGCGCGATCTGTAACCTTCCTGCGTTCCGCGTGGATTGGGGTCTTGCAATCCTTTTGGGGCAGGGGTAAACGCCCCCTTGAGTGCCGACGTAGCTCAGTTGGTTAGAGCACTAGATTGTGGATCTAGGGGTCCCCCGTTCGAGCCGGGGCGTCGGTACCATTCCTTCAAAACAGCACTCACTTCCACCCCTTGGCCTTGGCGCGCCATGGGTTTATGCTCGGTCTTCCAGATGAAGGAAGACCCGATGACCCCTGATGCCACCCGCCGTATCCCCCTTGTAATTGCTGGCGAAATTGGTGCGGCCCCCGCGCAGGTGGCCTCGGCTATCGCGCTGTTGGATGAGGGCGCGACCGTGCCCTTTATCGCGCGCTATCGCAAAGAGGCGACGGGCGGGCTGGATGACACCCAGCTGCGCAATCTGGCCGAACGGCTGGTCTATCTGCGCGAGCTAGAGGCGCGTCGGGCCTCGATTCTGGGCTCGATCACCGAGCAGGGTAAGATGAGTGATGCGCTGTCGGCTGCGATTGCCAAAGCGGTGACCAAATCCGAGCTGGAAGATATCTACCTGCCCTATAAGCCCAAGCGCCGCACCCGTGCGATGATTGCGCGGGAAAACGGGCTTGGCCCCTTGGCCGAGGCGATTTTGGCCGATCACAGCCTTGATCCGGCGGTGTTGGCGGCGGCTTATGTCAATGAACAGGTCGCGGATGTGAAGGCCGCTTTGGAAGGCGCGCGCGATATTGTGGTCGAGGGCATGGCGGAAGATGCCAGCCTTTTGGGCCGCTTGCGCAGCCATATGAAGCAGGTGGCGCGGCTTGCGTCGAAGGGGGTTGCGGGCAAAGAGGCCGCAGGCGCTAAGTTTTCCGATTATTTCGACCACAACGAGGCTTGGGCCGGCGCGCCGAGCCACCGCGTCTTGGCGATGCTGCGCGGCCAGAATGAGGGGTTTTTGCAGGTCGATCTGGCGATTGATGCCGATGCGGCCAAGGGCGAAAGTCCGGCCGAGCGGGCCTGTGCTGCGGCCTTGGCGGCTTCGGGGCGGGGGGCTGGTGATGCTTGGCTGCGCGATGCGGCGGCTTGGGGCTGGCGGGTCAAGCTGAAAACCAGCTTGACGCTGGATCTGATGGGCGAGCTGCGCGAGCGGGCCGAGGCCGAGGCCATCGCGGTTTTTGCGCGCAATTTGAAAGACCTGTTGCTGGCGGCTCCGGCGGGGGGCAAGGCCACGATGGGGCTGGATCCGGGCATTCGCACCGGGGTCAAGGTGGCGGTGGTGGATGCCACCGGCAAGGTTTTGGCCACCGACACCGTCTATCCGTTTCAACCCAAGAACGATTTGCGCGGCGCGCAGGTGGTCCTCGCGCAGCTGATCGCCAAGCATGGGGTCAAGCTGATCTCGATCGGCAATGGCACCGCCAGCCGCGAGACCGAAAAGATGGTGGCCGATCTTTTGGCAGTGCTGCCGGGGGCGGAAAAGCCGGTGAAGGTGATTGTCAGCGAAGCCGGCGCTTCGGTCTATTCGGCCAGCGAATTGGCGGCCAAGGAATTCCCCGATCTGGATGTGTCGCTGCGCGGCGCGGTCTCGATCGCGCGGCGGCTGCAAGACCCTTTGGCCGAGCTGGTCAAGATCGAACCCAAGGCGATTGGGGTTGGCCAATATCAGCATGATGTCGATCAATACCGGCTGGGCCGTTCGTTGGAGGCGGTGGTGGAAGACGCGGTGAATGCCGTGGGCGTTGATCTGAACACCGCCTCTGCGCCGCTGCTTGCGCGGGTGTCGGGGGTGGGCGCGGGGCTGGCCGAGGCGATTGTCAGCCACCGCGACCTGAACGGGCCTTTTGCCACAAGGCGCGAGCTGTTGAAGGTGGCGCGGCTGGGGCCGAAAGCCTTTGAGCAAGCGGCAGGGTTTTTGCGGATCTCGGGCGGGAAAGAGCCCTTGGATGCCTCGTCTGTGCACCCTGAAGCCTATGATTTGGCACGCAGAATCGTGGCTGCTTGTGGCCGCGATATTCGCAGCCTGATGGCGGATCCTTCGGCGCTCAAGGGGCTGGAGGCTAAGGCCTTTGTTGACGCGAAATTCGGTCTGCCCACGGTGCGCGATATTCTGGCCGAGCTGGAAAAACCCGCCCGCGACCCGCGCCCCAGTTTCAAGACCGCCAGCTTTGCGGATGGGGTCGAGGATATCAAAGACCTGAAGCCGGGGATGCTGCTGGAAGGCACGGTCACCAATGTCGCGGCCTTTGGGGCTTTTGTCGATATTGGCGTGCATCAGGACGGTTTGGTGCATGTCTCGCAATTGGCGGATAAATTCGTCAAGGACCCGCATGAGGTGGTCAAGGCCGGCGATGTTGTGAAGGTGCGGGTGGTCGAGGTCGATGTGGCGCGCAAGCGTATTGGCCTGACGATGAAATCTGACAGCAGCGAGGCGCGCGCGCAAAGCCGCGAGCGGGCAGAGGAGCGCGCACCGGCCCCTGCGCGCGGCAAGCCGCTGCCAACGCAGGCGGGTTCGGCTGCTGCGGGCAATGCTTTTGCCGATGCGCTGCGCGGAAAGTTTGGCAAGTAAGAGGGGGTTTCACACCCCCAAGGCTGCAAAGACGCAAGCGCCTTTGCAGCCTTCCCCCCGTGGGATATTTTTGGACAGATGAAACAATTTTAGCTAAATTTGGTTCAAATGCTGTGGCTTTAGGTTTGCGAGCCGCCGATGGTGAGGCCGCCGATCAGCAGGGTGGGTTGGCCGACGCCGACCGGCACCCATTGGCCTGATTTGCCGCAATTGCCGATGCCGGGGTCGAGCGCCAGATCGTTGCCGATGGCGCGGATCTGTTTGAGCGCGGTTGCGCCGTCGCCGATCAGGGTGGCGCCTTTGACGGCCTCGCCCACCACGCCGTTGCGCACGCGGTAGGCTTCGGTGCAAGAGAACACGAATTTGCCGTTGGTGATATCGACTTGGCCGCCGCCGAAGCCGACCGCGTAAATGCCGTCTTTCAGGCTGGCTACGATGCCTGCGGGGTCGTCAGGGCCCGAGAGCATATAGGTATTGGTCATCCGTGGCATCGGGATATGGGCGTAGCTTTCGCGTCGTCCGTTGCCGGTTGGCGCCACCCCCATCAGGCGGGCGTTTTGGCGGTCTTGCATGAAGCCAACCAGGCGTCCGTCTTCGATCAGGGTGTTTTTTGCCGAGGGCGTGCCTTCGTCGTCGATCGAGATCGAGCCACGGCGGTTGGGGATGGTGCCATCATCGAGCACGGTGACGCCGGGGGCGGCGATCATTTGCCCCATCAGCCCGGCGAAGGCCGAGGTCTTCTTGCGGTTGAAGTCGCCTTCCAGCCCGTGGCCGATGGCTTCGTGCAGCAAGATGCCGGGCCAGCCGGGGCCAAGCACCACATCCATGATCCCCGCCGGTGCGGGCACGGCATCAAGGTTGACAAGGGCGATGCGCAGGGCCTCGCGCAGCAGGGGTTGCCAATGGCTTGGCTGCATCAATCCCGCCAGCCCAAAGCGGCCACCACCGCCCATGCCGCCAGATTCGCGCCGGCCTTTGTCATCGACAATCACCGAGACATTCATCCGCGCCATTGGGCGCACATCGGAATAGCGTAGGCCTTCGGGGCGCAGGATTTCGACCTCTTGCAGCCCCGCCGAGATCACCGCCGAGACCTGCACCACGCGCGGATCGAGCGCGCGGGCATAGGCGTCGATTTCCTTGAGCAGGTCGATTTTCACCGCAAAGGCGGCATCGGCCATCGGGTCGGCATCGCCGTAGAGTTTGACATTGCTGCGCGCGGGTGCGTCCGCCAAAGTGCCGCCGCCTGCACCCACGGCAAGCCGCGCGGTTTCTGCCGCGCGCAGCAGGGATTTTTCGCTGATCTCGGTGGAATGGGCGTAGCCTGCCACCTCGCCGCGCACCGCGCGCAAGCCAAAGCCTTCGGAGGCGTCATAGCTGGCGGTTTTGATGCGGCCATCATCCAAAACGATGGCTTCCGAGCGGCGGCGTTCAAAAAACAGCTCGCCATCATCGGCGCCTGCGGTGGCGGCGCGCAGGGTGGCAAGCGCCTGGGCTTCATCGACGTAGGTTTCAAACGGGCGGAAGGGAGCATCGGTCATGCGCGGGCTTTCCTGTTACAGGTCAGCGCTTTGCCGAGCCTTTGGCACAAACTTAGGCCTTGGGTGCGGTGATCGCAAGCATAGCGGCCAAGGCCTGCGACGTTTTCACGCATTGCTGCGGCAATCGGTCGCTTTTGCGCAAGATTGACAGTCTGAGCGCATCGCTTGCACCCTGATACGGCAAAGAAAGTGCCTTGATCTAGATCAGATGAAGCGGATTTGTCGCAGCTTTCTCTTGTCGTCTTGCGGCGAATATGGTTTCAGGAGGGCCAGAAACATCGGATTCTGCTCGACACTCGGGTATAGTCGAAAAGGTGGCGTGAAAGCTGCCCTTTGATACGGGAAATGAATATGCGTCTACTGTCCACGTTGAAAGCTAGTGTTGCCGCGGGCCTTGGCATGCTGTTGCCGGGTGCTGCTTTGGCGCAGGCTTTGGAGATCATCGGTGCCCCGGTTCCAAAAGGGACAGAGCATCAATTTGCCGCAACCGATATCGCGCGCGATTTGCAGTGGTTGGATCACATGATTTTGGTGATCATCACTGTCATTGTGGTCTTTGTGACCGCATTGCTGTTGTACATCATTGTGCGCTTTAACAAGAAAGCCAATCCGACGCCGGCGAAATTCACCCATAACACGCCGCTTGAAATCGCATGGACCTTGATCCCTATTCTGATCCTTGTGTTCATTGGTTCGTTCTCATTGCCTGCGCTGTTCAAGCAGCAAGAAATTCCTGTCGCTGATATCACCATCAAAGCCACTGGCAACCAGTGGTATTGGTCGTACGAATACCCCGATCAGGGCGTTGCTTTTGACAGCTTCCGTCTGGAAAAAGACCAGCTTGAAGCAGCTGGTTACCGCAAAGAAGATTATCTTTTGGCGACAGACACCGCCGTTGTGATCCCAGTTGGCAAGAAGATCGTTGTGCAGGTGACGGGTGCAGATGTGATCCACGCTTGGGCAATGCCTGCTTTCGGCGTGATGCAATCTGCGGTTCCCGGGCGCTTGGGCCAACTGTGGTTCACCGCCGAGCGCGAGGGCGTCTATTTTGGCCAATGCACCACGCTTTGCGGCAAGGATCACGCCTATATGCCGATCACGGTCAAGGTTGTAAGCCAAGAGGCCTATGACAAATGGGTAGAGCAGGCCAAGGGCGGCAACGTCGTTCTTGCTTCGAACTAAGCGATCCTGAAATCAAGCGCCGGGGCCCCTTCGCGGGGCCTTGGCCTTATCAGAAAGCCAAGAGTATATGGCCGACATCCGATCCTTTGACGACATGAAAGAAGCAGGCTTTGGCGATTTCGTGCAGCTGTTGAAGCCGCGCGTCATGTCGTTGGTTGTTTTCACCGCGCTGGTGGGGCTTCTGGTGGCGCCTGTGCATCTGCATCCGGTTGTGGGCTTTGCCGCGATTTTGTTTATCGCGCTGGGGGCAGGGGCTTCGGGTGCGCTGAACATGTGGTGGGACGCCGATATTGACGCGATCATGCGCCGCACCAAGTCGCGGCCAGTGCCTGCGGGCAAGGTCGAGGCGGGCGAGGCGTTGGGCATCGGGCTTGCTTTGTCGGGCATTTCGGTTGTGATGCTGGCGCTGGCGACCAATATTCTGGCCGGGGCTTTGCTGGCCTTTACGATCTTCTTTTATGCTGTGGTCTATTCGATGTGGCTGAAACGTTCGACGCCGCAGAACATCGTGATCGGTGGTGCGGCAGGGGCTTTCCCGCCGATGATCGGTTGGGTTGCAGCGACGGGGTATATCTCGGTCGAAGCTTGCCTGATGTTCATGCTGATCTTTATGTGGACGCCACCGCATTTCTGGGCCTTGGCTTTGTTCATGAACGAAGATTATTCCCAAGCTGGCGTGCCGATGTTGACGGTGACGCATGGCAAGAAATCCACCCGCAAGCATATCATCCTTTACACCATCGCCTTGGTGCCCTTTGCGATTGCCACGGCTTTCACCTCGATTGGTGGGCCGATCTATCTGGCGGTTGCGGTGGTGCTGAATGCTGAATTCCTGCGCGGGGCCTACCGGATTTGGCGTCGCGATGAAGACCAAGCGGCGGCTGATAAATATAAGGTCGAGAAATCGGTGTTCCGCTTCTCGCTTTTGTATCTTTTCCTGCATTTCGGGGCATTGCTGGCCGAGGCTGCGCTGCGCCCCTATGGTTTTGGAGGCTGGTAAGATGACGTTCAAACCCGAACACGAGATTCACAAGCGCCGGTTTTCGCGCAATCTGGGCGTCGGAACGGTCTTGGGCTGCTTTGTGGCGCTGGTTTTTGCGCTGACGGTGGTGAAGGTGACCAATGGCGACATGATGCACGCCAATGATGCGCCCGGCCTGCTGGGGTCAACGCAACCGATTGTGCCAAAGCCATGAACAAGAACCGCACCGCTTATGGATTGCTTGGCATCGCTGCGGTGATGCTGTCGCTGAGTTTTGCGGCCGTGCCGTTTTATAATTGGTTCTGCCGCACCACGGGCTTTGCCGGCACCACATCGGTTGCAGAAAAAGCCCCAGATGTGATCTTGCAAGATGTGGTGAAGATCCGCTTTGACGGCTCGCTTGAGGCGGGTATGGCGTGGGAATTTCACCCACAGGTTCCGTCGATGGAGCTGCGGATCGGCGAGACCGGCCTTGCTTTCTACGAGGCCTATAACCCGACCGACCGTACCATTGCAGGCACCGCCAGCTATAACGTCACGCCTGATCAGGCGGGCGGCTATTTCACAAAGATCGAGTGCTTTTGCTTCACCGAGCAAGTGCTGAAACCGCAAGAGCGGGTTCTGATGCCGGTGACCTTCTTTGTTGACCCTGATATGATGCAGGACAAAGAAGCCAAGTTGATCAAAGAGATCACTCTGTCCTATACATTCCACGAAACACCGCTGACCGAGGAACAGAAGCAAGCTGCGCTTGAAACTGACCGCGCGACGCCCGTTAACTAACGATAAGAAACCGAGGGAACCCGACCATGGCCCACGCCAAGAACCACGATTATCATATTCTTCCGCCGTCGATCTGGCCGTTCTTCGGCTCGCTCAGCGCCTTTGTCATGTTGTTCGGGGCGGTGCTTTGGATGCACGGCTCGGCGCCTTATGTCGGGCTGATCGGCTTTGCTGGCGTGCTTTACACCATGTTCTCGTGGTGGTCCGAAGTGGTGCATGAGGGCCAGACCGGCGATCACACGCCAGTGGTTCGCATCGGCCTGCGCTATGGCTTTATCTTGTTCATCATGTCCGAAGTGATGTTCTTTGCCGCTTGGTTCTGGACCTTCTTCAAGCACGCGCTTTATCCCATGGGGCCTTTGTCGCCGCTGCAAGATGGGATTTGGCCGCCAGAAGGCATCACCACCTTTGACCCGTGGCACCTGCCGCTGATCAACACGCTGATCCTGCTGTGTTCGGGCTGTGCGGCGACTTGGGCGCACCACGCTTTGGTGCATGAGAACAACAACCGCGCTTCGATCAAGCAGGGCCTGATCCTTGCAATCGGTCTGGGCGTTTTGTTTACCTTCTTTCAGGGCTATGAATACAGCCATGCGGCCTTTGGCTTTGCAGGCAATATCTATGGCGCGTCCTTCTTTATGGCGACCGGCTTTCATGGCTTCCATGTGATCATCGGCACGATCTTTTTGGCCGTTTGCTTGATCCGTACCTATAAGGGCCACTTCACCGTTGAGCAGCATGTCGGCTTTGAAGCCGCGGCCTGGTACTGGCACTTTGTGGATGTGGTTTGGTTGTTCCTGTTTGCCTCGATCTATATCTGGGGCCAGTAAAGGCCTAACATAAGACAAAAAGCGCGGGCCTGGCTTTTGCCTTGGCCCGCGCATTTCGTTTAAGGATAACCGATGAAGTTCCGTTTGGTTTCTGCACTGTTGCTGGGTTTGGCGGGGGTTGTGTTCCTGTGCAGTCTGGGCAGTTGGCAGATCGGGCGCATGTATGAAAAGCGCGCGCAACTGGATGAGATGACGGCAGGCATTTCCAGCCCTGCCGAGCCGGTGCCGCGCAGCTTTGACCGCGAGCGCGACCGCTATCGCCCCGTCACCGCCGAGGGCCGCTTTACTGGCGAGCAGCTTTATGTGCTGTCGGGCCAAGCCATGATTGGCGCCGGCGTGCAGGTGATTTCGGTGCTGGAAACCACGGACGGGCGGCGTTTGCTGGTGGATCGCGGCTTTTTGGTCGATGATGACAAGCACAAAGCCCTGACCGTGACGGATGTTAAAATCCTTGGCAATCTGATGTGGCCGCGTGATTCCAACGCCTATACGCCGCCGCCTGATGCCAAGACCGGACTTTGGTTTGCCCGCGACGCCGATGCGATGGCGGCCATTTTACACACCGAACCCGTGATCATCGTGGCGCGCGCGCCCACCGGAGACGGCATTTCGCCGATGCCGGTGGACACGGCCTCGATTCCCAACGACCATTGGGGCTATGCGATCACCTGGTTTTTGCTGGCTTTGGTTTGGGCGCTGATGACAGCGGGGCTTGTCTGGCGTATCACGCGACAAAAGAGTTAAGGGCAACAGATGCGGTATATCTCGACGCGGGGCGCGGCTCCGGTTTTGAACTTCGGCGAAGCGATGATGACGGGGCTGGCGCGCGACGGTGGGCTTTATGTGCCCGAAGTCGTGCCACAGATGACCCATGCCGAGATTGCCGGCTTGGCAGGCCTGCCCTATGAGGAAATCGCCTATCGGGTGATGCGCCCCTTTATCGGCGATACCTTTGGCGATGTGGAATTCAAGGTGCTTTTGTCGAACGCCTATAAGGGCTTTGGCCATGCCGCCCGCGCGCCACTGGTACAATTGGGGCCGAATCATTTCCTGCTCGAGCTGTTTCACGGCCCGACGCTTGCCTTCAAAGACTTTGCCATGCAGCTGATCGGTCAGATGATGCAGGCCGCCCTTGCCAAAACCGGCGCGCGGATCACCATCGTCGGGGCCACCTCGGGCGATACCGGGTCGGCGGCGATGGAGGCCTTTCGCGGTCTTGCCAATGTTGATCTGTTCATCCTTTACCCGCATGGCCGGGTGTCGGATGTGCAGCGCCGCCAGATGACCACGCCTGTCGAGGCGAATGTGCATGCGCTGGCGATGGACGGCGATTTTGACGATTGTCAGGCGCGCGTCAAAGATATGTTCAACGACTTTGACTTTCGTGACGGCGTGCGGCTGGCGGGGGTGAACAGCATCAACTGGGCGCGGGTTCTGGCGCAGGTGGTGTATTACTTTAGCGCCGCGGTCAGCCTTGGCGCGCCGGCGCGGCCGGTGTCTTTCACCGTGCCCACCGGCAATTTCGGCGACATCTTTGCCGGCTATATCGCGCGCAAGATGGGCCTGCCGATCGAGCAATTGGTGATCGCCACCAACCAGAACGACATTCTGGACCGTGCGATCAAGTCGGGCGAGTATAAGACCAACGGCGTAAAGCCTTCGATCAGCCCGTCGATGGATATTCAGGTCTCATCGAACTTTGAACGGGCTTTGTTTGATGCTTATGGCCGCGATGGCGCTGCGGTTGCGGCGCTGATGGAAGAGATGAAGACTGGCGGTTTCAGCATCTCGCAAGGGGCTTTGCAGATGCTGCGCGAAACCTTCGCCTCGGGCCGCTGCTCTGAGGAAGAAACCCGCGCCACCATCACCCATGCCTATGCCACGACCGGCGAGGTGTTGTGCCCGCACAGCGCCGTGGGCGTCAAGGTTGCCGAAGAACATCTGGGCCAAGTGCCGATGATCACGCTGGCAACTGCGCATCCGGCGAAATTCCCCGATGCGGTCGAGGCTGCGATGGGCACAAGGCCCGCCTTGCCTGACCGCATGGCCGATTTGTTTGACCGCCCCGAACGCATGACGCGCGTGGCCAATGACTTGGGCGCGCTGCAAGCCCTGATCCGCGAAAGGATTGCGCTTTGACGCTTCGCCTGACCACCCTGCCGAACGGGTTTCGCATTGTCACCGAACACATGCCGGGGCTGAAAAGCGCCAGCGCTGGGGTTTGGGTGATGGCAGGGGGGCGGCATGAACGCCCCGAACAAAACGGCATCGCGCATTTTCTGGAACATATGGCCTTCAAGGGCACCAAGCGGCGCAGCAGCCTGCAAATTGCCGAGGAAATCGAGGATGTTGGCGGCTATATCAACGCCTATACCTCGCGCGAGATGACCGCCTATTATGCGCGTGTGCTTGAGGCCGACGTTGGCCTTGCGCTGGATGTGATCGGTGACATCGTGCTGAACCCCGCCTTTGACAAAAAGGAAATCGAGGTCGAGCGTCATGTGATCTTGCAAGAAATCGGCCAGGCTTTGGACACGCCCGACGACATCGTGTTTGATTGGCTGCAAGAGGTCTCCTACCCCGACCAAGCCTTTGGCCGCACCATTTTGGGGCCGGAAGAGCGGGTCAGCGCCTTTACCCGCAAGGATTTGCAAGGCTTTGTCGCCGAACATTACGGCCCCGGCCAGATGATCTTGGCCGCTGCTGGGGGTGTCGATCATGATGCGATTGTGCGCCAAGCCGAAGCGATGTTTGGCGCGATGACGCCAAAACCCGCCAGCACGTTTCAGCCCGCAACCTTTCGCGGCTCCGAGCGGCGCGAGATCAAGGATCTGGAGCAAGCGCATTTCGCCATGGCCTTCAACGCACCCGGTTACCGCGACCCCGATGTCTATACCGCGCAGGTCTACGCGATGACGATGGGCGGCGGCATGTCGAGCCGGCTGTTCCAAAAGGTGCGCGAAGAGCGCGGGCTGTGCTATTCGATCTTTGCGCAATCGGGGGCCTATGAAGACGCGGGCCAGATCACGCTTTACGCAGGCACCAGCGGCGAAGAGCTGGGCGATCTGACCCAGATCACCATCGACGAGATGAAGCGCGCCGCCGATGACATGTCCGAAGCCGAGGTCAACCGCGCCCGCGTGCAGCTGAAAGCTGGCCTGCTGATGGGGCTGGAAAGCCCCTCCAGCCGCGCCGAGCGTCTGGCGCGCCTGCTTGCGATCTATGACCGCGTGCCCGATATCGAAGAGGCGGTTGCGCGGATTGATGCGGTCTCGGTGCAAGATGTGCGCCGCTTTGCGGGTGAACTGACCTCTGCCGACACCGCGCTTGCGCTTTATGGCCCCGTCGCGGCTGCCCCGACGCTAGAGGATATTCGCAAACGGCTTCTTGCCTGATGCTGGGGTTTCGTCGCCGCATCAGCATTGAAACCGAGCGGATGACCCTGCGCCTGCCGACGCATGCCGATTTTCGCAGCTGGACCGAGCTGCGCGAAACCTCGGCGGATCACCTGCGGCCGTGGGAGCCGGTCTGGGCGCATGACCATCTGTCGCGCAAAGCCTTTACCAACCGTGTCTATTGGGCAGGTCGGGCCGAAGGGCAGGGCACGGCGCTGCCGTTGCTGATGTTTCACCGCGACGATCAACGCCTGCTGGGCGCGCTGACCTTGGACAACATTCGCCGTGGCCCGGTGCAGGCGGGCACGCTTGGCTATTGGGTGGGCGCCCCCTTTGCGCGGCGCGGCTATATGAAAGAAGCGGTGCTGGCGCTGGTGCATTACGCTTTTTTCACCATGGACCTCTCGCGCATCGAAAGCGCCTGTTTGCCGGAAAACACCCCCTCGCGCGGAGTTTTGGAAAAAACCGGCTTTAAATATGAGGGCGTGGCGCAATCTTATCTGCAAATCAACGGGCGCTGGCGAAACCATGTGCTATACGCAAATTTACGGCACGACCGACGTGGCCGCACGGACGTAGGCTGACCCTACGCCGGAGCGGTCGGCAGTCGCCGAGGAGACCCCGATGTCCAAGATCAAAGTGCTGCTGCTGCGAGGCGTAAACGTCTCGGGCGCCAATCGCCTGCCGATGCCGGAGTTCCGGCAGATGCTGCTGGAATTGGGGCTGGCACAGATCCACACCCATATCCAAAGCGGCAATGCGGTCTTCGTCGATCCGGCGATTGCCGATCTGCAAGACAATATCACCGCCGCGATGAAAGACCGTTTCGGCTTCGCACCCGCGCAGTTCCTGATGGATTTGGCCGAATTTGACGCGATTGTCGCCGCCAACCCCTATGCCAAGCAGGCCGCCGTTGATGGTAGCAAAGTGCATATCTATTTCTTGGCAGGCCCGGTTCCCGCTGCCCAGATCTCGGCGCTGACCAGCCTTGCAAAAGACGGCGAAGCCCTGGCGCAAACCGATCGCGCGCTTTATCTTTTGGCGCCAAATGGCCTAAGCCGCTCGGCGCTTGCGGCCAAGCTGGAAACCGGTATCACGCTGGCCAAAACCGAGCGCAACGTGACTTCGGCGCATGCGATTGCGGCTTTGGCGCGCACGATCACCTTGTGAGGTAACATGCTGAACTCTGCCGACCTGCCTTTTCTGGACGCCCTTGCGGCAGAGTTGCCCGACGATTGCCTGCGCCCGCCCGAGCCTCGGTATCTGACCGAGCCGCGCGGGCGCTGGCAGGGGCAGGCGGCGGCGGTGGCGCTGCCACGCAGCGCGGCCGAGGTCGCAACCATCCTGCGCGCCGCCAATCGTGCCCGTGTCGGCGTGGTGCCATGGGGCGGCGGCACCGGGCTGGTCGGCGGGCAGTTGCAACCCACGGGGCCGCTGCCTGTGGTTTTGTCGCTCGAACGTATGGCTGGGCTGCGCGGAGCCTATCCGGCCGAATCCGTGCTGGTGGTCGAGGCGGGCATGGTGCTGGCACAGGTGCAGGCCGAGGCTGAAAAGCTGGGCCGGATCTTCCCGCTTGCGCTGGCCTCTGAAGGCACCTGCCAGATCGGCGGCAACCTTGCCACCAATGCAGGCGGGCTGAATGTGCTGCGCTACGGCAATACCCGCGATCTGTGCCTTGGCATCGAGGCGGTGCTGCCCGACGGCACGCTGTTCAACGGGCTAAAACGGCTGCGCAAAGACAACACCGGCTATGATCTGCGGCATTTGCTGATCGGGGCCGAGGGCACTTTGGGCGTGATCACCGCCGCCTCGCTGCGGCTTTATCCAAAACCCGCCGAGGCAGGCACGGCGCTGATCGCCGTCACCGATCCCGCTGCGGCTTTGGCGCTGCTTAGTCTTGCCGAAAGCCGACTTTCCGGCATGATTTCGGGCTTCGAGCTGATCAGCCGCATCGGCCTCGATTTTCTGGCCGAAACCATGCCCGAGGTGACCAGCCCGCTCGGCGGCACCCCGGCGTGGATGGTGCTGATCGACATCGGCCTGCCCGCAGGATTTGGCATGGCCGCCGATCACCTTGCGGCGCTGTTTCAAGCGGGCCTTGCCGCAAACCTCTGCCAAGACGGCGTCATCGCCAGCTCCGAGGCACAGCGCGCAGCGCTTTGGCGCATCCGCGAATCCATCCCCGAAGGCAACCGCCGCATTGGTGCGGTTTCCAGCCATGACATCTCGCTTCCCCTCAGCCTGATCCCGCAGTTCATCGACCAAGCCGGCCCCGCCTTGGCGAAAATCGGTGATTGGCGGATCAATTGCTTTGGCCATCTGGGCGATGGCAATCTGCATTACAACGTTTTTCCCAACCACGGCAAATCCCGCAAGGACCACGAAAACCAACGCGAGGCAGTCAAGCAATGCGTCCACGATCTGGTGGATGCCTTAGGCGGTTCGGTCTCAGCAGAACATGGGCTGGGCCGGCTTAAGGTCGATGATCTTCTGCGCTACGGCGACAGCGGTAAAATCGCCGCCATGCGCGCGATCAAAGCAGCGCTTGATCCCAATGGCATCATGAACCCCGGCGCAATCTTGCAAAGCTAGCAGCTCTTTCATCTGTCCTTAAATATCCCACGGGGGAGGCTGCAAAGCCGCAAGGATTTGCAGCCCGGGGGTGTGAAACCCCCGCCTTTGGCGTAAAGCGAAACGCCCTGCCGGAAAACCGACAGGGCGCTGGGGTTGGGTGGGTCACGTGTTGCAAGCAGCGCTTCCCTCTGGGCATCTGCCCGAGTGCCTTCAGTCTTAAACTGATTCGCTGAATAAATGGTTAATGCCCGTCAAAACTGCAGAGCGCATGCACGCGCATGCCCATCGCCTCCAGCTTGCGCCGCCCGCCCAGCTCGGGCAGATCAATCACAAAGGCGCAGCCTATCACCTCGGCCCCCAAACGCTCGATCAACTTGATCCCGGCCTCGGCCGTGCCGCCGGTTGCCAAAAGATCATCGACCAGCAGCACCTTTTCACCCGCCAGCATCGCATCTTGATGCACTTCGACCACGGCCTCGCCATATTCCAGCGTATAGGCCTGCGAGATCACCGCGCCGGGCAATTTCCCCTGCTTTCGGATCGGCACAAATCCGGTCGAGAGCTGATGCGCTACGGCCCCGCCCAGAATAAAGCCACGCGCCTCTAGGCCTGCGACCTTGTCAATCGGCAGGCCAGCATAGGGGGCCAGCAATTGATCGACACAGATGCGAAACCCGCGCGGATCGGCAAACAGCGTGGTGACATCGCGAAACATGATGCCCTTGTGCGGAAAGTCGGGGATCGTGCGGATATAGTCTTTGACGGTTTTCATAGCTGGGCCTCTGTGTCGGGAATTGCGGCAGGCTTACAGCACCCGCCCCGCCACCGCATCCAGTTTCGCAACCAGATCGGCGTCGCGCTTGGCGGGGGCGGTCATGATCGCATGGCTCAGCGCATGGTCGCAGCCCTCGGGGCAGGGCGCGCGGGCGGGCAAGAGCTTGGGCAGCTCTGCCACGGTGTTGCGCGCGGCATCGGCATTGGCCAGCAAGGTCTTGATCACCGCCGCCACATCCACGGCGCCTTGGTCAGGGTGCCAGCAGTCGTAATCGGTCACCATGGCGATCGAGGCATAGCAAAGCTCGGCCTCGCGCGCGAGCTTTGCCTCGGGCATCCCGGTCATGCCGATCACATCGGCGCCCCATTGGCGGTAAAGCCTCGACTCGGCTTGGGTCGAGAACTGCGGCCCCTCCATCGCCAGATAGGTGGCACGCGGATGGATCCGCACCCCCGCCGCGCTGGCTGCGGCCATACAGGCCGCCCCCAGCCGCGCGCAGGTCGGATGGGCAAGGCTGACATGGGCAACGCAACCGGGCCCAAAGAACGACGCCTCGCGCGCCACGGTGCGGTCAATATATTGATCCACCAGCACAAAATCGCCCGGCGCATAGTCTTCGCGCAGACTGCCCACCGCTGAAACCGCCACCACATCGGTGCAGCCCAGCCGTTTCAGCGCGTCAATATTGGCGCGGTAATTGATGCTGGACGGGGTTTGCACATGGCCGCGACCATGGCGCGGCAGAAAGGCCATGGGGATGCCGCCCAAACGGCCCAGCAGAACTTCGTCCGACGGGCTGCCCCAAGGGGTTTTCACCTTGACCCAAGAGGCCCCCTCTAGCCCCGCAATATCATAGACGCCCGAGCCACCAATCACGCCGATCATCGGTTTCATCTGCGGCTCCTTTCGCGGGTGAGCCTTCAGTTTAGGGCGGCTTTCACCGCTTGGGAAGGCCCCCGATGGCCAGGCGGGGTTGTTGTGCCGTGGCGACTGCCGTAGCCTGCCCGCCACAGCAGGGGTGGGGGATTTATGGCAGAGTGGCAGGCGCGCGGCGGGCATTTGGCGGCAGCTTTGCCGCAGGGCGCGTTCCGCTTTATCGCGCTGGATGTCGAAACCGCCTGCGGCGATGCCGCCAGCATTTGCCAAATCGGTCTGGCTTGCGTGCGCGAGGGCGGCGCGATTGAGACCTATGCCACCTATGTTGACCCGCAGATGCGGTTTTCAGGTTTTAACACCCAGCTGCACGGCATTGGCGCCGAACATGTCGCGGGCGCGCCGTTGTTTGGCGAAGCCTTGGCGCGCTTGGCGCCTTTGTTGTCGCGCCATCATCTGATCCAGCACAGCAGCTTTGATGCGCGCGCAATGCGGGCGGCCTGCGCCCGCTTTGGTCTGGCCGAGATCGCGTGGCGCTGGGGCGATTCTGTTAAAATCGCGCGGCGGGCTTGGCCCGAGTTTATCGGCAATGGCGGCCACGGTCTTGCGCATCTGAAACGGCAGTTGGGCCTGAGTTTCGAGCATCACGACGCGGGCGAAGACGCGCGGGCGGCGGCCATCGTGGTGTTGCAGGCCGAAGCGCGTCTGGGCATGAGCTTTGATCAGATCTTGAACCAGCCCGGACGCCGCGCGCCCGAGCCGATCTATCCGGTCTCTGACCTTATAGAGTGATCGCCTGCATAACCTGTGGCTCGATCACTTGCACCTTTGGCAGGGCTGCGACCAAGACATCTGCATTCTGCGCCAAAAGCGGGAAGGTGCGATAATGGCAAGGGATGATGGTCTTGAAGTCAAAGTATTTTTGCGAAGCATAGGCCGCACGCTGCATATCCATGGTGAAATGGCCGCCGCAGCACAGGATGCCAATATCGGGTTTGTGATAGTCGCCCATCCATTCCATATCGGCCATGATATCGGTATCGCCTGACAGATAGATCGTATGGCCTTCGCCTGCGATCATAAAGCCTGCCTCCGATCCTGCGGCGACGGGGCCCGCATCGGTGGCAAGGCTTGAAGAATGGCAGGCGTTGACCAGCGTGACCTTGGCGCCGTTCAGATCCATCGTGCCGCCTTTGTTAAAGCCCATCCCTGCGACGCCATCGCGCTTTTGCAGATAGGCCACCAGATCATAGATGCCGACCAGCGGCACCGACAGCTCGTTTGCAACAGCAATGACATCGCCGATATGGTCAGAATGGGCATGGGTCATCAGAATATGGGTGACCCCCGCAATCGCCTCTGCCCGCGCCTCGGCTGGAAACATCGGGTTGCCGGTAAACCAAGGGTCAATCAGCAGCACTGCGGATTCGATCTCGATGCGAAAGCTGGAATGGCCAAGCCATGTGATCTGCATTTTATGCTCCTGAAATTGCTTTGATCTATAGTAGGGCGGACGAATGCGATGTCAAAGCGCCAGCCAAAGCCGCGCCGCCCTTGCAGCGCTGGGGCGGGAGGGCTAAACGAAGGAAACATCGAATTGGCGGAGACCCCCATGTCCATTGACATCGACACCGCGCGGAAGGTGGCCAAACTGGCCCGCATCGCCGTGCCCACGACCGACCTGCCCGCGCTGGCTGAAAAGCTGTCGGGCATCCTTGGGTTTATGGAGCAGTTGAACGAAGTCGATGTCGAGGGCATCGAGCCTATGACCTCTGTGACGCCGATGCGGTTGAAGCGGCGGGCAGATGTGGTGACGGATGGCAATATCCAAGCGGCGATCTTGAAAAATGCGCCTGATGCGCGCGAGGGCTTTTTTGCTGTGCCGAAGGTGGTGGAATAATGACTGCGAACACATGGACCATTGCTGCGGCGCGCGATGCGCTGCGTCGGGGCGAAATCTCGGCTGTTGATCTGACGATGTCTTGCCTGACGGCGATTGATGCAGGCGATGGGTTGAACGCCTTTGTGCACAAAACCCCCGAGATCGCGCTGGAACAGGCCCGCGCGGCGGATCTGCGGATCAAGGCCGGCGATGCGCCTGATATGTGCGGCATTCCGCTGGGCATTAAGGATTTGTTCTGCACCAAAGGTGTCGCAACCCAAGCGGCCTCGAACATCCTTAAGGGGTTCAAGCCCGAATACGAATCGACCGTGACGGGCAAGCTGTTTGACGCCGGTGCGGTGATGCTGGGCAAGCTGAACATGGACGAATTCGCCATGGGATCAAGCAATGAAAGCTCGTGCTATGGCCCTGCGGTCAACCCGTGGAAGGTTGATGACGCCAAGCGCACGCCGGGCGGGTCTTCGGGCGGGTCTGCTGCGGCCGTGGCGGCTGATCTTTGCTTGGGGGCTACGGGCACTGATACGGGCGGCTCTATCCGCCAGCCCGCAGCCTTTTGTGGCATCACTGGCATCAAGCCGACCTATGGCCGTGTCAGCCGCTACGGCATTGTCGCCTATGCCTCGAGCCTGGATCAGGCGGGGCCGATGACCAAAACCGTGCGCGATGCGGCGATTTTCTTGCAAGCGATGGCGGGCCATGACGCGCGCGACAGCACCAGCGCCGACATCGCCGTGCCTGACTTTGAGGCAGCACTTACCGGCGACATTCGCGGCAAAAAGATCGGCATTCCGCGCGAATACCGCATCGAAGGCATTCCCGCCGAGATTGACGCGCTTTGGGCGCAGGGCCGCGACATGCTGCGCGATGCCGGGGCCGAGATTGTGGATATCTCGCTGCCACATGCGAAATATGCACTGCCGGCCTATTATGTGATCGCCCCTGCCGAAGCCTCGAGCAACCTCGCGCGCTATGACGGGGTGCGCTATGGCCACCGCGCCGCCCTGCAATCGGGCGATGGCATCACCGAGATGTATGAAAACACCCGCGCCGAGGGCTTTGGCCCCGAGACCCAGCGCCGGATCATGGTTGGCACCTATGTGCTGTCAGCCGGTTTTTATGACGCCTATTACAACCGCGCGCGCAAAGTGCGGGCCTTGATCAAGCGCGATTTCGAACAGGCCTTTGCTGCGGGCATCGACGCGATTTTGGCGCCTGCCACGCCGTCTAGCGCCTTTGCCTTGGGCGAGATGGACAAGGCGACGCCGGTCGAGGTTTACCTGAACGACGTCTTCACCGTCACCGCCAACCTTGCTGGCTTGCCTGGCGTGGCGGTGCCGATGGGGCTTGATAGCAAGGGCCTGCCGATGGGGCTGCAACTTTTGGGTCGGCCATGGGATGAGGGCGGTTTGCTTAATCATGCCTATGTTCTGGAACGCGCTGCGGGCTTTGTGGCAAAGCCTGATAAATGGTGGTAAGGGCCAAAGGATAACAAACTTTGGGGCAAAACATGCGTCGTTCCGTTTTTACCTTGGCTGTTCTGAGTCTGGCCGCCTGCAATCCTGTGGTGCCAGATTCCGCGGCTGGGGTGGGGTTTTCCGACTATAGCAGCTATCCGGCGGCGCCTTTGTCGGCAATGCCTATGCAGCCGCAACCGCTGGCAGGCTCGGGCTTTTCCACCGCTGCCGCCGCCGCCGCAATCGATAAGGCCGAGGGCAAGACACCCGATGCGCGGATCGCTTCGGTGCCAGTTTTGCAGCAGGCGGCACCTTTGCCGCAATCGGCCTCCAGCTATGGTCAGCCCTTGGTGACAGGGTCGATCATCGGTTCGGCCAATCGCCCACGGGGCAATGCGCCCGCTGGCATTGTCGAGACCACTTCGGAAATGCAATCAGTTGCGAAGATTTCGGATGAGCAAGACTTTGACGCCGTGTCGCAGCGCGAAACCATCGAGAGCGACAAGGTGCGGATAGACCGCAACCGCGCGCAATATCAGATCGACCAGCCCACTGCCTTGCCGCAGCGGGTGGGCGAGGCGGGGCCAAATATCGTGCAATTTGCGCTGTCTTCGCGCAACCCACGCGGCACGCAAGTTTACCGGCGCAGCGGTCTGCGGCTGACCAGCTATAACGCGGCCTGTGCGCGCTATGCCTCGCCCGATCTGGCGCAAGAGGCGTTTTTGAACGCGGGTGGCCCAGTGCGTGACCGCAAAGGCCTTGATCCAGACGGTGACGGCTATGCCTGCGCTTGGGATCCTGCCCCCTTCCGCGCGGCTGTGCAGAATTGATCGCCTTCCCCTCGCCGAATTTCTCTGATCGGCGAGGTGGGGCGCTGCCTTCGCTGATCGTGATCCATTACACCGCCATGGCCAGTTGTGCCGAGGCGCGCGCGCGGCTCTGTGCGCCCGAACACGAGGTCTCGGCGCATTGGTTGGTGTCTGAGGCGGGGCAGGCCGAGGCGCTGGTCCCCGAGGCGCTGCGGGCCTGGCACGCGGGGGCGGGGGCATGGGCGGGGATCACGGATGTGAACAGCCATTCCATCGGCATCGAGCTTGCCAATACCGGCAGCCAACCCTTTCCCGAACCGCAGATGGCAGCCCTAGAGGATCTGTTGCGCGGCATCATGGCGCGCTGGCAGATCGCACCGCAAGGCGTGATCGGGCATTCCGACATGGCGCCCCTGCGCAAATCCGACCCCGGAGCGCGGTTTGACTGGCGGCGCTTGGCGCGGCAAGGCCTGTCGATCTGGCCTGCGGACGTCGCCGCTGCGCCCGCCGAGGCCTTCCTGCCCGCGCTTAGGTACTTTGGCTACCCAGAGGCTCCCCCCGAAGCGCTGCTGACCGCCTTTCGGCTGCGCTTTCGCCCTACGGCGCGCGGGCCGCTGGATAGCATTGATGCAGGCATGGCCTGCGCGCTTGCCCGCCGCTTCGCGGTTGACGACGCGCCCGTGCCAGCGTAAGCCCCGCCTCGCGCGGATGGCTGGATGACCGCGGGCGGCAACGCTCGAGGAAAGTCCGGACTCCATGAAGGAAGGGTGCCGGATAACGTCCGGCGGGGGTAACCCCAGGGAAAGCGCCACAGAGAAAAGACTGCCTTGGTGTCAGGCTTCGGTCTGACGGATCCAGGGTGATGGTGAAACGGTGGGGTAAGAGCCCACCACGGACTTGGTAACAAGGACGGTATGGCAAGCCCCACCCGGAGCAATGCCGAATAGGGGCCCTGTGTCGTAAGGTCCGCGCTAGCGGAGACCACGGCAGGGACACTTCAGCCCAGGGGCCCGGGTTGGCAGCTTGACTGCTCGTGGTAACACGGGTGGCAGAGGAATGGTCATCCAGAGGGGGCAACCCCTTGGACAAAATCCGGCTTATAGGCCATCCGCGCAATTTTATCCCCCCTTGGCAGAGCTTGGCCGCCCATGCGCAGGAATGTTTGGGTGCATGGTCGATTCCGCTGCTGAATTTGCGGAATCGCTGTTGACTCTGCCCCTCGCGCAAGTAAAAGGCAGGCTCAAGGATTTGCGGGGCAACGGTGTTTCCCCGATGCAGGAGAGACGACTATGGCCAAACCGGCGACGATCAAGATCCGTCTGAACTCGACGGCTGGCACCGGACACTTCTATGTGACCAAGAAGAATGCCCGGACCATGACCGAGAAGATGACAGTCAACAAGTATGACCCCGTAAAGCGTCAGCATGTTGAATACAAAGAAGGCAAGATCAAGTAAGATCTGCCCTCAGCTTTCTAGAATTGCCGCGCCTTTGGGCGCGGTTTTTCGTTTTGTGCCTCAGGCGTTTATCCGCTGTGGATTGTGGGGCAGGAGGTTAAACGCAAAAGGGCCGCAGTTTCCTGCGGCCCTTTGTGTTGGATGATAGCTTTGGGTTATTCGCGGTTGCCCAAGAAGCGCAGCAAGAACATGAACAGGTTGACGAAATCAAGGTAGAGCGTCAGCGCGCCCATGATCGCCGATTTGCCAAGCCAAGCCTCGTCGCCATATTGTGCGTGTTCAATATAGTCGGCCTTGATCTTCTGGGTGTCCCAAGCGGTCAGGCCAGCAAAGATCAGCACGCCAATCACCGAGATCGCAAAGTTCAGCGCCGAAGAGGCGAGGAAGATATTGACCACCGAGGCCACCAAAAGACCGATCAGACCCATGACAAGGAACGAGCCCACGCCCGACAGATCTTTCTTGGTGGTATAGCCATAAAGCGACAGACCCGCGAAAGAGATGGCGGTGACAAGGAAGGTCTGCGCGATCGACACGCCGGAATAAACCGCGAAGATAAACGACAGCGAAAGACCAAAGGCCGCCGCATAGACATAGAAGAACAGCTGCGCGGCCGCGACCGAAAGCTTGTTAATCATGGCGCCAAAGGCAAATACCATCGCCAGCGGGGCGAACATCACCACCCACTTAAGCGGCGAGCCAAAGATCACTTGCAGCATCGCGGGGCTGGTGCCAACGGCCCAAGCCACAGCGCCCGTGATGATCATCGCCACGGACATCAGCCCGTAGACCTTATTCATATGGGCGCGAAGCCCAGCGTCGATCTGCGAGGCGCGCGCGCCTACGCCAACTGTGCGAATTGTATCGTACTCAGCCATGACAGCCTCCGGTTGAAGGGTGAGGGGGCGTTTTTACCGCACCCCCGAATGCCTTCAATATTGGGACTATGCTTGTAGATTTCAAGGATATATCGGCAGAAAATCCTATAACCGTGCCAATGACTTAGCGGCGCCAGTTTGTCGGTACATCCCAAAATGCGCGCTTTGCCTCGGTCTGGGCTTGTGCGGCGGTCAGGCCAAGGTCGGCCAATCGGGTACGGTCAAGCCGGCCAAGGTGGCGGCGCTGGCTGCGGGCGACAAACGCAAGGCGCGCAAGGGTCATCAGGTCGGCAACAGCAAAGCCGCGCGTCTGCACATGGGACACAGCCATTGTGGAGAGGGTGAGCGAGGCGAACATGGTCTTTCCTTTCAGGAACATCGGTAACGGGATGCGCGGCGCCTCGTCTTTGTGACCGGCAGGCCTTCACATCGCTTGATTGATATAGGGCAAAGGCGCATATTATGAAAATGAATGCTTTTGAAGTCTCACATCAGGAATTGTGATGTCATGCGGAATCTGGATCTGACCTCCTTGCGGTCTTTTGTGGCGATTGCCGATGCGGGCGGGGTGACGCGGGCGGCTGGGTTTTTGAACCTGACGCAATCGGCGGTCTCTATGCAAATCAAGCGGTTAGAGGAAATGCTGGGCACGCAGATCTTGGATCGCTCGGCGCGGCAAGTCGGGCTTACGCCTTCGGGCGAACAGCTTTTGGGCTATGCCCGCCGCATGTTGGCGCTGAATGACGAGATTTTCGGCAAGCTGACGCGGTCCGAGCCCGAGGGCGAGATCGTGCTGGGGGTGCCGCATGACATCGTCTATCCGGCGATTCCCCAGGTGCTGCGCCGCTTTGCCAAGGATTATCCGAAAATGCGGGTCAGTCTGATTTCGTCCTTCACACGAGTGCTGAAGGCGCAGTTTTCCCGCGGTGAATGCGATGTGATCCTGACCACGGAAAAGGATGTTGGTGCGGGCGGGGAAACCATTGCCGAGCTGGATCTGATCTGGGTCGGCGCGCCCGGTGGCACGCGCTGGAAACAGCGGCCGCTGCGGCTGGCTTATGAGCACAATTGCTTTTTCCGTCAGGGCGTGCAGGCCGAGTTGGACCGCGCCGGCATTGCTTGGGAAATGGCGGTCGAGGCTGACAGCACGCGGGTGGTCGAGGCCACGGTTTCGGCCGATCTGGCGGTGCATACCGTCTTGCAAGGCTCCGAGCCGCCCTATGTCGAACGCATCAACCACGGTGGCCAATTGCCCGATCTGTCGCGGATGAAGGTGAACCTTTACATCGCTGACCCCGCGCATTCCGAAGCGGTCTTGGCGCTGGGCGCGATGATCCGGCAGGCCTATGTCGCGCGCCCCGGCAGGCCTGTGGTGTCCGAGCGCGGCGATGGCCTACAGCAGGATCACCACCTTGCCGGTGGCCTGTCGGCTGCGCAATAGCGCGAGCCCCTGCGGGTATTGCGCGAAGGGCAATTGATGCGAGATATGCGGGCTAAGACCGCCCGCTTCGAACCACGCGAATAGGGTTTGCAAGCTTTGGGTTAAGATATGTGGCGCAAACTCCAGATAGCTTCCCCAGTAAAGCCCCATGACGGTTAGATTTTTCACCAGCAGTAGGTTGGCTGCAATCTGCGGTACCTCGCCCGAGGCGAAACCGATGCATAAAATCCGCGCCTCGGGACGGCAGGCCGAGAGTGCCGCGCGAAAGCCCGCGCCGCCCACGGCGTCATAGACCACATCGACACCGCCCAAAGCCTTAAGCGCTGTCTTCAGATCGGGTGTGTCGCTGTCGATCAGTACATCTGCTCCCGCTTGGGCTGCGATTTGTAGCTTGGCGGCCCCGCGCGCGCAGGCCACCACCCGCGCGCCCATCCGCTTGCCAATTTCGACCGCCGTCAGCCCAACGCCGCCGGCTGCGCCCATCACCAGCAGCGTCTCGCCCGCCTGAAGGCGCGCGCGATGATCCAGCGCCAGATGCGAGGTGCCATAGGCAATCTGAAAGGCTGCGGCTTGGGCAAAGCTCATGCTTGCGGGCAAAGCTACCAGACGCGCCACTGGCACCACGGCATAATCGGCCAAACCGCCCGACCCCGCAAAGGCCGCAACGCGGGTGCCAAGGGCGGGGCCAGCGGTATCGGGCCCCAGCGCCTCGATCACGCCCGAAAACTCCATTCCGGCGGTAAAGGGCGGTGGCGGCGTTTGCTGGTAGCTGCCCTCTTGCATCAGCAAGTCGGCAAAATTTAACCCGCAGGCCTTGACGCGGATCAGCGCTTCACCGGCTTGGGCGATGGGGCGGGGGCAAGGCTGAAGGCTTGCCGGCTGTCCCAGTTGCGTTACGCGCCAAGCGTGCATGGTGGTCTCCTGTTTATGCCTTTGGTGTCAGTTGCTTGACCTTACGGCAGGATATAGTCCCGCAGGCGACAAAAGCCAGAGAATATCCGTCTTTTTGCGCTAGGAATTTTTGCATATTGCTATAAATAGACGCAAATCTTTGCAAAATGAAACGATAAATGATACGCACGCAGGGGGCGAGTGCGGAGGGGTGCCTTGACCCTTTTGGGCGTTTTTGCCGAATTAGATCAATTAACTATAACTCTTGTATAATTAGACATATCCAAAAAGATAGGTTTAGGTACTTGCTAAAAATACTTACTCTTTCTGCTGTCGGCCCCCAGCATTGGCATGAAATCTGCTTGTAGAGGCCAGTTACGGAATGATATATTGGAGACTGTTATGAAGCACCCCGTTGACGCCCATGTCGGCAAACGCATCCGCCATCGTCGGTGGATGATCGGCATGACGCAGCAGCAGCTGGCAGACAAAGTCGGCATCAAATTTCAGCAGATCCAAAAATATGAAACCGGCATGAACCGCGTCAGCGCCTCGCGGCTTTGGGATATTTCGGATGCTTTAGGCGTGACGATTGCCTTTTTCTTTGAAGGCCTGTCGGATGCCAAAGACGCTGTTCAGCCCGATGTCGATATGATGGCTGACAAAGAGGCGCTAGAGCTGGTGCGGTCCTATTACGCCATTCCCGAAGCACAGCGTCGCCGCTTGTTTGATCTGGCCCGTGTCTTAAGCGAAGCCGCCTAACCCGCAGCCAGACTTGACCCGCTGCACCAGAGGCGCTAGCCCGCTTGCACAAGCGTCTCTGGATTTCTGCTGGGGGGAACTATGACTGCATTCGATGCTCAGGATCTGATCGAGACTGCTGCCGAATTGGCCGATGCCGCGCGGGCAGCGACCTTGCTGCATTTTCGCTCTGCCGGATTGACCGCCGATACCAAAGAGGCCGAACGCTTTGACCCCGTCACCGTGGCGGATCGGCTGTCGGAACAGCGCATGCGCGAGATTTTGGCGCGCAGGCGGCCGAATGACGCGATCTTGGGCGAAGAATATGGTGCAACCAGCGGCACTTCGGGGCTGACTTGGGTGCTGGACCCGATCGACGGCACGCGTGGCTATCTGTCAGGCACGCCAACGTGGGGCGTGCTGATTTCGGTGCGTGATGCCTCTGGGGTGATCTATGGGCTGATTGATCAGCCCTATATCCGCGAGCGGTTCGAGGGTGGCTTGGGTCGTGCCGAGGTCAACGGCCCCTCTGGCCGCGCCGATCTGCGCACCCGTGCGCCGCGCGTCTTGGATCAAGCGATTTTGCTGTCGACCTTTCCCGAAGTCGGCACGCCTGCCGAAGCCGCCGCCTTTCGCCGTGTCGCATCGCAGGCCAAATTGGTGCGCTATGGCATGGATTGCTATGGCTATGCCCTTTTGGCCGCGGGCCAAGTCGATCTGGTGATCGAGGCAGGTCTGCAAGCCTATGATGTGCAAGCCCCGATTGCGGTGATCGAAGCTGCTGGCGGGCTTGTCACCGATTGGCAGGGCAAGCCTTGCCTGAACGGCGGGCAGGTCTTGGCCGCCGCCAACCCGCAGATTCACGCCGAGGCGATGGCGCTGCTGAACGCCTAGCACTTTTCGCTTTGGCTCTGCGGCAAGCTTTGCTAATCAGGGCCTGACGCGTCCTTTGTCCCCCTTCTGGCGTCATGGTCCCGATCCACCGAAGGGGGTGGTGCAAAGGGGCAGTCATGACCGAAATTCTTATCCGCAACGCCGATGTTGTTGTCACGATGAACGCGCAGCGCGCAGAAATCGCGCAGGGCGATGTGCTGATCCAAGGCGGCGTGATTGCCGCTGTCGGCCAAGGCCTGACAACCACAGGTCAGGTGATCGAGGCAAAGGGCTGCGTTGTGACCCCCGGTTTGGTCAACACCCACCACCATCTGTACCAAACCCTGACCCGCGCCGTGCCGGGGGGGCAGGACGCGCTGCTGTTTGGCTGGCTGAAAACGCTTTATCCGATCTGGGCGAAATTTGGCCCTGAAGAGATGTTCGTCTCGGCGCAAATCGGGCTGGCAGAGCTGGCGCTTTCGGGCTGCACGCTGACATCGGATCACCTTTATCTGTTTCCCAACGGCGCGCGGCTGGATGATACCATTGCCGCCGCGCAAGAGGTCGGTCTGCGCTTTCATCCCACCCGTGGCGCGATGAGCATCGGCGAAAGCGATGGCGGTCTGCCGCCCGACAGTCTGGTCGAAGCCGAGGCCGCCATTCTGGAAGACTGCATTCGCGTCGTGGACGCGCACCACGACCCACGCGAAGGCGCTATGGTGCGGGTGGGCATTGCGCCCTGCTCGCCCTTCTCGGTCTCGCGCGATCTGATGCGGGATGCGGCGGTTTTGGCGCGCGACAAGGGCGTGATGCTGCACACCCATCTGGCTGAAAACGAAGAAGATATCGCCTATTCGCTGGCCAAATTCGGCTGCCGCCCCGGCCAATATGCCGAAGATCTAGGCTGGACGGGGGATGATGTCTGGCACGCGCATTGCGTGAAACTTGACGCAGCCGAGATCGACCTCTTTGCGCGCTCGGGCACCGGTGTGGCACATTGCCCCTGCTCGAACTGCCGGCTTGGCTCGGGCATAGCCCCCCTGCGGGCGATGCGCGACGCTGGGGTTAAGGTCGGGCTGGGGGTGGACGGCTCTGCCAGCAATGACGCGGGCAATCTGCTGCTCGAGGCGCGCCAAGCTCTGCTGTTGCAGCGCGTCGCCTTGGGGGCCACGGCGCTGAGCGCGCGCGAGGCGCTCGAGGTCGCAACCCTGGGCGGTGCCCGCGTGCTGGGGCGGCCCGATTGTGGCAGCCTGCAGACCGGCAAACGCGCCGATATCGCGATCTGGGATGTCTCGGGGATCGAGGCTGCCGGCTCTTGGGATCCGGTCGCAAGCCTGATCCTCTGCGGCCCGACCCGGGTGCGCGATCTCTTTGTCGAAGGCCGCGCGGTGGTGCGGGGTGGCATGGTCACCACGATTGATTTGCCCCGCGTGATCACCCGGCAAAACCAGCTGGCCCGCCGCCTGATCTGACAACTTTACACAGCCAGCACTTTGCGCTAACCACAGCCGCATGATCAACCGGACCGCCCTTATCGCCCGTCCCCGACGCCAGCACCGCTGACGTTTGATCGCGCTTGCCTTGCGCCTCAAGGCATTTCCGTTGACTTCCCCCCTTCGCCTTGGCTAACCCTTGGCTTTCCCGTGAAAGGTCACGATCATGATCTCTGCCGTTTTGCCCACCTATAACCGTGCGCCGCTTGCCTTTGTCAAAGGCGAAGGCTCTTGGCTGATCACGCAAGAGGGCAGCCGATATCTGGATCTTGGCGCGGGCATTGCGGTCAATGCGTTGGGCCATGCCCATCCTGCCTTGGTGGCGGCGCTGACCGAACAGGCCGGGCAGCTTTGGCATGTCTCGAACCTTTATCAAATCCCGCAGCAACAACAGCTGGCTGAAATGCTGGTGGACAAGACCTTCGCCGATACGGTGTTCTTCACCAATTCCGGCACCGAGGCCGCCGAGCTTGCGATCAAAATGGCGCGCAAATACCACTATGAACGCGGCCAAGCCGACCGCGTGCAGATCCTCAGCTTTGACGGCGCCTTCCACGGCAGATCCACCGGCGCCATCGCCGCCGCGGGCTCTGAGAAAATGACCAAGGGCTTTGGCCCCTTGATGCCGGGCTTCAGGCAACTGCCTTGGGGCGATCATGCCGCCTTGCAGGCCGCAATTACTGATCAAACCTGCGCCGTGATCATCGAACCGATCCAAGGCGAGGGCGGCATCCGCGTGGTGCCCGACCAATGCCTCAAAGGCCTGCGCGATCTGTGCGACAGCACCGGCACACTACTGATCTTTGACGAGGTGCAATGCGGTGTCGGGCGCAGCGGCAAGCTGTTCGCCCATGAATGGGCCGGCGTCACCCCCGACATCATGATGGTCGCCAAAGGCATCGGCGGCGGCTTTCCCTTGGGTGCTGTGCTTGCCACCGAGGCTGCGGCCTCTGGCATGGTCGCAGGCAGCCATGGCTCGACCTATGGCGGCAACCCGCTTGGCTGCGCCGTTGGGCTGGCGGTCTTGCAGATCGTGGCCGAGGACAGCTTTCTCGATGCCGTCAGCCAAAAATCCGCGCAGTTCCGCCAAGGCCTCGAAGGTCTGGTCGCAGCCCATCCGCAAGTCTTCGAGGCCGTGCGCGGCCAAGGCCTGATCTTGGGGCTGAAATGCAAGGCCAGCAACCTTGATATCGTCAAAGCCGCCTACGGCGAACAGCTGCTGACGGTGCCTGCGGCGGACAATGTCATCCGCCTGCTGCCAGCGCTGAACATCTCCGCAGCCGAGATCACCGAGGCCCTCGCCCGCCTGGATCGCGCCGCAACCACGCTGGAAGCCACGCTCTAACCCTTTCGCCTGTCTAAAAATATCCCACGGGGGTCCGGGGGTGGGAAACCCCCGGCGGCCTGTCAGAAAGAACCAAAACATGAAGCATTTTCTCGATATTCACAAAACCGACGCCCCCGAGTTGCGGGCGATGATCGACAGCGCCCATGCGATGAAACGCGCACGCCAAAACCGCCCCAAGGGCACGCCGGATGACGATCAGCCGCTTGCGGGCCGCATGGTGGCGCTGATTTTCGAAAAACCCTCGACCCGCACCCGGGTGTCTTTTGACGTCGGCGTGCGTCAATTGGGCGGGCAGACCATGGTGCTTTCGGGCAAGGAAATGCAGCTTGGCCACGGCGAAACCATTGCCGACACCGCCCGCGTGCTGTCGCGCTATGTCGATCTGATCATGATCCGCACCTTTGAAGAGGCGACGCTATTGGAAATGGCCGAACATGCCACGGTTCCGGTGATCAACGGGCTGACCAATCGCACCCACCCCTGCCAGATCATGGCCGATGTGATGACCTACGAGGAACATCGCGGCCCGATTGCCGGCAAAAAGGTGGTCTGGGCCGGTGACGGCAACAATGTCGCCGCCTCTTTCTTGCATGCAGCAGGGCAGTTTGGCTTTGATTTCACCTTTACCGGCCCTGAAACCCTTGATCCTGAAGCAAATTTTGTGGGCTTTGCCCGCGGCAAAGGCAGCCGCGTCACCATTGAACGCGATCCGGTCAAGGCCTTTGCTGGCGCCGATCTGGTGGTGACGGACACCTGGGTCTCGATGCATGACCCTGAATCCGCCAAGGAACGCCGGCACAATCAACTGCGCCCCTATCAAGTGAATGAGACGCTGATGGCCCATGCCAAACCAGATGCTTTGTTCATGCATTGCCTGCCCGCGCACCGCAATGACGAGGCGACAAGTGCGGTGATGGACGGCCCGCATTCGGTGATCTTTGACGAGGCCGAAAACCGGCTGCACGCGCAAAAAGCGGTGATGCGCTGGTGCTTGGGGCTTTAGCGCAAAATCTTGGGGCGTCGGTGATGGCGCCCCTTGCTTTTGCGCTGAATTGATCGCCTTGATGCGGGCAGAAAATCTGCTTTGCAAAGGTGCATCATGCAATCTCCTGTTCCTGTCTTTACCCATTCCCTGACGGCGCTTTCAAAGATCCTTGAAAAAGCCGAGGCGCATCAGACTGCCAAAAACATCAAACCCGAGGTGATGCCGCAGCTGCGCCTGATCGCCGATATGCTGCCGCTTTGGCGTCAGGTGACGATTGCTTGCGATCATGCCAAAGGGGCTTGCGCGCGGTTGGCGGGGCTGCCGGTGCCCAGCTTTGCAGACAGCGAAACCACGCTGGCCGAGCTGAAAGACCGCGTCGCCAAGACGCTTGAATTCATCGCCACCGTGCCAGCCGAGGCCTTTAAAGACGCCGAAGCCCTGACCATCACCCTAAAGGCTGGCCCGCGCGAGCTGAGCTTTCCGGCCTCTGACTATTACCACCTGTTTGCGGTGCCGAACTTTTATTTCCACATGTCGACCTGCTACGCGATCCTGCGCGCCAATGGCGTCGAGATCGGCAAGACCGACTTTCTGGGCGCGTAACGCCGCCTGAAGGGTTTGATCGCGTCAGCCCCGCCGAAGATGATCGGCGGCGGCGGCGCGGTTTGCCAGCGCGCTGACCAACAGCAACACCACCGCAAGCGCTGCATAGGTGGCACGAAAACCGATGTGATCGGCGGCAAAGCCAATGGCGCTGGGCGCGATCAGAATGCCGGCATAGCCCACCATCGTCACCGTTGACAGCGCAGTGCCCGAGGCCAGCGTCGGGTGGTTGCCTGCCGCGGAAATCAAGATCGGCACCATATTCGCCACGCCCAAGCCCGCGACAGCAAAGCTGACGATGGCTACAATATCGCTGGGGGCCAGCGCGCCGCCCAGAAGTCCAGCCGCTGCGATTGCGCCTGACAGCCGCAGGGTTCTGACCGCGCCGAAGCGGTTGCGAATGGCGTCTCCGGCAAAGCGCATGCTGGCCATGCTGGCTGCAAAGAAGGCAAAGCCAAGCCCGGCGCGGAAAAGATCAGAGCCAAGCTCGCGCCCCAGATAGATCGCGGCCCAATCGAGCACAGCGCCTTCTGGCACCATCGAAAACAGTGCCATAAATCCCAATATCCAAAGGTTCAGATCGCGCGGAAACAGCTGGGCCTTTTTGTCCTCGGGCGCGGGTTTGGGCGGTGCGGCCTCGGTGATCAGATGCGGCCAGGCCAGCGCCACGAGCAGCGCCGAGAATGCTGCCACCAGCAGCACCTGCACCTGCGCGCCCGCCTGCGCAATGACATAGCTGCCCGCCAGCCCGCCCACAAAACCGCCAAGGCTCCAAAACCCATGGCTTGAGGACATGATCGCGCGGCCAAGCCTGCGTTCGACTTCGACTGCATTGGCGTTCATTGCCACATCCATGCAGCCCAGAACCGCCCCCATCGCCGCCATCGCCGGCACCAAGACCCAGAGGTTGGGCGCAAAGACCACCAAGGGCAGCGCGGGCAGGGCCGCAAGGCCAAAGGCGCGCGTCATCGCCCGCGAGCCATGCGCCGCAATCAGGCGGCCTGAAAACAGCATCGCCAGCACAGCGCCAAGGCCCAGCACAAGGATCAGCAGCCCCAGCGTGGTGGTGCTGATTTGGTGGCGTGGCAGCAGCAGCGGGATCTGCGCCGCCCAAGCCCCCATGATAAAGCCATTGGTGGCAAAAAAGCCTGCCACTGCCCAACGGCCTTTGATGGCTTTGCCGATCACCGCGGCGGCGGAGCGGGGGGCTTCAGCCACGATCAAAGCGCCATTCGGTGACTTGCTGGCGGGTCTGCCCCGCGGCAAGGCTGATCGGGGTGAACTGCGGTTTGTTGGGCGCATCGGGCCAGGCATGCGCCTCGATGGCAAGGCCCTTGAAGCCGTCGTGGCGGCAATCATAGATCTGAACGCCGGCTTCGGTGGTGGCAAGGGTCATGCGCAGGCCGCTTTGCCCTTGCAGCCAAAGCACATCGCGCAGCGGCATCGGGGCCCGGCTGAGGCAAAAGCAATGGTCCAGATCCACGCTTTGCGCCGATAGGGTTTGGGGAGCGCGCAGATCAAAGCCTGCTTCTACCGCGCGCACCTCGCCTGTTACCACGAAATCGGCGTCTACGGGCAGATAATGCTCGGCCGCGATGCGCAGGCTGTGGCCGCTGATATCGGCGCTGCCGTCAAGGTTCCAATAGCTGTGATTGGCGGCGTTAAACACGGTTTCGGCATCGCTGTGGGCGGTGATGGTCAACCGCAGCGTGGCAGGAGCCTCGATCACATACTGCGCCTCGATATGGCGGTTGCCGGAAAAGCCGCCCAGACCATCGGGCAGATCCAGCGCCAAGACTGCCTCGGTCGCCGTGGCGCGCAAGACCTGCCAAACTTGGGCATGGGCACCCGAGGGCCCTGAGTGCAGCGAATGTTTGCCGTTAAAGTTCACCTCAAGCTGCAAGCTGCGGTCTGCAAGCGGCGCGCGTGCGCCTGTCAGCCGGTTGACCACAGGCGCAATCAGCGCGCCGTGATAGCCGTGCCCGCCCTCGTATTCGGCCAGATCTTCCGAGCCAAGCGTCAGATCATGTGCCACGCCTGCCAGCCGCACCGATTGCACCCGCGCGCCATGCGTCAGCAGGTCGACCCGCAGATCCCCCGCAGCAAGGCTGATCTTATGCACCTGCGTGCCGTCTTTTGTGGTTCCAAAACTCGTCATTTGTGCCCCTTGCGCCCTGCGCCGGAGAAGGGCTGAAAATTTGCTCTGGGTCAAGCTATGGATACAGGCAATCGCTGAGGTTTTTCGCAAGGCCCCGCATCAGGGCATCATAGGCATCGGGGCCAAAGTCGAGGCTTGAGCCGACAGGATCAAGGGCCGCGCCCAGTTTGGTGTCGCTGCCCGCCATGATCTGGGTCAGCAAAGCAGGGTCATGCTGCATCTCGGGGAAGGCGCAGCTGTAATGGCCGGCACGCAGTTGCGCGGCAAGCTCGGACATCCGTGCCGCCCCGGGAGCAGAGGCATCGCCCAAGGCCAGCGAGGCCGCAGCCTGAAGCTGATACCGCGCGGTGAAATAGCCGTAAGCCGCGTGAAAGGTGACGAAACTTTTGTCAGTCAAAGGCGCAAGCGCGGCTGCAATCTCGGTGTCCATGGCGGCAACACGCGCTTTGGCGGCAGCACTATTTGCGGCATAGGTTGTGGCATGTTCGGGGTCGAGGGCTGCAAGGCGGGCGGCGATCAGGTCGAGCCAAGCAATGGCGTTTTGTGGGTTCAGCCAAGCATGCGGGTCGATGCCAGAGCCTTCCTCTTCGGCGTGACCCGGGGCGTAGGTCTGGGTCTGGGTGGCCGGATCATCCAGCAGCGCCAAGGCAGGCGCAGGGTTTGCCGCCAAAGCGCGGTCCAGCCAAGGCGTCAGCTCGGGGCCCACCCAAACCACCAGATCTGCGGTCGCGATATCGCGCATTTGGCTGGGGCGCAGGGCAAAGTCATGCTCGTCTGCGCCCTTTTCCAGCAGCAAAACCGGCGTGCCAAGCGTGCCCATCACCTGCGCTGTCAGGGCCTGCACCGGCGGAATATCGGTCACGACCTGCGGCACCTGCGCCCAAGCGGGCAGGGCGAGGCTGGTCAATAGAAGTGATATGATATAACGCATGGTCATCCCTTTTCAGTCGCTGAAGGTGGGTGTATTATGTTATATCATAACAGTCAAGAGGCCGCGATGTCAGATCACAGCACCTGCCTTGGATGCGAAGCGCCGGATTTGGCCTTTGCCCAGCACGACCACGCCGCCTGTAGCGCCGAGGCCTTGGCGCGCGCCGAGGCGATGGTGCAGCAAAAGGGGCTGCGGCTGACCCCGGTGCGCCGCCGCACGCTCGAGATTTTGCTGGAAAACCATCGCGCTTTGGGGGCCTATGAGGTGCTGGAACGGTTGGCGGCGGATGGCTTTGGCAACCAGCCCCCCGTGGCCTATCGCGCGCTTGAATTCCTGACAGATCAAGGCCTTGCCCACCGCATTCAGCGCCTGAACGCCTTTGCCGCCTGCATGCATACCGGCGAGGCCCATGCGCCGGCCTTTCTGATCTGCCGCCAGTGCAATCTGGTCGCCGAGGCGGCTGCAAGCCCGGTGATCGAGGCGCTTGCGGCCTCGGCAGAGCAGAGCGGCTTTGTGATTGAACGCAGCACCATCGAGGCCTTGGGCCTTTGTGCCGCCTGCCAAGGGGCTGCGGCATGAGCCTGTTATCGGCGCAAAACCTTGCCGTGCGCTTTGGTGGCGCCGAGGTGCTGTCGGGCATCTCTTTGGCGATCGAGGCGGGCGAGATTGTCACCATTCTGGGGCCGAATGGTTCGGGCAAATCGACGCTGTTGCGCGCGCTTTTGGGGATTGTGCCGCTGTCGGCGGGGCAGGTCAGGCGGGCGCTGGGGCTGCGCCTGGGCTATGTGCCGCAAAAGCTGAGCGTCGATCGCTCGATGCCGATGACGGTGCGGCGGTTCTTGTCGCTGCCCAAGCGGGTCAGCGATGCCGAGGCCACGGCGGCGCTGGTGCGGGTGGGTCTGCCCGATGTCGAGGCGCGGCAGATGGCGGCGCTGTCCGGTGGGCAGTTTCAGCGCGTGCTTTTGGCGCGCGCGCTGCTGTCAGACCCGCAGATCCTGATCTTGGACGAGCCGACCCAAGGCCTTGACCAGCCCGGCGAGGCGGCGTTCTACCGTCTGATCGAAGAGGTGCGGGCGCAGACGGGGGCGGCGATTTTGATGGTCAGCCATGATCTGCATGTGGTGATGGCGGCCTCGGATCGGGTGATCTGCCTGAACGGCCATATCTGCTGCGAAGGCACGCCGCGGGTGGTGTCAAACGCGCCGGAATATCGCGCGCTGTTTGGTTTGGGCACCAAGGGGGCGCTGGCGCTTTACCAGCATCAGCACGACCACAGCCATGACCACGGCCACGGCCATTCGCATCACGCCCACGAGGATCACGCGCATGATTGATGATTTTCTGATCCGGGCGGGGCTGGCGGGGCTTGGGCTTGCCGTGGCGACGGGGCCTTTGGGCAGTTTTGTGGTCTGGCGGCGCATGGCCTATTTCGGCGACGCCACCAGCCACGCGGCGATTTTGGGCGTGGCCTTGGCGCTGGCGCTGCATCTGCCGATTGCGGCTGGTACTTTGATCGTGGCGCTGACCATGGCGCTGACGGTCTCGACCTTGGCGGCAAAGGGCTGGGCGATGGACACCACGCTGGGGGTTTTGGCGCATTCGGCGCTGGCCTTTGGTTTGGTGGCAATTTCCTATGTGCCGGGGGTGCGGGCGGATCTTTCAAGCTATTTGTTTGGCGATATTCTGGCGGTGACGCCGATGGATCTTGGCTTTATCTGGGGCGGGGCTGTGATTGTGCTGGGGCTGTTGGTCTGGCGCTGGCAGGCGCTTTTGACCGCGACACTCAGCGAAGATCTGGCGCATGCCTCGGGGCTGAACCCCGACCGCGAGCGCTTGGTGCTGACGCTGGCGTTGGCGCTGGTGGTGGCGGTGGCGCTAAAGATCGTTGGCGCGCTTTTAATCGCGGCGATGTTGATCATTCCGGCCGCAGCGGCGCGAGCGGTGTCGCGCACGCCCGAGGCCATGGCGGTCATAGCCAGTGTCATTGGCGCGCTGGCCTGCCTTGCGGGGCTAAGCCTATCGCTATGGCAAGACACCCCCGCCGGGCCGTCCATCGTCTCGGCCGCGGCCATATGCTTTGCCGCCGCGGCCATTATCTCGGCGTTTCGGCGCTGATCATTCGGTCAGCAAAAACCGGCGGTTTAGCGGCTGTAAGGGTCTTGCGTTCATCTCGTACAGCGCGGCAAAGGCTGCAAGCGCTGCATCCGAGACCGCAACGGGTTGGTGCAGCACCGTCCAAAGCACCACCTCTGAACAAGGCGGCGTGGTTAGGGAGCCTTGATAGCGGAAAAAATTGCGATCTGGTGGCAAAAGCACCCGCGGGTCTTGCATACCCCAAACCACACTCTCGGGGGTCGATGGTGCCACGGCCATGATTTTATCCATCCAGCCCGCTTGGCCGCCACCGACCAGCATCACGCCAATCACCGCCAAAGCACCATCTGCGGCCTTATGAACAAAATGCGCTTCCATTGGCGAGCGCATCCCGCCGATAGCGTGTTCGGCCGGATGGTGGAAATGCAGCTGCAACAGCGCATAATCTTTGCCATCTACGGTAATTTTCCCCGCATCGCCGGCGGGGTTTAGCTGAATGGTATGGCCATTGTTTTGCACTGACCAATCGGTGTTGCTTGCCCAACCGATCGTGACATCGGGTGCATCGGCGGGCAAGGCGCCGGCCAGATTGATGGGCGATTGTTCTTGGCCCGCGGCGCAAGCGCCCGCGCCTTCGGCCACCTCTGCCCAATGATCTGGGCCTTCGGCGCCCTCATAGGTCCAATGATGTGCGGTTTCGGCCAAAGTGGGGGCCGCAAAAGCGGCAAGCACAGCGCCAAGGCGCAGAGACTTTAGGGTTTTAAGCATAGGCACTCCTCTTGTGGTCTGCGCGCAGGAATCCAAGCATTGCCAAAAAACCTTGGGTCTGACGCGTGAAGATGCGGCCATTGAACAGGGGGAAGGTGAATTCGCGATTAATGAAACTCAGATTCTTCGGGCCGATTGCCGTTTTTCACCACCCATGTCGTTTTTATCTGGCGAGTGTCGGCGGCCCTTGCCCGTGCCCCCCTGCATCGGGCACATATGGGCCAAATCTTTTGTCCATCCTTCGGGGGAGTCGCTTATGAAAACCCATGTCAAAGCCTTGGTCGTCGGCGGCGGTGCTGTCGGCAACGGGATCGCCTATCATCTGGCCAAAGCCGGTTGGGATACCATGTTGGTCGAGCGTGACGAGCTGACCTCGGGCTCGACTTGGCATGCGGCTGGCCTGCTGCCGTTGTTCAACATGTCTTATGCCACCACCCATATCCACAAATACTCGGTCGATTTTTACAAATCGCTTGAGGCTGAAACCGGCCTGAATGCCGGTTTTGCGGTGGTAGGCAACCTGCGCATGGCGCAAAAAGCCGAGCGTATGGACGAATACATGCTCTATTCCTCGGTGGCCGAGACGGCGGGGGTTTACCATGAATTCCTCACACCCGCGCAGATCAAGGACCGCTGGCCCTTGGTGCGCACCGAGGATCTGATCGGCGCGCTGTATCACCCACAAGACGGCTATATTAACCCCGCCGATGTCACCCAAGCCATGGCCAAGGGCGCGCGTCAGCACGGCGCCACCATCGAGCGCAAGATTCAGGTGGATGGCTATAAATGGACGGGGTCTGAATGGATCGTGTCTTGCACGCGCATGGTTGATAAGGGCGGCAATCTGGTTGCCTCGGAAGAAAAGTTCGAGATCCGCGCCGAGCATGTGGTCACCGCCACCGGCAACCACGCGCAGCGCACCGCGAAACTGTTGGGCATCAAGATCCCCGCGATTCCGGTTGAGCATCAGTTCATTGTCACCGAACCCGATCCGATGCTGCAAGAATACCGCAAGAACAACCCCGAGCACCCGGTGCTGCGTGACGCCGATGCCAAATGGTATGTGCGCGAAGAGCGTGGCGGCTGGATCCTTGGCCCCTACGAGAAAGGCGCGCCTGCGCGCTTTGAATATTCGGTGCCCGACAGCTTCCGCGCCGATCTGTTCCCGCTGAACCTCGAGCGGATCGAGAAAGAATATATGGACTTTATCCACCGCATTCCGTCTTCGGAAGTGGTGGGGCTGAAGGATGATTTCAACGGTCCGATCTGCTATACTCCCGATGGCAACCCATTGGTTGGCCCGGTGCCCGGTCTGCGCAATATGTGGATCGCCGAAGGCTTTAGCTTTGGCATCACGGCGGCGGGCGGCACGGGCTATTACCTTGCCCAGATGATGGTGCACGGCGAGGCCGAGATCGACATGGCCAGCCTTGATCCGCGCCGCTATGGCTCTTGGATGACCACCGAATATGCGGCGCGCAAGAATGAGGAATGCTACGACCACGTTTTCATTCTGCACCATCCTGATGAAGAGCGTGAAGCCTGCCGCCCCTTGCGCACCGCCCCGGTCTATGACCGCCAAAAGGCGCTGGGCGCGCAATTTGGTCAGGTCAACGGCTGGGAGCGTCCGATCTATTACGGCCCGTTGAACGCGCCCGAGGATTTCGACCATAATTCGCGCTCATTCCGGCGCGGCGGTTGGTGGCAATATGCGGTCGAAGAGGCAAAGGCCATTCGCGAAACCGCAGGCCTGATTGATGCGACGGCCTTTACCAAGCATGTGGTCAAAGGCCCCGGCGCGACGGCGTTTCTGGATTGGTTCACCTGCAACGCGCTGCCAAAGGTGGGGCGGATCAACCTGACCTATGCGCTGACCCCGCAGGGCACCACGCGCACCGAATATACCATCGTGCGCAATGGCGAGAATGACTATTACCTTGTCTCGGCCGGGGCTTGGACCGCCTATGACGCCGATTATCTGCGCAAATGCGCCGAGGATAAGGCGCCGGAGTTTGGCTATATCGAAATTCAGGATGTCACCACGCAATGGGGCGTCTTTGCGCTTGCAGGCCCGAATGCGCGCAAGATTTTGGCCGAAGTCATCAAAGACGAATTCCCCGAAACCGCGCTGTCGAACAAGCGCTTTCCTTGGCTGTCGGCGCGCAAGATCGAGCTGGGCATGTGTCCGGTGAATGCGATCCGTGTGGCCTATACCGGCGAATTGGGCTGGGAATTGCACCACCCGATCGAGATGCAGCGCTATCTTTGGGATTTGCTGCTGAAGGCGGGCGAAAAGCATGGCATGAAGCTGGTGGGGGCGCGGGCGCAAAACTGGCTACGCCAAGAGAAAAGCTATCGCGCCTTTGGCAATGAATTGGGCCGCGATGCCACCCCGCTTGAGGCCGCTTTGGACCGCTTTGTGGATCTGAGCAAGGAATTCCACGGCAAGCAGGCGATGCTGGATCTGGGGATTCGGTCGAAATGCGTGACGCTGCTGATTGACGGGCCTGCCGATACCGACCCTTGGGGCAAGGAAGCCTTGATCCATCAGGGCGAGAAGATTGGCCGTCTGACCTCGGGCGGTTATTCGGTGGCCTTTGGCAAGCAGATCGGCATGGGCTATGTGCGGCCTGATCTGGCGGTGACGGGGCAGAAGTTGCAGGTGCGGATCAATCGCGCGCTGTGGGACTGTGTCGTGACCGAAGACAGCCCGTTTGATCCTGCCAATGCGCGCATCCGGCTGGACGGTTGAGGGGGCTTTGCCCCCGCTGCGCTCCCCCAGGATATTTGGGCCAAGATGAAAGGCGGCAGGGGGGACCTGCCGCCTGATTTTTGGTTGGGACCGACTTAGTTCGCGCCGAAGTCCGCGGTGGTGATGCTGCCGTCGCCGTTGCGATCAAGGGCTGCGAACATCTTGGGGCTGGCTGCGGCCCATTCCGAAGCGCTGACCTCGCCGTCGGCATTGGCGTCGTTGAAGCTGCGCTGCATGGGGGCCTCGAGGTTTTGCATGCCCTTGCCGTGGCCACCGCCCATTTGCGCCTGATCATTGGCGCGGGCCTCGTCAAATAGGGCGTATTCTGCGGCCGAGAGGCTGGCGTTTTCATCGGCGTCAAAGCTTGCGAAAACGTCGCTGCGTTTTTCGGCGATTTCGGCGGCTGTGACGGCGCCGTTGCCGTCGAGATCCCAGTTCTCGATGAAATGCGCGCCGGGCATGCCGGTTTGGGCAAAGGCGGCGGGGGTCGAGAGCAGCAGGGCGGTCAGGGTCAGCAGGATTTTCATGGTGTTTCCTTAAATTCTGTTTTTTGCATGTGATGTAAACGTCAGGCGCGGCTGGTTCCGTCGCAGGTTTTAAAGAATTCTTATTCTTTGGCAGGGCAGGGACTTAGCCCGCCATTTCATCCCAAGCGGCCAGCGCATGGGCGGCATACATCAGTGCCGGGCCGCCGCCCATTTGGACGCACATCGCCAAAAGTGCAGAGAGATCCGCGCGGGTTGCATCGGTTTTCTGCAAAGCCTCGACGTGAAAGCTGATGCAGGGTTCGCAGCGTTGGCTGATGCCGATGGCGAGGGCGATGTATTCGCGTTCTTTGTCCGAAAGCGTGCCCTCTTCTTTGGCAGCTTTCGACAGGCCCGCGAAGGCTGCCGAGGTTTGTGGGATCAGTTTGTTCATCGCCCGCAGCTCGGCACGCATTTGGGCGGATTTGTCTTTGTAGCTCATGGCAGGCTCCTTTTATGCGCCCTGTTTGGCAGGGGGGCTGGAAGGCTGCTTTGATATGAGTCAAATAGATGCGATTTATTGAATGTGATTGGCGGTCAGCATCAGATTGTTGGCAGGCATTGGGGTGATCTGGCAGGCAAGGCCGGCCCGTGCCAGCCTTTCTGTCACCCAAGCCAGATCCTTGTAGCCGATTGCGGGGTCTTGGGCGCGCAGGGCGGCATCAAAATCGGCATCGCCTGCCGAGGTGGTCTGGCCATCGCGCAAGAAGGGGCCGTAGAAAAAGCAGCGCCCCTTTGCGGCAAGGCAGGCGGCGGCCTCGGCCAGCAGGATTTCTGCGGCAAGGGGCGAGATCAGATGCAAAAGGTTCACCAGAAAAACCGCGTTTTGCGGGGCAAAGCGGCGGTGCCAGCCGGGCGCGCAGGCGTCCAGCGTGAGTGCGGGCAGCACATTGGGCAGCGCCTGCGTCCAAGCGGTGATCGAGGCCAGGTTCTGCGGCGCAAGATCGGTCGGCTGCCAGATCACCTGTGGCAGGGCTGCGGCAAAATGGGCGGCATGCAGACCCGAGCCCGAGGCGATTTCCAACAGTGGGCCGTGCAGGTTTTGGCCTTGCAGCAGTTGCAAGATGGGGGCCGCGTTGCGCTGGGCTGCGGCGGGCAGGCGGCGGCCATCGGGCAGGGTGTCTGGTGTCGTCATGCAAAGCGCGCCGGCGACAGGGCGGCGATCAGGCTGGCGCCCAGCGGCGAGCGACCTTCGCCCAAAAGATCGGCGGCCAATTGGCTGGCGGCGGGGGCGGATTGAAAGCCATAGCCGCCCTGGCCTGCGAGCCAAAAGAAATCGGGCTGATCGACATCGCGGCCAATCACCAGCGAGCGGTCGGGTGAAAAGGTGCGCAGCCCCGCCCAGTTTGAGATCAGCCGCGTCACCGGTTCGGTGACCATTTCCTCATAGCGCGCAAGCCCTTCGGCCAAGACCATGTCGTCGGCCCAAGCGTCATGCGGCGGCATCGGGTGTTCTTCGGCGGGCGAGACGATCAGCGCGCCTGCGTCGGGCTTGGCGTACCATGTCTCGCCACAGCCAAACATCATCGGCCAGCCGCTGACATCCAGCCCTGCGGGGGCGGGGATGCGCGCCATCGAGCGGCGGTTGGGCTGAAACCCCAAGGGCGCGACGCCCGCCAGTTTTGCCACCTCGTCCACCCAAGCGCCGGCGGCATTGATCAGGGTGGTGGCCGCAAAATCGCCAGCGCTGGTTTGCAGCTGCCAACCAGTGGCGGTTTTGCCGATCGCCGTCACCCGCGCGCTCGTCAGCAGCTGCGCGCCATTTTGGCGGGCTTCGCGGGCAAAGCCTTGCAGCAAAAGATCGGTGTCGATGTCCCAAGCATGATCGGCCTTGGCTGCGCGTTTGACGACCTGCGGGTTCAAAATCGGCACCAGCGCGCGGGCCTCATCGACCGAAACCTCGGGCAGCTCCATCGAGGCGATGTCATCGGCAAAGGCCGCATCTTCGCCGGCTTTGCCAAGGATCATCATCCCACGCGGCGACAGGATATTGGGCGTGCTGCGAAAATAGTCGCCCGAGGCCAACGAGAGTTCGACCACCGGGGCAAGGCCATAGCGCGGCTCGTAAAGCGCGGCCGAACGGCCAGAGGCATGATGCGCAAGCGCGGGTTCGGCCTCGAGCAGCACGACCGAGCCTAGATGCGACAGCCGTGCCGCTGCCGAAACGCCTGCGATACCGCCGCCAATGATAAGAAAATCTGTCATGCTGTGCCCTTTGCCTTTTTGCAGAGCTTGGCCGAGGCGGCGGATAAGGCCAAGCCCATTTCGGCCAATTGGGCGCAATCGTTCGAATAGGCAAAGCTTCGCGTGCAAGATTAAGCCATCGCTCTGCAAAAGGTGTGGGTTTGGCCTATGCAGCCCCTACCAAAACTGGCAGCTTGTCAAAGATGCCCTGACTTTGGTGAGACCGCGATGACAAATCCAACAGCCTCCGCTTATAATCAGCCACTCGGTGGTAATGATATGCCGCGCTTTGGCGGCCCAACCACGATGATGCGGCTACCAGCGGCAACCTCGGCCGCAGGTTTGGATGCCTGCTTTATTGGAATTCCTATGGATATTGGTGCCTCCAACCGCTCGGGCACCCGCCATGGGCCGCGCCAAATTCGTGCTGAAAGCGTCATGCTGCGGCCTTACAATATGGCAACTGGCTCTGCGCCGTTTGAGGCAATGCAGGTGGCCGATATTGGCGATGTTGCGATCAATACCTTTGATCTGAAGAAATCAGTTGATATTATAACTGCGCATTATGATGAGGTTTTAAGCCATAATGCGATCCCGCTGACACTGGGGGGCGACCATACGCTGACATGGCCGATTTTGCGGGCAATGGCCAAAAAACATGGGCCGGTGGCTTTGATCCATGTCGATGCTCATGCCGATATTAACGATGAGATGTTTGGCGAAAAGATTGCCCATGGAACGCCGTTCCGTCGCGCCTTTGAAGACGGCTGTTTGCAAAATGACAAAGTGTTCCAGATTGGCCTGCGCGGTACCGGCTATTCCCCTGATGACTTCAATTGGGGGCGCAAGAATGGATGGACTGTTATTCAGGCCGAAGACTGCTGGTATAAATCGCTTGCGCCTCTGATGGCGCAGATCCGTGATAAAATCGGCGACACGCCGGTTTATTTGACCTATGATATCGACAGTCTTGACCCCGCCTTTGCACCCGGGACCGGCACACAAGAAATCGGCGGGCTGACGATTTGGCAAGGCCTTGAGATTATTCGCGGCTGTGCTGGGCTTAATCTGATCGGCTGCGATCTGGTCGAAGTCTCTCCACCCTATGATATGGCCGGAACAACGGCTTTGGTAGCAGCAAATCTACTTTATGAAATGCTTTGCGTTCTACCCGCAGCCGTGGCGCATAAAGAGCAAAAGCGCGCTTCAGAATCGCCGAATTAAAGGCGGTTCTGACCCATTCTTTAGACCCGTCTTGAATAACGTCTAGCCTAGGCTGTCAGCACTTTTGCCGGATCAACCAATGCCGCGCGAATTGAGGGGTAAAGCGCTGCGGTAAAACTAATGACCAATGCGCCAAGAATAATTGGCAAAACCATCGGTCCAATCGGCGCAAAGAGCGCATCAAAACCCTGCGACGGCATACCCGAAGCAGCAAGTGACTGTTCGGCTTGGCGTGCCAAGGTGTTGCGCAGGGTGATAATCAGATATTGCCCGCCCAGCAGACCAATTGTGCAGCCAAGCAGAGTAAGTATGAAATTTGACAAAAGCTGAATAACCACAATGTCGCCACGTCGCATCCCAAGCACCCGCCAAAGAGCCAATTCAGCCTCGCGCAATTTGGTAGAGGTGAAAATATTCGCAAAGACTGATACCGCCACAAGCCCAACGATCATTGCGGCCAGAGGTAAAAAGATCCTCCATAAAGTTTCTTGCAAATCCAAAACCCATTTATATGCCCAAATTTCGGAACTCGGCCTGAATCCAAGCTTGGACAGCTTGGTGAAAATCGGCACCACTTGTTTGATCTCGGATGTATAGACTTGGAGTTTATCCTCCCAAGGCCAATCAGTCATTTGCCGCATCAAAACCAAATCTGACCAAGTCTGAGTTATCGGATCAATCGGCAATGCGGCAGAAGGACTGCGATCGCGTTTGAAACTATCAAAGACAAGCAAAGTCGAGTTGGGCAAATAAAGCTGCCGACCGCTTTCCCCCTCTAAAATAATGCCCGAAATCCGCAGTTGAACGGAGGTGGTTTTGATAACCTTCCCTGATTTATTAAATTGCGGCAGCTGTATTGTCAGGGTCTTCCCTATATAATCTTCAAAACTCCTGTCTTGCTTACCCTGTTGTAAGGATTGTGGTACCTGCGCTAAAAGTGAAGCGGTGACGATAACTTCAAGTGCATCCTCACTAGCAAACGGACGACCCGCAACAAAGTCAAACATCCCATATTCCGGATCATTGGTGTGTAGCCCCATAGCGGGATAGGGAGTTTCTGCATTTTCCAATCCTAGTACAGAAACCGTCGCGATACGGCGCGAAATAACATCCAAAACTTCAGGCCAAGCCGCTATCTCATCGCGTTTGGGAAATCTGTTTTTCTCAGCCATGTCCGAGGATATCGGTTTAATCTCAACACGGTTTAACCTCGACCCTGACGCCATCACCTGTTCAATATACGAACCAGTTCCGCGTAATATAGAAGAAAATACGACTATCTGGCATACTCCCAAAACAAGGGAAGTAAGAATTAAAATCATAAAGAGGGGTCGAAATAAACTTTCTTGGATAGCCTGCTGTAAAAGAAGCCCCCAATTTGTCCTTGGTTTCCAGCCCCAAAGCAGAGAAGGTCCTGATGCTGGAAATTGAATGGGCAAACGTTTTGGTGTGTCAAGTGTATGATTTATAGATGAAATTTCGTGAAGTTTTCCTTCGTGAAGAATAAGCTGTCTTCCAATTCCATAGAAGACATCATCGTGACTCACAACGATCACGCAATGGCCGGCTTGCTGTAGTTCTTCTAACATGCGGACTATTTCACGCTTAAGATCGCCATGGAGGCTCGCCGTTGGTTCATCCGCCAGAATGATACAGGGCGACGCGGGCAGCGCGCGTAAAATAGCCGCACGTTGCCTTTGTCCACCTGAAACACGCGCAGGAGTATTATCTAAAACACCGCCAGCCAGTTCATCCGGTCGAAAGTGGTGCTGTGCGAGTGTATTAATACGCTCAGTTCGCTCTTCAAAATTCTCGTGCAAGAAGATCCGAGCTGGAAAGTCGATATTTTGGCGCAACGTCAGATGCGAGAATAAGCGCCCTTCTTGAAATATGAACCCAATATTTGCCGCGCGCAAATCGTCTAAATACCAATCTGGCTGACCATCGACACGTTTCCCCAGCATTTCATATCTGCCGCTGAAGTCTTGATCCAGCAATCCAATTATCCGCAACAATGAGGTCTTTCCTGACCCGCTTTCACCACGAATGACGGTCAATGTCCCAGAGTGCGCCTCGAGAGTCAGCTGATCAAGAATTGTCACACTTTCGGCGCTGCCAATATCATGGCTGCGGCAAATTCCTTCCAATGATAGTATTGGATTGAAAACCTGAGGCGTTTGATTGTCCAAGGCAGACTTCATGGAAATGCCGATAGAGGCATCCAGACTTTGGGTTTGCTGTCGAAAGCCTCTAAGTTGGCTTCCAAATACTGATTTAAGCCGGTTGCTGCATCCTGAATGCGTCTCGAGAATTGAAGACGCTCGGTCGGCGTCAAAGCGTCTAAAAAACTAAGGTTGAACGACAGCAAATCAGACGGGAATTGTATTCCCAGTTGCTTCTGTACGATTTCCTTTAAGGTGTCATCAGGATTAAAACTCTCGCCTGCGATCGCAGCAATTGCAACCGAAGCCGTCTCAAGCAGCGAGGTTCCATCGACACCAGTCACTGAGAGGACGGAATAAAGATTGATAAGATTCATCAGCGTTTCCTTACTGACTTCAACCTGTGATATCAGTAGGTCAGTATTTTCAAGAATATAACCTTCCTGAACTAAGATTCCCCCGTCGCCCATTTTGATGTTAAAGTCGATTCCAGCTTCGCGGAGCCGGTTCATCTTTTCTCCATCGAGGACTTCAAGTGGAATAGCGGAAAACCCATTTAAGTCGAAAGCGGATGCAATAGCCACTTCGCCTGATTTGATTTCATCTGCTGTTCTGTCAGTCAACATGTTCGTAACCGCAAGGGCAACTTGCTCTTCAGTAAGGCCGCTGCCCCATTTTAAATATTTACCGTTTGTTTGATCGGCGAGTGTTTGCAAAACAATGTCGAGATTTGGTCCCTTTTCAGGACCGGCCTGCACAGCCATAATTGGGATATTCGCTTCGAATAGGCTTCGTGCGACTGCAACACTGTCAAGACCAGCTGGTATATTTCCGTCTGGGTCCAATCCGACGGTCGTAGTTTTTGCGTCGACATTCAAAACTGCTAAAATTAGACGCTTCCCTGAATTTGTGGGCCACTGATATAGATTTGCCGCGGCATAAACTGCATCAAGCACAGGTTCAGCATCGTCACCACCTCCTGACATCGTCTGTGACATTTGTGAGAGAACTAATGATGCGTCGTTCAATGAAATAGGAGGTACCTGCAGGAATTTTTCTTGATCTTCGACGTCGCGATAAAACACAAAGCCAATATGAATTTTTTCTCGAAATACCTTGGGTAAAGTTTCAAGTGCCCCAGATATTGCATTCGAAACTTCAAGAGCAAAAGATCCCATGGACGCCGTTGCGTCGAAGGCAATGACGATGGTTGCGGAAGTAAGAGCATCAGCGACCTTAGCCATATCTTCTGGCCTCATGATAACAGAATCTGCCGGTCGTATCGCAGTGGGCAAAAGTACATTGTAATAACGTTTTTTCATAGTGCCGCGGATCATGCCAAGATCTGAACCAAGTACAGGATAAGGCCTTGACGACTTTTCTCTTTTAAGTGTGGCATCTATATTTTCTCGAAAGCTTGGCGGGAATGTTGTTTCATCACCGCTTCTCATAAAATCTGACAAACTGGAAATGCTATCCCAAGCTGTAATTTCAGGGCGAGATGACATAAATGCCATATCAGAAAAACTCAATGCTTCGCTCGTTGGCCACTCAAATACCTGATCGGTGCGGACATAGCCTACATTTCCAGCTATAGCTTCAGCAACGGTAAGTGCTTCAACGTCGCTAATTCGGAAATAGTCGCTTTCTGTACAGATCACGAAATATGGCCTTAGGAGGTCTAACTTAAACGTCTCATCAAGGGAATTTGCATCATAATATGCAACTATTTCATTCGATCCAGATACAATCTTTTTTATAAAGCCACGATCAGTTCTACTCATCTCGTCAGCTTCACAAGCTACTGATGCTATTGGGTTTATCAGTAAGAAAGATAGAGTGGTAATCTGCAGGAGGGCTTTAAACATTTCAGTACCTTCGTTATTTTTTGAATAGGATTAATCTTCTTGTCGATAGCCAAATATTG
>OBPM01000018.1_pt1 | contig 61178 bp, 62 predicted proteins | sample 1493981 | NCBI WGS metagenome assembly OBPM01 (sample SAMEA3275485, study PRJEB22092) | marine metagenome | reverse complement strand
TATGAAGAGTGGCGCGTTGTTTTTCAGGCGAATACCCATAACACAATAGATGAAATGATGGATGACTTTTCCATTTGGTTTCATTCCTCGGATGACAATCCTGAAGACCATTTAGCCAAAGTGCAAATGAAGGCGTCTCTGCGCCGCGCATTGGAGGTTTTAAGTGAAAAAGAGGCTTTGGTGATTCAGTTGTATTACGTTGAAGAGTTGAACGTTTACGAAATCGCCGAGGTACTAGAAGTAACCACTGGCCGCGTGTCGCAAATCAAAAAGGCAGCCATTTTACGACTGCGCGATCGTTTGGCCGAAATTACAGGCGAAGCTATTGGGTGAGAGGGAATTTGAAAAATCCACCAAACCTTGAAAGGCTATCCAACTTACAAATGTTCGTGCAAAGTGCAGAACTGCGCATATTAGGTATTCATTCGCGTCTGACCTTAGAAGTCTCTTGCCAGTTATCGAATATCGCGCGGGGCAGTTGCACGCTTTCTTTTCATCCTGTTGATGCCATTCCGCTGCACGCTCTTGGAAAGATCGAGGTGCCGATACATCGACCTGTGATGCATGGAGATTTGTCGATAACCCGCAGTCTTTTTGATCTTTTGCGTCACGAATTGCGCCATGTGACCAGCCGCCCTGCAAGTATCGTTTTAGCCTTGGCCGAAGAAATTGCAGTGACCAGCCTTGGCGATTTATGGCTTGATAAAACAACCACGCTGACAGTGCGTGACATGTCGGTGATTTTGCCTTTAGTTTAAACAGCAAGGCGGGCGAAATCCTTTAAGATCGCGCCCGCCTAGCCTTATAAAACAACCACAGCCTTTAACGCTGCGTCAGCTTTTCAATCATATCAGAGTTGGTCTGAAGAATCCGAGCGGCGCCGGAGAATTGTTGCTGCGCCCTAATCATGCCTGTCATCTCGACCGTCATATCGACGTTGGATGTTTCCAGCGCACCGCTTTGCACCTGTCCATATCCATCAGCGCCACCAATACCATAGGCAGGAGCACCTGAATTCACTGTAGGCTCAAATCGCGAAATACCAAGCGAGCGCATAGCCAACGGGTTTGGAAATGTCGCCAAGCCAATCTGGCCTAATTTGGTCACGGTTTGGCCATAGGTCCCAAAAATTGCGCCGTCTTTATTGATTTCAAGGGCCGATAACTTTGCACCATCCTTCTCATAGGGCACATTCAGCTTTGTTAAGGATCCAGAAGACAATTCTGCACCATCTGCTAAATTTGAGAAGCCCATAATATAAGCCCCATCGGTTGCGCGCATATCCCCACTTGCATCAAGCGAAAATTCACCATTGCGTGTAAAAATACGACGATCGCTGATCGCCCCGTCCGTGGTGGGGGGGGCCGTTACAAAAAGACCACTGCCCGACAGAGCAAGATTCAAGACACCATCGCGATTTGCCAAGTTACCTTGCGAAATGCTGCGGCGGGTCGATTCCACCGCACTGCCAAGGCCAGTTGTTAAACGCTGAACGGATTCAGCCGAAGCGGCACCGTAAAGATCAGAGAAACTCACATCGCTGCGCTGGAACGCCGTCGATCCAGCATTGGCAATGTTGTTTGAAATTACGGCAAGTTCGTGCATCGCAGTGGACATGCCAGATCGAATAGTACCATACATTTTCGGCTCCTTTAAGCACGGGGGGTAGCCAGCTTTTGCATAAAGCGTGCCAATCCCCCGTCAGCGCCTCACATGCTGAAACTTTTAACCTGACAATCAGCCAGCACGGTTTGCTTGCCCTGACTTAGAAAAACTCTTTTCGCGTTCAGATCAATCATCCATAAGATCGGCGGTGTCGATAAAATCAGCATATCTTGGCTGGTCTTGGCAATGGGCAGCTGCTGCTCGCCAGAGGGGCGCGAAAGAGTGACCCGATCGCCTACAGATCGGTCAATAACACGCAGCTCAAACGGGCCGGTGAGCGCGCTTGTGCAGCTAAAAGACAGCTGCTCGAAGCGTCGAAAGGCGTCGCAATCGTGCAAAACCGCGCCCATCGACAGCAGAGAGGCAAAAACCAGCTTGCTCATGCGCCAGCCTTTTTTGCGCTGGGGGCTTTGGGCTTGCGCGGGGGCTTATCTGGCGTGATCGGCTCGGCCGCGGCGAGGGCTGATTCCTCAACCACTTCGGCCTTGCCCGCGCTGACAAGCTTGCTGGCATCTTCTGGCTTGACCGCGATTGTCGAGCCTTCGAAGAAAACCATCCCGTTCACCTCAGCTTCGGCTAAGATTCTGACCTTTTGCCAAGGTTTTGATGTTGGAGTTGCTGGACTGATTGGGCTGGCCTCGGTTTCGGGGTTTGGTTTGGCCAGCCTGTCGCCGCCTGCCCCGCCCAAGGACATCAGTTTAAGCTTGGAGGAGATCTCGGGTTTGGGCGCCAGAACGTCTTGCACAAGCGCGGGCATCTGCCCCTTTTGCAAAGCCTCCAGCCGCCGCCGCACGATCCAGGTCTGCGCCGCCAGATTGGCAAGCCGGTTGTCCTCGGTTGTTTGTCCTTCAAAGGCGCCCTGCAAGTTCGCCAAAGCATCCAGCAGCGACAGATTGCCAAGCGCAGTCAAGAGCTTGGCGCGCGCGCGCTCGAGCTTTGGGCTGAGTTTGGGATCTGCGGCCGAAGCAGGGAGGCTGCGCAGGGCATCAAGGTTTTTCAGGGGGGGTGACATTTTTTTCTCCCAAGACTGACAAGTTGGCACTGTGCTTGCAAATTCCGCTCCAACTCGACCTCGCAGCTTTAAAAAACACAAGGCCTCCAAGTATCGCCATGGACAGTATCGCCGCTTCTTTGAACGTTCACGCTCAGGCTCTTGATTTGCGCAACAAGCGCAATGAAATTCTGGCCTCTAACATCGCAAATGCGGCAACGCCGCACTTCAAAGCCCGTGACCTTGATTTCAATGCCGAACTGGCCAAACATCTCGACACCGGCGGCCCGCTGCACACAAGTGACGCCCGCCACATTCCACAAGCAGGCGTTGGTGGCCCAACCAACCTGAAATATCGTGTTCCGACCGAACCCTCTTTGGATGGCAACACGGTCGAACTTGCAGTCGAGCAGATGCAATTTTCGGAAAACGTGATCCGCTATCAGGCCTCTCTCAGCTTTCTAAATCGCCGCATCAGTGGCCTGCAATCTGCGATCAAAGGGGAATAATCATGGATAAGATCACCTCGGTCTTTGATGTCGCCGCGCGGGCCATGTCGTCGCAGATGACGCGGCTGAACACCGTTGCCTCTAACCTTGCAAACGCCAATTCGGTCGGCAGCTCGCCCGAGGATACCTTCAAGGCGTTGCGACCGGTTTTTGCGACGCAATATGCTGAAAAAATTAACAAATCCGGCCTAGCCACCGTGGGCGTAGATGGCATCGTGGCTCTGGACCGCGAGCCCGGCAAAGTCTTTGCCCCCGACCATCCAAAGGCCAATGCTGATGGCTATATCTTTCGAGCCGCCGTCGATACCGACGAAGAAATGGTCGAGATGCTGGAAGCCTCGCGCCAATATCAAAACAATCTTGAAGTCCTGTCCACCCTGCGCAGCTTGATGATGCGCACGGTGAACATGGGCCGTTAATCCGAAAAGGATCTGTTGCAATGGCTACCATCGACCCAAGCAATGCCGCTCAGCAAGCCCTGTTTGACAAACTGGGTATCTCGACCTCAACCGGCAAAACCACAAATGCGAAACTTGGCAACAGCAACCTTGGTCAAGATGAATTCTTGAAGCTGATGACAACGCAGTTGCAAAACCAAGATCCCTTTGCCCCAATGGACAATGGCGATTTCATCGCGCAGATGGCCCAGTTTTCCAGCGTGACCGGCATTCGCGAAATCTCGACGGGGATTACGGCGCTTTCTGACGAGATGAAAAAGCTGCGCGTGGCGACGGCCTCTAACCTGCTGGGCCATTCGGTTCTGGTGCCGGGCAACATCGCGCGCCCCGACAGCAATGGCGAGATCAACGGCGTGATCGACCTGCCCGCGGCCTCGAGCACCACGCGTGTGTCGTTCTCGGACGCGGAAACCGGCGAATATCTTTACCAACTGGATCTTGGCAGCCAGCCCTCTGGTCTGGTCGGCTTTAGCTGGACTGACATTCCGCCCGAAACGCTTGCCAAGCGCCACGCGATCCAAGTGGATGTGGCCGTTGATATCGGCAAAGGTCAAGAAAACCTGCAACCATCGGTTTTTGCACGGGTTCTGGCCGCATCGGCCGCTGGCACAAGATCTGATGATATGATGCTGGACGTTCAAGACTATGGCGAAATCGCCACCAGTGACATCACCAAATTCCGCTGATCCCCGCACCGAAAGGCAAAACCCATGTCGTTTTATACAGCACTCACCGGACTTAACGGCGCGCAATCAGATATTTCTGCGACGTCGAACAATATCGCCAACGTTGGCACCACCGGTTTCAAGCGCAGCCGCGCTGAATTTGGCGATATCTTCGCCACCTCGCCCTTGCAGAATTCGTCTTCCTCGATCGGTTCGGGCGCTATCCTGAAAGGGATCAAACAGCAGTTCACGCAAGGCAATATTGCGTCCTCGTTGAACGCGCTCGATCTTGCGATTTCGGGCCAGGGCTTTTTTGCGCTGAAACCCTCGCTGACATCGTCGCAAACGGTCTATACCCGCAACGGGTCTTTCAACGTCGACAATGACCGCTATGTCGTTGATAGTTCAGGGCAATATCTGCTGACCTTCCCCGTCAACACCGATGGCTCTGTTACCGCGAAAGACCTTGAAAGCGCGGTGCCCTTGCAGTTGCCGGTGACCTCTGGCGATCCGAATGCGACATCCAACATCCAGCTGGGCGTGAACGTGCCCGCCGGCGCGCCCGTGATCACAAGCCAGGCCAAGTTTGAAAATGGCTATGTATTTAACCCTGACGACCCCGAGAGTTATACAAACTCGACCTCGATCACCATCTTTGACGATCTTGGCAATCCGACCATCGCCACGATCTATTTTATCAAAACCCAAAATGCTTCGGCGACGGATCCAACCAATAAATATGACACGCGCCTTGTGATCAATAATACGATCATCAATCCAAATTTGGTTGCCGCCGTGAATGACACAGGAAGCCAGATTTTTGTTGACCGCTTTGGCAATCAAACCACGCAAGTGCCCGATGATAACTATTTCCTCGAAGGCAAAGGGTCTCCACTTTATAAACTGGATGATTTACAAACCAAGGTTGCCTCGCAACCTGCCTCCATACGCGGCGAGCAGGCCGGTTTTGATTTTGGCGAAGAGGGCGATAAGCTGGTTGAAATCGTCACCGACCCCTTGATGTTTTCTGCCACCGAAGAAGGCGGCAATAGCAATTCGGGTGTTTTCTGGGGCAAAGATTTCTTGCTGGTCAATGTCGATGACAGCGATGCCCCTGTATCCATTGATTTGCGGCCTGGAAAATACAATGCCACCCAGCTTGCCGCCGAGGTAGAGCGGGCCATTAACGAAGCTTATGGCGATGACAAAAAATTTCAGATCGTTCAAAACGTAGATGATGAACTGACGATTGATCTTTACAAACTTGGTCTGGATGGCAGCCCTGTCTCGCTTGGCGAAGATAAGATCACAGTCGATCTTTTAAAAGAAACTTCCGTTTCGGAATTGTCTGGCATCGCAATTGATGGGGCCTCGCCCGATTTTACCAAGGACGAGTTCTTGGTGCATGTTCAGCAGCGCATCAATGCGACGCTGAACGATTATATTGATCCCACCGGCAACAACGGCGCCGCGACCCTCGGGGTTGATGGCCGCATGTTCACCCGCGTTTTAGGCGAGAAAATTGACCAAACGCCAACGGCCCCTGCAATCATCCAGATTGATCACAACACCGGAACTGATGGCATAACGGCGGCGACGGAAACAAAATATCTGGCCTTCTCCAATTTTGGGAATAAAGCCTCGCTTTCGGTCTTTGACAAAAGCGTTTTGCTGCAAGCGCCCGCTGGCACCAATAAGTTCACTTATGATCCGACCCAAAATACGATCACGATGTATGTGCCCTCGGGCAGCTACGACCCAAAATCAGCCACTATTCAACTTCAAGGGCCCACCACAGGTCAATTTGGCGCGCTCTTAAACGGCAGAACGGTTCGATTGATCGACTCTGCAGGCACTACTGCGAATGGCTTTACCAAAATCCAAATCGACGCCTCCGGCCTCTCTTTATCAGAGACTGGCTTTTCGTTTGACGCTGCGGGCGATCCAATTACGCTTTTGTTCAATCCGTCGTCTGACGTACAGGCCTTCTTTGAAGGGTCAGACAATGGCACAGAGGGTGTTCTGACCACTTTTAACAGCTCAAAGATCGTCCTGCGCGAAATTGGTGCGGATGCAAACCGCAGCACAGCGGCTTCTTCTTATGATCATGCTTTTGTCATTAGCAAAACCAACTTGAATGCGACAGAATTGCAAGCTGTTAGCAGCCTTGGCCTGAGTAAATTGCTGTATGACGGTACCGACGCCACAACGATTGCCTCTTCAACTGCGAACATCAATTCGGTCAACAAACTGAATTGGGTCGATGAGACCAATCCTGCAATTAAGGTTTCTTACGACGAGATCAATCAAAGGCTGCAATTCTCTGTCGACAGAACAGTTTTAGGCACTGGCACAGGATCAAACTTTAACTCCTTCACAGTTTATGGATCGGCAGATGCCCAAGATACAAATAATCTTGGCATTCCAGACAGTGGCAATGCCTCTCAGGTGCTTATTCGCGGCGGTGAAATCCTGTCAGCCGAAAGCTTTGTTGCCGACGGCGAAGAGATTCAGCTGAACGACAAGCGCTATGGTGTCACGGTCAATTACAAATCAGACACGAAATCTTTCGTAATCAATTCAGGTACAACAGGTGAAAAGATTGCAGCCAATGGTGCCATCGGCGTCACGGCATCGCAAAAAGCCTCGAATATCCAGATTGGGCGCCGAACCCTGAATGGGGATGGCACTGTGGATGCAAGCGAGGTCATCAACCTGGACAATCGGATTATTGGCGGTGGTGAAAATGCGGTCTTCGGTTTTGGTGTGACAAAGTCGGATTACCTTTTTAACGCGGGAACCGGACTCGCCTCGCAGCCTGCAATTGCGACGGGCCGCGCTGCTCAAAGCGATCTGACCCAAGTATTCCGTCTTACTGGTAATGGTGGTGAAAACATATTTAATATCTCGGTGAACGGCATTGCCGGTATCATTGAAATTCCACCTGGAAATTATGTAGGTACAACCCTTGCCACAGCGCTTGAAGAGAAAATAAACCAGATTGCCGATACTCTGACCGGCGAGGGTGTTGGCGGTGTGACCGTTCGCTATTCTGCAGCAACCAATAACTTTACGTTTATGACAGGCACCACCGGCGATACCTCGACAATCAAGGTAAAAGGGACGGCGCAGCTTGGGCTTGAAGATGTGCCGTTGGGGGTTGGATCTGTCCCTAAAATCTACAATCTCGTGCAAGCCAAAGATGCCGATGGTGTGGCGCTTTATGTTGACGCGGATGGCAATGTGGTAAAATCTCCGCCAGATAATATGGTTACAGGCTATTATCCGCTTTATATCGATGAGGGTGAACTGACTTTCGACAAAACCGGTAAGCTTGTTAGCCCAAAGAATATGGTGCATTTCGAACAACAGGCCGATGGGTTTTCGATTTCGCTTGATGTCGACTTCGCAGCCTCGACCCAATATGCACAGCCCTTCTCGGTTTTGTCAGTTGAACAGGATGGTTACACCTCGGGCCGACTTGATGGTCTTGAAATCGACAGTTCTGGCACGATTCGTGCAAACTACACGAACGGTCAGAACAAGCCGTTGGGTAAAATCATGATTGCAACGTTTAATAACCAAAACGGACTAAAGCAGGTGGGCAATGCCACCTATGTTGCGACAGCCGTTTCGGGAACGCCGCAAGTGGGTGAGGCGGGATCCGAGGGGTTCGGCAGCATTCAATCCGGTTCTTTGGAACGCTCAAACGTTGATATCACAGAAGAATTGGTCAACTTGATTACCGCCCAGCGGAACTTCCAAGCCTCGGCCAAAGCAATTGAGACCACGACCACCCTGACCCAAACCATCATTAATATCCGGATGTAAGGGTCACTTAAAAGGACGAAACCCATGGACCGCATGATCCACACTGCGCTGAATTCAATTCGCAATATCTATGATATTCGTTATACCACATCACAGAATTTGGCCAATATGGTGGTTCCTGGGTTTCGCCGTGAAATGCCAAACGAAGGCGGCAGCGGCTTTTTACTTGATAACGGTCAGCTGAGCGCGCGCGCCTTTGCTTTGGAAATGGGGCCGGCTCAGTTTTCTGAAGAATCCGGCGCAATCAACCCTTCTGATTTGCCAACCGACGTAGCTTTAGTCGATGAGTCCTATTTTATCACTGACCCAGGTGATAATAACTTTGCTCTTTCACGGCGCGGCGACCTCAAAACAAATGCCGAAGGTCAGCTCACTGACGGCGCAGGCAGCCTTATGATGTCCAGCACGATGCAGCCGTTGAACGTGCCAGCCTACCGTGAAATTCAGATCACCCAAATCGGCGAGATTCTGGTCAATCCGCTGCAAGCCGAAGCGGGCACTTTTATTTCAGCGGGATTTATCGGAACCACGACGCCGCAATCAAAGTTAGTCAAAGATCTTGATGGCCATATTCGCTATGCTGACAGATCAGCTATTACGCCTGATCAATCGGGAACGATCATGCAAAACGCCTTGGAGGCCTCGAACGTTAATCCAGTTGAGGAGCTGGTGAATTCGATGCAGATGCAGCGCCAATTTGAGATAAACCTGAAGCTTATATCGGCAGCGAAAGAATTAGACGAAGGCGGCGCGCAATTGTTGCGCATGCCCAACGAGTAACTCATTTTTATAAGCCGGTCTGGCACGGCGTTTGCAATAGTCCTTGTATCAGTTTCAAAAGGACTTGAGCCATGTCTTCCAGCGCTATGCATGTTGCGACAACCGGTCTTAATGCTCAACAGCTTAAGATGCAGATCATTGCCAACAACTTGGCAAACGTTAATACAAACGGCTTTAAACGCGATCGCGCGAATTTTGAAAGCCTGCTTTATCAAGTGATGCGCTCGGGTGGCGCGCAAACTTCTGATGGAACGATGCTGACCTCCTCGTCCACCATTGGAACCGGGGTGCGGCTGGTTTCAACCGACAAGCTTTATACCCAAGGCAGTCTAACCAGCACCGAAAACTCGATGGATATGGCCATCGATGGCCAAGGCTTCTTTCAGGTTCTGCTGCCAGATGGGCGAATGGGCTATACCCGAAATGGCGCCTTTTCGCGTGACGCAAATGGCACTTTGACCACGGCCTCGGGCTATGTGGTGCAACCAGAGATCCAAATTCCAGATGGCGCAACAGAAATTAACGTCGGCGCAAATGGCGTGATCACAGTTTTGGTTGGGGGGTCTTCCTCGCCGCAAGAAGTTGGTCAATTAACGCTTGTCGATTTCACCAATCCGCGCGGATTGCAGCCAATTGGGGAAAACTTTGTTGTTGAGACACCAGCATCTGGTGCGCCGATTGAAGGCAACCCCTTTGAAGGCGGCTTTGGTAAAATCACTCAAGGCTATTTGGAAGGCTCGAACGTCAATGTGGTTCAACAACTTGTCGATATGATCGAGACGCAACGGGCCTATGAAGTCAGCTCGAAATCAATCACCGCGGTTGATGAAATGATGAAATATATCTCGAATAATCTGTAAGGTAACGCATCATGACGGCGAATGTTGCTGCAAAAATCGGATTGTGCCTTTTGGCTTTAAGCGCCTGCTCGGAAGTGATCGAAGAAAAGGCGTCTGTCGATTATCAGCCCGTGTACACCCTGCCCGAGGCAATGGATCCTATGGCAATGCCGACGGGTGGAATTTATTCCAGCGCTCAGGTTGGGCTTTTTGCCACTGACCGGCGCGCGGGACGCGTGGGCGATATTTTAACCGTCGCCTTCACAGAAAGCTTTTCGGCCACAAAATCGCAAAACGCAGCTGCGGCGAAATCAAGCAACGCGAATTTGGCTGTGCCACTTTTGGGTTCTACCCTCGGCACCAAGTTGGCAACGGGCACAGACCAGAATTTTACGGGATCAGGGTCTGCGGCGCAGTCGAATTCGCTGACAGGGCAGGTTTCGGTGCATGTCATTCGCGTCTTGCCCGGCGGGAATCTGGAAATCTTGGGCCAAAAGCGGCTGACGCTGAACAATGGCGATGAATATATTCGCGTCAAAGGCATCGTACGTCCCGAGGATATTTCTTCGGATAACGTCGTGCAGTCTGATCGAATTGCGGATGCTGATATTAAATATGTCGGTGCTGGCGAATTGGCAGACACCGGCAAACAAGGCTGGCTTGGCCGCGCTTTGACATCTGTAAATCCGTTTTAAGGAGCAACGCCATGACGCCTTTATTGCGCATCGCAATCACGACTTTGATCCTGCTTTTGCCAAGTTTTGCCTCGGCAGAACGGATCAAGGATATTTCCTCGATTGCGGGCGTGCGGGGCAACCAATTGATTGGCTATGGCATTGTTGTGGGCTTGGCGGGATCGGGCGATGGCAGCACCGGCCTGACGCTGCAATCGATGGAGGCGATGGTGTCGCGTTTTGGTATTGTCACGAATGCTGCGGGGCTGAATGCCAAGAACGCGGCCGCGGTTATGGTGACGGCCGAGCTGCCAGCCTTTATCAAACCCGGGCAGAAGATGGATGTGACCGTGTCGACCGTGGGCGGGGCCAAGTCTTTGCGCGGCGGCACCTTGCTGATGACGCCACTTTTGGGGGCCGATGGCGAGACCTATGCCATCGCGCAGGGCAATCTTGTGGTGGGCGGTCTGGGTGTCGAGGGGGCTGACCAATCCTCCCTGGTGGTGAATATCCCGACAACAGGTCGGGTTTTGGGCGGGGCCACGGTTGAAAAAATGGTTGAGACCAGCTTTTTGGAAACTGAAAACCTGATCCTGAACCTGAACCGCGGCGATTTCACGGGCGCGCATAATATGGCCGAGGCGATCAATGAGATGTTCGGCGCAGGCGTCGCGGTGCCGCTGGATTCAAGTTCGATCCGCGTGCGCGCGCCGCAAGATGCATCGCAGCGGGTTTCCTTTGTTTCCTTGCTGGAAAATCTCGAGGTTAAGGATGCCGAACCTCCGGCACGGGTGATCGTGAATTCGCGCACCGGCACCATCGTGATCGGCGGCAATGTGCGCGTGACGCCAGCTGCGGTAACGCATGGGTCCCTGACGGTGAAGGTCAACGAAAACCCCACTGTCACCCCGAATTCAAATGTAGCGATGAACGGCAATCAAACCGTCGTCACCCCTGCGGCGCCAACGGTGACACCCAACAGCCAGATTTCGGTCGATCAACCGAATGTGCGCGCCTTTGTCTTTGATGCCGGCGTCTCGCTGTCGTCTTTGGTGGATGCGATCAACGCAGTTGGGGCCTCGGCCTCGGATCTTGTGGCCATTCTGGACGCCCTGCATGAAGCCGGCGCGCTGCATGCCGAACTTTTGGTGATCTGAGGACAGATGATGGACAAACTCGCAGCGCTTCCCCTGCCCTTACCCGCCCAAGATGCAGGCTTTGGCCGGCCAAATATCTCGACCCGCAACGCAGGGGCGGGCGAGTTGCGCCAGGCCGCCGAGGAGTTCGAGGCGATGTTCGTGCGCATGATTATGGCCGAGGGGCATCAGGCGAAATTGGCAGATGGCCTGTTTGAAAGCGATAAGGACGACGCCTTTCAATCCATGCTCGACAACGAATATTCGCGCTCTGTGGCAGGGCAAGCCGATCTGGGCATAGCCAACGCGCTTTACGCACAATTCGCCAAGAGCCTGCCGAAAGAGGGGGAATGATCCGGTGTCAAGCCTTCTCGACATCGCCTCTAGTGGGATCCAAGCCTATCGCAAGGCGCTGGCGGTTACCGGCCAAAACATTGCCAATATCAACACCGAAGGCTATCGGCGCCGCGAAATCTCACTGAGCGAAGTCTCTGGCGGCTCGAGTGACATCACCACAATTTCCGATCAAACCGGATTAGGTGTTCAGGTAACTGACATTGCCCGCGCCTTTGATGAGTTTCTTGCCAGCCGAACCCGCGGTGCTACGGCAGATTTTGGTGAGGCAGAAGCCAGCCAAGTTAGCCTGGAGGCGCTTGAAAAAACGATTCTGCCCAGTGACTACGACCTGACCTATTTCTTAACCGAGTTTTTTGACGGTCTCAGCTCGATCGCCCAAGCCCCTGCCGATCTGTCAGGGCGCGTGGTAGCGATGAGCCAAGGCGAGGCTTTGGCGGGGGCCTTTGGCCAGACGGCTTCGGCGCTTTCCAGTTTGAAAGATCAGATTTTAGCACAGGCGAAAATCACCGTAACCGAGGTAAACTCGCTGCTTTCGGGGCTGCAAAACACCCAGCGTCAGGTCATTGCCACTTCGGCAGGATCGGGGGCGAACGCGATTTTGGACTCGCGCGATAACACCCTGTCTAATCTGTCGCAATACATTGGCACCACCTTGGAAACCATGTCGAATGGTGCCGTAAAGCTGCGGCTGGGGGCCTCGGGCAATGGGCCAATCTTGGGCACTGTCACCGATGTTGGATCTTTGGCAGTGCAAGAGGGGGACGGCCGTCTGATTGTGTTGGCGGGCCAAAACCAGGGTCTTTCCGAGACACAGGAAGTCACCTCGGGGCGTTTGGCGGGCTTAATGTCCGCCTATGAGACCGTCTCTTCAACCTTGGACAAACTGGACGCGCTTGCAAAGCAATTGGCCACCGATTTCAACAGGGTGCATGCGCAGGGTCTGTCTTTGGACGGCAGCGCGGGCGGGATGATGTTCAGCGCTGACGCTTGGTCGATCGCGCGTCCTCAGACCAATCTGGGCGATTTCTCGACCTCGGTAAGCGCCGATCAGGTGATCCCCAGCGGATCGCAGCCCGCAAGCTTTATCTATGACAGTAAAACTGCAAATTGGATCGGCACGCTGGCCGATGGCAGCCTGGTCAAAAGCCCTAAAGCCAAGATTGTTTTGGAGGGGGTCACCGTTACGATCACCGGCCAACCGGCGAATGGCGACAGCTTTATCTTGGCGCCTTCGGTAGGCAAGGCTGAAAACATGCGGTTCCTGCTGAAGCGCCCCGAGGAACTGGCGGCCGCGGCAATGGTTATGGCCAGCGCGGATGCTGGCAACATGGGCAGCGCCGAGGTCACCCTTGTTGGCAGCGGCAAGATAGATCCAGCAAACCTGCCGCTGCTTTCGGATGTGACGGGCAATGATGTCTCGGGGCTTGCAGGCGCGCGCTTGCGGGAAAATGGTGCGATCGGGCTTATTCCTGCGGGCACGGCAAGCGTCGATCTGGTCTCGCTGACACGACAAGAGCAGATCGGCTTTACCCTAACCACCGAACAATCCCGCACGGCGGCGGGCCTAAGCTTGACCCTTGCCGACGGCCCCTATGCGGGATCGCATAGTTTCAGCTGGCCGAACAATTCGCCACTGGCAGGCGATGCCGGCACGACAGAGCAGATTGCCAAAGCGCTTAACACAGGGGCGCTGACAGATGCCAACGGCTTGAGCCTTGCCGATCTTGGGCTTTACGCCGCGGGTGCGGGCACAAACCTGACGCTTGCCTCGCAGACAGCCAGCCTTGGCGCCGGCAGCCTTGGCGGTGTGACAGGCACGGTGACGCCGCGCATCTCGAGCGCCAGCGATATTCAGGTCTTTACCCGAGAAGGTGTGCAGATCGCAGGCACCGCTCTCAGCCAAGCCGATGTCATCCGCTATCTGACGGCCGCGAACGGTTTTTTGCCCGATGCAGAGTATCGCGCAGACTATCTGAACACCAGCTATCGCGGCATGACTGTGGATCGGGCCAGCGCAAGCGGCAGCGCCAGCCTGACACTTGGCGGCGCGGGATTTGCCCCCTACCAACAGGCCGGCAGCAGCTTGGCCGCGCGCTCAAGCGAGGGCGGCAGCCTTGTGTTGACGCTTGCGGGCGAGACCAGCCCCATCGCCCTGCCCCAAGGTGCCATGGCGGGTTATATCGCCTCTCTGATCAACAAACAGTCAGCCGATACCGGCATTCACGCCGATGCTAGTACTAAGCTTGCCTTTTCCGAGGTTCCCGACGGCGTGATCTCGTTTCAGATCATTGGGGCCAATAGCACGGCTATCACGATCAGCGCCGGCGTCTCGAATGGTTCTCTCACCGAACTGGCCCGCGCGCTGAATGCCCAAAGCAGCGCCACAGGCTTCAGCGCCAGCCTGAGCAATGACGGCAAGCGCTTGGCTCTTAGCAGCACGCTCGGCGATGATTTGGCCTTGACCAGTGTGACCAGCAGCGGAGGCGCCTTCAAGATTGGCGCAGTCGACGCAAGTGGGGCATTTTACGGCACAGCAGAAACACTGGGCGGGGCAGCAGGCAACAGCAGCTTGCGGCTGGGCGGCATGGTAACGCTGACATCGGCGCTGGACTTTAGCGCCAGCTTTAACGGTGGCGCAGCTATGGCAAGCCAGCCCGATGCCTTTGTCCAAGGCCTGATGCAGCGCAGCCTTGATCCGGCCGGCAGCTGGCAAGAGATTGATTTCAAGCTTACCGAAGGGCTTGATAGCAATGAAGCCGGTGCCGAGGGGCTGTTGGCCTCGGTGGGGGCGACGACACTGTCCTTAAGCATTGGCGGAGAAACCGTCAGCCTAAAGGCCAACAGCCTGACCGATCTTTTGCCATCAACCGTGGCCAGCGCAATGGCGCAAAGCCTACGAGCCAAAGGTGCCGTACCTGCGCTGACAGGCGTGGCGCTGGCCAGCCTGCCCACAGAAGGCACGCGGATCTCTGTGATGCTGGGCCGCGAAACCTATCAGCTTGAGATGGTAGGTGGCGAGATAAGCGTGACCGGCCCCGAAGCCGATCGCGTGACGGCCTATTTCGACCCCAGCAACAGGCTGCGTCTTGCGGCAAGTGATGGCACGCTGTCAGGTCAGGCGCTGACACTTTCGCCCGATACGCCAAGCGCGCTTGCGGCAGCTTTCGGCCTGACCTCTGCCGCTGCACGCCAGATCACCGGACGGGCCTTTACGCCGCCGCTGGCCGATGCCAGCTTTACTCTCGAGCTTGATTACGCCGGCGCGGTCAGCACGGCCACGATCAGCTATGATCTTGCCACGCAAACCTTTTCAGCCACGGGGCTGCCAAGCGGGGTCAGTTTTGCGGTTGTGAAAAACGCAAACGCTGCGCCGCAGATCCAGCTTTCGACCGCGGGAAATGATCAAAACAGCCTGCGGTTTCTGGCGGGCGACGATGCAAAAACCCTTGGCCTGTTCACCGCAGGCGCGCAAGTGACCCTGACCGAGCGCGGCCTGCGGTTTGACGCAGTCGATGGCGCAGCGCTGCAAGTTTCGGGTTCAAGTCTTGCCCAAACCGGCGACCGTCTGCGCCTGAGAGGCGTTCCCAATGAAGATCTGATCGTGCTGGTAACAGGCAACGGCGGCCGCATTATCGCCAGCGCCCTGAGCCCGCCACAGCCCCAACAAAGCGCCGAAATCCCAAGCCTGTCTTTGCGCGTCATGGATGCGGCCAGCGGGCGGATTGAGATTATCGATCAGGCCAGCGGCAGTTCGATTGCAACGCGGTATCTGGGCGCAGACGGGCTTATTTCGGCGGCAGGCTATACCTTCCGGCTGAATGGCGCGCTGGCCAATGGCGATCAGTTTACGGTCACGGCCAATCTGAAAGGAACGGGTGACGCCAGTAATATTCTTGCGCTGATGGCGCTGGAATCCAAAGATGCAGGGACCGGTGTAGGAGGTTTTCGCGAAAGCTTTGGTGCCATTGTGACCGAAGTTGGCGCCAAGACCCGCGCCACCAAGGTGAATGCCAGCGAAGCTATGGCGCGCCGCGACGCAGCCGCCGAACAAGATGCAGAATACTCTGGTGTAAACCTAGATACCGAAGCCGCCCGCATGCTGGAGCAACAACAAGCCTATCAGGCCTTGGCACGGGTTTTGCGGACATCCACGGAACTGCTGCAATCCCTTCTCGACGCACTTCGTTAACCAAAAGAGGCTTAAAATGGCAATCAGCACCAAGCAATTCAATGACCAGACGGTGCGGCTTTTGGGCCAGATGAACGATCTGGCCGTGGGCTACCAAAGGCAGATTGCCACCGGCAAGAAAGATCTTGCGCCATCGGTGGCCCCCGTGGACTCGGCCCGCCTCTCTGCCGCCGAGGAAATTGACGCCCGTATCCAGCGCTATCAATCCAATATCAACAGCGCCGAAAACCGGCTGAACCTTGCCGACAACGTGCTGTCGCAGGTGGAAACCCTGACCACGCGCGCCTACGAGCTGGCCATTCAAGGCGCCAACGACACCTATTCCGCCGCCGACCGCCAAGCGATGCGGATCGAAGTTGACCAGATCACCGAAAGCCTTGTGTCCTTGGCAAATACCAAAGACACGCTTGGAATGTCGTTGTTTGGTGGCTTTCAGGCTCAGGGTGCAAGCTTTACGGAAGGCTTGGATGGGCGGATCAGCTATCAAGGCGATTTGGGCCAGCATCGGATCAAGGTCTCGGACACGACCGAGCTTTCAACCGGTATCGACGGCGCAACCGCCTTTATGCGCGTCGGCACTGCCGAGGGGCCAATCTCGGTTTTCGAAGTGCTGCGTGGGTTGTCGCAGGCGCTGACCACCTCGAACAGTCTGGCAACTTCGGCCACACTCGACACCGCTGGCGGGGCGCGGGTTACGGTCTCGGCAGGCCGCAGCCCGATGCAGCAAAGCTTTACCCTAACCGGCAGTCAGGGCGCGGCACATATTTCAGCCGAGATCATTGACGGCTCGCCTGGCGCTCTGATTGCTGCGATCAATGCCCAAACCTCGATCACGGGGATCACCGCTATCGCCGAGGCAGGCACTGGCAGCTTTGTGCTGACTGACCTTGCCAAAGGTGCAATTCAGCTGACAAATTATCAGGTTTCCGGTCAAAAAACCGCGCAAGATCCGCTGCGGGGCGCGCTGACCCTTACGCCACTGGATGCCAGCGGCACTGCGGCTGGGCCTGCGCAAACCTTGGCCGATGCAGACCAGGCCATCACAGCTTCGGTGGGGCTTTTGTCAAATGTGACCAATCACATCTCGACGCAGCGTGCCAAAATCGGCGCCTATGCCAATGCTGCCATGGTACAACACTCGAACCTAGAGGAGCAGTCGGTTTTTGTCCAAAAAGCCAAATCGGAAATTGCCGATGCCGATCTGGCAGACCTTATCACGCGCTTGCAAACACTTTTACTAAACCGCGACGCCACACAGCAGGCCTTTTCAAAAATCAGCCAACAATCGCTTTTTGACTATCTACGCTGAGCGGCGGCTCTCAGCCCTCGGGCTGGTCGCGAAAGAAAATCCGAAACCTTTCAACATCTTGCCAGCGACGCCCGATTTCGCCCTGCTCTAACCGATTGGCCAAAACAATCGGGGCTTGCGGCGTTTTGGGCACTTCGGCATCCGCAACTTTCAGCACGGCAAGCAAATGCGCATAGGCATCGGCGCTGTCAGAACGGCCCGGCGCGCTGATCCTTGGCACCAAAGGACCGTCCGAGGCGGCCTCATTGGCGGCAAATAACCCGCCAATAGATCTGGCAGGGCCCGTGCTGGGGCGGCGAGCGTCTACGCCCTGCCCGTTGCCCGTCCGCCCCTCTTGCACCCTATTTAACGTCACCAAAAACTTGGCATGATAGGCAGTGCCGCGATCTGGATCATTGGAATGATACCGCTGAACCGCCGCGCTCCAACTGCCAGATTGCGCACGCAGGGTTTTTAGAAACTCGATGGCATAAGCGATATTTTGTTCTGGATCCATCATTGCAGCAAGCGAGGCAAAGCGTTCGCCGTGCCAGCGATAATTGATCTGCATGCAGCCGATATCAACATTGCGCTGCCCTTTCGCAAGAAAAGTTTGCAAGAAAGCCAAAGCGTCAGTGCTGCTTTCAAAATAATGCCCCTGCCCGCCGGTATTAAGCGTCCAAGGCCAAGCTTTGGTGCCGCCTTTTCCCGAACGGCCAGACTCAATGCGGGAAATCGCCGGCAGCAGACCATCTGGCAGCCCTGCTGCTGCACCAAGCCGTGCGGCAATAGCCTCGCAATCAGGTGATGATGCAGCCTGACCGACCGTTGACCAAATTTGGCAAAGGCTTAATATCAGAGTGGCAAGGAACCAATTTCGAATTGTCATGCCTTCAGGTTGCAATCTGCGGGCCAGACTCTAATATTTAGGGAATTTGCGTCGTTTTAATTTTCTGAGAGCTATACCCGGGGAAATAAAGCAATGATCAAAGAGGCCCTTGGTTTTTTTGCCACCTATGTGATGCCGGCGGCTTTGGTCGCGGGCGGCTTTTCGGCTGGGCACCTTTCAGTGCAAGGTCAAAGCGATCGCTTAACGGCCTATCGGATTGAACACGGGCTCATTCCTGAACCCGCCGAGGCGCCCGTCATCGCTGAGGTGGCAGCAGATGTGCAATTGGATGCCAATGGTCAACCGATTGCGCCCTCGCTTTTGTTGCCAAGCTATCGGTATTTTGAAATTCCGGTTCCTTTTACCGGAAACTTTGACACCTCAAAGCGCTTGTACAAACTGCAATTGGCGCTTTCGATCCATCAGTCAACCTGGGAAAGCGATGCGACCATTGCCAAGCTGGAAGAATTTGAGCCGCAAATTCGTCCTGTTATTGTAACGGCTTTGATTGGTGTCAGCGAAGAAACCCTGCGCAGCCGTGAAGGTCGCCAAGCCCTTTTGGCGCAGATCCTGATCGCCGTGAATGACCAGCTGATAAAGCTAGAGCTAAAACCCGTCATTGAAGATGTGGTTATTACGGATCTTGCACTCACCTGAATTGGCATCGGTTTTGCATAGCTTTTCTTAAGATATGAGGAGCATGCAATGACCAAAACACAGTATAAGGATGACGAGGCGCTTTACGCGCCCTTGGCAGGGTACGGCGTCGAGATTCAGTTCTTTGACGAAACCGACAGCCCCGAGGCGCAAGTGACCCTGCCCTTAGTTCATTTCTTCAACCAAAACGCCGCATTGGGCAGCAGCCTTCCGCTAGGCCGTTGGCTTAAATAGCGAACGATTTCCGCAACATTTGCCTTCGAGGTTCGCGCTGTATCCATCACCAGTGCAAAAGCCTGGAATGGGGTCTTTTATCCTTTATGCCGCGCATAAAAAAGGCCCCCGAGTGGGGGCCTTTTAAGGATTAACTTTTTGAAACTTAGCCTTGCAGCAGCTGCAACACGCCTTGCTTGGAGGCATTCGCCTGAGCCAGCATCGCGGTCGAGGCTTGCGACAGGATCTGGTTCTTCGCCAAGTTTGTGCTTTCTGCAGCAAAATCAGCGTCTTGAATGCTCGAGCGACCTGCTTCAAGGTTCGCTGAGATGTTCGTCAGATTCGAGATCGTGCTATCAAGCCGATTTGACACAGCACCAAGTGCGGCGCGGCTTTCACTGACCATACCAAGCGCCGTATCAATCACCCCAATCGCAGCCGTCGCACTAGTTTGGGTCGAAATCGAAACCTCAGAAATTTTGCTGAGTGAAGATGCCGCAGTTGCGGAGCCGGCATTATAGCCCTTCGTTGCATCAGCATTGTCACCACTGAGTGTGAACGAATTTGAAGACGACATGCGGACAACCCCAGTGGCAGCTGTGGAATTGTTACCGGCTGTCTTGAGAGTCGCCCCAGTCGTAAATCCTGTGCCCTCATAGTTGGTCTGCTTTTCCACCACCGCATCCAACTTGGTTGCACCGGCAACACCGGCAGTCGCCGCGAAGCCAGTAATACTGATATTGTCGCCGTTTGCCTCACGCAAGATTAGCTTAGACTTATCGGAACCGTCGAATTCTGCGGTAACACCTGTCGTGCTAGAATAGGTGTTTACTGCACTGAGAAGGGCGCTCAAATCCGATTTACTTGTAACTGATGCAGAAATATTTACCGCGCTTCCACCACCTTGCAAAGTCATAGATGTTTGGCTCAGTGGATCACCACTCAGCGAGAAGCGAATTGCAGTGTGCGCGCTTGCCTTCACTCCCGTCGCAGACGTGTCGGTGTTGACTGCGGCTGCAAGGGTTGCAGCGCTTGCCCCTGCGGTCACAGCCGCATCTGCGGAACCGTCTTTGCCAAGAACCGTAACTCCAGTCGAAAGTAAAGTGTTTGTCACCGTGGTGGCTGCAGCCATCGTCACAGCAGTGGTGTCAATTTTGAACTCGCCAATGTCCGCAGCCCGCATGCTTTTTTGCGAGACGGTCAAGCTTTGGCCAATATCAGCACCGATCTGCAGCGTTTTCGTGACGAAAGAGCCATCAAGCAGCTTCTGCCCTGCCCAAGTCGTGGTGTCTGCGATACGGTCGAGTTCTGCCGTAAGCTGTTCAACTTCGTCGTTAAGCGCAAGGCGATCATCGGAGGAGTTGGTGTCGTTTGCCGCTTGAACAGACAGTTCCCGCATGCGCTGCAAGATGTTTACGATTTCGGTCTGCGCGCCTTCTGCCGTATCGATCAACGCCTGCCCATCAGCAGCATTGCGAACCGCTTGGTTGGTGCCACGGATTTCTGACGTCAAACGCGATGCAATTGCAACGCCTGCCGCATCGTCCGCTGCGGTGTTGATACGCATGCCGGTCGCAAGACGGTTCATCGACGTCGCCATAGACTTGCTTGCGCTGGACGCCGAAGCCGAAGCCATCAGAGCGCCCACGTTCGTGTTGATTTGCAGTGCCATTTCTCAGCCCTTTCACAGATATGAGGATAACCCGTTTCGATCACTCTCGCCGCGCCTCTTCCGACGCTCAAAAAGGTAAACGGCGCAATTCGCAGATGTTTAGGGGAACTGGGTGAAGTTTTTCCGAAAAGTGACTCGGGCAAGGTCAAAGGCTTGGAAATATCGTCCTGAAGGATCTCAGCGCCGCGAATAGAGTGACGGTATTTTGTCACATAGGATAAGTCACTAAGACTGGATGAAATTAAACAAATTTAACAGATAGTTAATGCGTCAAATAACCGACAGAAGTCTGTCAAACAGAAAACTTTGAAATATTAACAACAACTGTCAGTTGTAGGGCATGGGTACGGGGGTTTCCATGAAACTGACAGGTGCAAATCAGCTTCGACAGAAGCAATCAGTCGTCATAACGGCGCAATTACAGCAGGCGATAAGCCTGCTAACCATGACAAATATTGAATTGGGGGCCTATCTCGAAAGCCAATCTGAAGAAAATCCTTTTCTTGATTGCGAACCCGCCGCTGAAACTTTGACAGAGTTGCCCGCGGCTGTTGAAAAGATCGACATGGCAAAGGGCGAAATCGCGGCAGATGGCCCAATTCGGGACAGCGACTATGACAATCAATTTGAAACCGGTGCGATGGATGTTGGCAGGGGCACAAAACTGGGCCCCCGCGACGACGAAAACTTTGACCCGCTTAGTTTGTTGGCGGCAGATGCACCCTCGCTATATGCGCATGTGACGGCAGAGATGCTTCAGCTTGGCCTTACAGACAAAGATAGAATAATCGCGCATATGCTTATTGAAACACTGGAACCCTCTGGGTGGCTTGGCCAAACCGTTGCGACTATTGCGGCCCGACTGATGGTCGATGAAAAGCAAATCGAACGTGTTTTAATCCGCCTGCAAGAAATCGAGCCCGCGGGACTTTTCGCACGCAATCTGCGAGAGTGTTTGCGGCTTCAAGCAAGAGATCGTGGCATCTTAAAGCCTGATTTTAGCGTGATGCTCGACAACCTATCGATCCTTGCAGAGGGTGATTTGAAAAAATTGCGTAAATTGACGCATGCTACACCCGAGCGATTGTCAGAAATGTTGCGACAATTGCGCGCGCTTGACCCAAAACCAGGCGCAGGATTTTCTGAAACGTCAAATCCAATCCAGCCACCTGACCTCATCGTGCGGCGCAGTTCAGATGGATGGTTGGTTGAATTGAATCAATCGACCTTGCCAGCAATCCGCGTGCGCAAAGGCTATGCAAAACAAATGCTGGCCGCGGGCAAGCGAGATACCCCTACCCATAATTTTGTCGCCGAACGGATTTCAAGCGCGCGTTGGCTTGACCGCGCCATAGCGCAGCGCAATGACACCACCCTTCGTGTCGGTGTGGCCATTGTTCGCCAGCAACAAGACTTTTTTGAGCGAGGCGTGGCCTTTCTTAAACCCCTGATCCTGAGAGATGTGGCCGAAGAGATTTTAATGCATGAATCAACAGTCAGCCGTGTGACGGCTAATCTTATGATGGCAACTCCCCAAGGAACATTCCGTTTAAAAGATTTCTTTTCGGCCGCCATTTCCTCAGACGGGAATGAAGACGGCGAAGCAGCATCTGCCATTCGCTATAAGCTGAAGAAAATGATCGACGGTGAAGCCATCGAAAACCCACTCTCGGATGATGCTCTCGTCAAGATTTTAGGCCGAGACGGAATCAGAATTGCCCGGCGAACAGTCGCTAAATATCGCGAAAAGCTCAGCATTCCATCTTCCTTTGAACGCAAACGCCACGCAGCCCTGTCCGGCGTGATTTAAACGCCCGCCAAAGCACGCAAAAGCGCCTGATGGGCTTGCGGCGCGCCATAGATGCTTTCGCGCAACCGGTCCGTAGGAAATACGCGGAGCCTGGTTGGCCCATGCGCCACACCAAGGCCACTCCAATGTCCATGAGACAATAGATCTTGTAAGCCAATCACCTGACCAGAAATAATTATCCGCGATAATTCCGCGCTACCTGATGAAAACACCAAAACCCCACCTTTTTCGACCAAAAATATTGCAGTCATGGGCATGGCTGGTAAAAATAAAACTTCACCATGGATCAGATCAATTTTTTCATTGCGTATAATCGCCTGATGGCACGTAGATTGGCTCTTCACAGCACACGCCTAGGCACTGCGCTCCGCTCGATCGCTACCATCCGAGCTAGGGCCCATGTCATTGGCGCCTGCTTTGTCAACAAATTACACACAGCTTGTCTTGGAATTAACAAGACGCGAGACGGAAACTTTGCAACAGTCAGATCGCAATAATAATCCTTGGCAAAAAAGTCTACCAGTTGCAAAAGCTCTCCAGCCCCATAAAATTTTTTTAGATTTGCGTCGTAAAGACGACCGGTCAAAACCAAAAGCAGCCGATCTGTCTGAATATGACGCGATAGAACGACCTCGCCTTTACCAAAATCTTGTTGAGAATAGAGGTCAAGCGGCAAACCCTTGACAAGATCACAATACATAAACGGCCCTCCTCTCTCGCACCAACAACGACAGAGGAGCAAAAGATTTTAGACCAGGGCTTATGAATTCTTTGACTGCCCCGTCGCGCCATTGGATTTTTTCTTCCGCCGCCTCGCCTTTTCACCGCTGAACCGAACCTCGGGATCGAATTTCCGGGCCAATTCACGAGCGTCAATCTCTGAAGTTGCCGCAAAGACCATCCAGAAATATTTTTCTTCAAAGAGCTGATAAGATCGCAGCAAATTCAGCTGAGCGCGCCGCGTATACACGCAGACCAAGAGATAAACAGCAACAAAGACACTCCAATGTGTGAGCAGAGTGATTGCATAAACAAGACTAATACCAAGCAGTGGATAAAAGAGCCGATGATTTAGCATCCAGAGAAAAGGCGCTAAAGTCGCCAAGGGATCTGGCTCTATCGAATGCATCCCTGCATTTCGGTAAATATCTTTAAAAACCTCGAAATTCGTATAGCTGCCTTTATCAGAGAACCTCAACGCGTTAAAAGCTTCTAAAATCTCTATGCTTTCATCAAGCGTGGTGAAATCAAATCGTGCAACCAAAGCATTATCAAAAATAAGACTGAAAAAATTACCATCCCTCCAGAATGTAAGTAGATAACGTAAAGTCTTGCCATCGTCGACACCACCTTCGTCTTCATCATCTGGATCGGATGAACCACCGCCGCCCAAAACACTATGCAACATTGTTGCATCACCAGTAAAAACATGACCATCGATTGCAACCAGAACATCCCCCCGCTTTAATCGGAAAGCCCGCGCTTGACGTCCTAATCCGGCTTTTTGCAATTTAAGAAATTGTGGTGCCGTTTCAAGGACAGGATCGTTTTGTACTGAGCGCGCGTCAACCATTTCAATCACAATCTAGGGAAACTTTATCATGCCATCAGTCGAAGGACGAGATGCTGGCTTTATCTGAGGCATCTTTCCATTCGTATTTGAATTCGAAGGCTTCATTCCATTTAGCTTTGAAGTGATCGTAGCTTGCGCGATCAATATCTTTTGCAGCGAGCCAATAATTTCATCAACTTGCGATTTCGTAAGTCCCGCTGGCGTGTTAGCTACAGTGCCACCTGTTGCGGTCGCCCCCCCAAGAAGGGACATAATCTGCGCCGTAGTTTGACCGATTTCGCCAAGTTTTCGGTCCACGGTCCCCGCCTGTGTTGAAAGGGTACTGCTGACATCATCAAGCACAGAACGGCTAAATTGCGAAACGGAGCCGTCAATATGCTCTTGAAGACCCTCGACCCGAGTGATTATATCAGCTTGATTAAGGCCAAATTTTTCGTCAAGCGACGCGACAGATTCGACTGTTTTAGAAGCGTCAGCCGACAGTCCACCAAGTTTGCCCGAAATATCTTGAACAGATGTTGTTGCAGCCGTCAATTTATCGACATTCTCGGCAAAAATCACAAGCGCCTCTAAAGAAGTATTATTCGCTGTTTCCATTCCTGACAACGTCTTATAATAGATGATTGCCGCTGCGAAAATTGAAATCGCAGAACCTGACAAGGCACTGAGCAGCACAATAATTGTATTACGATATATCTTTTTCATTTCGTTTCTGACCAAAACGTTATCATTACGGATCCTGTCCAATTCACTGGCAGCACTGGTCGCCATGTCTGCCGCATCCAAGGCGATTTTAATACTGTCTTCAACATTCGTGGTCGTCTCGCTCATTTGAAAGCTCCAGTCGTCCGAGAGGGGGCTTGTACTTGCGTCAGCACCTTTTGCTGATAAGCAGCACAATCCGTGCCAACTGAGTTAAAAACAACGATATAGGGCATGATTTTTGACTTGAATGCATAAGCCTCGCAACCCCAAGGCTTGGACCGGTCATAGGTAACCCGGAAGTATTGGCAGCCTTTGCAGGTCCTTGGGCCATTCATTTGCGCAACGCTTGCAAAAAACTACGAATTACATCCGCAATAGCAAAGCGAAATGCGGCAAGAAAACAAACAGCCGCAGCAAGATAGAGCCCCCAAATCCGTAAGTCCGATGCAAAACCAATCTGGCTTCGCGCCTCAAAAAAAAGCCAAAGCGAAAAGCCAAAAAAAGCAACTGATGATATCATTTCTCCAGTGGACTTACTTTTGTTTTTCGTTTTCATTTCCTAGTCCTCAGCCTTAAAAGTTGGGCGTCCATCTTCGTTGAAGATCAAGTCTTTCGGTACATCAACAAGTGGCTCGGGAACGGTTTCGCCTCGATCTAGACGATAAACATAGGCCAATACTGTAGCGACCGCGTTATAAAGCCGATCAGAGATTTCTTGTCCAATATCTCCTGTGAAAAAGATCGCACGCGCTAAGACGGGACTGCGGAAAACAGTAATACCCGTCTCTTCTCCCTTTTTAATGATCCTCTCAGCCAATTTTCCACGCCCCATAGCGATGATTTTTGGCGCACCGGCATCACCAGGGACGTATCTTAACGCAACAGCAAAATGTGTTGGGTTGGTGATAATAGCAGTCGCCTCGCCGACATTCTCGACAGCAGCTGAGGCTTGCGCAGCACGACGGCTGGATTCAATCTGTAAGCGACGAATACGCGATTTTACCTCGGGCGAGCCCTCAGAGTCTTTATGCTCATCCTTCATATCCTGCTTGCTCATCTTGAGCTTTTGCATATGGCTATGATGAGAATAAGCATAATCCAAGGCAGCTATTCCAGCCAAGATCACTAATGCAGCAAATCCCAATACTCTGAAATCTTGAATTATTTTCCAAATGGACCAGCTTAGCGATGCGCGGACAAGCATCAGGGTTTCAGGAAGCATTTGCCATACTAAAAAAGCTGAGACGGCTCCAAGCATTCCAACTTTGAGCAATGCTTTAGCTAATTCAACCAGACCCTGAGTGGAAAGAATTCTTTTAAGCCCTGAAAGTGGATTAATCCGATTTCCCTTAAACTGAAGATTACCCGGAATGAAATGAAGGCCGCCAACAGCAGCCTGTGTTGCAAGAGCAACCACCATTATCGGCACAGCGACAGCGAGAGCGAGGATCAGAAAATCAGCCACAGCACTTGAAATACGATGAAATATCAGATCAACCATATCTTTTGAGGCATCAAAGCGAAAATAGCCACGCCATTTATTAATGAGGCTTGGCATCATCGCCCCAAACCCTAAAAGTAAAACAAGGCCTGTAAATAAAGATGTGAACACAAACATTTCTTTAGATGATAGAATTTGTCCATCTTCTAAGGCCTTTTCCAATCGGCGCGACGAAGGTTCTTCTGTTTTTTCTTGACCATCATCCTCAGCCACCTTCCACCCCCTGCAATATGAACTTCAAGGCTTGCAACATTTGACCTGTAAGATCTGAGAACGCTGCGGCTAGATGAGGAACAGACACAAATAGTATTACAAATATTGAAACAAGTGTAATCGGAAACCCAAAAGAAAAAAGATTTAACGTTGGCGCTGATCTCGTGATAATACCAATTGCAATATTAATCATTGACATAACAGCGGCTATGGGAAGCATTATAGTCGTCGCAGAATCAAACATGTTTTCAGCTGCAAGTGCACCAGCTTCAAATAGAACTGAAAGATTGGCAACAGCCCCAATTGGAAACGTTTCATAACTTTGGATCACCAGGGCCAAAGCAGTTAGGTGTCCATCCAGCGACAAAAATATGGTTGTCAAAAAAAGCGAAAATATTTGCGAGACAACAGGCGTGGTACCGCCAGCATTGGGGTCAATCTGAGTCGCAAAAGAAAGACCCGAGGTTGAGGCGATCTTCTCGCCAGCCAATGCAACCGACGAAAACATGATTGTCATAACCATACCGCCACAAAGGCCGATTATAATTTCTTGTAAAAATATCGAAATTATTATGAGGTTAGTCATATTAGAAATTTCTAATGCAGGGACACGATCCACCAGTGAAAACGTGAGTGCGCATGTCGCAACAATACGAATTGTAACGACAACGCTCCGTGACCCAAAGAACGGCGCTGCAATCAGAAAACTCCCAATTCGTAGCGAGAGGATCAGGAACTGCAATGTAAAATCGTAAAGACTCTGCATCGAAAGCCCAGGGAAACCCTCGGAAGATATGGCACTTAGGACTGTCATTGGAGATGGCGGATTTCATCAAAAACAAAAGCAAAATAGTCGGTAAGACCAGTCAAAATGTATCCCGAAAGTAAAGCAAAGACGCCGAGAACGATGATCAACTTTGGTACAAACGAAAGCGTCTGTTCATTTATAGATGTCGCAGCCTGAACGACACCGATAACTAGACCGACGACAAGAGCAGTCCCTAAAATAGGTCCAGCGGCAAGGAATATCTGCCAGAAAGCCATTCGCAGATATTCGATATTGGCATCAAACTCCATTTTTCACCTAAGGCGTGACGAAAGTGGAAACCAGAGAGGCGGACATCATTGACCAACCATCAACTAAAACAAACAGCAGTAACTTAAAAGGGAGTGAAATTAACATTGGTGAAAGCATCATCATACCCAGTGACATCAGTATTGAGGAAATCACCATGTCGATAACCAAAAACGGCAAAAATATGAGAAATCCAATTTGGAAGGCAGTTTTCAACTCCGATGTAATGAATGCAGGCAGTATCACCGAGAAGGGAATATCAGCATTGGAAGCAAAAGGTTTACTATTCGCCAAATCAGAAAAAATTATAAGAGAATCTTTACGAGTGTTGATAACCATGAAATCTTTCATGATTGCACCACCAATACTTAAAGCCTCTTCAGCACCCATCGTTTCAGCCAGATAGGGAGTAACAGATTCATCATATACCCTCTGAAATGTTGGTGTCATTACAGTTACTGTCAAAAATAGTGCAATTGCGATGAGCACTTGGTTAGGTGGTGTTTGTTGAGTTCCAAGGGCTTGCCTTAAAATAGACAGAACGATGATGATACGGGTAAAGGCAGTCATACCAAGCACGAGCGACGGTAAAACTGTAATTGCCGACATGAGGACAAGTATCTGTAGCGAAAGCGAATATGTCGTATTGCCCGCAGCATCAGTGCTTGAGCTTAATGCAGAAAGGCTGAACGGATCTGCAGAGAGCGAGGGTGTTGAAATTAGGCAAAAAACGAATGACAAAATGATGAGGCTACGCATTATTCTGGCTCCGCTGACTTATTCAAAAGGACGAGTGATGATCCATTTCGGGCAGAATGCAGAAGGCAATCTTTGCCATCAACAGACACCAAGAGCAAACGCTCTCCGGTGCCCAAGCCAAGCGTCTCAATCAGCTGCATGCGGCCCTTGGGTGCCAATCGCGCCCGCAAGGCTAACCTATTGCGGCGCAGTATATATTGAGCGCCTAATAAGACACCCAAAAACCCCAAAACGGTCGCAATCTGACCCGTCTCTACCAATGGCATGAACACCCCCACACTTGCTTGCAGAGATACAAGCAATACCCATGCCAACTGTGGCGCTAAAATGCCAAGCTTCTGATTTTCAATGGGAAACAGTTATTACATTCTGACAGTGTCAACCGATCGACACTCAGAGACTTTGCATTCTTTTTTCTGGCTCTACGATTTCACCAAAACGAATACCAAAACGTTCTCCAACCATCACAACTTCGCCCTTGGCAATCATTGTGCCGTTAATGAGGATATCCAAAGGATCACCTGCAAGCCGATCTAATTCGATAACAGATCCCTCATTCAGCCGCAAAAGATCACGAATTGTTATTTTAGCGCGCCCAACCTCAACGGTCATTTGCACTTCAATGTTTTCCAAAACGCGCAGGTTCTCAATTCCGGCGCGGTCGGCTTTCGGGGCATCTCTTTCGATGTTGTCGTCAATATCGGCCATGGGCTTTCCTTAGCTCTCTTCTTTGCGGATGCGGCGGGTTAGATTGAGGGCGGATTGGGTGCCAACCTGCCCCAGTTGGGCCTCAAAAATTGGGCGGTCTTCCACTTTTACACGAATACCGTCATGCAATTGCATCGGGTAAACATCGCCCTCTTGCAAATGAATCAGGCTTCGCAACGAGGTCGTGGGTTTTGCGATTTCGGCAGTCAGCATCAGCGGAATATTCAGGATCGCTTGTTCAAGCTTCTGGCGCCAGCTCATATCATCTTGCACGAAGTCAGATTGCACACGGCTGCGCAATTGCGAGGCAATCGGCTTTAGCGTTTGCAGTGGATAAATCACATCAAACTGCGCCGGTTCACTTCTTGGCAATTGCACCACAAAAGAGCAAATGATGACCGTATCAGAGCCGTCGACGAAGCTTGCGAATTGAATATTTTCTTCGCGCCCCTGCACGGCGATGGTAACCGATAAAAGATCGCGCCATGCAGTTTGCATGACTTTGGTCAAACCCTCGGTAATGATTTCAATCACGCGCTGCTCGGTTGCAGTGAATTCGCCTTGATAGCGTTTCATCGCCTGGACCGTCGAACCGCCATAATAGCTTTCTGTCAGCAGGGAAATAAACCCAGGCTGCATCACCATAAGCTGACTGCCGCGCAATTCCTCCATGCGCGACGTCGTCAGGGAAACAAAGGTTTCACTGTCTTGCACATAGGCGTCAAAGGTTTTCACCTCGGGCGGAAATGATGAAATGCGGGGCTGAATGCGCAAAAATGGTAAAAACACCGAACGCGCCATGCGGCAAAAGCGTTCGTTTATCATCCTTAAAGCGTGATAATCCCCCAAAAGGGACAAATCATCAGACCCAAACATAAAGGGTCTCACTTCGGGATCCGAGGCGCTTAGAAAGCTACTGCTGCCGGAAGGACTGCCGCCCAATCCTTCAATCAGCGCTTCGACCTCTTCGGGGGTCAGTTTACGCGTTGCCGCCATCACTGCACCCTATTGAAGAACAAAGGAGGTGAAATAGACATCTTCAACACCACCAAAGTTTTCCAATACGGTCAGCCGGGCATTTATTGCGTCGCGCAAGGCTGCCGCAAGACGATCGCGTCCAGATTTTCCGGCCACATCTTCTTCGGTGAATTCTGAAATTGTACCCAGAATTTCCGAGCGCAATGCCAATTGATGTGTCTCGACATTAGCCACCACCGTTGCATCGTATTGCGTCGAAACGCCGACACCAATTTGCAGAAACTTTCTCGACCCATTCAAGTTCGTGGTAAACTCGGAGGGGAATTCATAATAGCTGGTCACAAAAGTTGGTGCGGCCTCGACGGGTTTGGTTTGGCGTGCCGGAGCGGCATCTTCTGCGGTTGCGTCCTCGGGTTTTGGCAATTGCCCAGATTCCTGCAATTTGCGCTCGATAATCAGATCGATTTCCTCTGACGGCGTTGGCGACGACATGCCAAACAGCACATAGCCGCCCCCGAGCCCGACGCCAACGAGCATCAGCCCGCCAAGGCCAAAGCCAACGATCTTAATCAACTTGCCCTTTTTCTTTGGCTCTTCTTCTGCGGCCTTATCTGCCATGTTATTCTCCGCTGCTTAAGCCATCAGATTGATGCTAGATTTTGAAGTATCACCGCGCGTGACAGACGGCGCTTGTTTCGCTCCGCCCGCCTCTGCATTGCGGACCCGTTCTTTGCGCAGAGCCGCGCTATCACGCCCACCCTGCCCGCCCGAATTTTGCGCCAAGGATTGGTTGCCAAAGCCAGCTTGGCCAACGGTTTGCGCCGTCAGGCTTGCCAAGCGGACACCGGATTGATCCATCAGCTGCGACAGCAAATCTTCGTTCGCCAGCATCAGCCGCGCGGCCGAAGCCGTTTCGGTGACAATGCGCACAGCGGTATCGGAAGCGCCAATCTCGATCTGAAGCTGCATATCGCCCAAGGATTTGGGCCGCAGCATAACGGTGATGCTTTGCGCGCGGTCTTTTGTGCCGCCCACGACCTGATCGACCAAACGTTCGCGCCAGACTGCATCGCGGGTGTCAAGGGTTTGACGCAGCTGCGCAAGCAATGGCGCGGTCGAAACGGCAACGGCTGCGGGCCGTAGCGGGCTGGTCTGAACAGGGTCTAAAGCTGTCGGCGCAGATGGCAGGCTTTGAGGCGCCTTTGGTCCGTGGGGCTGGCGCTGATCGGCATCGCGATCACCGGCAGCAAGCGGTGGCAAATCGGGCTCAAGCGGCCGGCCAGACGAAGGCTCCATCGCGGGCTGGTCTTTCGCCTGCTGCTCGATAACGGCGCGACCTTCTGTGCTGGGGATGGCAAGCGGCTTGCTGGGCGCAAGATCAATTTTCAGCCGCGCAATCGGGCGAGCGCCGGCTTCCAGCGCAGGCGCGGGGCTTTCGTCGTCTTCTGATTGCACCGCCAAAGGCTCTGCCCTTACGGCTTTGGGTTTCGCAGATTGGATTTGCGGCGCAGGCGCAAGGCTTTGCGGCGGCGGCGCTGCCGCTGCGCTGCTGGTGCGCGGAGCGTCAACAAGCGGCTTTGCAGGCTCTGGGATCAGCAGCGGCAACGGCGCGGCGACGGCCTGTTTTGCATCGGGATCGTCCAACTTATCGGACAGCGGGTCTTGCACATCCTCGGGCTCGTCGCCCGTCGTCTCTGCTGCCAAAACCGCGCCCTGCTCTGGAGCGATCAAAGCGATTTTCGGCGTAATAACAATAGGTAGATCTTGCGGAGATGTGGTGACAGAGACAGGGACGACGGGTGTCAAAATCTCGACCACGGGCTCGGGTTGTGCAGCGGCCTCGCTCTCGGCCGCTGTGGCCGCTGTGGGCGGCGCAGCTTTGGGCTGAAGCCCCAGAAACAGTTCGATATCCGCCAGATCGTCGCCACCGCTCTCAGCCGATGGCAAAGCTTGCGTCACAAAGATCGGGCCAAGCCCCAGCGGGGTGGCCTCACCCGGCACGGCGGCATCGGTCGAGACCGCAAACAGCAGATCAAAACCTGTGACGGGGCCAGCGCCAGCCTTGCCCGCCGCCTGCCCCAGCCCTGAACCGCTTATGCTGATCCCGTCGATCGACGCCATTTTTTCCATATACCCAGGGTTAAGATTGTTTCAAACGTCACACTGCAAGATCGGTGCCAGCCTTAGCTGCGCGGCTGTGCCAAGCGTGGTGAGCGCAGCCGATCTTGCAAATCTTCCTGCGCCTCTTGACCTTCACGACGCGCTTCTTGCCTGCGATCATCCAAGATTGTGTTGCGGTTGCTCGAGCGCGCCAATTGGCTGCGCGCGCCTTCCAGTTCTGCTTCCAGAAATTCAAGTCGGTTTTGCGCCAATTCGTGTTGTTCTGACATATAGCGCCCATACCAAGACCGAGATCGCAAATGCTGCGGGCTAACCAGACCCGAGATTTCCTGATTTTCCGCCTGCAAATTTGCCAATCGGTCGATCAAAGATTGCGAGCTATCGACCTGCTGCGCCAAAGACCCAACAGTGCTGGCTTGGCGCTGCATTTTGATCTGCTCTTTCTTTTGCAGCAATTTCAACAAGTGCTCTTTTCTTGTCATGGCTTACTCTCCCATCAGACGCATTAAATCTTGCTGACTTTCGGGAAAGCGGCAGGGTTCATTGGCCCCCTGACGAATATAGTCGGTAATTTTGGGCCATAGCGCGACGGCAAGATCAAGCTCTGCGTCTTGTCCGGGGCTATATCCGCCCATCAACATCAGATCGCGGTTTTGCATATAAAGCGAGACAAGCCGGCGAAAGCGGATTGCGGCTTTTTGATGCCGCGTCGGGGTAATATCCGACATCACGCGGCTGACCGAGGCGGTGACATCCACCGCAGGATAAATCCCCAATTGGGTTTGCTGGCGCGACAGCACAATATGGCCATCCAAAATCGCGCGGGCGGTATCCACCACCGGATCATTGGTCGTATCATCGCCATCGGCCAGAACCGTATAAAAGGCGGTAATCGCGCCCTGCCCGACCTCGCCGGTGCCCGAGCGTTCAATCAGCGCCGGAATCATTGACACCACCGAAGGCGGATAGCCCTTGGCGGTGGGCTGCTCTCCCAAAGCCAAGCCGATTTCGCGCCGCGCATGGGCCACACGCGTCATGCTGTCCATAATCAGCAAGACTTCCTTGCCCTGCGCGCGAAAATATTCCGCAATTGCAGTGGCGCGGTTGGCCCCCTTGATCCGCAAAAGTGCCGAGCGATCGGCAGGTACGGCAACCACACAGACTTTCTTGCGCGTGTCCCCCGGCATCACCTGATCGACAAAATGCCCAACCTCGCGTCCGCGCTCACCGATCAGGCCAACGATAATCACATCGGCCTGCGAAAACCGCGTCATCATCGACAAAAGCACCGATTTCCCGACACCAGATCCCGCAATAATCCCCAAACGCTGGCCAGAGCCCACCGTCAGCAGACCATTGACCACCCGAACCCCAACGTCCAGCGGTTTGGCAACCGGCTTGCGCGTCAATGGGTTCAAGGGCCGCCCCATCAAGGGCCAGCGATCTGGCAACTCAAGCGGACCGCGCCCATCCAGAGGCTCACCCAAAGCATCAATAACGCGACCTAAGATATTGGGGCCAACAGAAATTTCACTTCCCGAATCCAAAATAGAAACCTGCGCACCGATCTCGATGCGCGCATCAAGGTCATACAGAAACAGCATGTTGCGGCCATCACGAAAGCCAATCACTTCGGCCATGGCGACCTTGCCAGACCCTGTGGTGACACCGCAAACCGAGCCAACCGAGACCGGAAAGCCGCCGCATTCCAACACTTGGCCGTCAAAGCGCTTTACCCTGCCGCTGGCTTTGACAAAGCTAGAGGTCGGCAAGGCGCGCAGATCGGCGCTGATGCGGGCGATGGTATCGGTCATGTCGCATCGCCCGTGTCAGACCCTGCGGGACGCGCGTCAGGCGATGGCGTTTTGCGCACCGCTTTGGCTGCGGCAACCGGCTTTGGCATCACCCTATCGGCATAGCGCAGCCCGTCGGTTGACAGCTCCATATCGCCGCGCGCCAACTCGGGGTCGGCGGTGATGCTGACCAAGGCAAGAGTTTCCGAGCCCTGCAAATAGGGCTTCACCGCAGCGATATCTTCGGGGTTAAGCCGCAAGCGTGGCTGCGCCAGATCGGTTCGGATCCGGTCGACCAGATCCTCGATTTTGGCAAGAAAGGCCTCGGGCATGTCATCAATCTGGGCGCCTGCGCGGGCTGATGCCAAATCTTTGACAGCCTCGATAATCTCATGGCGCAGCTTGGCAATGCCATCGCCACCGCGAAAGGCCAGGATGGCGGTCTCGAGAATAGCCACGCGGGCTTCAACATCGGCGGAAAGATCGGCGCGGGCGCGCTCTTCCCCTGCGGTAAAGCCGCGGCCCCATTCGGCTTTCAGCTCATCCAGATTTGCAGGGCGCGGACCAAGCTCTGGGGTTGGGGCAGCGACGAGGTCCAGCGGTTGCAGAGCAGGATCGTCCAGCCCCCCAAGGGCTGCATCCAGATCAACGGCCCCGTCCTGCGCCATTGGCGCAAAAGCCTCTGCCGGCGCCATTTCTGCGACAACAGCACCACCGACGACTTCGGCCTCTTCGATCTCTGCAATCGCAGCTTTTGCCTTTGCCTTGGCAGTGCCGCTGCCAACGACACGGTCTTCGCGGGTGGCGCTGCGGGCAATATCGAACAGGCTTTTCGCGGTAAAGGCGGTTTTGTTCTGATGCTGCGGCTCGGGCATGGCCTGAAATGTGCCGGTTCGCATCGCTTCGAACATGCGCGCGATTTCAGCTGAATCCAGCGGCTTTGAGGTCTCTTCGGTGGTTGCGGCCATTGCTGTCATCCCTCAGATTTAAACCATCTCGTCGCCACCACGACCCGCCAAGACGATCGTGCCGTCGTCGGAGAGTTTGCGGGCGATATTGATGATTTGCTTTTGCGCCTCTTGCACTTCGGTCAGACGCACGGGGCCCAACGCCTCCATCTCGTCCTTGAGGTTGGCCGCCGCGCGTGCAGACATGCAGCCAAACAGCTTTTCGCGAAGCGCCTCGTCGGCACCCTTGAGCGCCAGAACCATTGCCTCTTGCGGCAAAGACCGCAACAGGGTCTGCAAAGAGCGGTCATCAGACAGGATAAGATTGTCAAAGACAAACATGCTGTCTTGGATCGCCGTCATCAGGCCTTTGTTTTCCTTGGCAATAACCTTCATGATGCGGCTTTCCATCGCCGTTTTGGTAAAGTTCATGATCTTTGCTGCCGCCTTAACGCCGCCGATTTGCGAGGCGCGCAGAGTGGTGTTTTGCTTGAACTTGCGCTGCATCACCGCTTCCAATTCCCGCACGGCATCGGGCTGCACCGTCTCTAGCGTGGCGATGCGACGCACGATTTCGGGCTGCATCTCTTGCGGCAATAGCGTCAGCACATCAGCTGCAAGACCGTAATCAAGATAAGAGATGATGAGGGCGACGATTTGGGGATGTTCATCCAAGATCAACTCGGAAATCGACCTTGCATCCATCCAGTCCAGAATTTCAATCGGACGCTCCGAGGCGGCAGGTGTGATCCGCGACAACACAGATTGCGCCTTATCGCCGCCCAAAGCCTTGGTCAGCACGTTGCGGATATAATTGCCCGCTCCCAGACCAATCGAGGTTTGCTGTTTGATGATGGACAAAAATTCGTCCAATACATCATTCACCGTTTCCTGATCCACGCCCTGCACCGAATACATCGCCGCCCCAAGATGCTGTACTTCGCGCGGCGAAAGATTTTTCAAAATCTCGGCGGCTTCATCTTCGCCCAAAAGCATCATCAGGATCGCAGATTTCTGCGTGCCCGTCAGCGTGTCGAAAATACGCACAATTTCGCTGTTTTGTGCTGCTGCTTCGGCCATTTTTACACTGCCCCCATGCGGCTTGATCCGGTGGCATCAGCCAACCAGATCAAGATCCTTTTTCATCATTTGCTTAAACACATTCGAGACGCGACCAGCCTCGTCCGAGACGATCATGCGGATGATCGCAACCTTGTCGTCATAGGTGTTGGCGGTATCCAGCATTTCAAGCGAGATATTCGACTTCTTGGGTTTCAGCTTGGCCTTGATCTCTTCCAGAGACTCGCCTTCTTTCACTTCAATTGACTCGAGCGCTTCTGTCTCTTCGTCAGACAGCCCACCTTGTGCAACCACAGAGGCCCCCGAAGGCACAAGCACGCGCTGAAGCAGCGGACGCACAACCCCCAAAGCCACAACTGCAAGCAGCAAGACCGTCACACCCTGTTTGGCCACAGCCATAATCCAATCGGTTTGATACCAATCCACCGAGACCCCATCCAAGGTCAGGATAAAGGGCTGCGAAGACAGCATCAGCGTGTCGCCCCGGGTCTCTTGCAGCCCGATGGTACCCGCAACCAACTGTTTGATCTGTGCCAAGGTTTCCGCTGGCAGCGGTTGCTCGACAGGCAGGCCGGTTTCAGGGTCGATCACTGTCTGATTGCGCAGCAAAACCGCCGCATCAATACGAGCAATCCGGTTCGACGGCGTGGTTGTGGTCTCGACCTTGCGGCTGATTTCGTAGTTCTTCACCTCGGAGGACGAGCGCGCGCCGGTATTGCTTGCCGCAGCCTCGGTTGCCGTGGTTTGGGCCGCCGTCATCGTGGCCTCTTGCGGGGCGGTATTGGCGACGGCCCCCGGAATGCCCTTTGCCTCTGGGTTTGACGACACATCCAGCGTGCTTTGCTCGCTGAGAATAGCCTTGCTTGCTGGGTCAACGCTCTGTTCGGTGATCTCCGAGCGGGTAAAGTCAATCTCGAGGTTCACTTGGGCGTTCACATTGCCTGGCCCAACGATGGGTGTCACAATGCTCTCAATCCGCGTGCGATAGATGTTTTCCAACCGCATCCGGTACTGCAATTGCGAGTCCCCCAAGATCGCGGCTGGATCATCGGAGGGCTGCGACAGCAAGCGGCCGCGCTGATCAACAATCGTCACATTTTCCCGCGACATGCCAGAAACCGAAGTCGAGACCAGATTGATGATCGCCGTGACCTGGCTTTCATCCAAAGTCCGCCCCGAGCCCAGCTGTACAAACACCGAGGCCTTTGGTGGCAATTGCTCGCGCACAAAAGCCGTCCGATCCGGCAGGGCCAAATGCACTCTTGCCGAGACAACCGCGTAGATCTCATTGATCGAGCGTGCCAATTCCACTTCTTGCGCGTGCTTCAGCTTGGCCTGCTCCACCGAACGCGAGGTGCCCATCGGCATGTTGTTCAACTCATCCATGCCCGAAGGGTCAGAGGCCGGCAGGCCTTGCGCTGCCAGCGTCATCCGCGAGCTGTAGTAATCTGCCGATGGCACCAGAACTTCGCCCGTTGTCGGATCAAGTGTCACATCGACACCGGCATTCGTCAGCGTCTCGACAACCCGCTGTTTATCAGCCTCTGCAAGCGAGGCGAAAAGCGAGGTGCGCGAGGGCTGTTGCAACAGGAAATAGGCCACCAACCCCGCCACAACCACCACAAGCGCCACAAGGGTGGGAAAGGCGCGCTGAAAACTGGGCTGAACCGTCAGCGCCCGCACATTCGACACCATTCCACGCGCCGAAGGGACCAAAGCCCCACCCCTCGCGGTGCCCGATTTATCTGCCGTGATCACGCTTGTCGTCGCCATAATGTCACCGTCACTTTATTGCCGCCGTCAGACCGGCATATTCATGATGTCTTTGTAGGCCGAGAGAGCCTTGTTGCGCAGATTGAGGGTCAGCTGGAAGCCAAGACTAGAAACTTGCTGCGCGACCATGACCTTGGACAGATCCTGCTCTGCGCCGGTTTCATAGGCCGTCGCCAAATCGCTGGCCACGTTTTGCGATTGCGCCACATCCCGCAGCCCCCCCGCCAGCCGATCAGAAAAGCTTGGCCCTGCAATTGCAGGATCCACCGCAGCCTTTTCAATCTGCGCCCGCGCGCGGGCCAGCGACTGCAAATGCGTCTGTTCGACTTGAAACTTCAATCCACCGATCGCTGTCATGTCTTACCCCCCTTAGCCCATCATCCAGGCTTGCGCCGGCTTGATCTCTGCGGTGACCCGGTTTTGCCTTGGACGGTCGATAACAATGTCCTGCGCGCAGATCCGCGCGTCGCTGTGCAACACCAAGGCGCGCTGGATCACGTTTTCCAACTCGCGTACATTCCCCGGCCAATCATGCCCTAAAAGGACGTCAATCGCCTCGACAGACAGCCATGGCTGCGTGTGTTTGTCTTCGGTATGCCGCCGAATAAGCGCCAGCGTTAAGGGGATGATATCGCTTGGCCGGTCTGCAAGCGCCTGCGTCTCCAAAGGAAACACGTTTAAACGATAGTAAAGATCCTCGCGGAAGCTGCGGGCCTGAACCTGCTCAAACATATTACGGTTCGATGTCGCGATCACACGAACATCCACGGCAATTTCTGACTGCGAACCCAATGGGGTGACAATGCGCTCTTGCAAGACCCGCAGCAGCTTGGATTGCAAGCCCAGAGGCATTTCAGAAATCTCGTCCAACAACAGTGTGCCCCCGTCGGCCGCGCGAAAAATGCCCTTATTGGCTGCCGAAGCACCGGTAAAAGAGCCCTTTTCATGGCCAAAAAGCACGGCTTCCAGCAGGTTTTCAGGAATGGCCGCGCAGTTGACAGCCACAAAAGGCTTGCCCGCCCGCGCCGATTGGTTGTGAACAAACCGCGACAGAACCTCTTTGCCCGTGCCCGTCGGCCCGTTGACAAAAACCGTAACATCCTTGCGGGCGACACGCGCAGCCAAAGCAGACAGTCGCACCGTGGCATCGTCAGCGGCAATCATGCTGGACAAATCGGCGCAAATCAAATCAGCCGCAACAAGTGTCGATTGCGGCGCATCTTCCAGACCACCCGGTAAATCCACCCGCAGAATTTTGCCACCCAGTTCAGGCTTTATCGCAAACTCGGCCGCCCCTTCGGACAAGATCACAACAAGCCGCGGCAGGAACTTTCTTGCCCGTTCAAGCAGCGCCTGCGGTCCGCCGATCTGGGTTTCAAAGGCCGCAGAAAAAACCAAAGTTGCGGCCTTGCCAGGATCGGCCACATCTGCCAGCCCCGCGGTCGCCGTCACCGAAAGCATGCGCCGGCTGATAAGGTCTGCCAACTTGGCTGCCATCGACAATCCAGTTGTTTCGATCAGAACTTTGCTCATCCAGCCACCTCCTTCGGGTCTGACACAAACAGGCAAGAAGCGGACCAATCCGAAAGCTTAAGGTTGTATTTATAACCTGATAAAAATCTTAATCATTGTTTTTGCTTAACAATTTTTAAGTTATTTTTTTAAATTCGCCTTAGATGATCATCCGCCAAAGCAATTGCCAAAATCTTGGCAGCACACGCGTTTGGCCCGCGTCAATAAAATGACGACCCATTGCAAATGGCGTGAAGCTTGCTGAAAAGATCTTATCATTCAGAAAGAAAACCCATGTCACAGACCGCCCGCTTCCTAATCTCAAGCCTTCTTCTAGCCGTGGCGCTTGGATTGGGCGTTTGGGTCTATCCAATCCTGACAACGCCAAATCCAGGCGAAGAGATCACAGCGCAGGTCTTTTTGAAGAATGACTGCGGCATAACTGACGATGCCTTCATGCTCTTTGTGCCCTCAACCGGAAAACGCATTGCCTTCGCAAATAAAGAAGTGAAGCTCACCATAAAATCAGGCGAACCACTGCAATTGGTCGCTTCGCCCACCTATCCCAAAATCAGATATGACGGCGCGACCGAACCTGCGGCGCGGCGCACCACCTTGAACGTGCAATGCAACCCTTCAGATTTTGAAAATTCCATCAATCGCCCACTGCGAAATCAGTTTGGCGGTTAAACATGTTCTGTTTTGTGGCGTTAAGAGAAACAGATAGAAAAAACTGGAGTGAGCAATGAGTTTCGTATCCGTGCAAAGGACTTATGCGGCAGCAACGCGGCGCGAAGCCGAAGAGTTGACGCATCCACATGAACTCATTTTGGTGACATTGACGACCCTGCGGCAAAGTCTGGACCTGATGTCGCAGCAGGTCATTGAGCCCGAGCTTTTTGCCAGATCAAAATCAAAATCTCTGACTGCAATCTATATCTTGCAAACCAGCCTCGATATGGATCGTGGTGGTGAAATTGCACAAAATTTGTTTCGGGTCTACGAATACTGTCGCTTTCAGGTCCTGAATTCAAAGCGCCTTGAGGGTCATGCAGGCATAACGCTTTGCATCAATTTACTAGATGAACTCATTGACGCTTGGAACACGATAAAATAACGCTTACCTCTAGTTGCAGAAGACCTGGCCCAAGAGAGTAAGGAACATCGATGTCTAGATTTTGCCCGGAATGGCTGTTTGGCGCCGTAACTGCGTTAATTGGGCATCGCTATATTTCGTCAAGCCTGCCCCTCTCGCCTTTTGCAGTGAAATACGCACAAATATTATCAGAAAAATACACAACTGTGCCAGCAGAAATGCTCGAGACAGCAGCAGAAGAATTTCTGCGCGCAATTATTGAAGTTCAATCTGAAGACGCAGACGCCATCCTTAACGCCTTCGCATACAATCGCCTCGTGGTGTTACCATCTGGTGAGATCCGCAAATATAAAGGGCTCTTTTCAAACGTGTTGGACGGCAGCAAAGACTGCGAATATAGCGCAGAACAGGCGGTTAAGAGTTTTAAACCCTTTATTTATATGCTCCGCGCAAAACCAGGACTGGCCGCACCAGCGGGTTGGACATGGAGTAATATCGAGGATGGTGATTGGGTTCGCACCCTGCCGGATCAAGAAGTATCTATTCTTGACAGCCTTTAGGTCAGCGTCACGCCGCCAATCAGGCCATGATATTCAATGAATGAGAAAAGCGCGGCGCATCGTTAAGCGAATTGGACATTTGCGCCATTCGCGTAGCTGCTGCGTTTTGCGCATATGATTGTTGCAGCAACGAACGCGCCATTAAAGCACCCTCGGTTGTTTGAGCAGAAGGCGCAAGATCAGGGTGATAAACCTGCATCCGCGGATGATTAATATCGTAAGCAGCCATTTCCTCCATCGCAAATACAGGAGGAGGTGCATAATCAGTCTCCACCCCGCGAGATGGCACAGAAGATGCAAGTGCTAAAGACGTTACGCCAATATACCCAGCCGATCCCGAAGCCCGGGCCGGAGGCGTGGAATTAGAGTAAGGCTTGGCCGGTGGAAGCATGGTCAGCGCCTATCGCTCTGCTGTGCCTAGATTAAATTCAACGTTACGAGAATATTCATGAGAACGCAAGTATCAGACCGCCCTCTTCATTTGCGCAGCTTTCCTATCGACCCCGTCGCAACAATGGTCTTACGACTGGGTCAAATGCGATTGGCTTTAGATCCCACACTTATTCTAAAGCTGGGTAAAAAAACTGTGATTAGACAGGTCCACGACCAACTGAATGCACTAAAACGGCTGATGGCTGACTATTCCGACGCCCCCCTGATGGCTGTATTGCTTGCAATATTAGAGAGAATAGATAAAGCGCTGGAAAACGCATCTCTAGACTTTGCGCAGCAAGCGATCAGCAATCTTGAAGACACACTTCGAGGCGCATGCTAGCTTAAAGTTGAAAAGACCAAATCAAAGCAAGAATTGGACATCATGCTATTGAAAAGAAATGCCATACATCAGAGCCGCACGAATGTCTCATCATGCGCGCAATGCCGCAGGATAAGGCTATTCTTGATGACGGCAACACCGTTAATAGGATCTCTGTTCTTCGTTAACAAAGATACCAGCCCCTTAGCGGGCGTCACCCCAATGACCATTGCGATCAGTATTCTCGCATTAGGCAGCCTCGGATTTCTGATCCGCGCCTTGCAATATTTTGGCGTCAAACGATCTCCCAGCGAAAGTGGAAAGTAAACCAAAGCTGCGAACAAATAACTTCGCAGACCTGCTATTTTCTGTTCTGCGCCACGCGTTTCGCTATTTCCGCCACCATTTCATCAGACAAACCAAATTCGGCTTGGAGCCCGCGCAGTAAGCGATCTTCATTGTCGTCGACGACCCCATCGGCAAAAGCTTCACGCATCTGCTGCTCATAAATGACCTTTTTACGGGCCAACTGATTGGCAAACGAGGTCGCCACAATACCAGTGAAGATAGCAACCGTAGAGACCCCCATGAAGGCGGTAATAATTGAAATTACTTTTCCTATAGGCGTGACTGGGTAAACATCACCATAACCTACTGTCGTCAATGTGATCACAGACCAGTAAATAGCATGAGGGATAGAGGACATCTTTTCCGGCTGAGCATCAGCTTCCGCGTAATACATAAGGGACGAACTCGCGACGATTGCGATCGACATCAGATAAATAACAGCCATGAATGAGCGGCGTTCTGCATATATCGCAGAAAAAAGATCTTCAATTGCAGTTGAATAATGAGACAGCTTCAAAAGCCGCATGAGCCGAAAGACTCGCAGTATTCGCATATCCACGCCCGGGAACAGACTTTGCAGATAAAATGGTAAGATCGAAACAAGATCTATGAAACCATGGAAACTAAAAATATAGGCCTTTCGGCCCTGCCAAGTCGAATTGGGAAACCTTGACGCATTGCTCCACACCCGCAGTAAAAACTCGATCGTAAAGAAGACGATGCTGAAACGCTCAATAAGCACAAATTTCCAACTGTGCGGCAGAGCAATGTCCTCATAACTCTCCATGATAATCGAAAACACGTTCAAAAGTATGACGAGCGTAATGAAGCGATCACACCACAAACTGGCTTTGTCCTCCTTCGAGGCCTTGTCAAGGATCTGCATTGTGCGCAAACGAAGGGTGCTCATAACATATCTCCAAGGCAGTTAATCTCTATAGTGGATTGAACTGCAATCAACGAAATTTGCCGAACTACTATGATTTATGGTGTAGGGCAGCGTCTTTGCTCCAACCAGTCACCCGCTAAAAACCTGATGTGATCAGTAACATCAAAAATTTAGTTTTCAACTTATATTCTCTCAATCATCCTTAGGTTGAAAATAACATCATGTGATCTTCACAAATACTTACGTTAAGCATCAAAATTCCTTGCAGTTATCATCGAAACGCCAAAACAGTTTTCATTTCTAATTAGCAAGTTTCTGCCGAGGTCATTTTCCAGTTTTGGCGCGAGGTCTTTGTTGAATGACGTGGCCAGTTTCAATTTGTATCGAGTTTAGAACGGCGAACATGCACATTCAGATGGCTATGATTTTCAGCCCAAAGGCATTGCATGCGGAATTTGGTGCTTTGCCTGTGCCGCAGAGAAATTGCGCGCAATAGCACTCAGGGTAAGAGGGGTGATAATTGAGTGGCTCAACTCTTCAGACATGATGCTAAGCTTAGAAATTGAATCCCGGTGCCCTGCTTGAATTGGGCGGGGTCGTCGAGCAGGCAACACATTTGCACTTTTCTGCGGCGGACGAATGCGGGACGCACCACTTCACAAGGCCCACTTGTCTTTTTTTGGCTTTCACCTACCTGATCGCCATGAAAGAGCCAAACACCCTCCCGCCAGACCATATCAGCGCAATCATTCAAATGGCGCTGTCAGATCATGTGAGCTTTGCAAATATTCAAGCTGAATATGGGGTCAGCGACAAGCAAGTTAAAACCCTGATGCGCGACACTCTGAAAAGCGGCAGCTATCGGGCTTGGCGCAAGCGGGTGCGTCAGTTTGGCGATAGGCGAGAAACATATAAATAGGGGCCCTAGAAAACTGCGGGCCATTTTGAAAGAGCTCTAACTCCAATGACGCAGAAATCTTCCATCGTTTGGTTCAAACGCGATCTGCGGCTTCACGATCACAGCCCGTTACTGACCGCATCGCAGACAAATACCGCCATTATTCCGCTTTATATTGTCGAGCCTGAATATTGGAAGCAGCCCTTCGCATCGCGGCGTCATTGGCATTTTATCCACGACTGCCTGCGTGACTTGGACAGCGCCTTGGCCGATTTGGGCCAGAAGCTGATTGTCAGGGTTGGCGATGCCTGTGAGGTGATCAAAAAACTTCAGTTAGACCATCAGGTTACGGATCTTTACGCACATGAAGAAGCAGGAAATCTTTGGACCTACGAAAGAGATATTGCCGTAAAAAAACTTTGCCAGAACAATAACATCGCGCTCCACGAGTCGCCATCAAACGGCGTGGTTCGTCGGCTGCGCAGCCGTGATGATTGGTCTGCAATCAGAAATGCGCGCATGGCCGATAAAATCCTCCCAAAGCCAAAACTCTTGCCGTCGGTGGGCTTATGTAAATCTGACACCCTGCCAGAGAAAAATCATCCGATGTTTGGCACCACGCCAATTGGCAAGGTTCAAAGGGGCGGTCGCAATCAGGCCGTTGCTGATCTGCGCAGTTTTTTAAACCACCGTTCTCGCGCCTATCTTTATCACATCTCGGCCCCCGATTTATCCGAAATCCATTGCTCACGCTTATCCGCACATCTTGCGTGGGGCGCGCTGTCTGTTCGTGAGGTTGTGCAATCTGTCGCAAAACGCCGGTCCCAATTATCCAGCGATGACGATAAAAGCTTTGGACGCAATTTGACTGCCTTTGCTTCGCGTTTGGCGTGGCGCTGTCATTTTATTCAAAAAATCGAAGACCAGCCGGAAATCGAGACCCACTGCATGCATCCTGCTTTTGAGAGCCTGCGCAAGCACGACCACAACGCACAATATTTTCAGGCATGGGCGCGCGGCCAAACCGGCTATCCCTTTGTGGATGCCTGCATGCGCAATTTGACAGCGGAGGGGTGGATCACTTTTCGGATGCGGGCAATGTTGGTCAGTTTTGCCAGCTATCAATTGTGGCTTGATTGGCGTGTGACCGGCGCGCATCTGGCGCAATTGTTCACAGATTACGAGCCCGGCATTCATTACAGTCAGCTGCAAATGCAATCAGGGGTGACCGGCATGAACACCCTGAGGGTTTATAATCCTGTCAAACAATCAATCGAGCATGATCCAACTGGCAGTTTTATTCGGAAATGGGTGCCTGAACTCAGGCAGGTGCCAAATGAATTCATTCATGAGCCGTGGAAATGGAAAAAGACCCTTATTGATGCGCGGGACGTTGGCTTTGAACAGGCCTATCCCGCGCCAATTGTCGATCAGGCCGTCTGTGCAAAAATCGCAAAACAAAAAATCTTTGAGATACGGCAGGATCAGAGCTTTGATGTCGTGGCCAAGGCTGTTTTCCTAAAATTGGGCAGCCGAAAATCTGCTCTCAGGCGTAAAAAAGCGATCTCCGAAGATCAAGAAAGGCAATTGTCCTTGTTTTAGGGCAATGCAATCGGCGGTGCGCGGGCCTATTCCGGCGCGCTGACATGCAAGGCCGCGGCCTGTGAGGCGGCGATTGCCGCCTGTTGCAAAGATTTTGACCTTACCAAGGCTGCACAAAGCGCGCCAATAAAGGCGTCGCCCGCGCCATGGCTAGAGACAAGCGTGACCCTCTCGGCGGGCAGCGCAAAGCTTTGACCATCGGCGTCAACTGCCGCCAGCCCTTTACTGCCCGCTGTCACGATCACCGCAGGGAAGCGTAGCGCAAGCTGTTTGGCGGCGGCGGTGGCACTGCTCAGCCCCTCGACAGGTGCAGTGCCCATCATCTCGGCCTCGATCGCGTTTACAACCAAAATATCGATCAAGCCGCTGAAATCTTGTGATAAATCGCGCGCAGGCGCTGCGTTCAGAACAACGCGGATGCCGCGCGCCTTGGCGTGACGGGCGGCAGCGATGTTCAGCGCTTCAGTCACTTCATTTTGCAAGATCAGCAGTCCAACCTCGGACCAAAGTGCCGGATCGGCCAAGGCAGCTGGGTCCGACAGCACATTCGCGCCAGAGACGATGGTCGCGGCATAATCGCCCTGCGCATCCATGATCGCGACGCTCATCCCCGAGCCGACCCCCGAGAGCGTGCTGACAAAGCCGTCCTCGACCGCCGCACCCCGCAAAGCCTGCCGTAGAAAACGGCCAAAATCATCGGCCCCCACGGCGCCAAACATACGACTTGGCGCCCCCGCACGCGCCACCGCAACCGCCTGATTACCACCTTTACCGCCAAATTTTGGATACCAACGCGATCCGACAGCGGTCTCGTCTTTGCGCGGCAGATGGTCAGCCCTAACCATGATATCATAATGCAGGCTGCCAACGGTGAGAACGGTGGTTTGGGGCATATCGTGCCTCGGCTTAGGGGTTGCCCAGCGCAGCAGCTGCGCGCGGGAGGTTAGGGAAAGACTTGCAACTGTATGTCCAAGCTTAGGCCTAACTGGCTTGCATCATCAAGATCCTCTGCGCCCAAGGCAAGCCCGCTGCAAAACCTTCACGCCGCTCTCGCGTTTTTGCACCAAACGTGTAGCCTTGGGCACAGCCAGGCAGACCAAGGGAGAGCGCATGCCAAATTTTCCCATCATCGACAGCCATCTGCATCTGTGGGATCCCCGCCAGCTGACCTACCCTTGGCTGACGCCACCGTTGGATCAAGCCTTCCTTCCCCGCGACTTTCAAGGAGCGACAGCGCCGGTGCAGGTCGAGGCGATGGTGTTTGTGGAATGTGGTGCAGCCCCCGATCAGGCACTTAAAGAGGCGCGCTGGGTGCAAGAACAGGCCAAGGCCGAGCCGCGGATTGCCGCGATGGTCTGCCATGCGCCGCTGGAACAGGGCGATCGGGTGCGTGCGCATCTAGAGCAATTGGCCGCGATGAAAAAGGCCCGAGGCGCGCGGCGGATCTATCAAGACGAAGCTGAGGCTGGATTTTGTCTACAGCCCGATTTTATCGCAGGCGTGCAGGCCCTGCCCGACTATGGCCTGTCCTTTGATATGTGCATTCGCCACAAGCAGTTACAGGCCTCGATCGCTTTGGCCGACGCTTGCCCAAACACCATGATCGTTCTTGACCATATCGCCAAGCCCAACATTGCGGCAGGCTTGATGCAGCCCTGGGCTGATCAGATCTTGCAATTGGCAAAGCGCGAAAATGTGCTGTGCAAGCTGTCTGGCGTCGCAACCGAGGCTGGCGCCAATTGGACTGCTGACACTCTGCGGCCCTATCTCGAGGTTGCCTTGCAGGCTTTTGGCCCAAAACGGCTGATGTTTGGTGGCGATTGGCCGGTATCGACGCTTGCGATCAGCTATCCCACTTGGGTACAGATCCTCGACCAGCTGCTTTCGGACCTAAGCCAAGACGAACAGCGTCAGATTTACCGCAACACCGCGCATCAGTTCTACAGGCTGGGCTAAAGAAATTCCCGCACAAAGATGCCCTTGCAAGCCGCGCAGAACTGCTCCAGAAACCAGCCTAGGGCGTTGACGAAAAAGCCATATTCCTTGCCCAGACCTGAAACAGCCAGCTGAATGTTGGCTTGACAGCCCCATCCGGGCGACTAAAATGTTAGCATGCTAAAAACAGATACATCTGGATCACAAACCTTGAATGGAGCGTCGCGGCTGGTGCCCCTTGACCGCTTCAAGGGGGCATTGGGGCATCGCGTCTATCAAAGCCTGCAACATGCCATCCTGACCCTTGCCTATCGGCCCGGCGAGATGATCCGCAAACCCGAGATCTGCGATCATCTGGGTGTCTCGCGCAGCCCGCTTGCCGATGCGGTCGCACGGCTTGTCAGCGATGGGTTGGTCGATGTGGTGCCGCAGGCGGGCACCTTTGTCACCAGATTGTCGATGACAGACATTCGCGAAGGCTGTTTCATCCGCGAAGCCATCGAAGTCGCCGCGGCGGAATTGGTGGCCCCCAAGATCACCGATGACCAATTGCGCGAGCTGCGCCGCAACCTTTTGATGCAAGAGGCGCTGGCGTCTGACACCGATCAGCAGGGCTTTATTCAGCTGGATGGACAGATGCATGAGATGATCTTGTCCTTCACCGGATTTCCGCGCCTGCCGCATGTGTCGCAGACGGCCTGGTTGAATGTGCATCGCGCACGCCAGTTGCTTTTGCCGGTTCAAGGCCGGTTGCAAACCACGCTTGACGAGCATCGCATGATCCTTGCCGCCTTCGAGGCCCGCGACCAGCAGGCCGCGCGCCATGCGGTGCAGCAGCATCTGCGCCAGTTGCTCACGCACCTTCAGCCGCTGGAACGTGAGCGGCCCGACCTTTTCTTAGTTCAAGGACAGCCATGACCCTGCCCAATCGCCCGCGCTATGCCACTCGGCTGAATGCCTTCAAGCAAAAGGGCGATACTGTGGCCCAGATGATTGCGGCCGCAGGCCGCGTCGGCGGGTTGGATGCAGCGGATCTGAACTTTCCAGATCATTTCGACCATCATTCCCCAGCAGAGCTGTCACGCCTGCTGGCAGATCATGGCATGGCGCTAAACGGGCTTGCCATGCGCTATTACACCGAGCCCGGCTTTCGGCTGGGGGCTTTCACCCACCCCGACCCCGCGCTGCGCCGCGCCGCGATTGATATGACCAAGCGGGGCCTTGATGCTCTGGCTGAAATGGGCGGGCAGCTGATGACGCTCTGGCTGGGTCAAGACGGCTTTGATTACAGCTTTCAAGCCGATTACGCCCGTCTCTGGCAGGACAGCATCGCCGCAATTGCCGAGGTGGCAGACCATAACCCCTCCATAGACATCGCCATCGAATACAAACCCAACGAGCCGCGCGCCCATGTGGTGATGCCCGACATGACCAGCACACTTTTGGCCCTGTCCGAAGTGGGCCGCCGCAATACCGGCGTGACGCTTGATTTCTGCCACATGCTTTTTGCCGGCGAAATGCCCGCCCGTGCCGCGATGTTGGCCGCGCGCCACAGCCGGATCTTGGGGGTGCATTTGAACGATGGCTACGGCAAGCGTGATGACGGGCTGATCGCAGGGTCTGTGCATCCGGTGCAAACGGTCGAGCTGTTCGTGGCGCTTGATCGCGCAGGCTATGACGGGGTGATCTATTTTGACACCTTCCCCGATCATGGCGGCACCGACCCTGTGGGCGAAGCGCGCGCCAATATCGCGGTGACCGAGCGGCTGCGCGCCCTTGCCACAAGCCTTGCGGGCAATGCAGACTTGGCGCGCGCGCAAGCCAGTCAAGACGCCGCCGCCGCCACGCGTATCGTGACAGCAGCGCTTTATGGCAGCTGACTAGACCGGCGCATCGGCGCGCAGCAGGCCTTCGGACTTCAAGCTTTGCCACAGCGCATCGGGGATCACAGCCTGCGATGCCGCCACATTGGCCGCCATTTCGGCCACGCCCTGCCCGCCCGGGATCACCGAGACCACCGCCGGATGGCGCAGCGGGAATTGAAAGGCGGCATCCACAAGCCGCACCCCATGCGCCGCACAGATCGCCTGCAACTGACCCGCGCGTTTCAGAACCCATTCGGGGGCCGGATCATAGTTGTAAAACGCCCCAGGCTTTGGCCCGCTGGCCAAAATCCCCGAGTTATAAGGCCCACCCACCACGACCCCGACTCCGCGCGCCTGCGCCACCGGCAAAAAGCTTTGCAGCGCCTCTTGCTCCAGCAAAGTATAGCGCCCAGCCAGCAGGAAAATGTCAAAATCCCCGCGCTCTAGCATCCAAGCGCAGGGTTCCCATTCATTCACCCCCGCCCCAAAGGCGCGGATAACGCCTTGATCGCGCAACTCTCGCAGCGCGCGATAGCCTCCGGCCATGAACTCATCCAGACGCTCTTGCAGGGCGGCTTGCGAGCCGTGGTTGAACACATCCAGATCATGCGCATAAAGAATGTCGATCCGGTCCACACCCAGCCGCTCTAACGAGGCCTCAAGACTGCGCAGGGTGGCATCATAGCCATAGTCATAAACCCCAACCCGCGAGGGCACATTGAACCACTTGCCGATACCATCACGCGTTGCAGGGTCTGACACCCGCAACAGGCGGCCGATCTTGCTGGACAAAACATAATCCTCACGCGGCTTGTCGCGTAAAAAGCGGTTCAGTCGGGTTTCTGACAGCCCGTAACCATAAAGCGGCGCCGTGTCGTAATAGCGCAGCCCTGCCGCCCAAGCCGCACTCAACACCGCCTGCGCATCATCCTCGGAAATCGCGCGATAGAGATTTGCCAGCGGTGCGGTGCCAAAGCCCAATTCTGTAAAGCTTAATCCACCATTGCCCAGTCGGTCCCAGTGTCGTGTTGCCAGCATCTGCATTCTCCCAATTCTACTGACATGCTAGTATAATCCGGCTTTCCGTCCAATGCTTTTCGCGCTAGCCTGCCCACGATAAGGGAGGAACAGATGTCGCAGTTTCAAGACGTTTTCGGCGCGAAAAAGCCGGTCATAGCCATGGTGCATCTTGGCGCGTCCCCCGGCACGCCGCTTTATGATGCCGAACGGGGGATCGACGGCATTCTGGCCGCAGCCCGCGCTGATCTGCATGCGCTGCAAGCCGCTGGTTTTGATGCGGTGATGTTTGGCAACGAAAACGATCGGCCCTATGAGCTAAAGGTCGACCCCGCAACCTCGACCACCATGGCCTATGTGATTGGCCGGCTGCGTGATGAGATTACTGTGCCTTTTGGGGTCAATGTGCTGTGGGATCCACAGGCCTGCTTTGCAGTCGCCGCGGCCACCGGAGCGCGGTTTGTGCGCGAAATTTTCACCGGCACCTATGCTTCGGATATGGGGATCTGGGCGCCGGACGCGGGTGCGGCCCTGCGCTATGCCAATCGGCTTGGCGCGGGCGGTGTCGCACGGCTTTACAATATTTCTGCGGAATTTGCCGACAGCCTTGACCGCCGCTCACTACCCGATCGGGCACGCTCGGCGGTGTTCTCGTCGATCCCAGATGCGGTGCTGGTCTCGGGCGTCATTACCGGAGAGGCTGCGGCCATGGTCGATCTGGAGGCAGTCAAGCGGGTGCTGCCGCACACGCCTGTGCTGGCCAATACCGGCGTGAAACATGACACCGTCGCCGATGTGCTGGCGGTGGCCGATGGCTGCATCGTAGGCTCTGCCCTCAAACAAGGCGGCGACACCTGGGCGGCGGTTGATCCTGACCGCGCGGCGGATTTCATGGCGCGTGTGCGCGCGGCGCGGGGCGGGCAATGAGCCTGCCTTCAGTTGCCGATCTGACGGTTGAATTGATGCTAATCCCTGGGCTGGCGGGGTATGAAACCCGCGTGGCCACGGCGATCAAGACCCATCTTCAGGCGCTTGGTCTGACCCATCGCTCGGATCGTTTGGGCAACCTGACTTGCACCCTGCCCGGCGACCCTGCGCTGCCTGCGGTGATGATCTTTACGCATATGGACCAGTTGGGCTTTATCGTGCGCAAGATCGAGCCGAGCGGCTTGATCCGGCTTGAACGGCTGGGCGGCGTGCCTGAACGCGCCCTGCCCGCTCAGGCCGTGCTGCTTTGCACCGAAAAGGGCGACCTGCCGGGCTTGATCGCCAACAAAAGCCACCATGCCACCGGACCGGATGAAAAATACAAGGTTCTGCCCTATGCCGAGCTTTATGTGGACGCGGGCTTTGCCACCAAAGCCGAGGCCGAAGCCGCAGGGGTGCGCATCGGCACACCCGTTACTTATCTGCCGCGCGCGCTCAGGCTGGCGAATGGCCGTATTGCCGGCACTTCGGTGGATGATCGCGCGGGCTGTGCGGCACTGTTAAAGCTGGCCGAGGCGCGTCTGGGCAAATCCGGCCCGACGGTGCATTTGGTCTGGTCGGTGCAAGAAGAGTACAACCTGCGCGGCGTGCTGCCTGCCGCAACAGCGCTTAACCCTGCGATTGCCTTGCAGATTGACCTTTTGCTGGCCTGCGACACCCCCGACATGACCGCGCGCGGCGAGGTTGTCTTGGGCGGCGGGCCGGCGATGTCGCTGTATTCCTTTCATGGCCGCGGCACGCTGAACGGAGTGATCCCCCACCCCGCCCTTGTCAGCCTGATGGAGACGGCGGCAGAGGCGGCCGCACTGCCCTTGCAACGCTCGGCCCATACCGGCGCTTTGACCGATCTGAGCTATATTCAGTTCATGGGCACTGAAGGCGTCGCCTGTCTGGATCTGGGCTTTCCAATGCGCTATTCGCATTCCGCGCTCGAGGTGGTTGACCCTGCCGATCTGGAAGCGCTGGTGCGCCTGCTGGATACCGCGCTTTGCGCCATCACCCCCACCCTGAACCTGACACGTTAAGCCATGCCCCATACCCTTGGAATTGACATCGGAACGTTTGAATCCAAAGGCGTGCTTGTTGACGCCCAAGGCCAGATCATTGCCAGCGCCAGCCGTCCACATAAAATGATCGTGCCGCGCGCAGGCTTGGCCGAACACCGCGCGGATGAAGATTGGTGGGGCGATTTCGTGTTTCTGTGCCGCGCGCTGCTGGCGCAATCGGGGCTGGACCCTGCTCGGATCAAGGCGATTGCCACCTCGGCGATTGGCCCTTGCATGCTGCCCGTCGATGCCGCAGGCGCGCCCCTGATGAACGGCGTTCTTTACGGTGTTGACACCCGTGCGACAGACCAGATCACCGCGCTGAACGCCCAGATCGGGGCCGAGACCATCCACCGCCGCTGCGGCAATGCGCTTACCTCGCAGCAGGTTGGGCCAAAGATCCTGTGGCTGAAGCAAACCCATCCCGAGCTTTACGCCCAGACCGCGATGGTGCTGACCTCGACCAGCTATCTTACCTGGAAGCTGACCGGCCATTATGTGATTGACCACTATACGGCGGCCAATTTCTCGCCGCTTTATGATATCGAGCGGCAGGACTGGACCGCCGACCTTGCGCCCGACATTCTGCCGCTGGAAAAACTGCCACGGCTGATGTGGTCTACCGAGATCGCAGGCCATGTCACGCCAGAGGCTGCCGCCGAAACCGGCCTTGCCATCGGCACCCCCGTCACCTGCGGCACCATTGATGCGGCTGCCGAGGCGGTCTCGGTCGGCGTGCAGCACCCCGGCCAGATGATGATGATGTATGGCTCGACCATCTTCATCATTCAGGTCACGGCCCAAGCCGTGAAGGACGCGCGCCTGTGGTATGCGCCTTGGTTGTTTCCTGGCACCCATGCCGCGATGGCCGGGCTTGCCACCTCGGGCACACTGACGCATTGGTTTCGCAACACATTGGCGGTGGATACCGATTTCCCCACTTTGGTGGCCGAAGCGCAGGCCAGCCCAAAAGGCGCCAAGGGCTTGCTGTGTCTGCCCTATTTCTCGGGCGAGCGGACCCCGATCCATGATCCGCATGCGCGCGGCGCGTTTTTTGGGCTGAACCTGACCCATAGCCGCGGCGATATGTTCCGCGCCGTGATCGAAGGCATTGCCGCGGGCACCGCCCATGTTTTGGAAACCTTTGCCGAGGCTGGCGCCAGCCCAGCGCAGGTGATGGCGGTCGGCGGTGGCACCAAAAACGCGCTTTGGCTTCAGGCGACCTCTGATTTTGGCGGCGTGGCGCAACAGGTCTGCACCAAGACGGTGGGGGCAAGCTATGGCAATGCGTTTTTGGCGGCCGTAGCCATCGGCGCGGCCGATCCGGCCGACATCGCGCTTTGGAATCCCAAAGAGCGCGAGGTTTTACCCGAAGCGGTGCCGGCCTATGCCCTGCACTATCCGCTTTGGAAGCAGCTTTATCGCCAAACCCGCGATATCATGCAGGCTTTGGCCTAAGCGGCGCTTACAGCTCGGGCAAATCTACCACGCCCTTTTTCAGGATAAAGCAGCCATAAGGCCCTGAATCTGCGGTGCGGATGATGGCAAAGGCGGCTTTGGCGGCGTCATAAAACGCAAACCTCTCTAGGGTTTGCATCGTCACGGCGCGGCCTTCGGCACGGTCTAGTACAGCCTGCATACGGGCAAAAATCGGCACCACGCCGGCTGGATTGCCCACCACCTGCATCCGCGCCACCGGAGCGGGCACAAAACTATCAAGTGGCATCAGCGACAAGATCGCAGCCGCCGCCGTGGGCAGATCGCAGCCCGCCATATCAATCAGCTTGCCATAGCTTGTCTGGGCGGCAATCGTCGCCGCCGGATGGTTCACATCACAGATCACCAGATCGTCGCCATGCCCCATCAGCATCAGCACATGCACAATCTCGGCGCTTAGGCGTTGATCAATTCCTTTCAGCATTACTTGATCGCCCCCGCTGCCATGCCCTTGATGATATAGCGCTCTAGAACCACGCCGATCACGATCAAAGGCAGGATCGCAGCCCAAGCCAAAGCCGCCATCGACCACCAGGAAATGCCCTGACTGCCAGTCTGGCTGGCCACCATCACCGGCAAGGTATTGGCATGGGTCGAGGTCAGCAACGCGGCAAAGAAATACTCATTCCATGTCAGCACCAAAGACAAGATGAAGGCCGCCACCATCCCCGGCAAAGCAATCGGCAGAATAATGGTCACAAAAGCGCCCCAGATCGACAGCCCGTCCACCAGCGCCGCCTCTTCCAACTCGGTCGGGATCGAAGAAAACTGATCGCGCATGATCCAAATCACAATGGGTAATACCGACAGCGTATACAGCAAAATCAAGCCAATCCGCGTGTCCAACAGAGCCAGCTCTTTATACAAAACCAACATCGGCAGCGCCAAGACCACCGGCGGCAAGATCAGCTGCGACAGGAAAAAGAATGAGATATCACTGTTTCGCATCCATGAAAACTTATAGCTAAAGCGGCTTAGACCATAGGCGGCCAAAGATCCCAAACCAACCGCCAGCACCGATGACGTCACCGAGACAATCGCCGAATTGGCAAAGCGTTTCAGAAACTCGGCCCGCACGGTGCTGTCATCGCCCAGCGTGTCAGGCGACAAGCCCAGAGACTTCCAGCCCAACCATTTTGGGGTGAAATCAACCCAAGGCACCATATTGCCCTTCATCACATCCGGCGCCATCTTAAAGCTGGTGGTCAGCGTCCAATAGATCGGAAACAGACAGATCAGCGCCCAAAGGATCAAGATCGCATAGACGGCCAAGCGCCCCGAAAACCACTTGTGTTTATGGGCAATGTCTGTGGGGCTGTCGTGAAAAATCTGGGTCTCTGTCATGTTCTTGGCCTTGAAATGCGGTCTGCCAGCTTCATCAGCACAGTCATCGCGATGACGATGACCACCAGATAAACCATGGCCAAAAGCGTGCCATAGCCGACGTTCGAGCGGTCCCTATATTCGCGGAAGATAAAGCTGGTGACGGTATCAGTCGCCCCGCCCGGCCCTCCCGAGGTGACGGCAATCACGATATCGGCCAGCTTCAGCTTAAAGATAATGCGGATCAGGATCGCAGTGATCGACACCGGCAGCATCATCGGGAAAGTCACCTCCCAAAAGGCGCGCCAGCCATTGGCGCCGTCTACCTTGGCGGCCTCATGCAGCTCTTTGGGAATTGCCTGCAAACCTGCCAAGATCATAATCATCATAAAAGGAATAAAGGTCCAGGCGTCCATCACCATGATCGTTGCCTTGGCAATCATGGGGCTGCCAAAGAACGAGGGATCGTCCCAGCCCAAGGCACGGCCCAGCCGCGCAATCGGGCCAAAGCGCGGCTCAAGCATGGATTTGCCAATCATCCAACTGACCGCCACAGGCGAGAGCATCAGCGGCAACAAGAAGGCCACGCGAAAGAACTTACGCGCCCTGATCTCGGAATTCAGCGCCAGCGCCAGCGCAAAGGCGATGGCATATTCCACAAGGATCGCAAGCACATACCAGACCATATTCGACATGGCATTCCAATAGAACGGATCCGCCCACATCTGCCGCACATTATCCCAACCGTTGAACTGACGGCCCGTTGGGCTGGACAGATTCCAATCGGAAAACGCGATGATCAGGCCAAACAGCAGCGGAAACACCGTCAAGGAAATCACAAAAAGTGCCGCAGGAAGCACAAACAAGGTGCGCTTGCCATGTTCGCCGTGCTGCAAGACCTGCCCCCAACACAGGCAGATCGCCCAAGCGACATAGGCGTAAAGCGTCGGCCGCCAGTTTTCAAAGCCAAAAGCTGCCGAGCCAAAAACCTGAAGCGCTTGCGCAGCGGCCACCGCCAGCAACAGCGCCCCTGACCCCCAAATCAGCGCGCGGCCGAACGCCTTGCGACCCGCCGAAATGCTGTCATTGGTGACAACGTGCAAAAGATCGCCTGAACTGCTCACAAAACTGCCTCGCTTGGGAAGAAAAGCTGCGCAAAACCCTGCGCAGCTTTTGATTTTTTGGTGCTGCGGCGGGAAAATGCCCCTGCACAGATCGCATGTCAGGTGGCGGGTTGCCCCGCCACCCTTGTGCAGGGATCACATCCCCAAGCTTGCCTTATACAGCGCAATCTGGCTCTCGCGGCCGATCTGATCAGTGATCTTCTCCCATGCCGCAGCAATGGCATCGGCAGTTTCTTGTGCCGAGGCGTATTGGCCAGCGTAGCCCTTGGCCAGTTCATCCTCGGCAACCGAGTAATACTGGAAGATGCCCGGAATACGCGGCTCGATGGCGGCGTTGGGGTGATTGTAGCTGTCCGCATTCGAGCCAAGGTAATCGGCCACGAAGTCCTTATCATAGCCCGCAGCCGCCCATTCGTCATATTGGAAGTGGCTGTTGCGATAGGGCTGGAAGCCCGAAGGATAGGCCGCCGTCCACAGCGACAGATCCTTACCGCCCAGATGCGCCGCAGCCGACCAGGCAGCCTTGCGCTTTTTCTCGTCGCCAGACACGCGGTTGGTCACATAGATACCCCAGCCGAGGTAGGCCATGTTAGGCGATTCATTATAGGTCTCTTCCCAAGCGCCGGTTGCCGCGTTGTATACACGGTCCGACCCAGGGTTGATGCCAAAGCCCACAACATCGCCCACAACCGAGCTGTCAGAGGTGCGCGCCGAAGAGCCGACATCGCCCCACCAAGTCAGCATCGAACCCGTTCCAGCAAGGAACTGACTAAAGGCCGTGGTGCCCGGATCGGCGTTGATCTGGTCTGCCGGATAGGCACCGGGGGTCGCGATCAGGTCCATCACATCCTGAATCGCCTGCACCCAACCGGGGTTATTCACCCGCGGCTTCATGGTGTCAGGGTCAAACAGCCATGCTGGATCGGAGGGATGCTTGACGTAAGGCGTGGCGCGGTTTTCAAGGAAATAAAAGCCAAAACCGCCCCACCCCTTCAGCGGATCAAGATAGCCAAAGGCTGGCAGGCCGGTCAGCGGATCGGTCTTGCCCACCAACGCCTTAGAGGCGGCATTGACCGCCTGCCAAGTCGCCGGCACCTCGGCGCCACCAATTGCACCCTCGCCGAAATAATCCTTGCGATAGGCGTAGGTATGACAGTCGCCGTCGATGGTCACACGGTAGGTCTTGCCGTTCCAAGTGCCTACAGGGGCCTTAAGGTAATTCACATAGTCATCCATGTCGATCTGGGCCTTGACCCAGTCGGGCATCTCGTCCAACAAACCGCGCCCTGCGGTATCGCCCTCAAAAGGCGCGCCCATTTCAATGATGTCGAAATCGATCGTGCCAGTAGCAATCGCTTGCTGCAAGCGCGGGTTATAATCGGCCTGTGCCAAGTCAATCCAGTTGATTTTAGCACCCGTATAGGCTTCCCAAGACTTCAAAAAGCCTCGGAACAGCAGGTTGTGCAGGTTTTGATTGTTCAGACCAAGGAAGGTCAGCTCGACACCGGCGAATTCGCCCTCGGTCACATTGGCTTTGGTTGCGCCAAGGCACAGCTCGCCCACCTTTTGCCAATCGGCATCGCTTGGGCTGCCATTGCCCACGCCCGGAATCGCCAAAATCTGCGCGCGCACCGAATCTTGCGCCAGTGCAGGGCCAAGGCCCATCGCCTTGGGCATAGCTGCCATGACGCCCAAAGCTGCCGACCCCTGTAGCATGCGGCGACGGCTGAGTTTCGCGCGTGACATGGCCTCGTATAGATCAACCTTCAAGATAGCTCCTCCCTTTCGAACATGCCCGGATCGGATTTTCCGCCGCGGGTCTGGTTTCTGTTTGGGCGATTTTTGCGATTCCAGTCTGCCAGACGCAGCTTACGCCACCTTCGGCCGAACAAATCTTCAGAGGTCTCCTCCCCCCCAGCGTCGCAACCTTCCCTTCGATTAGCTTCGCAAGGCAAAACTGCTCTGTCAAGATTTTAACATGTTAGTATGGTCAGCGGATGGACAGAGGCAGTCTTGGCAGGTTAGAAAACTTTAAGGGCTGCAAGGGGGGCAAGGGTTTGGCCGAAGTGACGATCCGCGCATTGCGCAAAAGCTATGGGGGTTTGCAGGTCATTCATGGGCTTGACCTCGATATTCCGGACGGCGCCTTTGTCGTGCTGGTCGGCCCATCGGGCTGTGGAAAATCGACCTTGCTGCGCATGATCGCGGGGCTAGAGGATGTGACGGGCGGCGATGTGATGATTGGCGACAAACGGGTGAACAACCTGCCGCCCTCCGAGCGCGACATCGCCATGGTGTTTCAAAACTATGCGCTTTACCCGCATAAAACCGTCGCGGCCAATATGGGCTTTGCTCTCAAAATGCGCGGCATGGATAAAGGGGCCATCCGCGCTAAGGTGGAACACGCCGCCGGAATTTTGGGGCTGACGCCCTATCTTGACCGCTTTCCGCGCGCGCTGTCAGGCGGGCAAAGGCAGCGGGTGGCTATGGGGCGTGCCATCGTGCGCGACCCGCAGGTATTTTTGTTCGACGAGCCGCTCTCTAACCTTGACGCAAAGCTGCGCGTGCAAATGCGCACCGAAATCAAGGAATTGCACCAGCGGCTGAAAACCACCACCGTCTATGTCACCCATGATCAGATCGAAGCCATGACCATGGCCGACAAGATCGTGGTGATGCAGGGTGGGCGCATTGAACAGGTCGGCGCGCCGCTAGAGCTTTATGACCGCCCCGCCAATGCCTTTGTTGCGGCCTTTATCGGCAGCCCGTCGATGAACCTGCTAGAGGGGCGGATTACAGGGGGCATGGTCGAGGTCTTGGGTGCGCGCCTGCCGCTGCCACAGGGCCTGCACGCCGAAGAGGGGCGCGAGGTGATCTATGGCATCCGTCCCGAACATCTGCACCAATCCGATCAGGGACTGGCGGGGGTGGTTTCGGTGATTGAACCCACCGGCTCTGAAACCCATGTGGTGCTGCGCCTTGCGGGGCGAGAAATGACGGCGGTGTTCCGAAATCGTGTGACTTTTGTGCCCGGCGATACGATCACCCTTGCGCCAGAGGCTGCGGCGTCGCACCTTTTCGACAAGGCTACAGGTCAACGCATCTAAGGGGGGAACGACCATGTTAAAAGGGATAGACAATCGGCTAAATGCCGAGGTCTTGGGCTGCTTGCGCGCGATGGGGCATGGCGATGTGCTGATCATCGCGGACACCAACTTCCCCTCTGATCAGGTGGCGCGGGCAACGGTCACTGGCAAGCTGCTGCGGATGGAGAATCTGTCGGCGGCGCAGGCGGTGCAAGCCGTCCTGTCGGTGCTGCCGCTTGACACATTTGTCGATGACTTTGCAGGCCGTATGGAAATCGTCGGCGATGCAGCGGCTATTCCAGCAGTTCAGGCCGAGGTTCAGGCCGAAATTGACGCCGCCGAGGGCCGCGCACGACCGATGATTTCCATCGAGCGCTTTGCTTTTTACGATGTGGCGCGCAAGGCCTATGCAGTGATCCAAACCGGCGAGCGGCGCTTTTATGGCTGCTTCATGCTGCGCAAGGGCGTGATTGGGCCAGAGGCCTAAGCAATGCAGACAAGCCAAAAACCCATTGTTATCCTTGGCATCTTTGTCGCAGACACCGCCTTTCGGGCAGATCGGCAACCCAAGATGGGCGAAACCATTCTGGGCCATTCCTTTGTGCTGGGGCCGGGGGGGAAAGGCTCGAACCAATCAGTCGCTGCCGCGATGGCGGGTGGTCGGGTGCATATCATCACCCGTTTGGGCGACGACGCTTTTGCCGAAATCGCCCGCGCAATCTGGGCCAAAGCCGGCGTGACCGCCGAGGTCAAGGTTGACGCAGAAAGCTACACGGGTGCCGCCTATATCTTTATCGAACAGGCCAGCGGCAACAACGCCATCATCGTCGCGGCCGGTGCCGCCGGCCGCTTGTCGCCCGAAGATGTCGAGGCGCAGGCCGATCTCATCGCATCGGCGTCGATTTTTGTCACCCAGCTCGAGCAGCCCATTCCCGCAACGCTGCGCGGCTTGCAGATTGCGCGGGCCGCAGGTGTCACCACCATCCTGAACCCTGCCCCAGCCGCCAGCCTGCCCAACTCACTGCTTGCACTTTGCGACTTTCTAACCCCCAACGAGACCGAGGCCGAGGCCCTGACCGGCCTGCCGGTGACCACGGTCGATGAGGCGCGGATCGCCGCAGCGGCTTTGCTGGCCAAAGGCGTTGGTGCCGTGATCATCACTTTGGGCGAAAATGGCGCGCTCTATCACGACGCCCTCCAATCCGTGCATGTGCCGGTGATCTCAGCCGGACCCGTGGTCGAAACGACAGGGGCAGGCGATGCTTTCAACGGAGGCTTTGCCGTTGCCCTGTCAGAAGGCCATGATGTCATCGACGCCGTGCGCTTTGGCTGTGCGACAGCCGGCATCTCGGTCACCCGCCCCGGGACTGCCCCCGCAATGCCCAGCCGCCCCGAGATCGACGCCCTTTTGGCCAAGTAAGCTGCGCGCTGCAACCACCCAGACCGACCCTTGCCCCAAAGCGAAAGGGGCTGTTGCAAAGTGCTGGGAAGGTCGCAAAGGCCCTGTCTTTGGACATGACTATGTTGCTTGCGCCGAAAACTGCTGACAGGCGTTCATACTTGAGGCGTCGAATGGACACTTGCGGATCATCTGGGGGGCCTCGATCCCCGCAATGGTAGCTGCGGCCGACCACGGATGACCGAGGCGTTAAACGAGCTGGGCCACCGCGTCGGACAGCCGTTGCTCTCTCATGGTTTGCAGGCAAAACATTGCCGGGTAACAGCCAGGTGACATGGTAATCTCCCCCTTTTTAACGGGGTGCATCTGTAGAACTTATGCGGCCATTTTC
>OBPM01000017.1_pt1 | contig 65664 bp, 67 predicted proteins | sample 1493981 | NCBI WGS metagenome assembly OBPM01 (sample SAMEA3275485, study PRJEB22092) | marine metagenome | reverse complement strand
CCACACCCACACAAAAAGCCTCAGAGCCTCTGTGTGAGTCTAATACACGCTATAAACGCCTATCCCTGCAGCATCACAGCAAAAGCCCCCAAAGCTGCAGCTATCAGCCGTAACAGGGCATTCTCGACAGCCAAGTGAAGCCATAGCTATTACTGACCAGATTACTGACCAATTTGTGCCTACTTGTCTTCAACTTCAATGTAATGCACATAATGATATCAGTGTGTTAGCAGATATGTGATGCCTGTAGCAGGAAATGAAGAACTCTCACAGCACCATTTAGCTAAAGCGCCTCAGGTCACAGCCTAGCTAAACATCCTTAAATATGCACTTCTTTCAACCCAAATCAGCTCAGGCGTCGATTTGTGTGGACCAAAAACATCCCTTATACCTTTAACCGTGGCGGTTACTTTTACCTTTCGCGTCCTATGCCATCAGACTTGCTGCACCATGACAGCTGCCCCAGACTCGTGCAAAGGCTCACGACCAAATCGCAACAATCAGCGAAAACACGCGCTTTGGTTGCAGCTGCAAAACTCGATGAACCTTGGTCACAATTGCGCTTGGCACATGGCACTGTCTATGGCTCTGAAGCAGCCCTGCAAAGTGACAGCTCCTGTGTTGCGCCTAACGCTTTCATCTTGGCATAAATATCCTCGGGGGTGAGGCGAAGCCGAGGGGGCGGAAAGCCCCCTCCCCGCGCCCTAGCCCCAAACCCCGGCATGCACGGCGGCCGCTTCTTCCTCCAGCATCGGCCCAATCACCTCGACCTGTCGCTGCCCTGCGGCAAAGACCACGCGGCAGGGCAGATCCAGCGTCGGGTTTTCTGGATGATTGCCGGTAATCTCTTTCAGCGCATGTTCACTCAGCCCGTAAACCACCCGCTTTAACCCGGTCCAATAGATCGCCCCCGCGCACATCGCACAGGGCTCGGCCGAGGTATACATCGTGCAGTCGCGCAAAACCTCTATCGGCAGGCTGGTCGAGGCGCGGGTCATCAGCACCCGCTCGGCATGGCCCGTCATATCGTGATCGGGCATAAAAGCATTGTGCTGGGTCATCAAAACCCTGCCATCCGGCCCGACCAAAATCGCGGCAAAGGGATGCACGCCGCTTTCGCGCGCCGCAAGACTTTCGGCAATGGCAAGCCGCAACAGCGCGGTGTGGTCAAGCTCGGGGGCAGCAGGCATGGCGCGTCCTTTTTATATCTTGTGATCCCAGCATGCGCTGAATCGGGCAAATTTCAAGCCGCAAGCCAGCGGCCCTGCGCTGATTCCAGCTTTACAATCCGCCTAAATTTTCAGCCGCTGCGCCAAAGCGTACGCGCAATCGGTTAGGCGCTTGCCTCATTCGCGCGGGGTCACAAGGGTATTTTGTGAAAAATTAAACATTAAAAACAGTTATCTACACAAAAACCGCAAGCCACCGTCCTGCAAGCCAACCCCATTATAAACCTGAATTTCTCATCGCTAACGCGTTGCATCTCTTGCTGAAAAAACAGAATTCAGCTTAGGTGTTGCTGATCCAAGCGCTATTTTCCGGCATTGCTTGAAACAGCTTCGCTTGAAATTGAGAACCAAAACCCGACCCATGGGGCTAGCACTGATGCAGCAGCCAGACTGCAAAGCCAAAGGACGAACTATGACAGCTGCCCCTTCGTCTGCTATTCCGCCCCATTCCGATCACCTGCGCCTGTCCTTAAGCGGCATCACCAAGCGCTTTCCAGGGGTTCTGGCAAACGATCAAGTCAGCTTTTCGGTGCGTCCGGGCGAGATCCATGCGCTTTTGGGGGAAAATGGCGCGGGCAAATCGACGCTGGTCAAGATGATCTACGGCATCCAGCAGCCCGACGCGGGCGAGATCTGCTGGAACGGCGCGCCGCTGGTCATTGCCAACCCCAAGGCCGCGCGCAAGCTGGGCATCGGCATGGTGTTCCAACATTTCTCGCTGTTCGAGGCGATGACGGTGCTGGAAAACATCGCGCTTGGCATGGATGCCTCGATCCCTGCGCGCGATCTTGAGGCGAAAATTCTGGCGGTGATGGCGCAATACGGGCTGAAACTGGAACCGCACCGTATCGTCTCGACGCTATCGGTGGGCGAGCGTCAGCGCATCGAGATTGTGCGTGCATTGCTGCTGAACCCCAATCTGTTGATCATGGACGAGCCGACCTCGGTGCTGACCCCGCAAGAGGTGGATCAGCTGTTTGTGGTGCTGCGCCAATTGGCCTCGGAAGGCTGTTCGATCCTTTATATCAGCCACAAGCTGCATGAGATCAAAGCGCTTTGCGACACTGCCACCATTCTGCGCGGCGGCAAATTGGTCGCCACCTGCAACCCTGCGGTGGAAACCTCGCGCTCGATGGCCGAGATGATGATCGGTGGCAGCCTAAAAGACATCCAGCGCGGCGCGGGGCGGCAGATGGGGGCTGCGAAATTCGTGGTGCAGGATCTTTGCCTGCCCAAAGACGGGCCCTTTGGCACCGCGCTAAAAAACATCAGCTTTTCAGTGCGCGCGGGGGAGATTTTCGGCATTGCCGGCGTGGCAGGCAATGGCCAAAACCCGCTTTTGCTGGCGCTTTCGGGCGAGGCGGTAACGTCAGCCCCTGCGATCACGCTGGACGGTGTGCACATCGGCGCAACCTCGGCCAAGACCCGGCGGTTGTCGGGGCTGGCCTCGGTGCCAGAAGAGCGCAACGGCCATGCCGCCGTGCCCGAGTTTACGCTTTCGGAAAACACTTTGCTGACCGCACGCGACCGTTTGGGCATGGTCTCGAACGGCATGATCAACGCCCAAGCCGCAAAAACCTATGCGGGCGAGGTGATCAGCGCCTTTGCGGTCAAGGCCACAGGCCCCGCAGCCTTTGCGGAATCGCTTTCGGGCGGCAATCTGCAAAAGTTCATCATGGGGCGCGAGATTTTGCAAAAACCCGCGGTTCTGGTGGTCAGTCAGCCGACCTGGGGCGTCGATGCCGGGGCGGCAAGCGCCATCCATCAGGCCTTGGTCGATCTGGCGGCCACGGGATCGGCCATCGTGGTGATCTCGCAGGATCTGGACGAGCTGTTGTCGCTTTGCGATACGCTGGCGGTGATCAACGAAGGCAGGCTTTCCGCACCGATGCCGGTGGCGGGGGCAAATATCGAAGAAATCGGCCTGTTGATGGGCGGTGTCCACGGCGACGCGACCCCAAGCGCGCTGCCACAGGAGAGTGCCCATGCGCATTAAGCTTGAACGCCGCCCCACCCCCAGCCGGATGATGCTGATCGTCACGCCGATTGCCTCGGTGCTGGCAACGATGCTGATCGGCATGTTGGTGTTTGATCTGATGGGCATCGACGGCGCACGCGCGGTCAAGGATATTTTCCTGTCGCCGCTGCTGCTGAGTTATAAATGGCAGGATGTGGCGCTGAAAGCCGCTCCGCTGATCATCATCGCGCTGGGTCTTGCGGTCGGCAACCGCGCACAGGTCTGGAATATCGGCGCCGAAGGGCAATATGTGGTTGGCGCCCTTGCAGCCGCAGGCGTTGGCATCGCGGCGGGCACTGCGGGTGGGTTTTTTATCGTTTTGGCGATGGTGCTGACCGGCGTGGTGTTTGGCGCGCTTTACGCGCTGATCCCCGCCATCTTGAAAACCCGCTGGAACGTGAATGAAATCCTCTCAAGCCTGATGCTGACCTATATCTCTTTGCAAATCCTAAGCTATTTGGTGGGCGGGCCGTGGAAAGACCCCAATGGGCGCAACTTTCCGGCCACGGCCCCGCTGACCGACAGCCAAAGCCTGCCGCTGCTGTTTACCGGCAGCACCGTGCATCTGGGCGTGGTGATTGCGCTGATCATGCCCTTTGTGTTTTGGCTGATGATGTCGCGGTCGGTCTTTGGCTATCAGGTGCGGGTGGTCGGATCAGCGCCGCAAGCCGCGCGCCATGGTGGCTTTGACGCCAAGCAAACCATCTGGATCGCGATGCTGATCGGCGGCGGCATGGCGGGTCTGGCAGGCGCGCTTGAATTCACCGGCGCCTCGCATGCCATCAACCTTGGGTTCCCCTCGGGCTACGGCTTTACCGCGATTATCGTGGCCTTCCTGGGCCGGTTGAACCCGATCGGCTGTCTGATCGCGGGCATCGTTTTGGCGGTGACCTATGTTGGCGGCCAAGTGGCGCAGACCACCGTGCATATTCCCAACGCCACGGCAGGCATTTTTCAGGCGATGATGCTGTTCTTCATCCTTGGCAGCGAGATTCTGGTGCGCTACCGCCCCCGGATTGTCACCACCGCCAAGCCCGCTGTGGCAGGAGAGTAAAATGACCCCTGAATTCATTGTTCTGGTCATCACCGGCATCGTAGGGCTGACAACGCCTATTCTTTTGGCAGGTCTGGGCGAGTTGGTAGTCGAGAAATCCGGCGTGCTGAACCTTGGCGTTGAGGGCATGATGCTGATGGGCGCGCTTGCGGGCTTTGGCGTTACCGTGATGACCTTTAACCCTTGGCTTGGCCTGATCAGCGCTGCGTGCGCGGGCGCGGTTTTGGCGCTGCTGTTTGGGGTGATGGTGTTAAGCCTGAATTCGAACCAAGTCGCCACCGGCCTTGCGCTGACGATCTTTGGCATCGGGGTATCCTCGCTGATTGGCAGCAAGATGTTTCAAGGCCGCATCACGCCGGTTTTTGGCTCGGTCTTTCCCAACAGCCTTGCTAAAGATCCGATCTTGCAGGTGTTTTTTGGCTATTCGCCGATTGTCTACTTTGCGCTGATCATGGTGCCGCTGGTGGCGTGGTTTTTGAAATCCACCCGCGCCGGGCTGATCCTGCGCGCGGTGGGGGAAAACGACCACTCCGCCCATTCGATTGGCTATTCAGTGATCGGTGTGCGCTACGCCGCCATTGCCTTTGGCGGCGCAATGGCGGGGATTGGCGGGGCCTATTTCACCATGGTGATCACCCCGATGTGGAGCAACGAGTTGACCGCAGGCCGTGGCTGGCTTGCACTGTCCTTGGTGGTCTTTGCCGGCTGGCGCACATGGCGGCTTTTAGCGGGTGCCTTCTTTTTCGGCATTCTGATGTCTTTAGAGCTTTATGCCAAAGGTGCCGGTTTTTCTTTCGTTCCGTCGCAATTTTGGGCAGCTATGCCTTTTCTTATGACCGTGGTTGCGCTTACGTTCATCTCGTCTCGGGGGAACGTTGGCGCCTCTGCGCCTGCTTGCCTTGGCAAGCCCTTTCTGCCGTAACAAAAAACCTCAACAGGAGACTTCGATGACTACGATTTCCCGTCGCACACTGATGAAAGGCGTTGGCGCTGCTGCCACCCTTTCAATGATCGGCACCGCCGCGCAGGCCGAAGACAAGGTGAAGGTTGGCTTCATCTTCCTTGGCCCGATTGGCGACTATGGCTGGACCTGGGCGCATAACAAAGGCCGCGAAGCGATTGAATCCGCGCTTGGCGACAAGGTTGAAACCGTCTACGTCGAAAACGTTGCAGAAGACGCCTCTGCGGTTCCGGTGCTGCGCGATCTGGCGCAACAGGGCTGCAAGCTGATCTTCACGACCTCTTACGGCTATATGGATCAGACCCTGCAAGTCGCAGGCGAATTCCCCGATGTGAAGTTCGAACATTGCACCGGCTTTAAGCGCGCAGACAACGTTTCGACCTATAACTCGAAATTCCATGAAGGCCGCGCTGTTCTGGGCACCATTGCTGGCAAAATGTCGGCTTCGGGCACCTTGGGCTATCTTGGTTCGTATAAAGTGCCAGAAGTGGTCTTGGGCGTGAACGCCTTTTGTCTGTCGGCACAAAAGCAAAACCCAGCCGCGACCGTGAAACTGGTGCTGATCGACAGCTGGTTTGACCCACCGAAAGAAGCTGCTGCCACCGAGACCCTGATCAACTTGGGCTGTGACATCGTCACCACCCACACTGACAGCCCCGGCCCGCTGCAAATCCTTGAGCAAAAGGGCCTGCATGGCTTTGGCCAAGGCGCTGACATGTCGGCTTTCGCGCCAAACGCGCATCTGACCGCGATCGAAGACATCTGGGGCCCACATTATGTCGCTCGCACCCAAGCTGTGCTGGACGGCACTTGGGAGTCGATCGACATGTGGGAAGGCATGAAAGAAGGCGGCGTTGTGATTGCCCCCTATAACCCGATCATCCCAGCAGATGTTGTGGCTTTGGCAGACGGCATTCAGGCTGGCTACAAAGACGGCACCTATGACATCTTTACCGGCCCGATCTTTGACCAAGACGGCGTCGAGCGGGTGAAGGAAGGCGAGATCATGACGCTTGAGCAATTGGCAACCATTGATTGGTTCGTCAAAGGCGTCGAATCCGCCGCGTAATCGCGCACACTTTCGGCAAAAAGGCCCGCTATCTGCGGGCCTTTTTCATGCGCTACCGCCGGTAAGGCGCGACCATCTCGGCATAAAGCTTTTCAGCCCTGCGCTGCCTGCGCGCGATCTTGTCGGTTTGCAGCATCAGATCCATCTGCGCGCGCACCGCTGCACCATAGCGCAAAATGCTGTCGTCGCGGGCCTCGGGCTGGTTGCGGCTTTGCCAATACGCATCGGTGTGGCGGGCATTTGCCTCGGTGGTTTGCGCCACAGCCCCACGCCCGCGCAAGCGCCGCTGCATAAAACTGTCCCAAGTCTTTAGCCCGTAATGATTATACTGCGCCAAACGGTGAGAGACCGCATGGATCTTGCCATTGCGCAACTGCTTCCACAGCGGCAGCTCTGGGTCGGTCTGGGTCTGGGTGCCATCCCCCCACAACACCCCAAGTGGCGCCTTTTCGCGCAGGTTCACCAGCGAGTGGTTATGAATTTCGCGAAACCGCGCCGGTGCCCGTGTGAGGGTTTTCAGCGCGATATTGGCCTCGTGCTTGATCGGCAGGCGCATCTGAAACCTTGGGCAAATCGGGCCTTTGCGCCAGTTCACCTCGGGCTCGGCTGCGAAAAACATGCCGTTCAGCGCGATAACATCGACCTCGGGCTCTGCACGCGCGGTCAGATCGCTGACTTGCCCCGCCCCCAGATGCACGTTCAGAAATTCATCCGCATCCAGCATCATCAGCCAATCTGCGCTGTCGATATCATGGCGCTTGCGGATCTTGGCATAGCCCGCGTGCTGCGGGATCTCGCCCGGTTTCACCTCATTGGGCACATGCGCGATAAATCCCGCATCGGCCAAGCCCGCAAGCAGGCGGTCGGTGCCATCGCTGCAATCATTTGACGCCACGATGATCTGATCAAACCCCAGCACCAGATGATGCGCCACCCATTCCAAAACGAAGGGGCCTTCGTTTTTCATGTTGGAAATCAACACATGGCGGGCGGGGGATGCGGTCACAGGCGGGCCTTTACTCTTGACCCTGCCATTGAAAACCAAGCCCGCGCAAAGTCAACAACAGCCCGCGTGACAATGTCGCCCCGCCTTGCCATGATGCGCCAAAACCACGCGAGGCCCGCCATGATCCACCGTCTTGCCCTGCTGCAATGCCCCTCGCCCGCAGGCGAGGCTGAGGCCGCTTTTGCACTGCTTGCCCCTGCGCTTAACGCCGCTGCCGCCGCTGGCGCACAGATGTTGGTTGCCCCCGAAGCCCTGCTTCCGGGCTATAACAGCCCAAGAATTGCCGAGCTTGCGCAAGCCCAAGGCGGCGCGTGGCAGCAGCGGCTGGCGCAGATTTGCCGCAAGGCAGGCTGCGGCCTGACGCTTGGCTACGGCGAGCGCGCGGGCGATAATGTCTATAACGCAGCGCTTTGCCTTGATGCGCAGGGGCAGGTTTTGGCCAATTACCGCAAAATTCAGCTTTACGGCGCGCGCGAGGCTGGGCTTTACCGCGCCGGTGACAGCTATTGCGTCTTTGATTTCATGGGCGAGAAAGCCGCGCTGCTGATCTGCTATGACGTTGAATTTGCACCCCATATCGCAGCACTTGCGGCGCGCGGGGTTAGCACGATCTTTGTGCCCACCGCCAATATGCTGCCCTTTACCCATGTTGCTGCGGCCACCGTGCCCGCCATGGCTGCAAACCACGGCGTGACGATTGTTTACGCCAATTTCTGCGGCAGCGAAGGCGATCTGACCTATGCCGGCGGCTCGGTTATCGCGGGGCCCCATGGTGAGGTTTTGGCCCAAGCAGGGCAAACCGCAAGCCTGCTAATCGCCGATATTCCGCCGCGCGACCCGTCACGGCTGACCAGCCAAAGCCGTGATTACCGCCCGATCAGCGGCTAAAGCCGGGCTTACGGCTCCAGGCCAGCGCATCGCCGATCATCAAGGGCAGGGTCGAGCGTTCGGGCCGCCAGCCCAGTTCTTCGCGCGCGCGCGCCGACCCCGAGACCAGCGCCGCCGCATCCCCCGCCCGCCGCGCGCCAAGCGTCATCGGCACCTCGCGGTTGGTCACAGCGCGGCTGGCATCCACGACTTGGCGCACCGAAAACCCGTGCCCGGTGCCAAGGTTAAAGGCGCGATTGCCCCGCCCCGCCAGCAACCATTGCAAACCTTTGACATGGGCGTCAGCCAGATCGCTGACATGCACATAATCGCGCACGCAGGTGCCATCTGGCGTTGGATAATCCTGCCCAAAGATCGTCAGCGCCGGTCTGCGCCCGTCAATCGCATCCAGCATCAGCGGAATAAGATGGGTTTCGGGGCGGTGCTGTTCGCCCACCTCGGCCTCGGGGTCGGCACCTGCGACGTTGAAATAGCGAAAGATCACATGGTTCAACCCATGTGCTGGCCCGAAATTCTTTACAATCTCTTCAATCGCCTTTTTCGACGCCCCATAGGCGTTGATGGGATATTGCGGGGTATCCTCGTTCAACAGCACGCCGTCCTGATCGCCGTAGGTGGCGCAAGTGCTTGAAAACACAAAGTTCAAACAGCCAGCCCGCACCGCCGCTTCAACCAAGTTCAGCGAGCCGTTGACGTTCACCCGCCAATAGCGGCCCGGATCGCTCATCGATTCGCCCACCAGTGACAACGCTGCAAAATGCAGCACCGCGATGGGTTTGTATTGTGCAAAGGCTGCGTCCAGTGCGGCTGGATCCATCAGATCGCCCTGAAACAGCGGGCCAAATTTCACCGCCTCGGCCCAACCGGTGCTGAGGTTGTCAAAGGCCACCGGCGTGAACCCTGCCCGCGCCAAGGCCTTACAGGCATGCGCGCCAATATAGCCCGCCCCGCCTGTCACCAAAACATGCTGCGTCATCGCCACTCCTTCAGGCCGCAGACTGCTTAGCGGCCAACGGCAGTATAAATTTCAAAGCCCGCGGCTTTGGCCTCGTCTTCGGAATAGATGTTGCGCAAATCTGCCATGCGCGGCAGCTGCATCTTTTTGGCCAATTTCTCCAGATCCATCGCGCGGAACTCATTCCACTCGGTCAAAAGCACAACCAAATCAGCACCTTGCGCCGCCTGATAGGGGGTGTCGACCCATTTCACCCCCGGCAAAAGCGCCTCGCCCTCGCGCTGGCCCTGCGGGTCGCAGACGCGCAGTTTGGCCCCGCCCCCGACCAGCGCGGGCACGATGGTCAGTGATGGCGCGTCGCGCATATCGTCGGTATTGGGTTTGAACGTCACCCCCAGCACAGCGATGGTCTTGCCGTTGAACGAGCCGTCGCACAGATCTTCCAGCTTGGCGATCATCCGCCGCTTGATCTCTTCGTTGACCTTGATCACGGTTTCGGTGATCTGCATCGGCACCGCATATTCTTGCCCTATCCGCGCCAAAGCCTTGGTATCCTTGGGAAAACAGCTGCCGCCATAGCCCGGGCCCGCGTGCAAAAACTTATTGCCGATGCGGCCGTCCATCCCCATGCCCTTGGAAACATCCTTGATATCAGCACCAACCTTTTCGCACAGCGCCGCGATCTCGTTGATAAAGGTGATCTTGGTCGCCAAAAACGCATTGGCGGCGTATTTGATCATCTCGGCGCTTTCAAGGCCGGTGTAAACCACTGGAAACTCGCGCAAAAACAGTGGGCGATAGACATCGGCCATCACCTTGCGGGCCTTTTCGGTCTCGACCCCGACCACAACGCGGTCAGGCCGCATAAAATCGTCGATAGCAGCGCCTTCGCGCAGAAATTCTGGGTTCGAGGCCACATCGAAATCGGCCGCCGGATTGGCCGCCCGCGCGGCCTCGGCCACCTTGCGGTTGGTGCCCACAGGCACGGTTGATTTGGTGACGATCACTGCATAGCCGGTCAGTGCCCGGCCTATTTCTTCAGCCGCAGCCATGACATAGGTCAGATCGGCATGGCCATCGCCGCGCCGTGTCGGCGTGCCCACCGCGATGAAGACCGCATCCGCACCTGCCACGGCCTCAGCCAAATCAAGGGTGAAAGACAACCGGCCTGCGGCGACGTTCTTGGCCATCAGCACATCCAGCCCGGGCTCGAAAATCGGCACCTCGCCTGCCTTCAGCCGATCAATCTTGCGCGGATCTTTATCGACGCAGATCACCTCATGCCCGAAATCCGAAAAACACACGCCCGAGACCAAGCCCACATAGCCTGTTCCAATCATCGCAATTTTCATGAAGCAACACCTAAATCTGTTTGTACCTGTCTAGAAACTCTGGGCTAGGCTGTCAAACCCCATGCCCCGCGCGGCCGGCGCGCGCAGCCTCCGTTGCATCGCGCCATGACACCCAAGAAATCGCCGCGATAATCATCGCGCCGCCCAGCAGCACAAATCCGTCCACCGCCTCGTGAAACACCAAAGCGCCCAGAAGGCTGGCCCAGACCAGCTGCAAAAACGTCACCGGCTGCGTCACCGCAATTGGGGCCGCCTTGAACGCCCGCGTCATGCAGTAATGCCCCGAGGTGGCCCCAAGCGCCACCAGCGCCAGCCAACCCAGCTGCGCCCCCGTCACCGGCACCCAAACCCACCACGCCAAGGGCGCAAGCCCCGCCGTCACCGTCAGCGACAAAACCGCCACCACCTGCGAGGCCGAGACCAAGCCGCTAAGGCGTTTGGCAAAAAGATAGCTGCCACAAAAGCAGATCGAGGCCGCGATCTGCGAGAAATGCCCCAGCGTCAGCACCTGCACCCCCGGCCGCAGCACCACCAGCGCGCCCAGCAGCGCCACAGCCACCGCCAGCAGTTTGCGCAAAGGCAGCGCCTCGCCGAAAAACGCGGCACTGGCCAAGATCATCAGCACCGGATTGAGATAGCCAATCGCGGTGACCTGCGCGACGGGGATGCGCACCATGGCATAAAACCAAAACAACACCGCCGCCGAATGCATCAGCCCACGCCAACCAAACAGCCGCAAGGCCTGCGCCGGCAGCTTTGTGCGAAACAGCTTTGGCAGCACCGGCAGCAGGAACATAACCCCAAAGGCAAAGCGCAAAAACGCCGATTGCGCCACTGGCAGATCGGTGCCCAAATAGCGCACCACGCCATTGACGGTTACAAAAGACAGGCCCGAAAGGACCATCCAGAAAATGCCCTCACGCGGGCGGCCAAGGTCGGTAAAGCGTTCCATCGCCGCACCAAACGCCGCTTAGCCGCCAAAGGCAAGCCCCGCCGCGATGGTCCACATCGTGGCCCCGACGATCAGCTCTAACACCACCCAAGCGCGCGGGTTTTCAAACACGGGTGCCAGCAGCCGCGCGCCAAAACCAAGCGACAGAAAAAACACAAAACTGCCCAGCGCCGCGCCCAAACCAAAGCTCAGCCGGTGCGGATCATATTGCGCCGCAATCGAGCCTAGCAGGACGACCGTATCAAGATAAACATGCGGATTGGCCCAAGTCAGCACCAGCACCGTCATCAAAACCGCGCGCAGGCTGGCAGCCTCGCCGCCCTGCGGACGCAACGCCTCGCCGCCCGCAAAGGCCGCGCGAAACCGCATCGCGCCATAGGCCAGCAAAAACGCCACTCCGCCCCAGCGCATCGCCTCGCCCAGCCAAGGCAGCGCGGTCGAGGCCGCCCCAAAACCCGCCACCCCCGCCGCAATCAAGATTGCATCCGATCCAGCGCAGGCCAGCACCACTGCCAGCACATGCTCGCGCCGGATGCCTTGGCGCAGCACAAAAGCATTCTGCGCCCCAATCGCCAAGATCAGGCTGAGCGAGACCAAAAATCCGTGCAGTGCAGCATCAAACATCGCAGTCCCCCCAATATCCCCCAGACATGACAAAGGCGGGGAAGCCCCCGCCTGCGTCGTCAATCCTGTGGCCCGATTATTCGAGCTGTGCGGCGACCTCTTCGCTCATGTCAAAGTTATGGGTGACGGCTTGCACGTCGTCATCTTCTTCCAACATGTCGATCAGCTTCATCAGCTTTTGCGCGGTTTCCAGATCAACCTCGGTCAGAACCTGCGGCTTCCAGATCAGCTTGGATTCGGTCGACTCGCCCAGCGCTTTTTCCAAAGCGTCCGAGACATCGTTCAACGCATCCATCGCGCAATAGATCCAATGGCCCTCGTCATCGGATTCGACATCATCGGCCCCCGCATCCAGCGCGGCCATCATCACATCATCGGCAGAGCCTGCCGAGGCGGGATAGGTGATCTCGCCCACACGGTCAAAGCCGTGGCTGACCGAGCCGGTCTGTCCAAGATTGCCGCCAGATTTGGTGAAATAGCTGCGCACGTTCGAGGCAGTGCGGTTCAGGTTGTCGGTCATCGCTTCGACAATAATCGCGATGCCATTGGCGCCGTAACCTTCATAGCGGATCTCGGTGTAATCCGCGCCATCGCCCAGTTGCGATTTCTTGATCGCGCGATCAATCACATCTTTCGGCATCGACACGGCTTTTGCCGCCTTCACCGCAAGACGCAAACGCGGGTTCATATCTACGTCGGGCATGCCCATTTTCGCAGCGACGGTGATTTCCTTCGCCAGCTTTGAAAACATCTTTGACCGTAGTTTATCCTGCTTGCCCTTACGGTGCTGGATATTCGCCCATTTTGAATGGCCTGCCATGACCTTAAACTCCGCGCTTTTCGGTGATGGGTTGCCTTACACCACCAAAGGGGCGTCCTGCAACCCCGCGCGCTATTTCATATCGACAGGTGGTGGCGAGACAAAGCGGTAGCTTTGGCCGGCAGGGCTGGTCAGCACCACTTCGGCCATCGGCGCCAGCAGCCCTTCGGCCCCCAAGGCGGTTGTCAGATCGGTGAAAAGCTGGCGCAGCAGATTGGGCTTGGCGACTTCACTGACGCTGTAGCCAAAGCCACAGACCTGCCCCTGAGGCGCTGTGCGCCACTCAGCGCGGCAGATCTCGCCAGTGTTCAGAGTGAAGGACAAGGTCTGATCCGACAAACGCGCATCTTGTGGCGTGGGCACTGTCAAAGCAGCGCAGCCCGCAAGCGCGAGGCAAATCAGGGTAAGGCGGGCGAAGGCGGGGGTTTTCATGCTACAGACCATAAATCAAAGGCACGACCAATGTAACGACAATTGCAGAGATCACATTCAAAGGCACGCCAAATCGGATGAAGTCCATAAACTTATACCCCCCCGGCCCGTAAACCAGCGTGTTGGTCTGATAGCCAATCGGCGTGGCAAAGGAGGCCGAGGCCCCGATCATCACCACCACCACCAAGGGCCGCGGGTCGACCCCGATGCCAAGCGCCAGCTGAATGACAATCGGCGTCACAATCACCGCCACCGCATTGTTCGAGACAATCTCGGTCAGAAAAGACGTCAAGACATAGACCGCAAACACCAGCACATAGGGCGATGCGCCACTCAGCACCGGGCTTACGACATTGACCACCAACTGCACCGCGCCAGAATGCTCAAGCCCAGCCCCTACCCCCAGCATGCCAAACAGCAGGGCCATAAGACGCCCGTCAATCGCCGCCATCGCCTCGTCTGCGTCAATCGCGCGGGTCACCAGCACTATCGCCACCCCCACAATCGCCAGAAACTGAATGGGGGCGATGTTCAGCGTCGCCAGCACCACCACCGCGATCAAAATCGCCACCACCAAGGGCGCATGGCCGCGCCGGAACGGACGTTCGGAGGGCTGCGAGACATCGACCATGTCCATATCGGTCGCCAAGCGCTGAATATCGGCCATCGCCCCTTCCAGCAGCAGGGTATCGCCGACTTCGACCACCAGATCGTCCAACTGCCGACCGATGTTCTGATTGCGCCGATGGGCGGCCAGCGGATAGACGCCATAGCGCCTGCGCAGCCGCATCTGCCCCAAACTGCGCCCGACCATGCGACAGCCCGGCGTGATCAGCACCTCGACCGTCGAGGTTTGCACCGTGGCCAAAGCATCGGCCTGCCGCAGTTCTTTATTGCCCTTTAGCCCCAACAGCTCGGCCATCGGGCTGCGCAGAACCACGCGGTCGCCCGCCTCTAGCAGCACCTGATCCAAACCGCGCCGCAACGACAAATCGCCACGCAGCACATCAATCACCCGCGCGCCGCCGCGCGAAAACAGATCAATCTCGGCCGGCGCCTTGCCGATAAACCCCGAATCATCCGGGATCGCCACTTCGGTGAAAAACTTCATGCCTTTGCGATCCGACAGGAGTGCCGCCATCGAATCGCGCTCGGGCAGCAGCCGCTTGGCAAACAGCCCCAGATAAATCAGCCCCGCCAGCGCCACACAAAGCCCGACGCCCGCAATCTCGAAAATCCCAAAAGCCGCCAGGCCCTTGGATTGCGCCACCCCATCCACCACCAGATTGGTCGAGGTGCCAATCAACGTCACCGTGCCGCCTAAAATCGTCATATAACTCAGCGGGATCAGCAGCTTGGAGGGCGAGACCTGCAACTGCTTGGCCAGCTTCATAAAGATCGGCATCATCACAACCACCAAGGGCGTGTTGTTGACAAAGGCCGAAACCAGCGTCACCCCCAGCCCCAGAAGCACCAGGGTCCGCACCGGCTTTGCCTCGACATTGCGCGACGCCATTTGGCTGGCCCATTCCAACGCGCCAGTGCGCACCAAGGCCCCCACGATCACAAACATCGCCGCAATCGTCCAAGGCGCGTTGTTCGACAACACCCCCGCCACATCCTGCATCGGCAAAATGCCCAGCAAAAGCATCAGGGCCGCACCAGAAATCGCTGTGACTTCAACCGGATAGGTTTCGCGCACAAAAAGCGTCAGCATCCCGCCAAGGATCATCAGCGCCAAGACCGCTTGCGTCGATTGCGCCAGTTCAAAGCCAAGCATCTTCGCCTCCAAAGCCCATCGGCGCAAAGTAACAATCAAAATTCAATCGGGCAACTTTAATCTCGACAAAAATAGCCGAGATTTACGGAGCCGCCTGTTCCAACCGCCCGCCCTCGCGGATCATCCGCACCCGCAGCGCTTTGCCGGTGCGATCGTCGGTTTCCACAAACACCCCCGACAGCGTCGCAGGGCCTTCGGCAGGCATAAACCGCCCCGAAGACATGCCGGTGATAAACCGCCGCAGCGGCTCTAGTTTATCCATGCCAATCACAGAATTATAATCGCCGCACATGCCAGCATCGGTCAAATAGGCCGTGCCCTGTGGCAAAATCTGCGCGTCCCCGGTCGGCACATGGGTATGGGTGCCCACCACCAAAGACGCCTGCCCGTCGCACCAATGCCCCAGCGCCATCTTTTCGCTGGTGGCTTCGGCATGCACCTCGACAAGTGCTGCTTGAACCGCGCCACCCAAGCGGTGGGTTTTCAAAATCGTCTCGACGGCAGAAAACGGGTCGTCAAACGGGCGCTTCATGAACACCTGCCCCAGCACTTGGGTAACCAAAATCTTGCGGCCCTGCGTGGCATCAAAAATCTTGACCCCGCGCCCCGGCGCCACTTTCGAGAAATTGATCGGCCGCAAAATCCGCGGCTCTTGCTCGATGAATTGCAGCATGTCTTTTTGGTCAAACGAATGGTCGCCCAGCGTGACGCAATCGGCCCCGGCCTGCAAAATCACCTTGGCATGTTCCGCCGTAAGCCCCGCGCCTTGCGAGGCATTCTCGCCATTGACCACGACAAAATCGAGGCCCCAAGCCAGCCGCAAATGCGGCAACCGCTCGGCAATCGCCGCGCGTCCAGATCGCCCCACCACATCGCCAAGGAAAAGAATTCTCATGCCTTTGACCTAGGGCCTGCGCCGCCGTCTCGCAAGCCAAAACCAATCCGATTCGCGGCAAAGCCAGCGCAGCGCGGAAAAATCACCCCATCGGGCCGCTGCGAAAGCCCGCAAAAAGTCGATTTCGAACTATTCTCCCAGATTGCGACCAATTTTTTGCCGCAGCCCTTCCCGCAGCCGCCGCAGCGCCCTAGCTTGCAGCCATGCAGCTGCCCCCCGCGCTTTCAGACTGGTTCACCGCCCAAGGCTGGTCGCTGCACCCGCATCAAATCGACATGCTTGCGCGCGCAGATCACAGCGCGACCCTGCTGATTGCGCCGACGGGGGGCGGCAAAACCTTGGCGGGGTTTCTGCCCTCGCTTGCCGAAATAACGGCGCAGACCAAGGGTTTGCACACGCTTTATCTCTCGCCGCTCAAGGCTTTGGCCGCCGATATTCGCCGCAACCTGCGCCGTCCGGTCGAAGGCGCGGGCCTGCCCATTCGCATCGAAGATCGCACCGGCGACACCAGCTATACCCAGCGCCGCCGCCAACGCGCCGATCCGCCGCATATTCTGCTGACCACCCCCGAAAGCCTTGCGCTGCTGCTTAGTTATGAGGATGCGCCGCAGATCTTTGCCGGTCTGCAACGGGTGATTATTGATGAAATTCATGCGCTTGCCGAAAGCAAACGCGGCGATCAGCTGATGCTGCAACTGGCGCGGCTGCAAAGCTTTGCACCGCATTTGCGCCGCGTTGGGCTGTCTGCCACTGTCGAAGACCCGCCCGCGCTTGCGCGCTTTTTGGGGCCGCAGACGCAGGTGTTGCAGGCCGATCCGGGGCCTGATCCCGACATCCAGATGCTGCAAACCAAGCTGCCGCCGCCTTGGGCTGGTGCTGGCGGGCGCTATGCAATTCCTGATATTTTACAAGAGATTATGGCGCATAAGACCACCTTGGTCTTTCACAACACCCGCGCGCAGGCCGAGATTTTCTTTCACCACCTGTGGTTGGCCAATAGCGATGATCTGCCGATCGCCATTCACCACGGCAGCCTGTCGCGCGAACAGCGCGAGCGGGTCGAACAGGCGATGGCCGATGGCCGTCTGCGCGCCGTGGTCTGCACCGGCAGCCTTGATCTGGGGCTGGATTGGGGCGACGTCGATCTGGTGATCCAGGTCGGAGCGCCCAAGAATATCAAGCGTTTGGTGCAAAGGATTGGCCGCGCCAACCACCGCTATAACGCGCCCTCCAAGGCGGTTTTGGTGCCCGCCAACCGCTTTGAGGTGATCGAGTGTCAGGCCGCCCTTAAGGCCGTGCGCGCGCACCAGCTTGACGGCGCACCGCGCCCGCGCGGCCCGCGCGATGTGCTGTGCCAGCACCTGCTGGCCAGCGCCTGTGCAGCCCCCTTTGACCCCGATGCGCTTTTCGCCGAAGTGGTGACGGCAGGCCCCTACGCCAGCCTGACGCGCCCAGAATTTGACGCCTGTCTGGATTTCGCAGCCACCGGCGGCTATGCGCTGCGCGCCTATGACAAATGGCAAAAGCTGATGATAAGGCAGGATAAATTCTCGCTGCGCGACCCGCGTTCGGCGGCACAAATCCGCCAGAACCTTGGCACCATTATCGACACCGAAACCCTGAAAGTGCGACTGAAGGGCCGCATGGGCGCACCCTTGGGCGAGATTGAAGAGGCCTTTGCCACCACCCTGACCCGCGGCGATACCTTTTTGATCGGCGGGCAGATCGTGCGCTATGAGGGGCTGAACGAGATGACGGTCGAGGTCAGCCGCCACACAGGCCGCGACCCAAAGGTGGCGGTGTTTTCGGGCACGAAATTTGCCACCTCGACCCAGCTTTCCGAAGGCATTTTGCAGCTGCTGCAACAGCCCGATTGGCCCGATCTGCCCGCCCACACCGTGCAATGGCTAACCTTGCAACGCGAGATCTCGGCATTGCCGCAGCCGGGGCGTTTGCTGATCGAAACCTTTGCCTATGAGGGGCGCGAGCATCTGTGCCTTTACGGCTTTGCCGGGCGCAATGCGCAGCAAACGCTGGGGCTTTTGCTGACAAAACGGATGGAGGATCAGGGGCTTAACCCCTTGGGCTTTGTTGCCACCGATTACGCCACGCTGATCTGGGGGCTTACGGCTGTGCCAGATCCCGCAGCCCTGCTTTGCGTGGATACCCTGCGCCATGACCTTGAAACCTGGCTTGCGGGCAATGCGGTGATGAAGCGCGGCTTTCGCAATGTGGCGCTGATCGCGGGGCTGATCGAGCGCAACCACCAAGGCCGGCGCAAATCGGGGCGACAGGCGACGTTTTCCTCGGACATCCTGTATGACACCCTGCGCAAATACGACCCCGACCATCTGCTGTTGCAGCTGACCCGCGAAGAGGCGATGCGCGGGCTGATTGATTTTGGCCGGTTGGAAGAGATGCTCACCCGCATCGGGCCGCGCATTGATCATCTGCGGCTGGAGCGCGTGTCGCCCTTTGCGGCACCGCTGTTTTTGGAACCAGGCAAGATCCCGATCCATGGCCAAGGCCGCGAAAAGCTGGCAGAAGAGGCGGCGCGACAGCTGATGCGTGACGCAGGCTTGCTGTAATCTGCCGCGGTTTGGAGCCTGAATGTTCGCCTTTCGTCTTGCTGAAACCCCGCTTTACGCCCTGCCCTCCGGCGCGCTTTACTGGCCGGATCAGGCCTTGCTGTGCGTCTCTGATCTGCATTTCGGCAAATCCGAGCGGATGGCGCGGCGCGGTGGCGCGCTGTTGCCGCCCTATGAAACCCGCGCGACCTTGCAGCGGCTGGACGACGATCTTGCAGCCACGCGTGCCCAGCAGGTGATCTGTCTAGGCGATAGTTTTGACGATCTGGCCACCGCCGAAGGGCTGGATCTGGACGATCAGCTGTGGCTGACGCGGCTGATGGCGGGGCGCAATTGGATCTGGATCGAGGGCAACCACGACGCAGGCCCTGTCGAGATGGGGGGCAGCCACCGCGCAGACCTTCGCCTAGGGCAATTGCAGTTTCGCCACATTGCGACCGCAGAAACACCCGAGATTTCGGGGCATTACCACCCAAAAGCCCGCCTTGCGGGCCGATCGCACCGCTGTTTTCTGTTGGACAAACAGCGGCTGATCCTGCCCGCCTATGGCACCTATACCGGCGGGTTATGGAGCCATGACAGCGTGCTTTGCGACCTGATGCAGCCCGATGCGCTGGCCTTGGTTTTGGCAAAATCGGTGCTGGCGATGCCGATGCCGCGCCAAGGCAGGCCGTCTTAAATCAGACCGCGCGCCTCAAGTTTATAGCGGTGGTTCTTTGAAACCGGCACCCGTGCGCCATGTCGCAGCTTGAGGTAGAGTTTAACTCCCTCGCGCTCGACTGCCTCAATCGCCTCCCAAGCCACCCAATACGAACGATGCACCTGTAACCCAGCCTGCGGATCGACCTCGGCCATCGCATCGGCAAAGCGCAGCAAAAGGCTGACCGTACCCTTGCCCGTCTGCACATCGACATAATGATCGCGCACTGAAATCGCCAAGACCTCACCGCGCCGCGCAGGCTCAATCCGGTGCAGCAACCGATGCTTGGGCGCCCCCGCTGCCACCGCACGATCAGCGCTTGCGCCCTGCCCTTCTTGCGCCTCAAGCGCCGATTGCGCCAAGAAAATGCCAAGGATCAGCACTGCAAGTTCGAGAGGCGCAAGCTGCACCAGATCAGCCCCGCCCAAAAGCTGCGGCAAAAGTGCCAAGACCAACGGCGGCAACAGCGTGGCCGCGACCAAAGCCGCCCCCAAGCTTGCCAAACGCGGCGCAGATGGCAAAATCCAATGCGACACCAACAGCCGGATCAGCGTGCCGATCAGCATGACAAGGCCAAGTGTTGGCACAAAAATCAGCGCCCGCCGCGCCAGATCTATGCTGTGATAGCTGCCAAAAGGCCCTGAAATCACAACAAAAAACGTCAGCAAAGTCCAAAATATGATCGAGACTCTGCTGCATAGCGCAACAACAAGCGCCCGCTTGAAACCCATCATGAAACCACCCCAGAGGGGGTATCCCCCCTGTGGCAATCGTAACGATTTCAGCGCACTTGAACAATCACCTAAAATATCCTTTAGGTGATTTTATATACGCTTAGGGATATATTAGGCCGTTAAACCCTCTGGCTCGGGCAAGCCATTGGCGCGGCAGCAGGCGGTCAAGGTATTGGCCAAAAGGCAGGCAATCGTCATCGGCCCCACGCCACCGGGCACCGGCGTGATCGCACCCGCAACGGCTGCGGCAGAAGCGTAATCGACATCGCCAACCAATTTGGTGCGGCCATCACGCTCGATCCGGTTGATGCCAACGTCGATCACCGTGGCACCTGGCTTGACGAAATCGCCAGTGATCATCTCGGGGCGGCCAACGGCGGCTACCAGAATATCGGCGCCGCGACAGACAGCCGCCAGATCCTTGGTGCGGCTATGCGCGATTGTCACCGTGCAGCTGTCGCCCAGCAAAAGCTGCGCCATCGGCTTGCCAACAATATTGCTGCGCCCAACCACGACTGCGTTCAGCCCCGCCAAGCTGCCGTGGTGGTCGCGCAGCATCATCAGGCAGCCCAACGGCGTGCAAGGCACCATCGACTTTTGCCCGGTGCCCAGCAAGCCAACGTTCGAGATATGGAAGCCATCGACATCCTTCGCCGGATCAATCGAGTTGATGATCAACTCGGAATTCAAATGCGCGGGCAACGGCAGTTGCACCAAAATGCCATGCACCGCAGGATCGGCGTTTAGGGATTGCACCAGCGCCAGCAAATCGGCCTCCGAAGTGTCAATCGCCAGACGATGTTCAAACGAGGCCATGCCGACCTCTAGGGTCGAGGCATGTTTGTTGCGCACATAGACTTGGCTTGCCGGGTCTTCGCCCACCAGAACCACCGCCAGACCGGGCTGAATCCCGTGCTCTTCACGCAGCTTTGCGACCTGCACCTGCACTTGGGCGCGGACATTGGCGGCGAACAGCTTGCCGTCGATTACTTTAGCGGTCATTTGGCAGTTCCTTTGACAGATGGGCTTCTTCGCGCGCAATCGACCAGTCGATCAACTCGCGCCACAGTCTTTCGTAAAGCTCGGGCGGCAGGTTCAACCGCTCGGCATGGTCGCGAACATTGGCAACAACCTCTTCCACACGCGCGGTAATCCGGGCAGGCAGGGCTGCCACCTGTTTGATCTGCGCCGCCCGATCAATATAGCCCACGCGCTCGGCAAAAAGCGCCATCAGCGCGTGGTCAAGCCGATCAATCTCGGCCCGAATATCTTTCATGTCAGCGCAGTCAGCCGGACGTTTCATAGCTTACCCTTGGTCTGAGGTGGCGCAGCTATACCCACGCCACCCCCAGAGAACAACGCAAGTTTAGAAAAGACCTTCGACATTTCCATCCGCGTTCAGCCGGATCACCTCGGCCGAAGGCACTTTTGGCAGGCCGGGCATGGTCATGATCTCGCCGCAAATCGCCACCACAAACCCCGCCCCCGCCGACAGGCGCACTTCGCGCACCGGCACCGAATGGCCCGTCGGCGCGCCGCGCACGGTGGGATCGGTGGTAAAGCTGTATTGGGTTTTGGCGACGCAGATCGGCAGATGGCCATAGCCTGCGGCCTCCCAGACCTTCAGCTGATCGCGGATAGATTTGTCGGCGATCACCTCATCGGCGTGATAGATCCGCTTGGCGATGGTTTCCAGCTTTTGGAACAAAGGCATCTCATCAGGATAAATCGGCGCAAAATTGGCGCTGCCGGATTCGGCCATCTCGACCACCTTATGCGCCAGATCTTCGATCCCAGCCGAGCCCATGGCCCAATGCTTGCACAAAATCGCCTCGGCGCCTTGGCTGGCGACATAGGCCTTCACGGCCGCAATCTCGGCATCGGTGTCGCTGTAGAAATGGTTGATCGCCACGACCACCGGCACGCCAAAGCTTTTGACATTGCCAATATGGCGGCCAAGGTTTGGACAGCCCAGCTCGACGGCGGCGACATTTTCCGCCCCCAGATCCGCTTTGGCGACACCGCCGTTCATCTTCATCGCCCGCACCGTGGCCACGATCACCGCCGCCGAAGGCTTTAGCCCGGCTTTGCGGCATTTGATGTCAAAGAACTTCTCGGCGCCCAGATCGGCACCAAAGCCCGCCTCTGTCACCACATAATCGCCCAGCTTCAGCGCGGTTTTGGTGGCGATGACGCTGTTGCAGCCATGCGCGATATTGGCAAAGGGGCCGCCATGCACAAAGGCGGGGTTGTTTTCCAGAGTCTGCACCAAATTCGGTTGCATCGCATCTTTCAGCAGCACCGTCATTGCGCCATCGGCCTTGATGTCGCGGGCATAGATCGGGGTTTTCGCACGGGTATAGGCGACAACAATATCGCCCAAACGCTTTTGCAGATCTTCCAGATCGTTGGACAGACACAAGATCGCCATGACTTCCGAGGCCACAGTGATGTCAAATCCGGTCTGGCGCGGAAAGCCGTTCGACACGCCGCCAAGATTAACCACAATATCGCGCAGCGCACGGTCGTTCATATCCATCACCCGACGCCAAACCACACGGCGCGCGTCGATTTCCAGCTCGTTGCCCCAATAGATATGGTTGTCGATCATCGCCGACAGAAGATTATGCGCCGAGGTGATGGCATGGAAATCGCCGGTGAAATGCAGGTTCATCTCTTCCATCGGCACGACTTGCGCCATGCCGCCGCCCGCAGCCCCGCCCTTCATGCCAAAGTTTGGCCCCAAAGAGGCCTCGCGGATACAGATCACCGCCTTTTTGCCGATCCGGTTCAACCCGTCGCCCAAGCCCACGGTGGTTGTGGTCTTGCCCTCGCCCGCAGGGGTTGGATTGATCGCGGTCACAAGGATCAGCTTGCCGTCCTTTTGACCCGCCAGCGATTTGATAAACTCTTGGCTGACCTTGGCCTTATCATGGCCATAGGGCAGCAGATGTTCGGAGGGGATGCCAAGCTTGGCCCCAATCTCCATGATCGGTTTTTTCTTCGCTTCGCGCGCGATTTCGATATCGGTCTTAAAGGCCATTCTCTCTCTCCCTTGGGCGGTTTTCTCCCTTGGCTTGGTGTTAGCGCAGGAAACCCCTCGACAGACTGTGCTTTTACGACTTTTTCACAAGCAAAATCGCCAGCACGCGGCACAAAGCCTGCTCTAGCGGCGCGCGGCGGCCAGATGCGCCCAGACCGGCTGATCGGGAATGTGCAGCCGGATGCTGTCGCCCAAGTGAAAGGCCCCGGCGCGCTCGACCCAAGCCACCACGCCGCGACGCCCCTTTGCGGCAGGCTTGAACGCCGCACCAAAGCCCGGATATGCGGCCTCGATCCCGCGCGCAGGCAGGGTGCAGGGGCGGTTTTCCAGATCGACAACCAAGGTCGCCCCCGATGCCGCCTGCAACCGCGAGCCCGGCGGAATATGGCTGAAATCAGGAATGCCTTTGATCACCATCGAAGCCCCCAACAGTGCGGGGGGCAGCTCTGCCAGCCCCATGCGCGCGGCGATCTCGGCCAGATCTTCGGCCCCGATCAAGGAAAACTGCCGGGTGTTGCGAATTTCGCTGCCCTTGGGATATTGCGCCAAAACCCGGCTGCACGAGGCCCGCGTGGCGCCTGCGTGTTTCTCGCCCGCCACACCGTCAAGGCTGGCCACAAGCTCGGTTTGCGCGGTCGAGGCAAGGCCAGCGCCCACCAAGCCCAGCCAAGTGATGCTGCCGATGAAATCTGTGGGTTTCAAAACCGTCATCGCGGGGCCCTTTTGCCAAAAGCCGCCCGCAAGGCTGGCGGCATAGAAAAACCCCAAGCCTTGCAAAAGGCTTGGGGTTTGGGGTCAGTCACAGCAACGTTTATGCCAGCGGTTCAGGTGCATCTGGCACCACCTTTGGCTTGCGCGCGCGGGTTTTGGGAATAGCCACCACGCCCGCCCCCTTATCGCCGCCCTTGTCATCGTCAGGCGCGTCCAAAGCCTCGCCCGCGGTGATCTTGCGGATCTCTTCGCCGGTCAGGGTTTCATGCTCTAACAAGCCCTGAGCAAGCCGTTCAAATTCAACCGATTTTTCCAGCAGAATGCGGCGCGCCGTCTCGTAGCCTTCGTCGATCAGATGTTTGACTTCCTGTTCGATCATGGTCTTGGTTTCAGCCGAAACCGAGAAGCCACCGGTATTGCCCGCATAGCCCTCATGCGCCTCGGCATAGTCGATATTGCCGACCTTATCCGACATGCCCCAGCGCAGCACCATGGCACGCGCAAGGCTCGAGGCCTGCTGAATATCGCCCGAAGGACCGTTCGAGACCGAATCTTCGCCCCATTTGATGATCTCGGCCGCTTTGCCCGCCATGGTCATGGCGATGCGTTCTTTGCACTGATCCTTGTGCCAGTTCAGCCGGTCCATCTCGGGCAGGCTCATCACCATGCCCAAAGCGCCACCGCGCGGAATGATCGTGGCCTTATAGACCGGATCGCATTTCGGCAAAGCCATGCCCACAATCGCGTGGCCCGACTCGTGATAGGCGGTCATTTCCTTTTGCTCTTGGGTCAGCACCATCGAGCGACGCTCGGCCCCCATCATCACCTTGTCTTTCGCCTGCTCGAAGTCGTGCATGGTGACAAAGCGGTGACCAACGCGCGCCGCCATCAAGGCCGCCTCGTTGACAAGGTTGGCAAGATCGGCGCCCGAAAAGCCGGGGCAGCCGCGTGCGATGATGCGCAGATCGACATCTGGGCCCAAGGGCACTTTGCGCGCATGCACGTTCAGGATCTTTTCACGGCCACGGATATCTGGGTTTGGCACCTGAATCTGACGGTCAAACCGGCCCGGACGCAGCAAAGCAGGGTCCAGCACATCGCGGCGGTTTGTGGCTGCCACAATGATCACGCCTTCATTGGCGTCAAAACCGTCCATCTCGACCAAAAGCTGGTTCAGCGTCTGTTCGCGCTCGTCATTGCCGCCGCCCATGCCAACGCCGCGCGCCCGGCCCACAGCGTCGATTTCGTCGATAAACACGATGCAGGGTGCGTTCTTTTTCGCCTGTTCAAACATGTCGCGCACCCGGCTTGCACCGACGCCCACGAACATCTCGACAAAGTCAGAGCCCGAGATGGTGAAGAACGGCACCCCAGCTTCGCCCGCAATAGCGCGCGCCAGCAAGGTTTTACCCGTGCCCGGAGGGCCAACAAGCAGCGCGCCTTTGGGGATCTTGCCGCCAAGACGGCTGAACTTTTGCGGATTGCGCAGGAATTCAACGATCTCTTCCAGCTCTTCCTTGGCCTCGTCGATGCCGGCGACATCGTCAAAGGTCACACGGCCTTGCTTTTCGGTCAGCAGCTTGGCGCGGCTTTTGCCAAAGCCCATCGCCCCGCCTTTGCCGCCGCCCTGCATCCGGTTCATCATGAAAATCCAGATGCCGATCAAAACGATAAAGGGCAACCAAAGCGAGATCAGCGAGAAGATGCCCGACTGCTCTTGGCTTTTGGCCTTTACCTCGACGCTTTTGGCGATCAGGCGATCTACCAATTTGTCATCGCGCGGTGCGATCACCGAATATTTTGCACCATCGCTGGCGGTAACCCCCAAGTTTTCGCCATCCACCGTCACAGAGGCTACATTGCCGCTGTCAACGCGCTGGATGAAATCAGAGTAAGGCACGCTCGCGGTGGACGAGGTCGTAGCCGAGGGGTCAAGCATTTTAAACAGGGCCAAGATCAGCAGAAACAGAACGACCCAGAATGCGATATTTCGTGCGTTACCCACGAAGCTCTCCGTAATTATTGGCCGTGAAGACCGGTTGGCCCTTTTGGCGATTGCCCCTAAGATAGAGATAAGTCCGCTGGGTTCAATGCGATAAGATAGACTGATTTACCGATCGGACCAATTTCGCCTGCCAACCATTAAGAAAACCTGCACTCGGTGCGGCAATCAGCGCATCTTTTCGCCAGATTGCGGGGCAAACCAGCAGAGCCTGCCGCGGGATTGCCAAGCCGCGCCAGTTTGGCAGCTGTGCCAAACCCTCTGCCCCCAAAGCCCGCAGGCTAAGATCGGGCGCATGCGGGCCGATCATCTGCCAGCGATTGTCCCAGATGTCAGATGTCGCCACGCACAGGTTTTTCACCGCATGCGGCTCGCGGTAAATTTGCAGCCCGTCTGATGTGGTGCGAAAGCAACAGCCGTTCAGCGTGGCATCCGCGCCTTGGCGAATGGCCTCGGCAAGAGTGGCCATCTTTTGCGCGCGCGGCGCGTAATCGCCGCCTGAATACCAGCCAAGCACCGCCAGCAGCAGCCGGCGCTGTATCTCGATAGGTTGCGCTGCAAAACCCGAAAGGCGCAGCTGCACTGCCCCCGCCACGACCTGCCCACAGGCCTCCCAAGCGGCCAGCGTCACGGCTTGCAACGCCTGTTGGGCGCTGGCCAGATGGGCGATGCTTTCACTCATCTGGGCCACGCCAAGCCCCAAGGGCTGCAACACAGCCAGCACTTGACGCGCGCGCACACGCGCAAAACGGTCATTGTCGTTTGACGGATCGTCGATCCAAACCACACCCGCCCGCGTCAGATAGGCGCGCAGATCGGCGCGGGTTTGGCCCAGCAGCGGGCGCTGAAACACCACCCCCGCCTCGACCCAACTGGGCCGCATCCCCGTCAGCCCATCCAGCCCTGCCGCGCGGGTCAGCCCCATCAGAAAGGTCTCGGCCTGATCATCTGCGGTATGGCCGATCATCACCCGCGCAAGCCCAAGACCGCGCGCCCAATCGGCCAGCAAAGCATAGCGTGCGCGCCGCGCCTGATCTTGCAGATTTCCCACAATCGCGCCGTGATCCCAGCGCAAGATCTGATGCGGCACCCCAAGGCCCGCGCAAATCGCCGCCACCTGTGCCGCCTCTGCGGCAGAGCCCGCACGCAGCGCGTGATCCACCGTCACCGCATGGCAAGCCAAGCCCAACCCATGGCACAGATGCAAAAGCGCCAGCGAATCACTGCCACCCGAGACCGCAACGCCAATCCTAGCCTCGCCCGCCTGAACAACTTGCCGCAGCGCCGCACTTAGGCGCGCATCACAGTCTACTGGCACGCAAGTCCCGACATCACAGTTTGCGCCTCGGTGGCCGAAGCCGTGCCCATAAAGCGGTTCACAACTTCGCCCAAAGTCACGCAGGCGTCTTGGGTTTGGCCAAGTGCTGCCAGCCCCTTGCCCAATTCCAGCAAGGATTGCGGCGCGAAGGTGCCGTCGGGTTTGCCCGAAAACGCATCCAGATACGACCGCGCCGACTCGGCGGTGTCACCGGCTTGGCGCAACGCCTCGCCACGGCTGAATTGCGCTTCTTGGGTCAGGGGCGAGCCAGGATAGGATTCGGTAAAGGTCTTAAAGAGGTCAGCGGCGCCGCGAAAGTCACCCTTGGCGAGCACCGCCTGAGCCCGATCAAAGTCGCTTTTCTCGCCAATCGCCAGTTCGGGGCCCGCATCTTGCGCAGGCGCCAAAGGTGGCGCCACACTGGCGGGCGCACCCGCCGTGCTGCCACCCAAGGGTTCGATCACTGGCATATTGCCCGGATCGCAGCCTTCGGTTTGCTCGCAAATGCGAAACTCCATATCGGCAATCCGCGCGGTGCCATCACTGGCGACACGGGTGACCTTTTGCTCGATCTCTTCGGTTTTGCTGGTCAGACGCGTCAGCGCAGCCTCGATGGCATCCAGCCGCTGCAAGGCGTCACCGCCCGCCGCGCCCGATTGCGCAGCCCCTGTCGAAATCAACTCTGATTTCAGGCCATTAAACTCGGCCAGCAACTGCCCCAATTCGGTTTTAACATCCGCCAAGGTCTGTGCCTTATCCTGAGCCAGTGCAGGCAGCGGCAGCAGTGCCAGTGCAAAAATCAAACCTCGCATACGCATATCAGGCCCCCGCGCCCATCGACAGCACCGTGACAGCGCGCCGGTTTTTCGAATAACAAGCCTCGTCCGAGCAAATCTCGATCGGGCGTTCTTTGCCATAGCTGATGGTCCGCATCCGGTCAGCGGGCAGGCCTTGGCTGATCAGAAAATTCTGCGCCGCAGCCGCGCGCCGCGCGCCCAGCGCCAAGTTATAATCGCGCGTGCCTTGCTCGTCGGCATGACCCTCGATGATGATGGCGTAATCAGCATTGGTTTTCAACCAAGCCGCCTGCGCCAGCAATATGCCGCGCCCTTGCTCCGAGATCGTCGCTTGATCCACAGCAAACAGCACACGGTCGCCAACAGATTGATTGAAATAAGCAATAGAACTTGGGTTCGAGGGGTCGCCTGCGGCACCAAAGCTGTCAAAGGCACTTGGGCCGCCGTTCAGTCCCGCCTTATTGCCGCAAGCTGCAAGTCCCAGCGCTGCGACAATCAAAAGGGCCTTCACTCCATATGACATCTTCGTTTCCTTTACAGACGCCCCCCCGAGAGGCAAGCGGTTACGAGTTCAAGCCAGCCGAAAGCACCGTGACAGCACGACGGTTCTTGGAATAGCAGGCCTCTTCCGAGCAAATCTCGATCGGGCGCTCTTTGCCATAGCTGATCGTGCGCATACGCGCCGCAGGCACGCCTTGGCTGATCAGATAGTTCTGCACCGCTGCCGCACGACGCGCGCCAAGTGCCAAGTTATATTCCCGTGTGCCCTGCTCGTCGGCATGGCCTTCGATGATGATGGCGTAATCGGCATTGGTGGCCAGCCACTGCGCCTGACCTGCAAGCACGCCGCGCGCTTCATCAGTCAGGCTGGATTGGTCCACCGGAAACAACACGCGGTCGCCAACCGATTGATTGAAATAGGCAATAGATTGTGGGTTGGACGGATCGCCCAGACCATTGGTGTCAACGAAGCCACCGTTCATGCCATTGGCACCCGCGCCATTGGCACCGCCCGCACCATAGCGGTCGGGGTTGTTACAGGCCGCAAGACCAAAGGCCACGACCAGAAGCAGAGATTTAGAAACCATAGACATATGTTTGTCCTTCTTTTTATGAGCTCGATAGGGAGGGTTATATCAGCTTTACGCGGCCTTGGAAATCGGCCGCGTTGCGCGATGTTAGGGAAGCAACGGCGACCATGCCGGATCAGAGGCGGGGCCATCGGTTTTGATCGCTTTCAGATTGCGGCCGGTGATGTCCACTGACATCAAACCCGCCTGCCCGCCAGCGCCAGCGCCTTCACGGGTAAACATGATCACGCGGCCATTGGGCGCCCAAGTCGGGCCTTCATCCAAGAACGAGGCCGACAAAAGCCGTTCTTCACTGCCATCAGTTTTCATCACGCCAATGTGGAAGCGGCCTTCGTTCTGCTTGGTAAAGGCCACCATATCGCCGCGCGGGCTCCAGACCGGGGTGGAATAGCGGCCCTTGCCGTTGGAAATCCGCACCGCCTCGCCGCCGCTTGCGCTCATCAGATAGATCTGTTGGGTGCCCGAGCGGTCGCTTTCAAACACGATCTGGCTGCCATCGGGGCTAAAGCAGGGCGAGGTTTCAATCGAGGGCGCATTGGTCAGCTGGCGCATTTGCCCCGATCCGATGTCCATCGAATAGATGTCGGTATTGCCGCCCTGTTCCAGACTAAAGACCATCGACTGGCCATCCGGCGAAAACCGCGGCGCAAAGGTCATGGTGCCGGGCAATTCGCCCAAGTTGCGGGCTTGCAGGCTGGCCACATCCATCAAATAGATCGCCGGAAAGCCCGAGGCATAAGAGGTATAAAGGATCCGGTCGCCGCTGGGCGAAAACCGCGGTGCCAGCACGATCGACGAGCTGTCGGTCAGATAGGCCACATTCTCGCCGTCGTAATCCATCACGCCCAAGCGCTTTTGGCGTTGGTTCTTGGGGCCACTTTCGGCGACAAAGACCACACGGCTGTCAAAATACGGGCCCTCGCCGGTGATCCGGCTATAGACCGCATCGGCGACCTTATGCGCCATCCGCCGCCAGCTTTGCGGGGTGCCGGCAAATTGCAAGCCATCGCCCTGCTGCTGCCCCGAGGCGACATCAAACAGCCGAAACTTGACCACAATCCGGTCACCACCGGCCTGAACCGCGCCGGTGATCAACGCCTGCACATTGATCGCCGACCAATCGGGATAAGACACTGGCGCGTCAAACGAGGTGATATTGCTGATATAGGCCTCTTTTGGCGTATTGGCGAAAAGCCCGGTTCCGGCCAAATCCTGCGCCACCACCGCCGCGATATTGCGCGCCAGATCGCTTGCGCCGCCCTCGTCAATAAAGTCGGGCACCGCAATCGGCATCGGCTCGATCACGCCATCGGTAAAGGGCGGCAGGGTCAATTCGGCCTGGGCGGGGGCTGCAATAAAGCCACTCAGCCCCAGCATCAGCGCCATGGTCACAGATTTAAAATTGGTCATTCTATCCTCGTTTCGCACGGGGTTTCTGTTGGCCTGTGCGGGCCAAATCTTGAGGTGTTTCGCGCCAAGCCGGCAGGGGAAAAAATCCATGCTCATCTCAGCCGCATTCCATTAGGGTCAAAGGTCATGTTCAACACATTCCATTGACCGTATTTTTCGGGATCCAGATCATAGCCCTTTTGGCCACATAGCACGACCGCCTTGCGGGCCACCTGAAAGGCAATCTGCGCAGCAGCCTCTGAGCCGCCCGAAAAGCTGGTCATCTTGATGCTTTGGTAGTCTGGCTTGCCGTCTTCGCCCATCTCGACCCGAATCTGGATCGTGGTGTTCAGCGCATCTGTCGACATCGTGCCGGTGTTCCAGCATTTGTTGATCGCCAGATGCAGACCTTCAATCTCGGATTGGCTCATTGGCGGGCCTTCGGCAACATCCTGCGCGCCACCAGTGTCTTCGGGCGCGGCGGTGGCTTCGGCCAAGGCAGCGGCAAGGGCATCGGCGTCGGCTTGGGCCGCGGCATCGGCCTTGGCCTGTGCGTCGGCCTTGGCCTGTGCGTCTGCGGCAGCAGTATCCGCCGCAGCAGTTGTATCAACCGCCACCTCGACAGGCTTGGCAGGACGGCTTTGCGGGCGGCGGCTGCTGGTGGGGGCAAGCTGCGGTGCATCCTTGGCCAGATTGGCCTCGGTCACCACCTGCGTTGTCGCCTCTTTTGGCGCAGCGGCAGGTTTCTTTTCTTCGACCACGGGCTGATCTGGCTGCGGCTGATCGCTGGTCTCTTGCACGACTTTATCGGCCACTTCCGGCGTTTTGATCGGGCTTTCCACCGGCACTTTGGCGACACGGTCAACTGGCTTTGGCTTTGCGGCCTTATCGGTCAAAGGCACCGGCACCGGCTGCTCGTCGGCAGCAATCGGCGCGACCACAGGCGGCGCTTCCTGTGGCTGTGGAGTGGCATCCACCGGCACTTCGGGCGCGGGTTCGGGGGGCGGTGGCGCAGGCGCGGGCGGTGTGGGCTTGGCAGGCGCAGGTTTGGCCGCAGCCTTGGCAGGCTCGGGCGGTTTCGTCGCAGGCTTGACCGCAGGTTTATCCGCAGGCGGCTTGTCGGTCTTGGGGGCCGCATCCATCATGGCTTGCAGATCAGACTGCGACACCATCGAGACCTGCACCGCCGTTGGAGGCGGCAGTTCACTTGGTGCAAACAGCCAATCCCCCAGAACGATCCAGGTGAGAACAACCGCATGGCCGATAACCGAGATGGTTTGGCTTTTGTCCATGCCAGCGCCTAGTTGCCGCCCATCGCAGCACCACCCGTATCGGTGACAAGGCCGATGTTATTAAAGCCGCCCGCCGACAGCGCGCCCATCACCGCCGCCACGCGGGTATAGGGCAAAGCGCCATCTGCGCGCAAAAATACCTTGTCAGATTTGCGCGTCTCGGCAATCGCGCGCAGCTTAGGGATCAGCTGATCCTCAGGCACTTCCGTTGTCTGGATCATCACCAAGCCATCGGCGGTCAGCGAAATCGTCAAGGGCGGTTCCTGTTCGGTCGGCAGGCTGGCGGCCGCAGATTTCGGCAGTTCAAGCGGCACGCCCACCGTCAACATTGGCGCAGTCACCATAAAGATGATCAACAGCACCAACATCACATCGACAAAGGGCGTGATGTTGATATCAGCCATCGCCGGAGCCGTGCCCCGCCGCCGTCCGCGTCGCCCACCGCCACCCGATTTTTTTGCTACCCCCGCGCCCATGGCTTAAGCGTCCAACTGGCGCGACAGGATGGTGGCAAATTCATCGGCAAAAGCCTCGTAGCCCGAAACGATATGCTCGGAATCCGCGTTCAGCTTGTTGTAAAAGATCACCGCCGGAATAGCCGCGATCAGGCCAATGCCCGTGGCCATCAGCGCCTCGGCAATGCCGGGGGCGACGGTGGCAAGATCGGTGTTTTTCGAGGCCGCAATTTCGGTAAAAGCGTGCATGATGCCGTAGACCGTGCCGAACAGCCCGATGAAAGGCGCCGTGGCCCCGACCGTCGCAAGGAAGGACAGCCCCTTGTTCAGCGCCTCGCTTTGACGGGCAATCGCCACATCCATCGCGCGGTCAATCCGGCTTTGCGCGCCGGCAATCAGCCCGCCATCCTGCCGGTGACTGCGCCGCCATTCCAGCATGCCTGCGGCGAAAATCTTTTCCGATTGCCCCTGCGGGTCGGCGCCGATTTTCTCGAACAATTCATCCAGCGGCTCGCCCGACCAAAAGGCGCGATCGAAAATCGTCGCCTCGCCGCGCGCATTGCGGAACAGAATATGCTTGCTGATGATGATCGACCAAGACCAGACCGACATGCCGATCAGCATGATCATGACGATTTTGACCGTGATTGTGGCACGGGCAAATAGGGCGAGCATAGAGAAATCAATCTCTTGCGCCATAACGGTGGCTTCCATGTTCTTTACGCCTGCTCAAGTTGTCGCGGTTCTTCGACCGCCTATTGCGCTGATTCTATCAAGGTTTAAAGCGGATTGCCAACACATTGGCGTGCGCGCGCAAGAATTCGCCTTAGGCGAGTGCGGCGCGCAGGGCTTGCGGGATACGGGCGGCTTTGCCGTCTGCCCCCATGCAGACCAAAGTCACCTCGGCGGTGAACAAAACTTGCGTGTCGCGCAGCACCGATTGCTGCAAATCTATCCGCGCATTGCCCAAGGATTGCAGCCTTGTTTCCACCACCAAAGCGTCGTCATAGACCGCTGGTTTCAGATAATCAGCCAGCACACGGCGCACCGCAAAGACCACGCCGGTCTCGGCCTTTAGCTTGCCCTGATCGATCCCCAAGCCGCGCACCCATTCCGAGCGGCCGCGTTCGATGAACTTCAGATAATTGGCGTAATACACGATCCCCGCCAGATCGGTATCTTCGTAATAGACCCGCAGGGCAAAACGATGAGCCGCGTTCATGCCTGATCTGCCTTTCTGCCAGCACAAAGCTGGGCGATATCTGCCTGATGCGCCGCGCAAGCGGCCACGCCCTTGGGCGTCAGCCCATAGATGCCATGCGCCACCCGTTCAAACCAGCCGTAGTGATCGGCGGCCATCAGCACGCGGGCGCGCGCAACCCCGGTAGCGCGGGCCAGATCGGCGGCGCGCAAAGGCCCCTGCGCCAAGCCGCCCAAAAGCCGCAGCGCGTCTTGGCGGTAGGCGGTCATGCGTTTGACGCCCGTGGTGCCGCCAATATTGGGGTCGCCCACCCGCCGTTCAAATTCGCGCAGCAAGCGGCCTGCGCGCGCGGTGGCGCGGCGCGGCTGATAGGGGGCGGGGTCCAGATGCGCCTCGACCCCCTGCCCCGGCTTGACCGCAAGCAGCCCCAGCCCCAGCCGCCGACACAGCGCCACAATATCCTTATACCGCAGTTTCCAGCCCTTTTCCGCCACCGGAACCGCCAGATAGACATCGTCAAACATCGCTTGGCGCGCCACACCCTGCATTACCAAGGCCAGCGAAAACGAGGTCTTCATCTCGACCACCACCGCAGGGTCATCCCCCCGCCGCGCCATCAAATCGCAAGCGCCGATTTCGGCCTTTACCTCATAGCCCTGCGCCTCAAGATAGGCTTTCAGATCGGGGTAAAGCTCGGCCTCTTTCATGGCAGCCGCGCGGCAATCCGCAAGGCATGCGAAGCATCGTGCGCCACCTTTGGCAGCATCGGATGATAGGCCGCACGAATGATGTCGCCAACATCGGGCCGCAAGATCACCTGCGCGCCAACCCGCGCCAAGGGCGAGGACTGCGCAAAGGCACGGTCTGACCACAGGCAGATCACTTGGGCGGCCTGCGCCAAGGCCAGATCTTCGGCAGGCATGTCCGACAAATGCGCGTCCATGCGCAAAAACACAAAAGCCGCCTTGATCGCGCCATCGGCATCAAAGCGGAACAGGCGGTATTGGTTGGCATCGGCCTGCGCCAGCCGCGCGCACAGCGGGCCAAGATCGGGGATCAGATGATCAAGTTTCGGCACCGGCGGCAATTCCGCCCAATCGCGGATGAAAAACACCATCAGATTGGCGCCAAGTTCGGGGTCGGTTTCCGCCATGCTATGGCCTGCCAGCGCCACCACCGCCTCGATCGCGCCCTTGACGACGCCCAGCGTTGCATCATCGACGCCAAAGACCACCGGCACAATCGGGCGGCCCCAGCGCGCAAACAGATAGCTGCCGTCCGAGCGGGTAAAGAAGGCTTCAACCTCTGGTGGTGACATGTTTGCCTCGCGGTTTGATCAGGGCTGGGATGCAATGTTGCGCGGTCAGATGCAAGCCTGCTATGCCTCGAAAAGATCGCTTTGGCCCGGCGGTTTCGGCGGCTCTAGCCCCATGTGGCGCCAAGCCCGCGCTGCCAGCATCCGCCCGCGCGGGGTGCGCTGGATCAGGCCTTGCTGCAAAAGATAGGGCTCGATCACCTCTTCAATCGCGTCGCGCGCCTCGGACAGGGCGGCGGCGATGGTTTCCACGCCCACCGGCCCGCCGCCATAATGCTCTGCCAACAGGCTGATATAGCGACGGTCCGCGCCATCAAGCCCGATGTTATCCACCCCAAGCCGCGTCAGCGCGCGGTCGGCAATTGCGCGGGTCAGGCGGCCATCGCCCTCGACGGTGACAAAATCCACCACCCGGCGCAACAAGCGTCCGGCGATGCGCGGCGTGCCACGCGCCCGCATCGCAATCTCGCGCGTGCCTTCGGGGTCTGACTGGATGCCAAGCAGCCGCGCGCCGCGGGTGACGATCAGATCCAGCTCGTCTTCGGTATAAAACTGCAACCGCGTCGGAATGCCAAAGCGGTCGCGCAAAGGCGTGGTCAACAGGCCCAGCCGCGTCGTCGCCCCCACCAACGTAAAGGGCTGCAAATCAATCCGCACCGTGCGCGCGGCAGGCCCCTCGCCGATCACCAGATCCAGCGCGAAATCCTCCATCGCGGGATAAAGCACCTCTTCGACCACGGGGCTAAGGCGGTGGATCTCGTCGATAAACAGCACATCATTGGCTTCAAGATTGGTCAAAATCGCCGCCAGATCGCCGGGCTTGGCCAGCACCGGACCCGAGGTCATGCGAAACCCCACCCCCAGTTCGCGCGCCATGATCTGCGCCAGCGTGGTCTTGCCCAGACCGGGGGGGCCGTGAAACAGCGTGTGATCCATCGCCTCGCCGCGGATCTTGGCGCTTTCGATAAAGACACGCAGATTGGCGCGGGCCTCGGCTTGGCCGACGAAATCTTCCAGCACCTGCGGCCGCAAGGCGCGGTCAAAATCTTCGGGCAGCTTTTCGGGGCGCAAAGCGGGATCAGGGTTCATCAGCGCGCCTTTGGTGCAAGCAGTTTCAGCGCGCCACGGATCAGCGCTTGGGTGTCGGCCTCGGGCAGATCTGCGGCCACGGTCGAGACCGCCTGCGCCGCATCGCCCTGACCATAGCCAAGGTTGATCAGCGCCGACAAGGCATCAGCGGTAAAGCTGGCGCGTCCGGCCTGTGGCGGTGGTGGCGGGGCCTTGCGGGCCATGGGTTCGCCCAAGGGTTCCAGCACCACATCGCCCGCATCGGCCAGCCCCGACATCGTCGACCCCAGTGCCATCATGTTGGGGGCCTTGGCCTTCAGCTCTAAAATCACCCGCTGCGCCAATTTCGGCCCCACGCCCTGCGCCGATTGAATCGCGCGCTGATCGCCAAGGTTGATCGCACGCGCCACACCTTCGGCGCCCAAAGTGCCCATGATTGCCAGCGCAGCCTTTGCGCCTACGCCCTGCACCGTGGTCAAAAGCTTGTGCCATTCCTTGTCGATCATGGTGGCAAAGCCGAACAGCTGTAGCAAATCTTCGCGCACCACCAGATCGGTGTAAAGCGAGACCGCCTCGCCCAGACTGGGCAGACCTGCTAATGTCCGCTCCGAGACAAAAACGATATAGCCCACACCGCGCACGTCGATCAGCACCTGATCGCTGCCGCGCCAATCCAGCCGCCCCGAAAGCTTGCCAATCATCCTGCTGCCCTTTTCACTGCTGCCGCCAAGCGACCCGCGCTTTGCATATGATGCGCATGGCAAATCGCAATCGCCAAGGCGTCTGCCGCATCCGGCCCCGCAATCGTGACGCCGGGGAATTGCAGCTTGACCATATGATCCACCTGCTGTTTGGCGGCATGACCCACACCCACCACGCATTTCTTGACCGCATTGGGCGCATATTCCCCCACTGTCAGGCCAAATTGCGCCGGAACCAACAGCGCGATGCCTCGGGCTTGGCCAAGTTTCAGCGTCGCCACTGCGTCTTTGTTGACAAAGGTATGTTCCACCGCCGCCGCATCGGGGGCAAATGCGCGCAAAACTTCGGTAAGCTGGCTGTGCAGCGACACCAAACGCTGGGCCAAATCCCCCACCTCGTCGCCGCGCGTGCTGTGGCAAATGCCATTGGCAACATGGCTTAACCGCGAGCCGGTCACGTCGATCACGCCCCACCCAAGGTTGCGCAAGCCCGGATCAATCCCCAAAACCCGCATACTTGCCCCTTATTCTGCTTTTGAGGTGAATTAGCACGAAAAGGGAACATCCGCCAAGTTAAATTAAATATTGCGGTTTTGTATCGGGTTTATTATGCAGGTGCAGCAAAGCGACAGGCCGTCGCGAGAAAACGACAAAACACCCCGTTGTTCACAAAACGCCTAATAAATAGCGGCGAAATTGTGGCAAATGGCTATGCATTGGGCGCAATGCAGCCATGCTCAGACCCCCATTGCTTCGCAGATGCAGCATAGCTAGATAGCCGTCATGCCAGACAGGGTGTTTGGCAATTTTTATCCTTCGAAAGGAATACCGCAATGGCCGCCTATGAGTCGTCCCGCGCGGCGCCGTTTGGCGCCATCTCGATCTTCCGCACCGTGCAATTCGTCACCGAAGTTTTGGCCAATCTGGCAACTTGGAACGATGGCCGGATCACCCGCAACGCCCTTGGCAAGCTTTCGGACCGCGAGCTTGACGATATCGGCCTGTGCCGTGGCGATCTGGAAACCATCGGCCGCTAAGCCCGATCGTTCCACATCAAAAAGGGTCGGCGCCAGTCAGGCACCGACCCTTTTTTCATGCCCGCCGCAGGCTTAGTTGCGGCGCAAAACTAAGGTCGACCATTCGCCGATATCGTCGCGGGTCACAGGCGTAAAATCAGCGGCAACATAGGCCGCCGTCACCGCTTCGGCCTGCACCACCAAAAGCCCCGACAGGATGATCAAACCGTCTTTGGCCAGATGTGCCGCCATTGGCGGCGCAAGCTGGATCAGCGGGCCCTTCAGGATATTGGCAAAAACCAGATCAAAGGGGGCTGCTTCGGCAAGGCGCGGGTGGCCAAAGCCTGCCGCCTCCAGACATTCGATGCGGCCTTCCATATGGTTGATCGCCACATTGGCCACAGCCACATCCACCGCGACCTCGTCGATATCCGAAGCGATCACCAAAGCGTCGGGCAAAACCGAGGCCGCCGCCATCGCCAGAACGGCAGTGCCTGCGCCAATATCGGCCACTTTGGCAGGGCGGAATCCGCCTTCATAAAGCCGATCAAAGGCGCGCAAACAGCCCAGCGTAGTGCCATGGTGGCCGGTGCCAAAGGCCACCGTCGCCTCGATCTGCAAGGCGATCTTGTCGGCGGGAACCTTGTCGGCATCATGGCTGCCAAAGACAAAGAACCGACCCGCCTCGACGGGCGACAGTTCGCGGCGGACTTTGGCGACCCAGTCAATTTCGGGCAATTCCGACAGCGCAAAGGGCTTGGCGTCAAAGGCCATCGCCAGAACATCCAACAGCGCAGAGTTCGGCTGCTCTAGGAAATAGGCGCCCACTTCCCATAGACCCGAATCGTCTTCGATCTCGAAAACGCCAACGCCGGTGGGCTCTGGCTCCATCTTTTCAATCGCTTCAGCCAAGGCATTGGCGGCGTCTTCCCCCATCAGGGTGGTCAGGGCGGTAAAAGTTGGCATGGCGTGTCCCGTTTTCTAAGGTTGCGCCCTAGTAAAAGCTTTGCGGGTCGATGTCGATGGAAAGCCGCAGGTTTGTCGGCAGCTTGAATTGCGCCACCCATTCGGCCAAGGCCGGTTGCAGCGCGGCAGTCTTTTCGGCCTTGACCAGCAGGCGCACGCGGTGGCGTCCGCGCACGCGGGCAATCGGCGCTGGGGCGGGGCCAAAGACCTGCGCGCCAATGCGCCGCAAAGGCCCATCGCGCCGCGCCAGTTCCGCGCCAAAGTCAAACACCTGCGCCACATCCGGCCCCGACAGGATAATCCCCGCCATCCGGCCATAGGGCGGCACGCCCGCGATCCGCCGCTCGCTCGCCTCGGCGGCCCAAAACGCCTCTTCATCACCGCCCAGAATGGCGCGGATCACCGGATGTTCGGGCTGAAAGGTCTGCAAAAACGCGGTGCCGGGTTTGTCGGCCCGCCCGGCCCGCCCCGCCACCTGCCGCATCAGCTGAAAGGTGCGCTCGGCCGCGCGCAGATCAGAGCCTTGCAAGCCCAGATCGGCGTCGATCACCCCGACCAGCGTCAGCAGTGGAAAGTTGTGACCCTTGGCGACGATCTGCGTGCCGATGATGATATCGGCCCCACCTTCGGCGATCAGCGCGATCTGCTCTTTCAGCGCGCGGGCCGAGCCAAAAAGATCCGAGGACAGCACCGCAAGTCGGGCGTCGGGGAATTTGGCCGCCACCTCTTCGGCCAGCCGTTCGACACCGGGGCCGACGGGGGCCATCTTGCCCTCGACCTTGCAGGCGGGGCATTCGGTGGGCACCGGTTTGGTGGCACCGCATTGATGGCAGACCAGCCGCTTTAAAAACCGATGCTCGACCATGCGCGCGTCGCAATCATCGCAGCCCACCTGATGCCCACAAGCGCGACACAGCGTAATCGGCGCATAGCCACGCCGGTTGATGAACAGCAAGGACTGCTCTTGCCGGCCAATCCGCGCCGTCACCTCGGCGGCCAGTTTTGGCGAGATCCACTCATTGCCGCCAAGCTTTTCGGCGCGCATATCAATCGCCTGCATCTGCGGCATTTGCGCAGCCCCAAAGCGCGCGCCCAGATCAAGACGGGCGTATTTGCCGGCCTCGACATTGGCCCAAGACTCGAGGCTGGGCGTGGCCGAGGCCAGCACGATCGGCGCGCCAACAATCGCTGCACGCAGCACCGCCATATCGCGGGCATTGTAGAACACGCCCTCTTCTTGCTTATACGAGGTGTCATGTTCTTCATCGACCACGATCAGCCCCAGATCCTGAAACGGCAAAAACAAGGCCGAGCGCGCGCCGACCACAAAGCCCGCATCGCCGCGCCCCACCATCCGCCACAGCCGCCGCCGCTCGGTCATCGTCACGCCTGAATGCCATTCGGCAGGCTTGGCGCCAAAGCGCGTCTCGACCCGTGCGATGAAATCGGCGGTCAGCGAAATCTCGGGCAACAGCACCAAGGCTTGGCGCCCCCCGCGCAGGCATTCTGCCACCGCCTCAAGGTAGACTTCGGTCTTGCCCGACCCTGTCACCCCCTTTAGCAAGGTCGCCGAAAATCCGCCCTGCGCGACCAAGGCCACCAAAGCATCGCCCGCCGCCACCTGATCGCCCGCAAGCCGGGTGGTGCTGCGGGTGGCCAGTGCGGGATAGGGCAGATCGCGCGGGGCTTCGACCTCTTCGACCACGCCCAGCTTGACCAGCCCTTTGACCACCGAAGTGCCGCAGCCCGCCTCTTCGGCCACTTCGGCCAAGGTCACAGACGCCCCGCCAAAGCGGCGCAGGGCCTCGACCACGCGAAACCGCGCATCGGTCAGTTGGTTGGGCAGATGACCGGTCAGGCGGTAAATCTTGCGCATCGAGGGCGGATCGCCCAAGCCCGGCGCGCGGGTCGCAAGCCGCAGCATCGCGGCTAGGGGCGTCAGCGTGTAATCCGCCGCCCGGGTCAGAAAGCTGCGCAGTTCGGCCCGCATCGGCGGCGCGTCCAGCACGCGGTAGATCGCGCGAATGCGTGCGGGGTCAAACTTGCCCTCGCCCTTGCCCCAGACCACGCCGATCACCTTGCGGGGGCCCAAAGGCACCTCGACAAAATCACCGTCGCCGCAGCCGCCTTCGGGGGCCTTATAGTCCAGCGTGCGGCCCAAAGGCTCGGTGGTCAGCACGCCGACCAAATCTCCGGCCTGATAGACCCGTTCCGTTTGCATCCGCTCTTTCCCTATGCTGCCCTTTTGAGGTAAACCCCAGCGAGAGCCCCTACAACCTTCCAAAGGACCTGACCGATGAAATTCTTCGTAGATACCGCCGATGTTGCTGCAATTGCCGAGCTGAACGATCTTGGCATGGTGGACGGTGTGACCACAAACCCGTCGATCATCCTGAAATCTGGGCGCAATATTCTGGAGGTTACCAAGGAAATCTGCTCGATCGTTTCGGGTCCGGTTTCGGCCGAAGTGGTCGCCACCAAAGCCGAGGATATGATCGCCGAGGGCCGCAAGCTGGCCGAAATCGCGTCCAACATCACCGTCAAAGTGCCGCTGACCTGGGACGGCCTGCGCGCGTGCAAAGTGCTGTCGGGCGAAGGCCGCATGGTCAATGTGACGCTGTGCTTCTCGGCCAACCAAGCGCTGATCGCGGCCAAAGCTGGCGCGACCTTTATCTCGCCCTTCGTCGGCCGTCTGGACGACATCAACATGGACGGGATGGAGCTGATTTCCGATATCCGTCAGATCTATGACAACTACGGCTTTGACACCCAGATCCTTGCGGCCTCGATCCGCACGGTCAACCACATCACGCAATGCGCGCTTGTGGGGGCTGATGTGATCACCGCCCCGCCTTCGGTGATCAAAGCCTTGGCCAACCACCCGCTGACCGACGCAGGTCTGGCGCAGTTTGAAAAAGACTGGGCGAAAACCGGTCAAAAGATCCTGTAAACTGACCTTTAGGCGGGGCCGCGTGCCCCGCCACAAAATATGAAGAATTCTGCGGCCGCTGCTGCTAGAGTAGGGCCACCCAAGAAAAGCAGGCTCCGATGATCGACCAAGACTTGCGCGACCGCATCCTGTCAGAACCCGAAATTCTGCTGGAAGACCGTGATGTGATGAACGCGCTGATCAGTGCGAATGAGCGGCTGATGGGCAGCAATATCGTCGATCTGCGTGGCATTGCGATGGAACGTTTGGAGGGCCGACTTGATCGGCTGGAAGACACGCATCGCACGGTGATTGCAGCGGCCTATGAAAACCTTGCTGGCACCAACCAAATTCACCGCGCCATCATGCAGCTGCTGGATCCGCTGAGTTTTGAAGATTTCCTGAAAACCCTTGCCAGTGATGTTGCCGGCACGCTGCGGGTAGATTGCGTGCGCTTGGTGCTGGAATCGGTGCAAAATGCCGAAGAGCCCGCGCTGCGCAAATTGGGCGATGTGCTTTACGTCGGCGAGCCTGGCTTTGTGGCCGAGTATGTCTCGGGCGGGCGCAATGTGCCGCTGCGCCCTGTCGTGCTGCGGCAGGTGCAGCCCAGTTCGGACGCGCTTTATGGCGAGCGCGCGGGCTATATCCGATCCGAAGCGCTGATGAAGCTGGATTTCGGCAAGGGCCGTCTGCCCGGCATGTTGGTGCTGGGCGCAGAAGACCCGCATCAGTTCAAAGTCACCCATGGCACCGATCTGTTGACCTTCTTTGCGGGGGTGTTTGAACGCACCATGCGCCGCTGGCTGTCATGACCAGCCTTGCCATCTCGCCCGCGCAAAGGGATGCGCTGGCGCGCTGGCTGGATCACATGCGCGCACTTGATGGCGCGGCAGAGCAAACCCTTACCGCCTATAACCGCGATGTGGCCGGATTTCTGGGCTTTCTGGCGCAGCACGCGGGCGGGGCCGAAGGCTTGGGCGCGCTGGCCCAGATCAGCCAATCTGACCTGCGGGCCTGGATGGCGGCAGAGCGCGCGCGCGGTCTGTCGGCGCGCAGCCTTGCCCGCGCGCTCTCGGCGGTGAAAGGCTTTACCGCATGGCTGGCCCAGCGCGACGACATCGACGTCACAGCGCTTTTGTCCGCCCGCAGCCCGAAATACCGCCGCAAACTGCCGCGCCCGCTAAGCGAAGACGGCGCGCGCGACATCATTTCAGGCGTAGGCGATCAGGCCAGCGCGGCTTGGGTCGGTGCGCGCGATATTGCGGTGCTGACGCTGCTTTATGGCTGCGGTCTGCGAATCTCCGAGGCTTTGGGCCTGACGGGGGCGGCGCATCCGCTGCCCGAGGTGCTGCGCATCACCGGCAAGGGCGGCAAGACCCGCATCGTGCCGACCCTGCCCGTCACCCGCGCGGCGGTGGCCGATTACGCGCGGCTTTGCCCGCATCCGCTGACGCCCGAGGCGCCGCTGTTTCGCGGCGTGCGCGGCGGGGCGCTGAACCCAAGGCTGATTGCGCTGGTGATGGAAAAGGCGCGGCTCCAGCTGGGTCTGCCCGCAAGCGCCACCCCGCATGCGCTGCGCCATTCCTTCGCCACCCATCTTTTGTCGGCAGGCGGCGATCTGCGCGCCATCCAAGAGCTGTTGGGCCACGCCTCGCTATCGACCACCCAAGCCTATACCTCGGTCGACACCGCGCGGCTGATGCAAGCCTATGCCAGCGCGCATCCCCACGCCCAAAAGTTTTGAAAAGCGGCAATCCCCCCAATTGCACATAAAGACACTCTGTGGCGCGGGTGCAGGCTGCCAACGGCTTGCCTGACCCAAGCATTTCAGGCATGAAGCGAAAATGGATATTCGTTACAAAGCCCTTTCTGTTCACCTGTTGACCGCCTCTGGCGCTGTGCTGTCGATGTTTGCCATGTTGGCAGCGGTCGAAAGCAACTGGAGCCTGATGTTCCTTTGGCTGGTGGTGGCGCTGATTGTGGACGGCATCGACGGCCCGCTGGCGCGGCGCTGGGATACGCCCAAGAACTTTCCGATCTACGACGGCGTTCTGATGGATTTGATCGTCGATTATCTGACCTATGTCTTCATTCCGGCCTTTGCGCTGTTCAAATCGGGCCTGCTTGCGGGCTGGACCGGCTGGTTTGCGATCATCGCCATCACCTATGGCTCGGTGGTCTATTTCTCTGACACCCGCATGAAGACCAAGGACAAAAGCTTTTCCGGCTTTCCGGCCTGCTGGAACATGGTGGTTTTGGTGCTTTTTGCCGAAAAACCGCATCAGTGGGTGGTGCTTTTGGTCGTGGTGCTGCTGACGCTGGCGATGTTTCTGAACCTAAAGTTCGTTCACCCCACCCGCACCAAACGCTGGTATAAGATCACCTTCCCCACCTCGATCCTTTGGGTCGTGCTGGCGGGCTGGGCGGCTTGGCATGATTTCAACATTGGCTGGGCCGCGCATTGGGGGCTGGCTTTGACCTCGCTTTACCTGATCTTGGCAGGCATCGCGCAGCAAATCTTTCCCGAACGCAGCCGCTAAAGCCGCGTCAAGATCACGCCGCTGACAATCACGCAGGCGGCAATCGCCTTGCCGCGCGTCATCTTTTCGCCAAACACCAGCCAGCCGATCAGCACCGCAAATAAGATCGAGGTTTCGCGCACCGCGGCCACCACCGCAATCGGGGCCTTGGTCATCGCCCAAACCGACACGCCATAAGCCCCGTAAGAGGCCGCCGCCGCGATCATGCCGGTGCCCCAGGGTTTCGCCTGACGCGGCAGCACCGCAAGGCCTTTCCACAGCAGCATGCCGCTGGCAAAAAACACCCCATCGGCGACAAAAACCCAAGCCACATAGGCAATCGCATCCCCCGCCACCCGCGCGCCGGTGCCGTCCAGCAGCGTATAGCTTGCCGTCGCACAGGCCGAGCCAAGCGCGAAAGGCAACATCTTGCGGTTCTCGCCATTGCTGAAAATCCCCTGCGCCATCAGCAAGATCCCCGCCCCCAAAACCACAATCCCCGCATATTCATGCAGGCTTAACTGATCGTTCAGCAAAAACGGCCCCGCCAGTGCCACCACCAATGGCGCTGCCCCGCGCGCAATCGGGTAGACCCGCGAAAGATCGCCGCGCTCATAGGCATAGGTCAGGAAAAACTTGTAAAAGAAATGCGCGCAGCCCGCCATCAGCACCCATTTCCACGCCTCAGGCAGCAGCCCGGGCCGAAACATCGCCACCGTCAGCCCAATCGGCACCTCGCCAATCGACAGCACCACCATTGCGCCCAAGCGCGAGGTTCCGGTCTTGATCAGGCCATTCCAAAGCGCGTGCAGAAAAGCCGAGCCCAGAACGGCAAAAAGGATCGCAATGCTCATCGGCCGCCCTGCTGTTGTCTGTCACAAAACTGTTACGTGGCGGTTCTGGCGCAGGCAAGCCCAGCCGATAGGTCCAGTTCAGATCAGCAAAGACGCAGCCCCTTCCAGCCGCAGCAGAAACACCTTGGAATCGACCCCGCCCTTGGCCGAAAACCCGCCCAAGCCCGTGGCCGCCAGCACGCGGTGGCAGGGGATCAGGATCGGAATCGGGTTGGCCCCGCAGGCCTGACCAATCGCCTGCGCAGGCACGCCAATCTCGCGCGCCAAATCACCATAGGTCCGCGTCTGGCCAAAGGGAATTGCCGCCATCGCGCGGCGCACTTGGCCCTGAAAACCCTGCCCCATATCCAGCGGCAGATCAAAATCCTGCAACTTGCCCGCGAAATAGGCATCCAACTGCGCACAGGCCTCGCGCAACAGCGGGCTGACTTGCGTCGTCCGCCCGCTCCACGACAGTCCCGTGATCATCCCACCCGCCTCGGCCACCGCAACGGCACCCAAAGGCGAGTGGTAGACCATCTGCTGCAAAGGCTCTGCCTGCGGCATAGGCCGGCCTAGCCCAGCGCCTCGTTGCAGCGCTTGCAGGTATGGGCGTGCTTATGGCTGCCAACGTCGGGCAAAATCTGCCAGCAGCGCTGGCACTTCTCGCCCGAGGCATGTTCAAACACCACCCCCACGCCCGCAACATCGGGCAAACGGAAGGCCTCATCGGGCATGGCATCGCCGGTCAGCTGAATGCCCGAAGTGATGCAGGCCTCGGCAAAGTTGATCGATTTCAGCGCCGCCAAAATCGCGGTATCAGCCACATGCACCACCGGGGCGGCCTCAAGGCTGGCGCCAATCACCTTGGCGCTGCGCTGCACCTCCAGCGCACCGTTGACCACACGGCGCACGGCCCGAATGCCCTCCCATTTCGCGGCCAGCTCTGGGTTGAGCCACGCGCTCGGCGTCTCGGGCAGATCCAGCAAATGCACCGAGGTGCCCGCTTGCGGGAAGCGCGACAGCCAAACGTCTTCCATGGTAAAGACCAGCACCGGCGCAAGCCAGGTGGTCAGACGGTGGAACAGCAGATCCAGCACGCTGCGCGCGGCACGGCGGCGCAGACTGTCCGCCGCATCGCAATAAAGCGCGTCTTTGCGCACATCGAAATAGACCTGAGACAGCTCGGTGGTGGCAAAGGTGAACAGCTTGGTAAACACGCCTTGGAAATCATAGCGCGCATAGCCCGCCCGCACCTCGGCGTCCAATTCCGCCAAACGGTGCAGCACCCATTGCTCCAGCTCGGGCATATCGGCAGGGGCAACCCGCTCGGCCTCGTCGAAGCCCGCCAGATTGCCCAAGACAAAGCGCATGGTGTTGCGCAGCCGGCGATAGCTGTCGGCCACGCCTTTCAAGATCTCTTTGCCGATGCGCAGATCAACAGTGTAATCCGATTGCGCCACCCAAAGCCGCAGAATATCCGCGCCATATTCCTTGATCACCTCTTCAGGTGCGACGGTATTGCCGATGGATTTGGACATCTTCATGCCCTTTTCATCCAGCGTAAAGCCATGCGTCAGCACCCCGCGATAGGGCGCGCGCCCCTTGGTACCACAGGCCTGCAACATCGACGAATGGAACCAACCGCGGTGCTGATCGGTGCCCTCCAGATACAAATCCGCAATGCCGTCGACGCTGCCATCCTCGCGGTCGCGCAAAACAAAGGCATGCGTTGACCCCGAATCGAACCATACGTCCAAAACGTCATTGACCTTGTCATAGGCCTGCGGATCAACGATGCCCTCCAGCATCTTTTCCTTGAACCCCTCCACAAACCAAACATCGGCACTGTCGGCCTCAAAGGCCGCCTTGATCCGCGCGTTCACCTCAGCGTTGCGCAGCAGGAAATCAGCATCAGTGGGCAAAGCGCCCTTCTTGACAAAACAGGTCAGCGGCACCCCCCAAGCGCGCTGCCGCGACAGCACCCAATCGGGCCGCGCCTCCATCATCGCGTTCAAGCGGTTGCGCCCGGCAATCGGCGTCCAGCTCACCAATTGGTTGATCGAGGTCAGCGCCCGCTGGCGGATCGTCTCGCCATAGCTTGACATGCCATCGTCCAACGGCTTGTCGATCGCGACAAACCACTGCGGCGTGTTGCGATAGATCACCGGCGCTTTGGACCGCCAGGAATGCGGATAGCTGTGCTTCAGCTTGCCCTTTGCAAACAGCGCGCCCTGCGCGTGCAGCGCCTTGATATTGCTGACATTGCCAGCACCCTCTTTGCCGTCCGCGTTGATGATGAACTGCCCGCCAAACAGCGGCAGGCTGGCGCGATAGCTGCCATCGGCCTCGACGTTATAGGTCATCGGCAGGCCATATTTCAGACCCATCTGATAGTCATCATCACCATGGCTTGGCGCGGTATGCACAAAGCCCGTGCCCGCATCATCGGTCACATGATCACCCGCCAGCATCGGCACATCATAATCCCACTCGCCCGCACCGGCCTCGATGCCGCGATAAGGATGCGCCAAAGCCAAGCCCTGCAACTGATCGGCCGGCACATCTTGCAGCCGCACAAAGCGCTCGACCTTGGCCGCGGTCATCACCGCCTCGGCCAAAGCATCCGCCAAAAGGATCACCTCCCCCGCCACAGCGGTGGAATGCTCGCCAACCGCCTCAACGCGGTAAAGCCCATAAGCAATCGCCGGGTTAAACGCCACCGCACGGTTCTGCGGGATCGTCCAAGGCGTCGTGGTCCAGATCACCACGCAGGCTTTCATCTTGGCAAAAATATCCCCGCCGGAGGCCCCGGCCAGCACAGGGAACCGCACCCAGATCATATGGCTGGTGTGGTCGTGATATTCGATCTCGGCCTCGGCCAAAGCGGTCTTCTCCACCGGCGACCACATCACCGGCTTGCTGCCCTGATACAGGCTGCCGTTCATCACGAACTTCATGAATTCATCGGCGATCACCGCCTCGGCATGGTAATCCATCGTCAGATAAGGCTTTGGCCAATTGCCGGTGATGCCCAAGCGCTTGAACTCCTCGCGCTGGATGTCGATCCAGCCCTCGGCGAACTTGCGGCATTCCTGACGGAAGGCCACGACATCAACGTCGTCTTTGTTCAGCCCCTTGGCGCGGTATTGTTCCTCGATCTTCCACTCGATCGGCAGGCCGTGGCAATCCCAGCCCGGCACATAGCGCGCGTCTTTGCCCATCATCTGCTGGCTGCGCACCACCATATCCTTCAGGATCTTGTTCAGCGCATGGCCGATGTGCAGATGGCCGTTGGCATAGGGGGGGCCGTCATGCAGGGTAAAGGCCGGCCGGCCGGCGGCTTTTTCGCGCAAACGGTCATAAACCCCAATCTCTTCCCAGCGCGCCAGCCACTCGGGCTCGCGTTGCGGCAGGCCTGCGCGCATCGGAAAATCGGTCTCGGGCAGAAAAACGGTATCGCGGTAGTCAGGTGTGGTTTGCTCAGCGCACATCGCGGCGGTCCTTAAACTTGAGAATATCGGCCCGAACTCCATCGGGAAGGGGGTGCCATGCACCAAAACCCCGGCGTCTGATCGCTCAGAGCGCCGGGCCGATAATTCGGAATATGCTCACGAATTGGCGGTCCATCCGCGCCTTATAGGAAAGGCCGAGCGGGCGGTAAAGGGGCCTGCGACGTTGCGACCCCTTGTGATGCCACTGCAAAGCCCCGATCTTGCCGCGATGGATCACGCCCCCCCTGCCCGCTTTGCGATCACGGCCACCGAAATTCAGGCGGTGGTGACCGCCTTTTACGCCGATGTGCGCCGCCACCCGCAGCTGGGCGCGGTCTTTGCCGCCCATGTCGGCGATTGGCCCGCGCATGAGGCCAAGATCACCGCCTTTTGGTGCAACGCCATTTTGCATCAGCGCGATTATGACGGCAATCCGATGGCCGCGCATAAGGCGGCGGGAAATGTGCGCCCCGGCATGTTTGACGCTTGGCTTGGCCTGTTTGACCAAAACCTGACGCGGCTGCTTGCGCCCGCGCAGGCGCAGGCTTGGTCGGCGCTGGCGCACCGCATTGGGCGCGGGCTGCGCTATGGCCTGCTCGAGCCTGCGCGCGCGCCATCGGGGGCGCCACTGCTCTTTTAACGAAAACGCGCTCTGGGCTATTGGACTGAAGCCGACATCACGCTATGGTTGAACCCAGCGGAGGATCCATGCGCGCACCATCTTTAAACGTTCTGGGCGAAAGCCTTATGCCTTGTTCCACCAGCCCGATGACGGGATTTTTTCGCAACGGCTGTTGTGACACCGGCCCGATGGATCAGGGCCTGCATACGGTCTGCGTGCGGGTCACGGCAGAATTTCTGGCCTATTCGCGCTATCTGGGCAATGATTTGTCAACGCCGCGGCCGGAATACAGCTTTGCAGGCCTGAAACCGGGCGATCAATGGTGCCTTTGCGCCAGCCGGTTCCTGCAAGCCCATGAAGAGGGCGTCGCCCCGCCCGTAAACCTTGCCGCCACCCATCAGCGCAGCCTGAGCGTGGTGACGCTTGAGATTTTGCAGTCCTACGCCGCCGATTGATCCGGCAAGCGCAGAGTTCCGGCCTCGTCGCGCATCAGATCTTCGATAAACAGGCTTAAAAGCTGCGCGCGCCCTGACACGCCAGCTTTGCGATAAATCGCATTGGTCTGGGCCTTGACCGTGCCCTCGGAAGTGCAGCGCAGGGTCGCAATCTCGGGTGTAGACAGACCCTTGATGGCAAAAAGCGCCACATCTTTTTCGGCAGGCGTCAGGCCCCAATCTTCAAAACTCGCCGCCAGCAGATCCATAAAGGCGCCCGAGGCGCGGCTTAGACGCTGCTCGGCTGCGCGCCGTGCCTTGATCGCCACCCGCAGCATCGCCCCACCCAGCACAAGGCCAATCACCAAACCAAGGGCGGCCCAAACCTCCATAAACTCGCGCAATTGCCACGGCAGCGGTTTGCTGGTGATGCCAATCAACGACGACAGGATGTCCGAGACAAAAAACACCGCGCAAAGCGCCTGCAACACGAAGATCGCCAAGATAAAGGCCGGATGCTTCATGCAGCCTCCCTGAGCCCAGGTGCGGCGGCGGCCTTAATCATGGCGCTCGCCGTCATGGTCATCCCCTTCGCTGCGGGTGTCGTCGCCGTGGTCGTCTTGGTCTTTTTCCGAGCCACGCGCGCTGCTGGAAGAGCTCGCGCTGCCGCTGGAGCTGTCGCGAGAGCTACCGCTGGCATCACTGCTGCTTGACGCGCTGCCGCCAGAGCTTTTGGTTTCGCGCTCTCGCTCGGCGTGATCGTCGCGGTCATCGCTGATCCGAGGCATCACAGCGCCATTTTGCGTGCTGATAATATCACGCAAGATTTCTCCATTGCGCGGATTCAATACAATCTCGCGCCCTGCGCCACGGCGCTGCGCGGTTATTTTCAACCGCCCCAGCCAAGTGGTTTCCACCCTGATGTCGCTAAAGCCCTGCGCGCGCAATTGCGCCTCGACGCTGGACTGGTAGTCCGAAGCCAAAGACGCCGTTGCGCACAACAAGGCGACGATCATGCCAGAGAAAAATACCCTGCGCTGCATATCTATTCCTTTGAGGCTGCGCTTCTCAGCCCGATCATCCCGTAAATGCGGCGCCACAGCAAGAGCCGAGACGCCGCTGCTCATTCAAGATCAGTCGTGATCCGACTCGCCACCGTGATCATCACCGCCACGATCACCACCGTGATCGTCGCCACCATGATCCGAGCCGCCATCGCGGTCGCCGCCGCTGTGATCCGAACCGTGATCGGATTCGCCGCTGCCGCTGTGATCCGAGCCATTATCGGAATCGTCATCGCCGCCGCCTGCGCCAACACCACCAGCGCCGCCGCCGTTCATCGTGCTATAGTCCTGCGTGGTCAGGATGGCGCCGCTGGCCTTGTCATAAACGGTCTTGGTGCGCACGCCGCCCTTGGTTGCCTCGACCGTGATGCGGGTGGCGCCTTCGCGCACTTCAACCGCGCTATAGCTGCCGTCTTGATAGGTTGGCAGTACATCTGCCACGGTGATGGCGGCCTGTGCCACAGCGGCGCTTAGAACAAAGGCAGCGCCAAGGATCAGGGCTTTGGTTGTCGAAGTCATGGGATATCTCCTGTTAAAAATTTTCGGGTCACTCTGTGGGCTGCACACTGCAACCATGCGCCAGAGATGGCCCAGACCTGCCGCCAGAGCTATTGCCCGAAAGGCCTATGCGTCGGCAATGGACCAAAGGTTTGTGGCCCTAAACCAAAGTTTAGAGGCAATTTCCCAAAGAAAAAGCGCGCAGCCCTGTGCAGGCGCGCGCTTTAAGTCTTTGATAACAGGTGCTTTAGATCTTCATATCAAAGCCAAGGTGCTTGGCCACGGTGAAGATGTCTTTATCGCCGCGCCCGCACATATTCATCACGATGATATGGTCAGCCGGTAGGGTCGGCGCGATTTTCATCACATGGGCCAGCGCGTGGCTGGGTTCCAGCGCGGGGATAATGCCCTCGAGCTTGCAGCACAGCTGAAACGCTTCAAGCGCTTCGGCGTCGGTGATGCTGACATATTGCGCACGCTTCATGTCGTGCAGCCAGGAATGCTCTGGCCCGATGCCCGGGTAATCCAGCCCTGCCGAGATCGAGAAGCCTTCCAGAATCTGGCCGTCGTTGTCTTGCAACAGATAGGTGCGATTGCCGTGCAGCACGCCGGGGCGGCCGCCGGTGAGGCTGGCGCAATGCTCCATGCGGTCGTCCACGCCTTTGCCGCCCGCCTCGACACCGATGATATTCACCGATGGATCGTCAAGGAAGGGATAGAACAGCCCCATCGCATTCGAGCCACCGCCAATGGCCGCGATGATGGTATCAGGCAGGCGGCCCTCGCCTTCCTGCTCGGGCAGTTGCCAGCGCACCTCTTTGCCGATGATGCTTTGGAAATCGCGCACCATCGCAGGGTATGGATGCGGACCCGCCACCGTGCCGATGCAATAGAACGTGTCGCGCACATTGGTCACCCAATCACGCAAAGCGTCGTTCATCGCGTCTTTCAAGGTGCCACGGCCCGAGGTGACGGGAATCACCTCTGCGCCCAGCAGCCGCATGCGAAAGACGTTCGGCGCTTGGCGTTCGACATCATGTGCGCCCATATAGACCACGCATTGCAGGCCGAATTTGGCGCAAACGGTGGCGGTGGCGACGCCGTGCTGACCCGCGCCGGTTTCAGCGATGATGCGGGTCTTGCCCATGCGCCGCGCCAAGATGATCTGGCCCAGCACATTGTTGATCTTATGCGCGCCAGTGTGGTTCAGCTCGTCGCGCTTGAGGTAAATCTTAGCGCCACCAAGATGTTCGGTCAGGCGCGGCGCGAAATAGAGCGGGCTGGGCCGGCCAACGTAATGCTTCCACAGATCTTCCATCTCCGCCCAAAAGGTCGGATCGGTCTTGGCAAATTCATAGCGGGCCTCAAGATCAAGGATCAAGGGCATCAGGGTTTCAGAGACAAACCGTCCGCCGAATTTGCCAAAACGCCCCTGCTCATCTGGGCCGGTCATAAAGCTGTTCACGCCGTCTTCCATCGCTGCTCTCCCATCTTGTTGACTTGATGTAGCGCCCTTGGGCCGCGACGAAAAGGGGGGCTGTCTGCCCCCCACCGGCTTTGGCTGCGCCAAAACCGCCCCCCGAGGATATTTTTAGACAGATGAAGGCTTAAAGCCAGGCATCGCGGCCTGTGCCGATGGCTTGGGTCAGGCTGGTGTAGCCGTCGCGCGCCAGAAGCTGATCGAGGCCGAGGGCGATGTCAGAGGCGAGCGAGAGGCCTTGGTAGACAAGCGCGGAGTAAAGCTGCACCGCCGAGGCACCGGCGCGGATTTTGGCATAGGCCTGATCGGCCGAGCTGATGCCGCCGACGCCCACCAGCGGCAGTTTGCCGTCGGTGAGGCGCGAGAGCTGTGCCAATACGCGGGTGGATTTTTCAAACAGGGGCGCGCCCGAAAGCCCGCCGGCCTGATCGCGCTGCGGGCTTTGCAGGCCCTCGCGCGACAGTGTGGTATTGGTGGCGATAATGCCCGCAATCCCTGCCGCCAGCGCCACTTCGGCGATTTCGGCCAGCTCATCGCTGGTCAGATCGGGGGCGATTTTCAGAAAGATCGGGATCTTGCGCGCAAGGTCATCGCGGGTTTGCATCACGCCGCCAAGCAGTGCGGTCAGGGCGGCGCGGCCCTGTAGATCACGCAGTTTTTCGGTATTGGGCGAGCTTACATTCACCGTGGCAAAATCAACATAGGGGCCGCAGACCGCCAGCACATCGGCAAAATCGGCAGCGCGATCGGCAGAATCCTTATTGGCGCCAAGGTTCAGCCCCACCGGCACCGTGCCGCGCTTATGCAGCGCAAGCCGGGCCGCAATCGCCACAGCACCCTGGTTGTTAAAGCCAAAGCGGTTGATCACGGCGCGATCTTGGGTCAGGCGGAACAGTCTTGGCTGCGGATTGCCCGGTTGCGGGCGCGGGGTCGCCGCCCCCACCTCGACAAAGCCAAAGCCAGCGCGGCACAAAGGCCCGATGACTTCGGCGTTTTTGTCAAAGCCTGCGGCAAGCCCGACCGGATTGGGCAGCGCCAGCCCCGCCAGATCGCAGGCAAGCCGCGACGAGGTGGGCGTGCCTGCAAGCGGCACCAGACCTGCGCCCAGCGCCTTGATCGACAGGCCATGCGCGCGCTCGGGGTCAAACCGGTGCAGGGCGGCAAGGCCCAATCGTTCCATCAGCTTCAAAACACACCTTCAGGAAAAATATGACCCGAGTGGCCCAGTGGTAGAGATTTGTCCCACAACACATCTGTCAGCAGCAGGCTGCGATAGAGATGCGGGAACATCGCCCCCCCGCGCGAGGCTTCCCATTTCAGCGCCGCGCCCAGCCGGTCGGCCTCGCAGGCGACCAGCACAAGATCGCTGAGATCACCGAAATATTTCGCAGCGGTTTCGGCCAACTGCGGCGCGGCAGAAAAATGGATGTAGCCATCGGCCAGATCAATAGGCGCGCCTGCGGTCTGACCTGCGGCGCGAAAAGCATCCCATTCGGGGCGAAGAAAGATCTTATATATCACCATAAGCGCCTCATGCCCTGCCGCGTTCCTGCGGTCAAGCGTCATGCCAGCGTCATATCTGCCGCCTAGGGTTTTTGGGACTGCAGCTTTGACACAAGCCGATCAAACCCGCATTGTAACAGAATTGTAAAACATCCCCACCCCTCAAGCGGAGATCCCCATGACCCATTTTTCTTTGAATTTGCGCGCCTGCCTGCTTGGTGCGGTTGCAGCCCTGCCACTGATGGCGGCGCCTGCGCTGGCTGAAACCGTGAAGCTGACCCTGCTGGGGGTGGGCGATGTCTATAGCTTTAGCGAATCGGGCGGGCGCGGTGGTTTTGCGCGCCTGAACGCCGTGGCGCGGGCCGAGCGCGCGGCCAACCCCAATACGCTTTATGTTTTTGACGGCGATATGCTGTCGCCGTCGCTGATTTCGGGCTTTGACAAGGGCCAGAACACCATTGATCTGACCAATATCGTGCCCTTTGACCTTGCGGTTCCAGGCAACCATGAGTTCGACTTTGGGCCGGAAAACTTTGTCGAAAAGCTCAAGGCCTCGAAATATCCTTGGGCTGCGATCAATATCACCCAAGCCGACGGCAGCCCGGTTGCAGGTTTGGGCGGCGTGATGGTGAAAGAGGTGGCGGGGCTGAAGATCGCGCTGATCCCTGTGGCGCAAGACACCTCGCCCAGTGTCGCCTCGACCGGCGATCTGGTGTTTTTGCCAACGGTCGAGACCGCAATTGCTGCCGCCAAGGCCGCGCGCGAGGCGGGGGCCGATCTGGTGGTTGGCGTGGTGCAGACCGATATGGAGAACGACCGCGCCCTGATCAAAAGCCATGCGTTTGATGTGGTGCTTTCGGGCGATGATCATTCCTATGCCACCGCCTATGATGGCGTGACCGCTTATGTTGAAACCTCGATCGACGGGAAATTCCTGTCGCCGCTGGATCTGATGGTGGATATTGGCGAAAAAGACGGCAAGCGCACGATCAAATGGGTGCCGAATTTCCGCTTTATCGACACCGCCAGCGTGACACCTGATCCGGAAACCGAAGCTTTGGCCGCAACCCTAGAGGCGGGGCTGGATAAGACGCTGAACGTCGAAATTGGTATGTCCGAGACGCCCCTTGATAGCCGCCGCAATGTGGTGCGCGGCGAGGAAAGCAGCATGGGCAATCTGATCGCCGATGCGCTGCGTGTGCAGACCGGTGCCGATATCGCCTTGATGAATGGCGGCGGCATTCGCGCCGATCGCACCTATGACGCGGGCGTCAAACTGACGCGCCGCGATATCCTGACCGAACTGCCCTTTGGCAACACCACGCAAGTCACCGCCTTGCCGGGGTCGCAAGTGCTTGCAGCGCTTGAAAATTCGGTCAGCCAAGTTGAAAAGGGCGCGGGCCGTTTTGCCCAAGTTTCGGGCGTAAGCTTTACCTATGACCCCACCGCCCCAGCCGGCGCGCGGGTGTCCGAGGTGATGATCGCAGGCGCGCCGCTGAACCTTGATACCGTCTATAAAGTTGCGACCAACGACTATTTGATTGGCGGCGGCGACGGCTATGCAGCGCTTGGCGGCGGCAAGCTGGACCCATCGCTGGGCGGCCATTTGGTGGCCAATGATGTGATGGCCTATGTCGAGAAAATGGGCACGGTGAAGCCCGCTGTCGAGGGCCGCATCAAGGTCTTGGGAAAGTAAGCGCCAAGCAAGAAATCTGCGGCGGGGATGTCAGATCTTCGCCGCAGCTTAGGCGCGGCGCAGCCTGATCACCACATCGACCCGCGACACCACCATGCCCGCAGGCGCATCGGGCAATTCTGCGATCACCAGATCTTCGGCGGGGGCGTCGGTCAGCTCGTTGCTGTCTTCCCAATAGAAATGCGGGTGATCGTCAATCCGGGTGTCGAAATAGCTGCGCGAGCCATCGACCACGACTTCGTTCAACAGACCCGCCGCGCAAAACGCCCGCAGGGTGTTATAAACCGTGGCAAGACTGACCTTTTCGCCCGCATCGCCTGCCGCCGCATAAAGGCTTTCGGCAGTGACATGGCGATCCATGCCGTCGCCCACCAGCAATCCGGCCAAAGCAAGCCGCTGCCGCGTTGGGCGCAAGCCCCCTGCGGCCAACCAAGTCGTGCCCCGCGCGGTGGCAAGGGTGTGATGCGTTTTGCTGTCCATCCGTTCTTATATCGCGTTTTGTCGGGGATTTTCAAATGCTATTCGCCAGAGGGCCGTGCCAGCCGCCGCCAAAGCGCGGGCAAAACCGAAAAACTGACCGCCATCAGCCCGCCCCCTGCCAGCCATAACGGCACCGTCAGCGCCACAGAGCGCCCCAAACTTGGCTCGGCCCAGCCCACCATCGCCCCCGCAAGCGCCGTGCCCAGCGGGATCATCCCCCAAGCCAGCAGTCGGTAAATGCTATTGACCCGCCCGCGCAAAGCATCCGGCACCAAGCGTTGCCGCAGGCTGACCGACACGATGTTCCAAGTGATCCCCGACAGCTCAAACACGAAAAAACACCCTGCCAGCCCCCAGCCGTTCGGCATCATCGGCACCATCAGCATCATGATTGCCGACAGCATCAGGGCCGCGGGCATCACCCGCCGCGCGCCAAACCGCGCGATGATCCGGTCCCCCACCAGCCCCGCCAGCGCCCCTCCCGCCGCCATGCCCATCAGCACAAAGCCGTAAGCCTGCGCAGAAAGCCGCAGATTTTCTTGCGCATGCAAGATCAGCGCAAAGGACAGCATCGCAAAGAACATGTTCCAAAATCCGGTGATCACCGCCAGCAGGCGCAACAGCGGCTGGCCGCGCAAAAACCCAAAGGCAGCGGCAAGCGCTGGCCGCCACGGCTCGGGCTTGCCACCATGCGGGCGAAAATCCCCCGCAAGCTGCGCCATCAAGACCGCCGCCACAGCATAGGCCAAGGCATTGATCGCAAAAGGCAAACCAAGCGCACTTCCCAACAGAAAGGCGCCAAAGGCTGGCCCAAGCATCTGATTGGTCACCGCCTCCAAGGTCCAAAGCCGGCCATTGGCCCGCTCTAACCCGGCATCGGGCACCAGTGCGGGCAGCAGGGTTTGCGCGGCATTGTCGCGAAACACCTCGGCCACCCCCACCGTCAGGGCCGCCAGACACAGGGCCATGAACAGCGGCAGCGACACCACCCCCGCGGCAGGCGCTTCAGGCAAAGCCCCCGCCCCCCACAAAGCCCCCGCCGCCAGCGCAAAGGCCACAGCGCGCAAGGCGTCCATCGCCACCACCAACCGCCGCCGATCCATTCGGTCAGCCAGCACCCCCGCCGGAATCGCGAAAATCGCCCAAGGCAAACGCAGCGCCATCGGCACCAGCGCAATCAGCATCGCATCGCGCGTCAAAAGGCTTGCCACCCACACCCAAGCCAATGTCGCCACCCCATCGGCAAGATTGGCCAAGCCGCTGGACCAGAAAAACCGTTGAAATTGCGTCATCTGCCCCGCCTGTGGTCTTTGCCTGCGATCTTGCGCTGCGCCTGAGCCGCGTCAATCCCCGCTGCGCGCTTGCGTCCGCTTTGCGCCAAGTGTTACACCAAAGCCTAAAGCACCAGCCTATGGGAGAGCATAGAGGCATGAGCGGATTTCCAACATCCTTCGGCAAAGAAGACCTTCTGAAATGCGCACGCGGCGAATTGTTTGGGCCGGGCAATGCCCAATTGCCCGCGCCGCCGATGTTGATGATGGACCGCATCACCGAAATCTCGGGCGATGGCGGCGAGCATGGCAAGGGTCATGTGGTGGCCGAATTCGACATCACGCCAGAGCTGTGGTTCTTTGACTGCCACTTTCCGGGCAATCCGATCATGCCAGGCTGCCTTGGGCTAGATGGTCTGTGGCAGCTGACCGGCTTTAATTTGGGCTGGCGCGGCTGGCAGGGGCGCGGCTATGCGCTTGGCGTCGGCGAGGTCAAACTGACCGGCATGGTGCGTCCTGATCGCAAGATGCTGACCTACCGGATCAATTTCACCAAGGCGCTGCAAACCCGCCGTCTGACTATGGGCGTCGCCGATGGCATCGTCGAAGCTGATGGCGAAGTAATTTATATCGTCAAAGACATGAAAGTCGCCCTCAGCGAAAGCTGACACGGTGGCAGCGCCCCCCATTTCGGGGGCGCAGGCCTGCCAAGCCCATGCCTCTTGCTCCTCGTGCCCCTAACCCTTAGATAGGAGGAAACACGAAGGGAGAGCGCCATGCGTCGCGTTGTAATCACTGGTCTTGGCATCGTTTCCTCGATTGGCAACTCTGTCACCGAGGTCGAAGCTTCGCTGCGCGCGGGCAAATCCGGCATCGTCTTTGCGCCCGATTATGCCGAACACGGCTTTCGCTCGCGCATTCACGGCCAGCCCAATATCGTGCTGGAAGATCACATCGATAAGCGCGATCTGCGCTTTATGGGCGATGGTGCGGCCTATAACTTTATCGCCATGGCGCAAGCGGTGGCAGATTCGGGGCTGGAACCTTCCGATGTCTCGAACGAACGCACGGGTCTGATCATGGGCTCTGGTGGGCCTTCGACCAAGTCGTTCTTCAAAGCCCATAACATCGTGCGCGAAACCGGCAGCCCAAAACGTATGGGGCCTTTCATGGTCACCAAGGGCATGTCTTCGACCAATTCCGCCTGCCTTGCCACGCCGTTTAAGATCAAGGGCGTAAACTATTCGATCACCTCGGCCTGCTCGACCTCGGCGCATTGCATCGGCAATGGCACCGAGCTGATCCAGATGGGCAAGCAAGACATCGTCTTTGCTGGCGGCGGTGAAGAACTAGATTGGACGCTGTCGTGTCTGTTTGACGCGATGGGGGCGATGTCGTCGAAATATAACGACACCCCAGAACTGGCCGCCCGCGCTTTTGATGCGACGCGTGACGGCTTTGTCATCGCAGGCGGTGGCGGGGTTGTGGTGCTGGAAGAATTGAACCACGCCCTTGCGCGCGGCGCCAAGATTTACGGCGAAGTCACCGGCTACGGCGCCACCTCGGATGGCTCTGACATGGTCGCCCCTTCGGGTGAGGGCGGCGAGCGGTCGATGAAGCTGGCGCTGTCCACCCTGCCAGAGGGCCGCAAGGTCAGCTATATCAACGCCCATGGCACCTCGACCCCTGCGGGCGATGTCACCGAAGTCAAAGCCATTCGTCGTGTCTTTGGCGAAGGCAACACGCCGGTGATCTCTTCGACAAAATCGCTGACCGGCCACAGCCTGGGGGCTACAGGCGTGCAAGAGGCGATCTATTCGCTGTTGATGCTGAACGGTCGCTTCATCACCGCGTCGGCCAATGTGACCACGCTGGACCCCGAGCTGCATGCGGCAGAAATTGCCACTGTGCTGCAAGAAAACGTCGATCTTGACACAGTTTTGTCGAACTCCTTCGGCTTTGGCGGCACCAATGCCACCCTATTGATGAGTAAATACTCGGCCTGAGCGCCGTTAAGAGGAGTGCCAGAATGGCCGATTTGATGAAGGGCAAGCGCGGGCTTGTCATGGGTGTCGCAAATGAACGCTCCATCGCTTGGGGCATTGCCTCGGCACTTGCGGCCGAGGGCGCAGAGCTGGCGTTTTCCTATCAGGGCGATGCTTTTGGCAAGCGGGTTGAACCGCTTGCAGCATCAGTCGGCAGTGATTTTCTGGTTGATGTCGATGTCACCAATGACGAAAGCCTTGATGGCTGTTTTGCGGCGCTGAAATCGCGCTGGGGCACGATGGATTTCCTGATCCATGCCATCGCCTTTTCGGATAAGAACGAGCTGACGGGCCGCTTTATCAATACCTCGCGCGGGAATTTCAGCAATTCGCTGGCAATCTCGTGCTTTTCCTTCATCGACGTCTCGCGCCGCGCCGCCGAGATGATGCCCGATGGTGGCAGCCTGATCACCCTGACCTATGGCGGATCGAACCGCGTAACGCCAAATTACAACGTCATGGGCGTGGCCAAAGCGGCGCTGGAATCGGCGACGCGCTATCTTGCCAATGATCTGGGCCCGCAGCAGGTGCGCGTTAATGCCATCAGCCCCGGCCCGATGAAAACCCTTGCAGGGGCTGCGATTGGCGGCGCGCGTGCCACCTTCCGCCATACCGAAGCCAATGCGCCGCTGCGATCAAACGCGACGCTTGAATCGATCGGCGGCACGGCGGTTTATCTTTGCTCGGATTACGGCAAATGCACCAGCGGCGAGATTATCCACGTTGACAGCGGCTATCACGTTCTGGGCATGCCGCAGCAAGACAACCTCTGACCCAAGCCCCCGCCCCTCGCCTGATCGGAGATGCCCTTGCTTGAATTCGGTCTTTCGCTGTGCCTGATGGCCGGAACTTGGGCAATCCTGCGCGACGGCTGGGTGGCGCAGGGTGGGCTACAAATTATCGGCTTTGACGCCAAGGCGCTGGGCTTGGGGGTGCTGGCACTGCTGGCAGCTTGGGTGCTTTGGGGCATCATGTTTGGCATGGCGCTGATCGTTGCCGTAATCATCCACGAATTCGGCCATGTCGCGGCCTTTCGCGTCTGCGGCCATTCTGATGCAAGGTTTCGGTTGATCCCGCTGTTGGGCGGCGTGGCGATTTCCAGCCGCGCGCCGGCCTCGGTTGACAGGTCAGTCTTTATCACCCTGATGGGGCCTGCGATCTGCCTTGCGCCAATGGCGCTTTGCTATGCCACCGCCCAGTTGATCTTTCAAAACGCCAGCAGCCTGCCCGCGTTTCAGCTGGCGCAATTTCTGTCGGTTTTGGCGATGGTTCTGGGGGCGCTGAATTTTTTCAATCTGCTGCCACTTTGGCCTTTGGATGGTGGCCGCATTACGCAAAACCTTGTGTACAGCTTTATCCCTGCTGCGACGCATAAGGCCTCGATTGCGATGACGGTGCTGGCAGCGGCCCTTTGCCTGATCACACGGTCTTATTTCCTGCTGTTTTTTGTGATGATCAGCTGGCCGAACCTGCTGCAATCAGAGCAGCTTTTGCAACAACAACGTCCGATGCCCAAGCGCAGCGCCCTGCTGGCACTTTTTGCCTATCTTGCAACCATGGCCGCCTTTTTCATCGGCGGCCAAGCGCTTTTGGCGCGGTTTCTTTAACCCCAAAGCTGAAACCGCGGCTTTTCTGCTGCACAAAACAGGCTTTTGGCGCCAGCCTTGCCTTTTTATGAACCGAAAATGAACGCGGAATGAACGGTCGATTAAGGCCTCTCGTAATGCGCAAAACCAGCCCCACCTTAGTTTCATTAAAGCAACCCAAGCCAACACTGAGGTCAAAAATGAAACTGAAATCAACCTTTGTTCTTTCCGCAACCGCGCTCTTGATGACGACATCTCTGGCCCTTGCCGAAGGCATGGCTGCGGATACGGTGATCGCCAGCCAGCGCGCCGCCTTGGCCGAAAACACCGCCGGCAAGGGCTTTGGCCCGCAATCGCCGCGCAACATTGATACGGTTGCCGGCAACAATGACCGCGTTTTCGCCGAAGCCCCAGCCTATACCGAGATGAACCTGTGCAACATCCACTTCCATGATGGTGCCGAGCATCAGGGCGGTGAGTTCACGCTTTTTGCCGGAAATGGTGATGGCGCGGGCTTTGGCACCGGCTTTAAATACGCGGGCAACCTGACCGAAGCCGAACTGGCCCCCTTTGGCAAAGCCGTTGGTGACAAGGGCCATGGCGGCTTGGTTTCGGGTGACACCATCGAGGTGCATTATGTCCACACCACCGCCCAAGTTACCCCCGGCCCAACACTTGGCGCTTGCCTGAGCGAGGCCATCAGCAACCCACAGCTGCGCGTTGAAACCCAAGTCTATGTGCTGGTCAACGACCCTGCCGCCGCAGATTTTGTCGCCCTGACCGCGCATGATGTCGTGGACGGTGTGCATCAGGCGATCAATATCCCCGCCAACACTGGCACCCCGGTGCAGTACGAAGGCTCGACCACCGGGCCGGGCTACAATGAAGTAGGCTCGCCACTGCAAGTCTCGTGGAGCGTGCGGCCGCAGGTGGTCAAGGTGAATATCGCCAGCGTTGACGCTTGGTTCCAAAATAACGTCTTTGGCGAAGATCACGCGCATGGCGTGCGCAATCTGGTGGAAAACCCAGACCTGCTGTCGCCGATCAACTAAGCCTGTCTCGCCCCCCCTTTGCGTTTATGCGAGGGGGGGCGAAACCAATTGCAAAGCATTTGGGGCTAGGTATTAAGGCGCATGTTGTTTCGTACCAAGTTTTTCCTTGCCTATGCTGCCCTGACTGCCGTGGCGATCAGCACGGCCTTGTTGCTTATCGTCTCGACCCAGCGCAATGACGCCAATCATCTGCGCAGCAGCCTCGCGCATGAAAGCCTCTCGGGGTATTTCCAGCTCTCGGCCTCGGTGTTTCGCACCTTCAAGCAAGCCCGCCGCGACCTGATCTCGGGCGACGGCAGCTTTGCTTTTGACTTCGGACAAGCCGCGCAAGACATCACCGTCTCGTTGAACCAGATTGACGCCACCCTGCGCCGCGAGGCAGCTTTGGCGGCAAACGCGCCCAACCTCGCCACTTTGGCCGATCTGACCCTGCTGCGCCATCAGATCACCGCCGCCCTCACAGAAATCGACAGCGCCGCCCAGATGATCCGTCGCGGCGAAATCGCTGCGGGTCGAGAAAAGGCAGTGGCAGTGTTGCAAGGTCAGGTCGATGTCAAAATCGCAACCCTGATCCAAGCCGCCACCACCGCGCAGCGCGCCGAGTTGGGCCAAGCTCAAAGCGAGATTCGCAGGATGCAAAGCTTTGCACAGGCCACGGCCTGGGCTGCAATGCTGATCGCAATTTTCTTGTCGGCGGCGATTTTCCTGACCTTGCTGCGGCGGTTGCAGATTGGCTTGCGCGCGCTGGACATGGGGGCGAAGGCCATTGCCAATAATGATCTGGCCTATCAGATCACCCTGCCCGGTCGTGATGAGTTTTCCGCGGTGGCGCAAAGCTTTACCACAATGGCGCAGCAAATTCAGGTAAAGCAAGACGCGCTGGAGGCGGCCAAACAGGATCTTGAGCAGCGAGTGGCCGAGCGCACAGCGGCACTTACGGCCGCACTTGCAGAGCTGCGCGAAAGCGACACGCTGCGCCGGCAGTTCTTTGCCGACATCGGCCATGAATTGCGCACCCCCGTCAGCGCCATTCGGGGCGAGGCCGAGGTGGCGCTGCGCAGCAAATCGGCCCGCCCTGCCGCGCAAGCCGCCGCACTTCGCACCATCGTCTCGATCACTGAAGAGCTGACAACCACCGTCAGCGACCTGTTCCTGATCGCGCGCGAGATGGCCGGTGTGCTGGACTTTCGCGCCGAGCAGGTCAATCTTGCCCATGCCGTCGCCCTGGGGGTCGAGCAGATGCAAAGCCTCTCGCTGCAACGCGAGGCTAGCATTGCTGTGGATCTTGGCCACGGCGAGATCTTGATCCACGGCGATCGGGGCCGGCTTGCGCAACTGGTGCGGATCTTGATTGGCAATGCCTTGGAACACGCCCCCGGCAGCGTCGCAATAAAGGTCGCGGTCGCCCGCCAAGACGGTCAGGCCCTGCTTTCGGTTTGCGACGATGGCCCGGGGATTGCCGAGCAAGATTGGCCGCGGATTTTTGAGCGCTTTGTCAAAGGCTCGGAGCGCCGCCAAACCGGCCGCACCGGCACAGGCCTTGGCCTTGCCATCGCCCGCTCGATCACCGCGGCACATGGCGGCACCATCGCCGTGCAGCGCAGCACCGCCGGTGGCGCCAAGCTTTTGGCCTGTTTTCCCCTGATCGAGGAGCCCGCAGCCCGATGAAACTGCTGCTGATCGAGGACGAAGAGCGGATTGCGCATTTCTTGCTGCGCGGCCTGCGCGAAGAAGGCCATCTGCTGGTCTGGGAGCGGGACGGTCTGGCAGGCTATGACGCCGCCCTCGGCCAAAGCTATGATGCGATTATCCTTGATTTGATGCTGCCAGGCATGAATGGCCGCGAGATATGCCAAAAGCTGCGCGAGGCCGGGGTGCGCAGCAAAATCCTGATGCTGACCGCAATGGCGACCACGGCTGATCTGGTCAAAGGCTTTGGTCTGGGAGCCGATGACTACCTGACCAAACCCTTTGCCTTCGACGAATTGACCGCGCGGCTGCAAGCCTTGGCGCGGCGCGGCGAGATGACACCGCCACGCCAGCCTCGGGCCTTACAAGCCGGCGATCTGCACTTTGACACCGAAGCCCTAATCGTCACCCTGAATGGCACCCAACTTTTGATGACCTCGCTGGAATATGCGCTGCTCGAGTTTCTGATGCAGGAAAAAGGCAAAGTTCTTAGCCGATCGCGGATTTTGCAGCATGTCTGGGGCGCCAGTGAAGACCCTCTGACCAATGTCGTCGATGTCTATATCAAACGACTGCGCCGCCATTTCGCCCCTTTAGGTGCCGCCGACAGGATTGTGACAATCCGAGGCCGAGGCTACCGCCTGCACGACCCCGCGCCCAACCCAAACGCCCCCGAAGCGTAAAGCATTTACCCAAACCACACGCATCGCCGCTTGAACTTGGCGACAGGAATGATAAGCACACCAGCGCAGGAAGTGTGGCCGAGTGGTTTAAGGCTCTAGTCTTGAAAACTAGCGTGCGGGGAACCGTACCGTGGGTTCGAATCCCACCGCTTCCGCCACCCACCTCGGGCAAACACTTCTCTGGCCGCAATGATCGCCAGAATTTTCCGTTATTTTAGAGGGTTATGGCCGTGGTGCTCTGCACTGCTTCGGCCCACGCCGTGATGGATATTGCTCTCTCCAGCCCCATTTTCTCTGCACCTCTCGACTGGCTCGATAAGGTGTAAGGCCGTTAACTATACGTAAATGTTTAAAAATTTTCGTTCTCCGCTAAGCACTTCGACGCCAGAGATTTGTTTTTCTATGGAACGGAGATCGAACATTTCTCTGTAGCGGGTGGCACCGCATTTCGGCAGCCAGATTGAGAAACCTTGTGTTTTTGACCATTTTGAGGTGAACGGAGGTCCAAAATGGCAGAATTTGAACTCGATACCGATCGGCTTGACGATGCGGCGCTCGCCATACTCAGCTTGACGCTGCATGACGTGAATCGTGTTTGGAAAGGGATCGACTGGGAAATAACGGATCGTCTTCATGCGAAGGGGCTGATCCACGATCCGAGCGGTAAGGCAAAATCGCTCACCTTGACCGATGAAGGCTTAGCTCGAGCCGGAGACGCTCTTGCCGCAATGTTTGCAAAAAGGCGGCCCGAACAGGCGGAGTAACCCGACCTTTGAAGGCCAGGCCGTCCAGTCCTCGACGCCTTACAGATGATCGTTGCGGCTCTCGCCTCGCTCTTGGGTTAGCGCCATTCGTTGTTCCTTCCATTCCAGCGGGAATGGATCCATCAGATTTGCAAGCGTGACGTTCGCTGGCTGTCGACCGTCAACGATGGCATCGACCATATCTGGCGCCAGCAATGACAACCGCATCAAACGTGCCATGTAGGTAAAGGCGATCCCCTCCTTTGCGGCAAGTTCAGAAATCGATGCGAACTCGCCGGACTCGATCATCCGTTTCCAACGGAATGCGCGGGCAAGGGCTTTGACGAGCGTATTGTCTGTTCTCCTCGGGATTGAGGCGCCTTCTGGGAGTTGGACTTCTTTGCGCCCGCCGCGTTTCACAACGCGAAACGGGACCCTGACAGTTATGGTATTGGGATTGGAAGCGTTTCTGGTCATTCCGCTGCCTCCGCGTGGTTGACGGGCATTTCGCGGGCAAGGTTCGTCAACCCATCCACTCTGAGCCGCACGTTGATGCCGTGGGTAATCCCCCCCGAAAGTAAGGGGCTGCAAAAGTAGAATTTTCTCGGCAAGATGAACGAGG